>WNGB01015097.1_pt1 | contig 10253 bp, 8 predicted proteins | sample 5400681 | NCBI WGS metagenome assembly WNGB01 (sample SAMN13153367, study PRJNA577476) | soil metagenome | isolation source: 115 cm soil or saprolite under grassland replicate 2 | place: USA:California | collected 2016-06-15
CAGCAAGGCCGCATCTGCGACTTCGACCTGATCAGGGACCGACGGGAGGATCGTCTTAGCTATGCGCAGCGCCACGAGATCGTACTTTGTTGCCGGGTTGCTCGCGGCCGTCGGCCTCTCGGCCGCGCCCGCGCGGGCACATGACTGGGGAACACCCGGGTTGGACGCGACCCATGCTCGGCTGTCGGATGAGCGCTCCGGAGTGCTGTTCGCGGATCGTCGATGGACGTCGGCCGGCGCCGGCGCGCGCATGCTCGCCAGCCCGGTCGTGGCGGACGGGTTCGTGGTCACGTCGGATCTCGGTGGCTCCGTGAAGGCCATGCGGGAGGACGACGGACAGGTCGTTTGGCAAACCTCCGTCGGCTCTTCGGTGCAGGGGACGCCCGCGCTGATCCGCGGTCGCGTGTACGTGCCGACTCTGGGCAATAACGTGACGGCTCTCCACCTGGCAGACGGCACGGTGGCATGGACGCGCGACGTCGGTGGCATGACGTTGTCGTCGCCGACGCCGATCGACGACGATATCGTGGTCGCCGTCGGGTTTCCGCAGCGGCACATCGCGCGGCTGTCGGGCCTCACCGGCGAGCTCATCTGGCAAAGCCCTCCGGTGATGGCGCAGTTTGGCAATACGTCGCCCGCGGTCGCCGCGGGCGTCGTCGTCGTGGGCAGCAATGGCGGCAAATACTACGGCTTCGACGCGGTGACCGGACTTCTGCGCTGGGACTACGCGGGGGATGGAATCGTTCACCTCGCGGCGCCGCTGCTAGCGGCCGGGCGCGTGTACATGGCGGGTGGTGGCGACAGCGGGCGCGTGCACGCGGTGGACCTGGCGACCGGGACGCCGCTGGCGGGATGGCCGGTGGAGCTGCCGGCACCCGAGCCCGACATCGTGGGGAGCCGGATGGGCCGGCAGCGGGCGGTGTCGTCGTTCGTGTCCCTCGGCGGGACGCTGGTGATTCAGACCCGACTCGACGACGCCCTCGACACCAACGCGGACGGAGCGATCGACCTCTACCTGTCGCGGGAGACGGTGCTCGCGCTCGACGCGGCAAGCGGCGCGCTCGTCTGGCAGCAGCCGGTGGCGCGCGCCGAGCTGAAAGATCCGAACGAGGTTCCGAAGTTGTTCGTGTGTCCCACTCCCGCGGCGTACGCAACCGACGCGGGCGCGCCGCTGCTGGCCGTGACGTCGTCGCTGGACGCGGTGCTGTTCGTGCTGGACGCGGCCAGCGGGCGAGAGCGGGCGCGACATGCGACCGCGGGGGCCGCGCTGGCCTCGCCGGTGATGACCAATGGGCGCGTCATCACGAGCGCGATGAGCGGAACCACTCAGGCGCTGACCTCCAGCACCAACCATGCCCCGGCGGCGCCCACCCCGGCGACGTATCCGGTGCCGCTCGACAGCGCGAACCTGGTCTTGCGCTGGCTGCCGGGCGTCGACCCCGACGGCGAGCTCGCCAGTTACCAACTGCGAATCGACGCCGACGGCGAGCTGCTCGAGAACTGGCAGCAAGAGCTTCCGCTCGCGGCGGGTGCGACCTCCGCCCGCCTGGCTGCGGCCCTGCAAACCGGCGTGGTGTACAGCTTTGCGCTTCGCGCGCGGGACGCGCGTGGCGCGTGGTCGCCCTGGTCGGACAAGGGGACCTTCACGGTGGTCGAGAATCCGCCGGTGACCGTCGGGGGCAAGTCGGTCACCGGTCTCGCGGACGCGCTGGCGCTGGCGACGCCGGGCGACGTCGTCAAGCTCGGGGCCGGGACGTACCGGCTCTCCGAGACGATGGTCGTTCGGGGCGGCGTCTCGATTCAGGGCGCGGGTGCCGGGCGAACGTTGCTGGATGCCTCCGGGCTCGGCACCGGCATCGTCTTCGACGGCAGCGACGGGGCTCACCGAACCCAGCTCGAGGGCGTGACGGTGGCTGGCGCGGACACTTGCGTTCGTGTCGGCGAGGGAACCACGGGAGTGAGCCTGTCGCACGTCGTGGTGCGGGACTGTCCCACGCACGGCGTGTCGGTCGCCGCGACTGGCGGCGCGGAGCTCACCAACGCCACGTTGGTCGGGAACGGCGCTGCGGTGAACGCGTCTGGAAGCACCCGCGTGAAGAACAGCTTGCTCACAGACAACGGCACGGCGCTGCAGGCGGCGAAGCCCGCGGCGATCGTCAGCAGCTACAACGACCTCCACGGAAACCAGACCAATTACTCCGCTGTGGAGGCAGGGACCGGCGACCTGGCGATCGCGGTGACGTTCGCGGACGCCACCCAACACGACCTGCGCATCCTCGTCGCACAGGCGACGACCGACCGGGGTGATCCCGCCGATGCCGTCGGCGACGAGCCGGCGCCGAACGGCGGTCGCATCAACCTGGGCGCGTTTGGCGGCACCTCCGACGCAGAGAAGAGCGCGCTCTCGAGGACGGATACCGGATCGCTCCCCGGCGCCACGCCGGTGTCGGATCCGAAACCCGTTGTTCAGCCACCGGCCGACGAGCCCGACCCGTCATCCGAGTCGGGTGGATGCGCGTTGGGCGGGCAATTCGGCGCCGACGGGGTCAGCGGTATCCTCCTCGTTTGCTGGCTGGCACGCCGCCGCACCCGCCGTCGTTATCGTTAGCGCGCGGGCGTTAATCGATTTTCGCGACCGGCGGCCGCGAGCGGCCGTAAGACGAGTTTCGAAACTTCAGGTTTCCGCTCGTCAAACCCAGGCGACTTTGCTGGTCACCGCGGCCGTGACTCGCTTCGCGACACCACCTTCGAGCTTTGAAACTGTCGTATCGATTTATCTGCAAACTCGATTGTTGTGACGCCTAGCGACTTATGCAAACGTGGCGGACAATACCTGGTCGGGATCCGATGGCGCTGCCACTCAACGAGCTGGATGGGATGCTTCTCGACCGTCCGCATTTGGACGCCTACGCGGAAGCATTGCGCCGTACCGTGACGCCGGCTTCTGTGGTTTACGACCTCAAGGCGGGAACCGGACTGCTGTCCTTGATCGCGTGTCGACTCGGAGCACGCCGGGTATTCGCCGTCGAGCGTACGGCCGCCGCCGAAATTGTGATCGAGGCAGCCAAAGACAACGGCTACGCCGGCCGAATCGTCGTGCTTCACGCGCCACCCACGCAGACGACGTCGCACGAACACGTCGATGTGGTGGTGTCACCTGTCCACAAGATGCCGCTCAGTTATCCGACAGACATCGTCGATCTGGCTGCCGCTTGGCATCGAGTCGCCTCACCCGACACACACCTGCTACCCGAAGCGTGTACGCTCTGGTTCGCGGTCGTTTCCGCGCCCGAGGCGTTCGCGCGAACGCAGGCTGCCCGGAACGGGCCGCCCTATGGACTCGATCTTCGATCGACCTCCCGCTACATGGAGAACAGTCCACAACCAATCCGGAGTGGGTCGGAGTGCCTGCTCGGCGAACCGGTGCAATGGTCGCGGCTCGAGTTTCGCAGTATGAGCGCGTTCCGGCCCCGCGGTGGCGGGACCTTCACAGTCGTTGCCGGGGGCACCGCACACGGGCTTCTCGCATGGTTGGACACGGAAATCACGGACGAGATCGGGGTTTCGAATTCGCCGGGTTCAGGGGGTGCAGCCGCGAGCCAGGTCTTCTTTCCCTGGCCGGAGTCGGTCGCGCTGGAACCTGGCGATCAGGTAGAGGTCGGGTTGCGGGGAGACCTGGTTGCCGGCCAGATGGTTTGGACCTGGACGACCGAGATACGCGCCCAGCGGGGAGACACCTCGGGCTTTCGGCACGCCCGGCAGAGCTCGTTCTTGAGCGCGCCCGTCTCCCGAGAAACGTTGCGCAAAAGGTCAGTGACGTTCGTTCCCAACTTGTCGACCAGCGGGCAGCTGGTCCTCGAGGTGCTCGGAAAGGTTCGGCCTGGTGCAACCGTCGGCGATCTCGCAGGTGAGCTGCAAGCCGCGCATCCGGCAGTTTTCAACTCGCGAGACGAGGCTCACGGCTTCGTGGCGGCGGTCTGCGAGCGCTATGCCTCGCCGAACGGCCGCGGCGACAGCTGAGCCGTTTCCCCGTCCCGCCGGGGCGCGCTCATAGCGAGCCCTCCAACACGCCCCGCTTGATGCTGGCCGTGCGGCACACGAAGGGATCGATCCCCGTGTACTGGCCTGAGGCTGTGAACGCCGCTCCGCGCGGGCGCGCGCAATAGGCCTTGTCGGGACACGGAGCGCAGGTGTGGTAGTCGGCGGTGCGGAGTCCGCGAATCTTCTGGAAGACGGGAGCGTCTCGCCAGATGTCGGCGAACGATCGTTCGCGAATGTTCCCGGCGCGCCACGGTACGGAGATGCAGGGCGTGACGTCGCCGTTCGCGAGCACGGCGCAGTTCCCGCGCGCGCAATTGCACGGACCCACTTCCGTCGCCGCGGGACGGGGACGATCGGAGATCAGGTCGCGCAGCGGCCCGCGATGAAGTTGGACGAGCTGTTCGTCATCGACGCGGGTCTGGAGACTGCCGGTCGTGCCGTCGTGCCTCGACGTGATCGTCAAATCTATCTGGTATGGGTATCCGAGCGCCTCCGCATTCTCGCGCATGGCCGCGAGCTCGTGGGCGTTCTGGCGCATGACGATGAACTTGAGACGCACCGCGAGGCCTGCCGCGCGAACCCGCGCAATCCCGTGCCAGGTCCGGCGAAACGATCCCGGAGTTTGCGTGATGCCGTCGTGAACCGCCGCGGTCGCCCCGTAAAGCGAGACGCTGAGCCCCAGGATGTTGCGATAGCCCGCCAGCCGCGCCGAAACCCCAGGCCGGAGCAGCGTCCCGTTGGTGAGGAGCTGGACGGCAAAGTGGAGGTCCCGCGCGCGGTCCAGGACCTCGAACAGGTGCGGGTAGGAGAAAATCTCTCCCCCCGTCAATCCGAGGAACAGACCCCCGGCCTCCCGAATGTCCCCCAGCAGACGCAACACCTCGGCCAGCGACAACGAATCCGAGCTTTCACCGGGCTGGCAACGCGGACGGTCTCGGTCGAAGTTGTAGCAATGCAGGCAGCGAATGTTGCACTCGAGCGACAGCTCGATCATCACATTGAGCGGAACCGTCCGTTCGAACGCGGTTTGCTGGACGGCGCTCAACATGGCGTAGCCGTCCCCAAACGCTGCCATCGAATCGCCGTCACAGACCGGTGCGCTCATCGTCCCATCATGCGCAGGAGCGGGGTCGCGGCGAGCGAGCCGACCAGTCGGGCAAGGTTGCCGAGCCGGCCAGGAACCGAACGGGTGGTACCGTCGCGCGAGACCGCGGACACGCGACCGAGGATTTCGTAGCGATGCCCGTTTTGGAAGCGCTCGAACCGCGACGTTGCGTCACCTTTCGTCAGGTACGTCATAGGGCCGCCCGCGTCACCCGTGCGTCGTACGAGCCGGTGACAGACCAGCAGATCATCGTCGGCCGATGGGCCGGGAGACCAGTACAAGAGGATGTCGCCGACCTCCAGCTTGGATTCGTCGACCGCCTCGACGAACAGCACGTCGCCGGGGCGCAGCCAGGGGCTCATGCTGGATCCCTTCGACTGCGATGCGTACTTGCCGTGCTTTTGGAGCAGCGCCCGGAACTCGGAGATCATCTCCCGCGTGCTCGACGCCGGCGCTTTGCGGCCGGCAGGTCCGAGGTGGGGCGTGAGCTTGCGAAAGATCTCCTTTGCAGCCGCCGACTTGGTCAGGCTCGCCTCGACTGACCGGACCTCACCGCACAGTTGAACTGCGACCCCCAAGTTTTCGCGCACGGTCGTGGGGTCGGTGGCGAAGGCCAGGAAGCAGCCCAGGAGCCGCAACGTCGCCTCCGGCGAGGTCATGGGCGTGATGGTGGGGCCGGAAGACGCCTGCGCGAGGAACGCCAGCGCGCGCAACGGCCAACTGCGCATCGAAGTTCCGCCACGCGCGAAGTCGCCCCAGAACGGCGTTCCGAACACGCGCCAGCCTTCCTCCATCTTGCGCACCACGCAGATCTCGTCGGAAAGGACGTCGTCCGGGTCCAGCGCTTTGCGGGCCAGGGTCGTCTTGCCCGCGCCGCTCGGGCCCGGGAAAATGAAGCCGAACTCGTCGCGACGGAAGCCGCAGCCGTGGATCATCACCCCCCCGAGGTGCGGGAGCAGCGTCGCCCACACCACGCGCAGGAGGCAGTCCACCGCGAACGGGTTCATCGCGCAGCGCCCCTGGCCTCGATAGGGCCCACGTCTCGCCCGCGTGGACGCGAGCTTCACCGACAGATCCCAGCGACGGATGGTGATCTCGCGTCCCGCCGCCGAGACCACGAGCGGCGCCTCTTCCCACACGGGGCGCTCTCCCCGGCCTTTGCTGGCGCTCGCCGCCGACACGAATTCCAGCCGCAGCGACACATCGCGAGCGACGCCAGGCGCCACCGGCATCTCGAACGCGCGATAGCGCGCCCGCATCTGCGCGATGAACAGCGGGGGCGCGCCCAGGAGCTCGATGTGGCCGACGACCCCCCCGATCGAGAGCATCAGCTCGCTGGACCTATCGCCGCCCGCCCTCATGACGACGTAGCCGCGGGTTTCTTCGTGTGGGATCGCGTCGCCACGTTCTTCCTCCTCGCTACTCCAGCTTGCCCAAGGCGCTGCGCGCCGCCGAGCGAACGTCCTTCGCTGGATCACGCGCCTCGACGCGCTTGAGGTCTGCGAGGACGACATGCGCCGCCGCGCGCCCTCCGGGCAGATTGCCGAGCTCGCCAAGTGCCCACGCGGCGTTCTGGCGAACGTAGGGGCTCGAATCGCCCAGCAGTCGTCCGAACTGCGGTGCCAAGTCCGCCGACGCCAATTTCCCGAGCTCACGCGTCGAGAAAGCACGGACGCGTTCGTTGGGGTCGGAGCGCGCGCTTTCGAGCAGCGCCGGGCGGTAGCGGTCGGGCGCGTCTCGGAAACCGAAATCGAGGCGCACGACCGTGTCCGCGTCCTTCTGCAGGATCGCGCCTCGCCAGGCGTCGATCGTCGCACGCACTTCCTTGGCCCGTTCGTCCGCCGTTTCCGCCGACCTCGCGCCAGCGTCGTGGCTCGCCGATGGGTAAGACCGGAGCGGCGCCTGCCACTCGTTGGAGAGCCGGCTCGTTTGCGCCGGAGCGTGGGCCCGGCCGATCACGAAGCGCAGCCCAACTGCGACGCTCGCCACGCCGACGGCGCCGACCAACAACCGCCGTTTCCACTTCGTCCCCATTTCGTCACCGTGTGCCGTCCGGCGCGACCTTCCAAGAGTCGACGACCAAGACGGCTTTGCCGACCAGATCCTCGAGCAGCTCGGAAACGGCATCGCGCAGCTCGTCGTCGGCAGCATCGTATTCGTCCGCGAGCGCCGCGACGATCTCGGCGACCGTCCGCGGAGCCTCTAGCAGCTCCCATACCCGAGCTGCGGTCTCGTTGAGCAGGTGGACTTCCCGCCGCTGCGGGTCGACGACGATGGTTTCTTCGGCGAGTCGCTGATAGGGGAGAGCCATGTCCCTGCGCCATGTGCGCGACACATCTGTTGTCACGATTCGACCCATGTCATCGACTCCGAGCGTCCATCCCGTCCGCGAGTGCCCCCACCCACTCCTCTTCCCGACCGTCATCGGAGCGCGGCACCAGTACTTTAGTTGTTCGGACAGGCGGTTAGCAATTGCCGTGACACTCGTTGGTTGCCGTTTCTCGTGGTCCAGCGCGCTGGAGGAAATGCCGGGCGTGGCCGCCTAATCAATAACTCCCGGGCTCATGATTCGAAACTCACGGTCTCACGGGAGTTTCGAAGCACTAAACTCTGATGGCGCAACAGTTGATTCCGAGTGAGTCACAACGGGTGTCACTTCGGGCTTCGAAACTCACGCGCCTGAGCGTTGCGTAAAAAGTGGTGCGCCGGCCGGCGACTTGAAAGCCCCCGGTGATATACGTTTCCTGCATGTTGTCGGCGCTCACCGTCAGGCGGCTTGGATTATTGGCCTGGAGCACGGCGCTCGGTGCAATGGGCTGTGCGGGGATCCCTTGGCCAGATGAGCCCGGCATTCCGGTCGAGCTCGGCCGAGCGGACAACGTAAACGCCGAGGAGGCCTTCTCGGCAGCGATGGTGGCTCGCCGCCGAGCAACGAATCTCCCCGAATTGACGGTCGCCAGTGGTCGGCAGGGCGAGATTCGGGCGCTAGCCGAGGCGCTCCAGGCGGGCAAGATTTCCGCGCTGGGTGCCCGTGAAGAGGCCATTAAATGGGGCCGTTCCTCGTACGGCCGCGAGGTAAAGGCCTACCTCGTCGACTGCGCCGCCGGGGCTGGAATGTCGATTCCGGAGGCGCTCGCGAAGGTTCCTGGCGCAGCGATCGCGTACGCCGCAGCACACTTCAGACCGCGTTCATTTGCAAGCACGCAATGCGCTCTCCTGGTGGTCGTCCCTGGTGATTCGGGCCCGAGCGTTGAGCAGATCAACTAGTTACGTACGCAGAGTGACGCTCGCCGAGGAGGTTACGGTCTTTCATAGCGGCCGTTGCCATGAGGTGCATTGGCCGGTGTCGCTCGACTGGGTTGCATTGAGAATTCTCGAGCGACTCTATTTGCCATTGGTCGCCAGCGATTTGTCGAGCTGCAATCTTGTTGAAGCAGCTGGCGTCCCTGTGGTTTTGTAACAGCGTATCAGCGGTCAGTGAAACTGGGGGGAGGTGGTGATCATGCGGAATGACAGCGTTACGCTGCGAAGTCACATCTTACGAACCGACGTACGTGCCGAGCAGCCGGTGGTGTTGGTGGTTGGCAGCGACGTGGGGTGCCAACCAGACTGGGCGGGAAGAGTCACGAGCTTCAGCGAGACGCTCGTCGTTGGTCGGAGGGCTACCGGACAAGCCCAGGAATGTTCGCTCGTGCTCCGAGATCCGACCATCTCGTCGCGGCATCTGAGCATCTCTCGAACGTCGGCAGGCGAGTTCGAGCTGAGCGATCTCGGCAGCACCAACGGAACCTACGTGAACGGCGATCGGGTGAAGTTTCCGGTCAGGCTTCAAGACGGCGCGGTCATCTTCGTTGGAAGTCACGTGCTGGTGTTCCGTACCGCCTTGCTCAATCACATCGAGGCCATCGGGCACGAGGCGGAATCGCCGCTCGGATCCGTCCCCACCGTCAGTCCCACCTTCGCCGCGACCTGTCGGAGAATGCGCCTGCTCGCGGCGACCTCGGAGGACGTGCTCTTGATGGGCGAGATGGGAGTTGGCAAGGAGCTGTATGCCCGCGCCATTCATCGTGCGAGCGGCCGCAAAGGCGCATTCGTAACCGTCGACTGCGTGGCAACACCTTCAGAACATTTGGAAACCGAGCTGTTTGGACCGTCAGCTGGCGTGCTGGCCCCTACCGCGACCGGGAAGCCGGGACTCATCGAACAAGCTGAGCGCGGCACGCTGTTTCTCGACGAGATCGGCGAGCTTCCAGCCGCCATCCAGGCCAGGGTGCTCAAGTTCACCGAGCACCAACGGCTCGGCGTTCCGTGGCCCACACATTCGCGGGATGTCGACGTGAGAATCATCGCGGCGACGAGCCGCGCGGCACCGTCCGGAGATTCGAGCGGACTGCGCCCTGATCTCGTGGCCCACTTCGGGGCCGACGCGATCTCGGTTCCTCCCCTCCGCGACCGCGTCGAGGACATCGGGGCCTTCGCCCACGGGCTGGTTGCGGGCCAGCGGAAGCCCTTCGAGCTGGCGGCGTTTCAAGCGCTGTGCCTCTACACGTGGCCGGGGAACATTCGCGAGCTGTGCCGGACGCTCGCCTCCGCCGCGGCGCTGGCGCAGGGATCGGATCGGATCGGTTTCGAGCATTTGCCCTCTTCGATCTTCGCCACGCCGCAGATCCGCTCCGTCACTCGACGGCGCCGGCCTCGCCCATCCCCGACGGTCCAGGAGCTCGAAGTTCTGTTGCGCCGACATCACGGCAACGTGCTGCGGGTCTCGCGTGAGCTCGACCGCAAGCCTGCCGTCGTCTATCGATGGGCCCGCAGGTTTGGACTGGCGGTCAAGGGCTTCCGCGCGCACGGCCAGTAGCATCGCGCCCCTCGCCGCCCCGTGCGCCGCGGTAGCTTCAGCGAAAATCGCGGAGGTGGCGGCGGCCAGTCCGGGTCTTGGGGCCGTCGTTGGCCTGTTGGCACTCGACGCAGAGCTCGACGTAGGGAAGCAGATCGAGGCGCTTGGGCGCGATCGGTTCGTCGCACTCCATGCACAGCCCGAAGGAGTCGGGATCGTCGTCGAGGCGCGCGAGCGCGGCCACCACGTGAGCGAGCACGTCGGCTCGGT
>WNGB01019361.1_pt1 | contig 10253 bp, 11 predicted proteins | sample 5400681 | NCBI WGS metagenome assembly WNGB01 (sample SAMN13153367, study PRJNA577476) | soil metagenome | isolation source: 115 cm soil or saprolite under grassland replicate 2 | place: USA:California | collected 2016-06-15
TCCGTGCCATGGCGCATGAAAAAACCCCGTGCGTCCCCGAGCGCTTTCACTTCCTCTGGCATGCCAGGAATCTTGGCGAAATCGAGTTCATCGGAGATTTTGAAGCCCAGGAGCCCGTTATAGAACTCCAACCCCTCCGCCACCTTCACCGCGTTAAAGCCAAAATGGCCCAGCCGCCGCACCTTGAAAGGGCGCGACAGCAGAATCCCGCCAACGTTATACTGCTGCGATGCGATTGCCATATGCTGTTTCCTCCAATGTCCCAGGGACTCTCTCCCTCTCCTAGAGGGAGAGGAAACACAAGCAGTTTGCCACAGACCAGGCGCAAAAGCGACCCTGTGCCTCGTAGCTATTCCTCGTGCAGCGCTATCTCGCCAACCAGGGTGGAACTCTCACGCTGCAGCGCGACGTGGTGTGGTAACCACAGAGACAGTCCAAACGCCAGGAGTGGCAAGGTAATGGCGATATCCAGCGCGCGCGGCACGCCGATGACCTCTGCCAGAGAGCCAAAGCCAATTAGCAAGATACCAGCGACGCCCCAGCCAAGCCCCATCACCACACTGGAGGCTGTCCCGGCCCGCGTTGGGACTAATTCCTGGGCCAGAGCGATGACCACTGAATTGGCACCAGACAGCGTCCCAGCCGCCAGCGTCAAACAGAAAAGCGCCAGAAGGCCGTCCGTGTGAAAAACGCCGTGTAGCAAGGGCACGCACAGTAGCCCCGACACCGCAATGACGCTCTTGCGGCCCCACGTGTCGGAGAGGACGCCGCCTACCATCCCCCCGAGAGCTCCGGCGAGCGAAAAGAGGGAGAGGGTGATGCCACCGGCCAGCAGTGAGCGGCCTTGCATGGCTAACATGATGGGCAAGAAGGTGGCGACCGCCAAACGGGTAAATTCCCGAATAACCGTAATGACGAAGAGCAATGCCATCGGGCTCTGTACCCCCTGGAATGCCTCGACGAGAGAGGCGGTGCGGGCGCGATCTGTCTTCCCTGTGGGAATGTGTAAAGACACCAGCATCACCAGGACGCAGAGGAGTCCCGGCAAGATAACGTAATAACTACGGTCCAGACCCCAGAAACGCACCGCACCAATAATCGCCAGTGGACCGACGGCAAAACCTAAACTCCCACCGAAGGTGAACACCGAAATGCCCAACCCCTTGCGTGGCCCACTCACTGCCCCGGCGGCCGCGACGGCCTGCGGATGAAACGCCGCTGAGCCGAGGCCAGCAAGCAAAAGCAACAGACCCACGAGCCAGGCGCTGGGGACAACCCCAATGAGCCCCATACACACGACACTCAAGAACGGCCCCAGGAGAATCAGAAGCCATGCCGTAGAGCGGTTGGAAGATGGCTGCGGTGATCGACGGAATCGATGCCAGTCCACTGGCAGCAGTGAGGGAAAGGGACAGCTTCTCGATGAGCAAGGGCAAAATCGGCGTAAAAAAACCGCCATAACTATCGTTGAGAAAATGGCCCAGGGTTACCAGCGCCAGGCGCGAACGCTGTAACCGGTTTGCGACTTGCATGCGGTGGTGTACTCCTTCCTGTGTAGATGTAAGATGCTGGGGAGATCAGTGTCGCACCATAACGCGCTTCCTGAGAGACGTCAAGAGCGCCGCGCCACCCTAGCGTGGGTCCCGTGGAATCTTGACAACAGAGACAATTATACCGCACCCTGAGCCCCAGACACCGTCTCCACTCAGGCGGAGATAAGATTGCCCAGCCCTCGCAAGGAGTCGACTATGCCCAATACTGTGGCTAAGATCATCATTCCGGACGATTTCCCCTCAGTGATCTCGGGGACACCGGCGTTGCAGACCATGCAAGCTCACGGCGCTGTGACGGTCTATACCTCACGCCCAGAGACGCAGGACGAACTCGTGGCGCGCATCCGCGAGGCGCATACCGTGGTCAATATTCGCGCCTATTGCAAATTCACCGCCGAAGTCTTGCAGGCGTGCCCCCACTTAAAACATCTAGCGATCTGGGGGACCGGGACGGACAATGTGGATTTGGCAGCCGCAGGCGCCGCGGGTATCGCAGTGACGAATACCCCGAACACGGCCACCGAAGCGGTGGCAGAACAGGGGCTGGCGCTCTTGCTCGCAGTAGCCCGGAAAATCCCGAGCCTCGACGCACAGGTCAAACGTGGCGAGTGGGCGCGGGGTATGCTCACGCAAGTGTGCGGTAAGATCCTGGGGATCATCGGCACGGGGGCGATTGGTCTGCGCATGGCGCAACTCGGCAGAGGCATTGGCATGTCAGTGCTGGCCTGGTCATTCCACCCCAACCTGGCCGCGGCGCAAACGATCGGCTTCCGCTATGTGCCAACCATGGCCGATGTGCTGCGCGAGGCCGATGTCGTGTCCTTGCACCTACGCTCTACCCCCGATACGGAACGCATTATCAGAGCTCAGGAGTTTGCCCTGATGAAGTCCACCGCGCTTTTCCTGAACACGGCACGTGGGCAACTGGTAGATCAGCAAGCGTTGTATGAGGCCCTGCGGGATGGCACCATTGCTGGGGCTGGTTTAGATGTGTTCACGCAGGAGCCCATGCCACCTGACGATCCGTTGCTGCAGCTGCCGAATGTGGTATTGTCCCCCCATACCGCTGGGACGACGCCAGAAGCGCTTATGAATGGCTTAAACCTATGCGCTGCGAATGTGGTGGCGTTTTTACAGGGGCAGGTGCGCCATCGGGTTGGATAGTTCTCATACAGGGACTCTTGAGGAGATGCTATGACACAGATAACACAGAAGGCAGTAGCTTTCGGTTTCTGTTGTGCCCTGGTCGTGCTGGCTCTGGCCGGTTGTGCTCCGCTTGAGCAACAAGTCAGCGAACATCCTGGTACAGCAGTGGGCACGGCTGCCGGTGCAGCCGGGGGTGCCCTGCTCGGTGGGCTCGTCTTTCAGAGTACAACGGGTGCCGTCATCGGTGGGCTGGTTGGTGCCCTGACAGGTGGATTAATTGGCAATGCGGCTGAGGCCCAAAAGCAGGACCAGGATGCCACGTACAGACGATATGGATATCAGACGACTCAGGGAACAAGGGTACGGATTGAAGAGGTCCATGTGCAACCGTCACGGGTCAGGCCAGGAGAGAATGTGAACCTCGTCGTGCAATATGCCATCATGACGCCGCGTGAGGGTCACGCGATGACCGTGACTGAACGGTGGGATATCAATTATAGAGGTCAAGCCACTGGCAGTCCGGTGCATACCGTACACCACTCTGGTGGCACCTGGGCTGGCTCCCTGCCAGTAACCTTGCCACCCTCTGCAGGCCCTGGCACCTATCGTGTGGCGGTGACCATCGAGGCGGAAGGGGCAAGTGATACCAGAGAAACGGCGTTTACGGTAAGACGATAAAATCAGAGTGGGGAAGGGGGAGAGTGGGAGAGGAGACCATGGAACACATGGTACTTTCCTTCTCCCCTCGCCCCCTCTCCCGCTCATTTTTAGGCCTGTTTCCGACGCACTGCCTCCAAGACGCGTTCTGGCGTCAGTGGCAGTGCGGTGACATGCGCCCCTATCGCATCGGCCACGGCGTTGGCAATGGCTGTGGCTGTGGCCACAATCGGCGGCTCCCCGACGCCGCGGGCACCGTACAGGGTGTCTTTGGCTGGCACTTCGACAATGACACTCTTAATGTTTGGCACATCGAGAGCGCTGGGGATCTTGTAGTCGAGAAAACCGGCGTTGATGTTCCGTCCCGTTTTGGGGTCAAACATCATTTGTTCCACCAGTCCATAGCCCAGGGCCTGTGTGGCACCACCCTCCATCTGGCCTTCAACCGACATCGGGTTCAGGGCAAACCCGGCATCCTGGACTACGGTCAGGTCGACCACCTTGACCTCTCCTGTATCCGGATCGACCTCAACCTCAGCGACCTGCAAGGAGTATTGCAGCGTGGTGCCTTGCATGGGCGTGGAGGCCGATGCCGTGGGTGGGCCACCCTGCGACATCGACGCCACTTTGTAGACATCACTAAAAGTCATACCACGGTCCGGCGTGCCTTTGACCTGTACCCGGCCCTCGCGAATTTCCAGGTCGTCGATGTTAGCCTCGAGCTGTCCAGCCGTGACCTCGAGGAGCTGCTGCCGGAGCCTTTCAGCGGCGACCTTCACCGTCATGCCCATACTGCGGATGATGTTACTCCCAGCGCTAAGAGGTGCCACCGGTGCGCTATCCGTATCCCCCGTCAGCACCCCCACTTTCTCGAGGCCAACGCCGAGTTCCTCACCGGCGATCTGCTGCAGGGTGACGTGCGTACCGCTCAGATCCACCGAGCCGGTGGTAATCGCCACGGTGCCATCGGGATTGAGCTTCAAGGTGTTGCTGCCCGGCATGCCGCGCGAGGCCCAGAATCCTACGGCAATGCCCCGTCCACGGTTTTTCGCTTTCGGTTTGCGCCAGCCGGACTCCTGCTCGATGCGCTCGATCATCTCGCGCAGGTCCGCCGCGTCATCCAGCGCCCCAATGATCGAGCGATCACCAACTTTCAGGGCGTTCTTTTTGCGGATGGCCAGCGGGTCGAGTCCCAGACGCGCGGCCAGCATATCCATATGCGATTCCACAGCAAAGATGATCTGCGGACTCCCAGGGGCACGATAGGCCCCGCACGGCGGCTGGTTGGTATACACCGTGCAGGCATACATCTCGAGGTGCGGGACATTGTAGGGGCCAGCCAGACGCCCCGCCATGCCTTCGCCGAAGTTGTAGCCTGTGGCAATGTGATAGGCGCCATTGCCAAAGTAGGCACGCGCCTGCCGCGCCACCAGAGTGCCGTCCTTCATGATGCCGGTTTTGAGCTCAATCACCGCCGGGCGCCGTGGCGTGGTGCTGAGAAAATCCTCATCGCGCTTATAAGTGATCTTGACCGGTCGGCCGCTTTTCTGGGCGAGTAAAATGGCCGGTGGCTCCGTCACCGCGGCAATCTTGCCGCCAAAACCACCGCCAATTTCTGTCGGCACGACCCGGATCTTGGTCTGCGGCATGCCAAAGATGCCTGCCAGACTGTCACGCAGCGGGAAGATGCCCTGCGTGGTCGTCCAGACGGAGATGCGCCCAGTGGGCTCCACTTGCGCCATGGAGGCACGCGGCTCAATATACGTCTGATGCGCCATGGGGATGTCGTAGCGGTCCTCGAAGACATAATCGGCCTGAGCAAAGCCGTGCTGGACATCGCCCCACTGCACGCGGCCGCTCGACGTGACATTGCCCTGTCGCCCCAGATTCGGCAGCGCCGGATACGCTTCCCAGCCCTCGTGGATCATGGTCGAGCTGTGCGCCGCCTCCTTAGGATCGATCAGGGCGGGTAGCGCTTCAATTTCCACCTCGATCAGGTGCAGGGCTTCCTCGGCGATATCGACGTTGTCAGCCGCCACTGCAGCAATCGGGTCGCCATGATAGCGCACCACGTCTGTGGCAAAAATCAACTTGTCGCGCACGATGCCGCCGTAACGTGCGGTAGGCGCATCCTGGGCCGTGACCACGGCACGCACGCCCGGCAAGCTGGCGGCCTTGCTGACGTCGAGGCGACGAATGCGCCCATGTGCGACCGGACTCCCGAGAATTTTGCCGGCCAGGACGCCTGGTAGCGTCATGTCATCGGCATAGACCATGCGCCCGGTGACGCGATTGACGGCATCCGGTTTCGGGATGCGCTTGCCGAGGAGTGCGTATTCCGCCATGCTCTGTCTCCCTTATGTGTACACTGTGCTCTGTGGCTTTCTGCATGGGTCAAGAGGTCTTCGATGTGGTGGTTACCGTACCACGCCGGGTTGGGGCTGTCAACGGGTGGGACTGAGAGGGATGCGGGACGAACAGAGTATGCGCTATCATCTCTCCTGTCGGAAGGCACCCATTAAGGAGAACCGCAATGAAGCGAAGCACCAACCGCATTCTGACGACTTTTGTGGGCAGCCTGGCGCGCCCACCAGACCTGCTGGAGATGATGCACGCCAAAGAGCGCGGCCAGCCCTACGACCAGGAGGCATACGCTGGGCGGGTCCGCAGCGCAGTCGCCGCTGTCGTGCGCCAGCAGGTCGAGGCCGGCGTGGACATCGTGTGCGACGGGGAGCAAGGGAAGCCTGGTTTCTTCGCCTACATCAGTGAGCGTCTCTCTGGCTTTGAGCCGAGAGAGACTACCTCGCCGGCGGGGCCATGGGCAGGATCGCGAGAGGCATTAGCGTTTCCGGAGTACTACCAGTGGTATGCCCGGGGGCGACCCGGTAGTGTGGCCGCCCCCTTCGGCATGGTGTGCACCGGGCCTATCACCTACAAGGGGCAGACGGCGTTGCAAACGGACATCGACAACCTCAAGGCCGCCATCCAGGGGCTGCAGGCCGAGGAAGTGTTCATGCCGGCCATTTCTCCCACCAACATCGAAGGCCCACGACGGAACGAGTATTACCCCACGCAGGAAGCCTACCTCTACGCCATCGCCGAGGCCATGCGCGAGGAGTACCATGGCATCGTCAATGCTGGCTTCCTGCTGCAGATAGACGACCCGAGACTGGTGACCTCCTATGGCTCGAATCCGGGGATAAGTCTGGAAGAATTCCTCAAGTGGGCCGAGCTCCGGGTAGAGGTGCTGAACCATGCCCTCAGGGATATTCCGCCAGACAAAGTGCGCTTTCACACCTGCTACGGCATCAATATTGGCCCCCGCATCCATGAAGTGGGCCTGCAGGACGTTGTCCACCTGTTCCTGAAGATCAAGGCCGGCGCCTACTCCTTCGAGGCGGCCAATCCGCGCCACGACCATGAGTGGCGCGTCTGGGAGCACGTTAAGCTGCCTGAGGGGAAGATGCTTATTCCCGGGGTGATCTCGCACACCACTAACCTCGTGGAACACCCGGAGCTGGTGGCTGATCGCCTCGTAAAGTATGCCAACCTCGTGGGGCGCGAGAACGTCATTGCCGGGAGCGATTGCGGCTTCTCCTCGCAAGCCACCACTGAGCCGGAAATCCACCCCACCGTCGTCTGGGCCAAGTTCCAGGCCATGGCGGCAGGGGCCCGGCTGGCGACCAAGCAACTATGGGGATAGAAGGGCCAAGAATTACACCATTGGCCTCTGACGAGCACAAGGCCGCAGCCGCTTCTCTCATATCGTAGAGGTTCTTGAAGTGTTCATCCTGCATAGATGTTCACTCTTTCTTTGAGGACTCGGTGGCGGAAATAGGGATTTCTGAGACCGCTGAGCGTGAGCAGACCAACCTCGCACCCTAAGGCGTCTTCGAGATGATGGAGCAGACCGAAGAATCTTTTCGCAGGATGCAGATCAGGCTCCTCGAACTCAACGAGCAGGTCAACATCGCTTTTGGCAGTTTCCTCACCACGTGCAAGCGATCCAAAAAGGCCCAGCCTCTTTACCTGGAATTCCCTGCAGGCTGGTGCTGCAACCTTCTTGAGTTCTTCCAATGTCATCCATCTATCCTTTGCATTGGCTCAGGTACCCTGTGATCGAATCGGGATAGGGGGAAACCCTTGCTTTTTATGCCTCGATTCACGTCCTGCCCTACGATACAGATGCCCAAGTACAGTTTGCCCATCTACGCCGTCGGCGCGTGCGTATTGGCACGCAAGACTGGCGTATTGCAGCCATTGCGTTGCGTTGGCGTGCCACGGTAGTCACGCGCAACCGCCGTGATTTTGGGCAAGTTCCTGGACTCAACATCGTCGATTGGTCCATTGCATAGAAAATTTGACCTTTGTCCCAGCGGTCCCCACAGAGCGCGACTCGGCAACGTGCGTCTGCGCCTCGTGGACCTCCACGGTTTTCGTCTGCATGGCTTGTCCTCCACGTCCTGCTGCACGGTGGCCTGGTATGTCCCGCTACTGCAACACTGCTCGTAGGCCGGCAGGTCCAACCCTACCTTCTAGGCAGAGGCTTTGCGCTGCTCCGGGCTGGTCTTGGGCGCATTATAAGGAGCTCAACGGCTGGACAACCTGGTGTGATACAATGTTGCCAGGAAGGAATGGTGTATTGCTGACAGACAATGGCAGGACCGCATATCCGGAGAAAGGATGGGTTCGTATGGCCCAAGTGACACTGGAGCGCATTCTGCAAGAGCTCAAGACCTTGAAACCTGAAGAACTCTTGCAGGTGCAGCAGGCAGTGCAAGCGCAGCTGGCCCCGACAAGCTCTGTGCCGGCAGAAGAGCAGGTGCTCCAGGAGATGCTGAAGGTCGGTCTACTGATAGAGATCAAACCGCGGCGCACCGACCGACAGGTTGCATACCCGCTGGTGCCCATCCAGGGCAAGCCCCTCTCAGAGACAATCCTTGAGGAGCGGCGTTAGTGGCCGTCTATTTCGTGGAGACCAGTGCGCTTGCCAAACGCTCTATCGCAGAGACAGGCTCCGTGTGGTTACGCGCCCTGCTGGACTCGAGCACGGGTTGCTCAATCTATGTTGTCCGCGTGACCGCAGTAGAGATCATTGCCGCCATCACACGGCGTGAGCGGGGTAGGACACTCGCTCCAACCGATGCCGCCGTTGCCAGGCAGGCATTCCATAGCGATCTCGCCACCGCCTATCAGGTCATTGAGGTAACCTCAGCGCTTGCCAATCAAGCGATGCTGTTAGCAGAGCAGCATGGGCTACGCGGTTATGATGCGATACAACTGGCGGCTGGATGCGAAGTGCATGTGCGCTATCTGGCTGCCGGGCTTCCTGCTGTCATCTCCATTTCAGCGGATACGGAACTCAATGCAGCAGTCATTGCCGAAGGGTTGACCATCGAAGACCCGAACGTTCATCCTTGACCCCTCAGGGGCGATGGCGCCTCGGGCTTTCCCACGACCTTGGCCTTGTTTCCAGTGTTGGCGTGCACTGGGCAAGCATACAGCGTGGCTCTCCTGACGAGGAGAGGTGCTCATAGCCATGCGGAGGGAGTGCAATCGGCAGAGCACGTTCAGGCTTCGCAGTCATGGGGACTCTTGTGACGATCTCGCTCAGCATGCCAAATAGATAGGTTACCTCCTGGCGTACACACGACGCGCAGCCCGGCACTGGTCACCATCTCCCAGGCTCCGTAGTCCGCATCTGGCGCCACGGAGAGACTACTCCCATTGGCAAAGGACACGGCGAGAGCGCCGTTTTTGTGGGCCTGGGCTGACGTCACCGTCTTGCCAAGGACAGACAGCGCAGGACCGAGAGAGGTGGGATGCTCAGGGGACAAATGCCGTTTAACACCTTGCTCTTCAAAGACAAAGAGACCTTCAATACGTATGGTGGTGAGACGGTCGCGGTCCCAACATTCGAGCCCAAAGGCACTGTCCACAAAGCAGCGCGTAACCGCTTTCCCCTGGAGAGGTATGACCCAATAATCGCCATGCTCTATGAGCTGCTCAAGCTTATTTACCGTGGCCATGCGGGTATTGGTCCTTCATAATCGAGAGGAATATGTGTCGAGGCTCTACCTCCTGTTTCCCGAAAGTGTCCAGCGGCTGTCCCAGACTATTGTAGTATCGAACGTACCCTCGAGGGTACTGCGGAGTGGGCCCCATTATCCGAATTGCCTCGGCGTTTCCCGTAGCGTCAGGGCGTTGGTAGATGATCCCTTGTCCATGGTCGGTGGCACGCCCTCCCCAGCCCTGTGGCATAGGTACCACCGTGCCATTTGGTGTAGCAACGAAGTACGTTGTTCATTCCCTTTCCCAGGTAGGAAACGCTCCAGCGGCGATAGCTCTCCGGCCAATGGGCTGCAGAAGGATAACCTGTACACGTGCGTATAGGCAATTTTGCCACAGTGCCCGCGGGAGTGCACCCTCAGAGCAGCTCGGCGGGCGACGAGCGGCGAGCCGCCGGCCTCCCCTCCGGCAGAGGCGGCTGCGTCAGGTGGTTTAGGCACCTGGGGTGCCACTGGCTCACCCCGCTAGAGGCGGCGCATGTCCTGGTAACCGTCAGGAGTTGGGTGCCGGTGCACCTCCAGACGCTCGGCGGACACGTCCAGCAACCAGGCCTCGGGAATCCCAGCGCTGGCGTAGATGGGCAATTTGACGTCGCGGTCTCTGTACCTGGAAAAAAGTTTTTTGCTACATACCCCAGCGCATTGCCGCACGTGTATGCCCTCCCTGGTCACGGATGGGGTCTTGAGCCACCTGCGCCAGTGCGGTCTCTGCCTGCGGGAGCCAGAAGGCCATCTCCAGCCCTCGGAACAGCTCGCTAGCGCTGCACAGCGTAGCATAGGCCTGCTCCCACCGTCCCATCGAGGCATACAGCCTGCCCAGCCCGTGGGG
>WNGB01033165.1_pt1 | contig 10252 bp, 11 predicted proteins | sample 5400681 | NCBI WGS metagenome assembly WNGB01 (sample SAMN13153367, study PRJNA577476) | soil metagenome | isolation source: 115 cm soil or saprolite under grassland replicate 2 | place: USA:California | collected 2016-06-15
TCTGCGGGCCGGCCCGCTGGAGCGACAGGCGCTGCCGGCAGCGCTGGAGGAGCTGGGCCGGCGCTTCGCCGCCGAGACCGGCAGCGCCGTCACGACCAGCCTGGCGCTAACCGGGCCGCGCCTGCCCGCGCGGATCGAGGAGGCGCTCTACCGGATCGCCCAGGAGGCGCTGGTAAACGTCCGCCGGCACGCCCAGGCCGCGGCGGTCCAGCTCGACCTGCGGCTGGCGGGCGACCATGTCCGGCTCACGATCGCCGACGACGGCCGCGGCTTCGACGCCGACCAGCCCGCCGACCCCGCCGCACGAGCGCACGGCCACGGCTTCGGCCTGATCGGCATGCGCGAGCGCGCCCGGCTGCTGAATGGCACAATGCAGATCTGCAGCAGCAGCGGCGCCGGCACGCGCGTCGAGGTCGCGATCCCGCTCGGCTAGCGCTGCAGTGAAGCATGCCTAACCACGAAGACGATAAGAGGCTCAAGAAAGAGGAGGGCAACTCAGCACTCAACACTCAACACTCAGCACTACTTCGCAAAGCCTAAGCCCCGCTCCCGCATGCTCACAAACCGCCCCTGCCCGATCACCAGGTGGTCCAGCACTTCGACGTCGAGCAGCTTGCCGGCCGCGACGATCTCGCGTGTCACCAGCACGTCCTCGGGGCTGGGGGTCGGGTCGCCCGAGGGGTGGTTGTGCGCGACGATCAGCGCCGCACTGTTCCGGCGCAGGGCTTCTTTGAACACCTCGCCGATCCGGATCAGCGAGGAGTTGAGCGATCCGATGTAGATCGTCGCGATCGTCTGCACGCGATTCTTGGTGTCGAGCAGCACCGTGCGCAGGTGCTCCTGATCGAGATGGCCCATCTCGAGCAGCAGCAGCCCGGCCGCGTCCGACGGGCTCTTGATCTGGAAGCGCTGCTCGTGCTCGGTCAGCAGCAGCCGCCGGCCGATCTCCAGCGCCGCCTTGAGCGTCGCCGCCTTGGCCTCGCCGATCCCGTGGCGGCCGCACAGGTCGCGGTAGTCGGTGCGCAGCAGGCCCGGCCACCCGCCCCGCTCGACCAGCAGCTGCTGCGCCAGCTGGACCACGTTCGTCCCGGCCACGCCGACGCGCAGCAGGATCGCCAGCAGCTCGGCGTCGCTCAGCGCGGCCGGGCCGTAGTCGCGCAGACGCTCGCGCGGCTGCTCGCTCGGTGGAAGCTCTTTGATACGCAGGTGGTACTCGGCCATCGTGGTCCCTCGCTGTGGCTCAATCCTGCATCTACTACCGCCTCTAGGACCACGTTCGATACGGCCATGAACTGTTCGAAGGTTCGAATGTTTGAAGGTTCTAACGTTCCAACCTGCTAACCTGCTAACGTTCGAACACGTCGACAGCCGGGGCGGCGCGCACAGCCGCCACCGCCTCGGCCACCTGCTCCGCCAGCGCCTGCCTGCGAGCCGATAGCTCGCGCACCAACGTACGGTGGCGCAGCGTCAGCCAGGTGTAGGCGGCCACCTCGCGCAGCTCGTGCCAGCCCTCGCCCCAGCGCAGCGCGACGTAGGCTAGCGCCGGCGCCAGAATAAGCAGCGCCGCGCCCCAGAGCGCGCCGAGCAGCAGCCCGCATACGATCGCCGCCACGATCCAGCCGAGCAGCACCAGCGCCGAGCCGATGATCAGCTTACCGGTGCTGGTGGTCTCCTCGTACTTGCCCAGCAGCAGCGGCGTCAGCGGCGCGGCCAGCCGGTAGGGGCCGTAGCTCAGCGCGAAGCCTGCTGCGGCCGGCACCAGCCCGGCGATCAGCGCCAGCGCCAGCCACCCGACCCGGTCGCGCCGTGCCGCGTTCAGCTCCAGGTCCCACGGGTCATCCACTCCCAGCGTCCGCAGAACATTTGCGTAGCGCCGCGCCTGCTGCGCGATCGCCTCCAGCCGCGCCGGGTCGGCGGCGCGCAGGCGCTCGTAGGCCGCCAGCAGCTCGGCCGCGCGCGCGTGCTGCTCCTCCAGCGTCAGCTCGCGCGGCGCGGTCCACGCCGCCAGCATCGGGATGCCCCGCAGCAGCTCGGCGTTCTCGGCCTGCAGCACCACGGCGTCCAGGCGCGCGTCGATCTCGTCGGTCAGCGCGTCCGCCGCCGCGTGCGGGTCGGCGGCGTAGGCCGCCGCGTAGCTGGCCAGGTCGAACGGCTTGCCAACCACCAGCAGCGCCGACGAGCGAAACAGCGCCTTGTTCTGGTACCACAGGCCGACCGGCCCGATCCGCAGGTTCATCCGCCAGCCGGCCTCGGCCTCGGCGCTCAGCGCGATCCGCGCCGCGCCGGTGCGCAGCGGCAGCATCATGGTGTTCGAGTGGGTCGTGCCCTCGGGGAACAGCGCCAGCGGCACCCCGCGCCCGAGCAGCGCGCGGCAGCGCGCGAAGGTCTCCTCGTTCCGGCGCTCGCGGTCGCCCTGCGCCCCGCCATCCTTGCCCTCGTCACGCTGACGATAGACCGGCAACGCGTCGAACGCTCCCATCGTCAGCCGGCCAAGTGGGTTGGCGAAGAACGTGCTCTTGGCCAGGAATGCGATATGCCGCCGCGCGCCGACCATCAGCACCAGCGCGTCCAGCAGGCCGTTGGGGTGGTTCGCGACGAACAGCACCGGGCCGGCCGCTGGCAGATTCTCGCGCCCGCTGACCTCGATCCGCGGGTAGAACAGCTGGACCAGCCGCAAGATGATAAAGCGCGCGACTCGCGACAGCATGAGCGCACCTCAGATAGTCACGACATCATCTGAGGCTATTGTACGACACGCCGCGCTGTACAATCCATCCTGCCAGCTGCCAATCGCTGTATGATCCGCGACAAGGCGCCAAGCAAGCGCAGGTGCTGATGTGGCCAATCGCTCGTTCAAACCCTGGAGTCTTGGTGTGTTGGTGGTTCTTCAAGAGCTTTGTAGCTTGGTCGTCGTCTCTGTGCCCTCTGTGGCCTCTGTGGCTTACGTCGCGCCGTTGTTTCCTGCGGCCGCGGCATCGTCGTCGAGGATCGCGCGCGCGGCGCGCACCACCGTGCGAATCCGGCCGCGGCGAATCCGGCGCAGCGCGGCGCCGACCGGGAACCAGCGCACCCGCGCGATCCGCTCCTTCCGCGACGGGCGCAGGCGCCCACCGTCGGCGCGCATCAGGTAGTAGGTCACCGCCTTGCGGCGGCGCCGTCCGGCCTTCTGAATCGTGTACAGCACCTGGAGCACCGCCGCCTCGACCATGCCGGAGATGCCGGTCTCTTCGGCGACCTCGCGCGCCACCGCATCACGCTCATCCTCGCCTGGCTTGATCTGGCCCTTCGGCAGCGTCCAGAAGCCGCCCTGCTTCTTGATCAGCAGTATCTCAAGCTGGCCCACCGCCGTCCAGCGGTAGACCACGCCGCCCACGCTGGCGATTGGTGGATCGCTATCAACAAACTCTTGCACCGGCTCTCCTGCGTCGAGGTTCGTCATTGAACCCTCCATCTGGATGCTGCTGTATGGTATAATGCGCCCGCTTCTTAACATCCGCTTAATATATCAGAGACGGCGTATTGATGCACGTCATAATACTACATTGCCCCCCCGCTCTGCCCGGCCATCGGCGCCGGCCGCGATCGTTATGGCGCTGCCTGACCCTTCTGGCGCTGGCGCTGGCGCTGGCTGCCTGCGGCGCCGGCTCGGGCGGTGGGCTCACCCTCACCGGGTCCACGTCGGTCACTCCCTTCGCCGAGCAGCTCGCCGAGACCTACCAGAAGCAGCACGCCGGCGCGACCATCAACGTCCAGGGCCTCGGGTCGAGCGCCGGCATTCGCGCCGCGCTCGACGGCGTGGCCGAGATCGGCATGTCCTCGCGCCATCTCGAGCCCGACGAGGCCGCGAAGCTCGACCAGGTGGTGATCGCCCGCGACGCGCTGGCCGTTGTAATCAATCCCGGCAACCCGATCGGCGGGCTCAGCAGCTCGCAGATTCAAGCGATCTTCACCGGCAAGATTCGCTCCTGGAGCGACGTGGGCGGGCCGCCTCGGCCAATCACATTGGTCAGCCGCGAGGCCGGCTCGGGCACCTTTAGCGCCTTCGAAGAGCTGGTGATGAAGGGCCAGCCGATCACGCCGCTCACGTTGCGCCAGGGATCCAACGGCGCGATCCGGCAGATCGTCGCCGAAGACCCAGCCGCGATCGGCTATATCTCGCTCGGCATCGCCGACCAGAGCGTGAAGGCGCTGGCGATCGACGGCGTGGCGCCGTCGGTCGCGAACGTCGAGGCCGGCGCCTACAAGCTCGTGCGGCCATTCCTGTTCGTCTGGCGCAAAGGCCAGTCGCTCAGCGCGCTCGCGCAGGGCTATGTCGACTACGTGATGAGCGCTGAAGGGCAGGCCGAGCTGTCCAGGGCCGGCCTGGTGAAAGGATCGACGTCGCAATGAAAGAGCGCGGCATCAGCGCACTGCTCCTGGCGACGGCCCTGGGCGCGCTCGTCGCGCTGGGCTTGATCACCTACTTCATCTTTCAGGCCGGCGTGCCGCTGATCGCCAAGGTCGGCCCGTGGCAGTTCCTGACCGGCATGGAGTGGAGCCCGACCAGCAAGCCGCCCAAGTTTGGCATCCTGCCGATGATCGTCGGCTCGCTCTGGCTGACCTTCGGCTCGCTGGTGATCGGTGTGCCGCTCGGCCTGGCGGTCGCGATCTTCATGGTCGAGCTGGCGCCGCCGCGGCTCGCGGTGGTGATGCGCCCGGCCATCCAGTTGCTCGCCGGCATCCCCTCGGTGATCTACGGCTTCATCGGGCTCACACTGCTGGCGCCGCTCGTGCGCTCGACGTTCGGCGGGCCAGGGCTCAGCGTGCTCACCGGCGCGGTCATCCTCGGCTTCATGATTCTGCCGAGCATCATCGCGATCTCCGAGGACGCCATGCGCGCCGTGCCTCCCGCCATCCGCGAGGGCGCGGTCGCCCTCGGCTCGACTCACTGGCAGGTGATCACCGGCGTCATCCTGCCGACCGCGCGCTCGGGCATTATCGCCGGCGTCATCCTAGGTATGGGCCGCGCGCTCGGCGAGACCATGGCGGTGATCATGATGATCGGCAACGCCCTGCGCATCCCCATCTCGCCGCTCGACTCCGCCACGACCCTGACGAGCAACATCGGCCTGGAGCTGGCCTATGCCAGCGGCGATCATCGCAGCGCGCTGTTCGCGACCGGCGTGGTGCTGTTCGTCTTCATCATGATTCTGAACGCCCTCGCGACGGCCTTCGTGCGGCGGCCGACCTTCAGCCGGAGGTCCACATGACCAGCAGCCGGACACAGCAGTTCGCGTTCGCCATCATCTGGGCCGCGGCGCTGCTCACGCTGGCCGTGCTCGCCCTGATCGTCGGCCTGATCATGGTCCGCGGGCTGCCGTCGATCAGCTGGGAGTTTCTGACCGGCACGCCCGAGAACCTCGGCCGCGACGGCGGCATCTTCCCGACGATCCTCGGCACCGTCGTGCTGGGATTGGTCGCACTACTGATCGCGACCCCGCTCGGCGTCGGCAGCGCGATCTACCTGACCGAGTACACCCACGAGAGCCCGTTTACGCGCGCCATCCGCTTCGGCACCGAGTCGCTGGCCGGCGTCCCGTCGATCATCTTCGGGCTGTTTGGCTTTATCTTCTTCGTGACCTACCTGCAGATGGGCTGGTCGATCCTGGCCGGCGGCCTGACGCTCGCGCTGATGGTCCTGCCCACGATCATTCGCACTGCCGAAGAGGCGATCCGCACCGTCCCGCAGAGCTACCGCGACGTGAGCTACAGCCTCGGTGCGAGCCGCTGGCAGATGGTCACCACGGCGGTGCTGCCGAGCGCACTGCCGGGGATTGTCACAGGCGTGATCCTCTCGTTCGGCCGTGCGGTCAGCGAGACCGCCGCCGTGATCTTCACGGCCGGCACGGCGCTGAATCTGCCGACCTCGATCTTCTCGCCGGCCCGCACGATGGCGGTGCATTTCTACATCCTCGCCGTCGAAGGCATCTCGCTGGAGAAGGCCTACGCGACCGGCGCGGTCCTGATCGTCACCGTCCTGCTGATCAACGTCGCCGCCACTACCCTGATCACACGTCTGGTCCGCCGCCAGGTTCGCCGCTAACCATCATTGTGGGAGGGGCCACGAATTCGACCACTACACTCTGGCCTACGGCCGCGACACCGTGCTGAACGATATCACGCTGGCGGTGCCGCGCAAGGCCGTGCTGGCGGTGTTCGGGCCGGCCGGCAGCGGCAAGAGTGGGTTTCTGCGCTCGATCAACCGCATGGCCGAGCTGGAGCCGAACGAGCGCCACACCGGCGACATCCGCATGGACGGCGCCAGCATCTTCCACCCCGAGGTCGACCTGCCAGAGCTGCGCCGCCGCGCCGCCATGGTCTTCGCGCAGCCGGTCGCGCTGCCGATGTCAATCTACGACAACGTGAGCTGCGGCCTACGCCTCGCCGGCGTCCGCGATCGGCGCCGCCTGGACGCGGCGGTCGAGCAGTCGCTGCGGGCCGCGACGCTGTGGCCCGAGGTGCACGACCGGCTCGACACCTCGGCGCTCAATCTTTCCGGCGGGCAGCAGCAGCGGCTGAGCATCGCCCGCGCGCTGGCGCTCGAGCCGGAAGTACTGCTGCTCGACGCGCCGACCGCCGCACTCGACCCGATCTCCACCGGCAAGATCGAGGACATGCTGATCGATCTCAAGAAGCGCTACACGATCGTGATCGTTCCCCACAGCATCCAGCAGGCCGCCCGCGTCGGCGACACCGCCGCATTCTTCCTTCACGGCGTCTGCGTCGAGTACGGTCAGGGCAACCAGCTCTTCGTCGCCCCGTGCGACAAGCGCACCGAGGACTATGTGACCGGTCGGTTCGGGTAGCGCCCGCCCCTACGAGTGCTGAGTTTTGAGTTGGGGTGGGCTCGCCGCTCGAACCATACATCGATGAAAATCATAACACGACAGCCGCCCGTGGGGCGGCTGTCGTGCGGAGGCGGGGAAATATCAGCGGAGCGAGCACCCGGTGCCCTATAACCTGGTTTCTGCGGAGAAGAGGCGCACGGCTACCAGCACGCAGCGCCGCCTAAAATGACAAGACAACTCATAAACTCATAACTCATAACTATGGATAGGCGGGGGCGGGCTGGAGCCGGCGCTGCAGCGACTGCAGGCCACGATGCTGAAGCGCCTTGACCGAGCCCTCGGTGCGGCCCATCTTCTTGGCGACCTCCTGGATCGACAGATCGGCCATGAACCGGAGCTGGATCACCTGGCGCTGCTCGTCGGTCAGGTCGTCCAGGGTGCGGCTCAGCTCCTCGAACTCGAGCTGCGCGCCAACGCTGCTCTCGGGGCCATCGCAGCTCCCACCCCACGCCTCCAGCGACACATGCTGGCGGATGCGGCGCCGGCGCATGGTATCGATCGTGCGATCGCGGGCGATCCGATAGAGCCAGGCCGAGATCGGCCAGCCGCGATCCTCGTAGCGATGAATGCCCTCCAGCATACGCAGAAAGACCTCGGCCTGGAGATCCTCGGCCAGCTCCGGCTCGCCGAGACGGAAGTAGATGTAACGGTAGATTGCCGGCGCGTACCGCTCGTAGATCTGCGTAAATGCAGATTCATCGCCCGCCTTGGCGCGGATAACCAGCTCGGAGTCGGAGACGTGTGGCGACATTATTCTGCTTCCTGCTGTAGCCGCTGCTTGGCGGCGCTTGTACACACCGTTCGAACTATCCGTGGCGAGTCTAGCATTGCGGAGCTACCACCGTATTACCAGGGGCCGGCGACAAGATGACAAGATGACAAGGTGGCGGGGTGATAGGGTGAGAAGCTGCAGGTCAGAAACTTCCTGAAGCCTGCTGCGACCTGCGACCCGGCGCCAGTGGACTGGAACTTGCGATCTACCACGATGGCCCACCGATCGTCGGCGACTGAGGTATAATAGACGGCACGGGGGATTTGAACATGATGGATGCAAACAACGAGCGCTATGCAATGGTGCGGGCCCAGCTGGAGCGGCGCGGCATTACCGACAGCCATGTGCTCGACGCCACACCTGTTCGTGCCGCCGGAGGCGCGCGCGCAGGCCTACGACGACCGCGCGCTCCCGATCAGCGAAGGGCAGACCATCTCGCAGCCCTTCGTCGTCGCGCTGATGGCGCAGGCGCTGGGCCTGACCCAGCGCGATCGCGTGCTGGAGATCGGCGCCGGCTCCGGGTATGCCGCGGCGGTGCTGAGCCTGCTGGCCGGCGAAGTCTATGCGATCGAGCGCTGGCCCGCGCTGGCTCAGGCCGCCGAGCGGCGCCTGCGCGAGCTGGGGTACGCCAATGTGCACATCCTCGCCGGCGACGGCACGGCCGGCCTGCCGGCCTACGCGCCGTTCGACGGTATCGTCGTCTCGGCCGCGGCGCCGTGGGTGCCACGGCCGCTGCGCGAGCAGCTTGGCGAGGGCGGGCGCATGGTGATCCCGGTAGGCGGGCGCAACGAGCAGCTGCTGCTGCGCCTGACCCGCGCCGACCACCAGATTCGTACCGAGCGCATGGGCGAGGTGCGCTTCGTGCCGCTGATTGGCGATCACGCCTGGGAGCCGGCAAACGACGAGCGGCGCATGACGAACGACGAATAGCCACTGTCTGTCAGACTGGGCGGGGGTGAGGGTTTGAGGGCCGGGCCGCGCCCGCCCTCAAACCCTCACCCCCACCATTGGAAGTGAGTAACACAACGTGAACCGATTATTCAGTGTGCCTGACGAGGCGGTGTTCCAGGGGCGGACGAATGACAACACCGAGCTGCTGAAGGCCTGGCTGGGCTCGACCCTGGCGTACGCCATTTTTTTCACCGGCGCGCGCAACCTGCTGAGCGGGTTCTTTCTCACCGCGCTGCTGATCGCGGCGATCGTGTGCGGCCTCGCGTTTGTGCTCCACGAGCTGGCGCACCGGGTCGTCGCGCGGAACTACGGGGCCGAGGCGCACTTCATCGCGAACAACGGCTGGCTGCTGCTGTCGATCGTGATCGCTTTCGCCGGCTTCTTCATCGCCGCGCCGGGCGCCGTGTGGCACCGCGGCTACCTGACGAAGCGCCAGGGTGGGCTGATCGCGCTGGCCGGACCGGCAACGAACCTTGCAATCGCGCTGATCTGCTTCGGGGCGCTCTTCTTCATCCATCGCAGCACGTCGCCGCTGCTGTATCTGATCTTGCAGGCCGGCTTCAGATTCAACGCCTTCCTCGGCCTGTTCAATATGATCCCGGCCGGCCCGTTCGACGGCACCAAGGTGCTCGAGTGGAGCCCGCTGGTCTTCGGGATCACCGTCGCGATCGGCCTGGTGCTGACATTCGTCCTGTAGTCGAATGCTAACGCACGGGTGAGATTTCGCTTGCCACAGACGGCGCGGAAAGCTCTAAAGTAGATAACGCATCGAGCGACGCTCGCTGCCTGCGGTATTCTTTGTGGCCGGAGACTCTGCAAAGGAGTGACAACATGCGGACCCCACTCATCGCCGGAAACTGGAAGATGTACAAGACGATCGGTGAGGCTGTCGAGCTGGTCGAGGCGCTGCTGCGCGATCTGGGCGACGCGAGCGGCCGCGAGGTGCTGGTCTGCCCGCCGTACACGGCGCTGCACGCGCTCAGCCCGCTGCTCCAGAACACGCCGATCAAGCTCGGGGCGCAGGACGTGTTCTACGAGGCGCAGGGCGCGTTCACCGGGGCGATCTCGCCGGTGATGCTGCGCGACGTGGGCTGTAGCTACGCGATCGTCGGGCACAGCGAGCGCCGGCAGATCTTCGGCGAGGGCGATGCGCTGATCAACCGCAAGCTGCGCGCCGCGCTCGGCCACGGCCTGCGCGCGATCCTGTGTGTCGGCGAGACCAAGCCGCAGCGCGACGCCGGCGAGGCCGAGTCGATCGTGGTCGGCCAGGTCCACGCCGGCCTGGCCGAGGTGAGCGCCGCGGCGATGGCCGACGTCGTGATCGCCTACGAGCCGGTCTGGGCGATCGGCACCGGCGACACCGCGACGGCCGCCGATGCCCAGGCGATGCACGCCGCGATCCGCCGTACGCTGGCGGAGCTGTACGACGCGGCGACGGCCGACGCAGTCCGCATCCAGTACGGCGGCAGCGTCAAGCCCGACAACGTCGACGAGCTGATGTCCCAGCCCGACATCGACGGTGCGCTGGTGGGCGGGGCGTCGCTGAAGGCCGATAGCTTCCTGCGGATCGTGCAGTTCCGCTAAGACAACATCTCGGGCGATTTGCCAATCTCTAGTGGGGGTGGGGTTTTGGGGAGGGCCG
>WNGB01018140.1_pt1 | contig 10251 bp, 10 predicted proteins | sample 5400681 | NCBI WGS metagenome assembly WNGB01 (sample SAMN13153367, study PRJNA577476) | soil metagenome | isolation source: 115 cm soil or saprolite under grassland replicate 2 | place: USA:California | collected 2016-06-15
AAGAATCCGATCACGCAATCTGGCTCGATACCGGCGCAGAGCCGATCGCAGGCTCCACCAGAATGAAAGCCGGAACGGCGCAACGCATCACGCTTAATGTCTTCTCGTCGCTGGTCATGATTTTGCTGGGCCGCGTGTACGACGGCCTCATGGTCGACCTCCAGGCCGTCAATCAGAAGCTCGTGCGACGCAGCGAAGCCATCCTCACGCGGCTCACCGGCCGCAGCGGGGATGAGGCGCGCGAGGCGTTGCGGCGTGCAGAGGGCAACGTAAAGCTCGCGGTCTTGCTGCTACATGGCTGTGACGTGAAAGAGGCAACCGACGTTCTCGATCGCGCCGGCGGGCAATTACGCGCTGCGCTTGCCCATATCGGCAAGCCCGCTCCGGAAGCCGCCGATCTGAGCGATTTGTCGACTTGACGTCAGCCTGCTTGCCGAACGCCGGGCCGAAGGTCGGAGTTAGGGGCGAGGAATTTTGAGTCCTCTTTGTACCAGAAGTGTTCGCAGGCGCAGAACGGGCAGAATTTCCCTGCAAAAGGACCAGCCGAGTGCGCGAATTCCTTGGGGTCAACGTCCATCCCCATGAACATGTAATGGCCGGTGAGCCGGCAGCGCGTGACGACCTGAGCCATCGGACGCCTCCGTCCTAAATAATCAATCCGTTGAGACAACATCACTGCTTGCGCAAGGTTCCGCGCGAAGCTATGCGCGCACGACGGGCTGTGTCGGCTAGCGGTCGTTCGCGGCGATTTCGATGATGAGCTTTTTCAAGATCGCGTCGGCGAACGTCTCGTAGTCCCGCGCGGCGATGACAAAGGCCCCGGGGCCGCCGATGACGCTATCATAGTAGTAGCGGTCGAGATCAGGCTCGAGCGCGAGGATGGGCAAGCCGTTGATCCCAATCCCGGCTGCGACCGCCTCGTCGCGCGCCAGGGTGACCGGCCGGCCGCGGTTGTTGGAGCCGTCTCCCGACACGTCGATGACGCGGCGGCTCGCGCGAAATGGACTGATTGGAAACAGCGTTGCCGCGTGATCGATGGCGCCGCTGATCGAGGTGCCGCCGCCGAATAGCTGGCGCGGCGTACGCTCGATCGCAGCGGCAAACGCGAGGGCGGTTTCCTCCTCGCCGACGAGCGTCCACCCCACCACCGGAACCTGCAGCGCCGGCCCCGTCCATTGCACCATGGTTACACCGATCGCCCGGTTCGGTCCGGAGCGAACGGCCTGCAGCACGCGCGGGTGGCGAAACGCGGCGACATAGCCGCGCTTTTGCAACTCGAAGCGGATCTGATCGACGCTGCCCGATGTATCGACCGCAAGCACGAGCTGCAGGTCGAGGCGGGCTGTGGTCCACTCTCTTCCGCTCGTCCCGGCGAGGGGCACCCCGCGACGCTCGCGTCGCGGGGACCCCGTTGCGGGGACCCAGATCTTGGACCTACATTCCCGCTTTCGTGGGAATGAGCGGAATTTTGCCCTCAGTCTCACTTCAACCTGACACACGATGATTGCGCGCGCGCCGGCTCGTCTCGATGGAAATTCGCGCAAAGGTCGCGAGAATGCGCGCGCCGGCCCGAATGGTTCCGATGAGACTTCCCGCCACCTTGGAATTGCCGCCGCGCCGCCGACGATAATCGACGGGAATCTCCAGGATGCGTAGCCCCGCTCGCGCCGCGCGCATTTGCATTTCAAGATTCCATCCGTAGGTCAGCTCGCGCATTCCGAGCTCGAGCAGCGCATCGCGCCGGATCGCGCGAAACGCGCACATGTCTGTATAGCCTGCGCCGTAAAGGAGCCGCATCGCCCAACCCGCCAGGCGCCCCGCCGCGAGTTGGTGCCAGGCGATGCTTCCGGCCTCGCGATTGCCGCGCGCGCGCGATCCGATCACGAAATCATAGCGGCCGGACCGGATCGGCTCGACAAGGCGGGCGATGCTTGCCGCGTCGTCGGCGCCGTCACCGTCCATGAACACCACGATGTCGGCGCCCTCGGCCACCATCGTCGCCATGAGGCACGCCCGGCCATAGCCGCGGCCAGCTTCGATCACCTCCGCGCCCGCCGCTTTGGCCCGCGCCGCGGTGGCGTCGCGACTGCCGCCATCCGCCACGATGACGCGAGCAACGATCGTGCGGGGGAGGCTGCGCACCACTGCTGCGATCGACTGCTCCTCATCGAGCGTCGGGATCACCACGACGACGCTTCGGCGGGCAGATTGTCCCGCAACGCCGTGATCGCTTTGCACACCCGCATCCGTCATTCAAAGGCTCCAGCGCAGACCGCAGTTGGCGCAGCTGGCAGGCGGCTTGTCCGACAGAAGCGCTTCGCGGAACGAGCGGTAGGCCGCGCCGTTCCAAATTTCCTGCAGCGTCTGCTGGGTGGCATCGCCCAACGTATAGTTTTCGTATCCGCGCTGCGAGAACGGCGCGATGCAACAAGGCAGCGCGCGCCCGTTTGCGGTGAAATACATCACCGTCCAGGGCCGCCGGCAGAGCGTCCAGGGCGATCCGCGGTCCTGCCGCTTGAGGCTCATGCCCGGCTCCGATGCGCCGCCGGAGGCGGCAAACGTGATGCCATGAGAGCGCGCGAGCTCGGTTGCCGCCTTGAGATAGGCTGCCTCCTCGCGCGTCACTTGCTCGTAGAGAGCCTGGTCGGGCCGGGCCAGGCCGATGGCGTCGTTGTCGAAGAATACCAGGCGCTGCAGATAGACTTCGCGCACGCCGATCTCCACGGCCACCTCCACGAAGGCCGGCAGCTCGGCAATCGTTTCCTTGAGCCCGGTGAGCCAAAGAGAGACGCGCGGCCGATCCGCCCCTTCACGTTCCTGCAGATTGCGAAAGGCACGCACGTTGCGCAGGATGCGGGCAAAGTAATCCTTGCCGCGAACGGCCCGAAAAGATTTGGCGTTCGAAGCATCGAGCGAGACGCGCAGCTCGTCGAGGCCCGCCTCGATCAGCGCGCGGCCGTTTCTTTCGTTGAGAAGGGTGCCGTTGGTGTTGAACAACACGTAGGTGCCGCGGTCCTTGAGATAGCGCACCATTCTCGGCAGATTTCTCACCAGCATTGGTTCCCCCACTCCGTGCAAAACGGCGCGTTGCAGGTTTGGAATCTGGTCGACAATCGAGACGAACAGCTCCCAGCTCATGTCGGCGGGGGGCTCGAGCTCCGCGTACGTGCGCGGGCAGGTGGTGCACAAAAGGTTGCAGCGGTTCGTGGTCTCGAGATAGACGCAGACCGGCTGTCGGGTCGCGTAGTCGCCACGCCGCTCCTTGACGCTCTCGAAATAGCGTCTGGGATCGACCTTCGCCTCAGGCGGCGACTGCATCGGCATCAGGCTCCTCCGCCTTGCGTCGGTGACGCAGCGCAAATTCCGCAACGAGAATGAAAATACAGGGGACGTAGATCGGGACTCCGTCCCACACCGTTGGAGGCCACTCCGCGAAATAGAGATAGCTGCAGGCGCAGGTGAGATAGATCACCCCAATGACAGGATAGAAACACAGGAACGGCACCAGCCAGGCGAAATACCAAGCGTAGTGCGGTGAAAGCAGGAGAGTGAACGCGACGGCGAGCAGCATGGCGCCGGCGAGATAGGCGTCTGCTTTTCGGGGGCGCATGATGGTGAAGAGGGCGAGCGCCGCCATTACCGTCGCCGCGGCCACCACGTAGCCGGCAAAGGCTTGCTGCGGCAGCGGGACGATCGCCTCGATGAGTTGCCACGGGAAAATTCCCGCGCCGCGGTCCAATCCCTCTTCGCCGATGTAGCTGCCGAGGAACCCGAACACCTTGGCGCCGGCGCCGATATAAGGCAGGTACAGCGCGGCGATGGTGGCGACAAAGGCGACGGGAAGGCGCCAGTCCCAACGTCTATAGAGGGCGGGAGCCGTCACGACGGGAATGTACTTGACCAGCACGCCGGCGCCGAGCGCGACGCCGGCAAGAATCGGCGAACGCCGTTCGACCGCCAGGAAGGCCAGCAGCAGAAAGGCGATGGCCACGATATCGACGTGGCCGCTGCGGGCAAACTCCCACAACGGCAAGGGATGCCACGCGTAGAGCAGGATACGCGACCGCGGCAAGCCGCGCAGCGCGAGCAATTGCAGCATCGTCCAGACCGCCAGTGCTTCGAACACCAGCATGGCAGCCTTCATTGCGGTCGGAGTCTCCGATATCCGCGTGATCAGGTAGAAGACGATCTGCGAGGTCGGCGGATAGATCGTCGGGGCATAATCGACCCGATTGATATAGGGATAGATCGCGGCGTCGCGCAGGCCCAACAGCGCCGCGTCGCTCGGCACATGAAGATATGGGTTGACGCCGGCGGCTTGGACGCGGCCGTCCCAGATGTAACGGAAGAGGTCGGTCGAAATCGGCGTTCCCGGCAGAAGCAGGATCCGCATGGCAACGCCGACGAGGAGAATGGTCGCAACGGTTCGGCCGTTCGCGGCGCGGTCTGCCTCGCCGCGGACGACGAGCCAGCTCGCGACGGCGTAAGGGGCGCATTGGAGCAGCATAATCACGCCGACGGTGGGATCGTCGAAGTGGTCGACTTCGATTGCGCCGACCGCCGAAAGCGCTAGCAGGCATCCCGCAAGGGCCAGAACCGGCCAATCGAGCCCCGTGATCCGCTTCACTCCGCAGCCCTCCCGAACCCATCCAGGGTAAGACGATTTTTGAAATCCGGGCTCTCGAGGAGCGATTGGATCAGCGCGCGCGTGTGATGCGCCCGAGCGGAGGAAAGAGCCGGTGCGAACGATTTTTCCTCGAAAAGTTCGCCCAGCAACAGTTTGAACGTTGCAATGTCGTCGACATCGTACCACGTCGGCAGAACGTGCACAGGCAGGTTCACTTCTGCGGCACGTTCGAGCGTTTGCCGTGCCACGTGCTCGGTGCTCCAGGCGATACTCTGGAACAGACGAGGGTGTTGTGCCTTCACGCCGAGCAGGTAGTAGCCGCCGTCAAGAGCGGGGCCGAGCACCGCCCGGTCGCCCGGCCGGGCAAGCACGTCGGCGGTTTCGAGCAGGAGCGACGTGGGCAGCGTAGGGCTGTCGGCATTGATAAGCACCGCGGCACTATGCCCGCGTTCGAGGAGTTGCGTGGCTGTGTGATCAAGGCACTCCCCCAGCGACGGGTAGCAAGCCTCGATCAGCGCCATTTCGCGCGGCAGATTGTCTTGGAAGAACGGCCGTGCCTCGGCGGGACCATAGGCGATATAGCCGGCGATCGATCTCTCCGCAGCGGCGGCGAGGATGTTGTCGGCGACGTCGCGCAGAAATGCCGTATTGCATTGAGCGGCTTGTTCGAACGTCAGCGGAGGAACCAAGCGGGTCTTGCTGTGGCCCGGGACCGAACCCTTGGCCATGATGGCAACCCCACAGGTCGCAACGGTGGCTTTGTTCGTGTCAACCACGCCGCTGCGCATGACCACTCCCATGCCTCGTAATACGCCAAGCAAGGCTCGGTTGATGCAGCGAGATTAAGAAAAAGCCATTCACACGGCGTGACCAGCCCCACCGCGTCGAAGCAAGAGCGGCGTCGGCGATCCGCTCACAGATTCGTGAACGCGAGTTCACAGTCCCTTCTACTGCTTAGGCCGCTTGGGGGGAAGACGCGGCGGCAGAGAGGCGAGCGCGATCAAATCTTGCGATCTGCATCGCGGGTGCCAAACGATCCGATCAATCGCGATGCACCCCTGGGCTACTTATGACGAGCTCTGGTCCTACGTCGGGATTTGCGCATCTCGGCGCGTTTCTTGGCACACGCCCGGCATTTGCAGCCAACTTCCTTGATGAAGGAATCGAAATAATCGCGGCCATAGTGATAGGTGATCTCGTCCCCGGGCTTGATGTTCTTGATCGCACGAATCTTGATCGCGTGTTTCACGAAATAAACTTCGGCATTCGGTCGGCACGAATGATTGATATAGCGCGCCCGGTTTCTGCGGCTGGAGCCGTCGATGGTCCAGCGGCTGTTGACCTCGAAGAGATAGCGGGTATCGAGCTCGTCGGCGACTTCGGTAGTAATCTTCCTCCCGCTGTAGCGCATGATGAATTGGCCCTTCCTGATGGGGACGCAGGCGAAGAGACCCAGCCCAGCTTTGGATCGGCCGATCTGAAGATGACGCGACGGTGACAGTCTCGCAGGCATAAGATTATGATGCGTCCCCCAATGCCGATCCGTCGCCAAGCGGATCAGCATTCCAGCGTTCGATACTCATGATTCGAGCGCACGGCAATTGCAACCGATGACATTCGAATCGGTTCCATTCGCGCGAGAATACCGGGAAGTGGTGGAGGAAGGTGCCCATGACCCATTCCGCTCGGCGCACTCGCCCCTTTCGCTAGCGCTCCTCAATGCAGGCCTACGACGTCGTCATCATCGGTGCGGGTCACAATGGGCTGACTTGCGCCGCCTACCTCGGCATGGCGGGCCTCAGAGTCAAGGTCCTCGAGCGGCGACCGATCGTGGGTGGTGCGGCGGTAACGCAAGAGTTTCATCCGGGCTTCCGCAACTCGGTCGCCGCCTACGCCGTGAGTTTGCTGAACCCGAAGATCATCAGCGATCTTCGCCTCTTCGACCACGGACTGAAAATTGTCAACCGTCGCGCGCAAAACTTCCTTCCAACCCTGGACGGACGCTACCTACTTGTCGGGGAGGGTCGCACCGAAACTAGTATTGCGAAGTTCAGCCGCGGCGATGCCGAACGATATGTCGCCTTCAGCCGCGAGCTCGAGGGGAGTGCCGATCTGCTGCGCGAGCTGGTGCTGCAGGCGCCGCCCAACCTCACGCGAGGAGCAAGACTCGCCGGCATGCGCGAGCTGGTCAAAGCCGGACGGCTGGGCAACCGGCTGCGTCGGCTCTCCACGGAGGATCTGCGGACGCTCCTCGACCTGTTGGCGAAATCGGCAGCTGATTATCTCGACGGCTGGTTTGACGGCGAGCTCACCAAGGCCTGGCTCGGCTTCGACGCTATCGTCGGAAATTACGCGAGCCCGTACACGCCGGGTACAGCCTATGTTCTCCTGCACCATGCCTTGGGCGAGGTGAATGGCAAGAAGCGTTTGTGGGGGCATGCTATCGGGGGAATGGGCGCGATCACGCAAGCCATGGCGCGGGCGGCCGCGGGCTATGGCGTCGAGATCGAGACGGATGCGCCCGTTCGCGAAGTCTTGATCGAGAAGGGCAGGGCCTGTGGCGTCGTGCTGGAGACGGAAGGGGTGGTCCGCGGCCGCGCCGTCGCCGCCAACGTCAATCCCAAGCTCCTCTATACCGCGATGGTCCCACAGAGCGCGCTCGATCCCGCCTTTTTCCGCCGCATCAAGCGATGGCGCTGCGCTTCCGGAACGTTCCGCATCAACGTCGCGCTTTCGCAGCTGCCGAGCTTCACGGCGCTGCCGGGACACGATTGCGGCGATCATCACACCGCGGGAATCATTCTCGGTCCAAGTCTCGATTACATGGACCGCGCCTATTGCGACGCGCGAATGTCGGGATGGAGCCGCGAGCCCATCATCGAGTTGGTCATCCCCTCGACCTTGGATGACACGCTTGCGCCGCCGGGAGCGCATGTCGCAAGCCTGTTCTGCCAGCACGTGGCGCCGCAGTTGCTTCAGGGACAATCGTGGAACGACCATCGAGAGAAAGTGGCCGATCTGATGATCGAAACAGTCGATCGCTACGCACCGGGTTTCAAAGCAAGCGTCATCGGCCGCCAAGTCTTGAGTCCCTTCGACCTGGAGCAAGTCTTCGGGCTCACGGGCGGAGACATTTTTCACGGTGCCTTGACGCTGGATCAACTGTTCTGGGCCCGCCCCGTGCTCGGCTATGCCGATTATCGAGGGCCGCTCAAAGGACTCTACCACTGCGGATCGGGCGCTCACCCGGGCGGAGGCGTCACCGGAGCTCCCGGCCACAACGCCGCGCGCGCGATCATCACCGACCGTCGCTGGCGGTTCTGGCCTTCCCGTTGATCTAGCGCGGCAAACGTCAGTCGCTCGCCGGAAGCGTGCTCCGCAGCCGATCCGCCGATGCCGACAAATGTGCGAGTGCGGCCCGGCGCTCCTGTTCGCGGAATCGTCCGATCAGGCCCGAGACGGCGAGCGCGCCCCTGAACTGCCCGGCGAGATCGAAAACAGGAACTGCGACGGCGGCAACCTGTGGGTCGCGCTCGCCGAGAGATATGCAGTAGCCCCGCTGCTGCAGCGCCCTTGCTTTGGAGCCTTTGCCATCCGTGTAGGCCATCAGCACATGGGCGCTGGCGCCCGCAGTCAGGGGCAACTCCGTCCCCTCGTCGAGGTGGTGACGCGCCGATTGCGGCGAATTGTGCCGAAACAGGCACACGCGGGAGCGACCCCCCCGGATATAGAACGACGCCGTCTCTCCGGTTGCCTCGACCAGTCGGCGCAGTTCGGGCCTGATCCCCCTGCCGAGATCGAAGCTGGCGCGATAGATCGATCCCAGCCGCCACGGCGCCGGTCCGAGCCGGAAACCGCCATTGTCCTCGCGAACGAGATAACCGAACCGCTCGAGCGAGGCGGCAAGGCGCAGAATCGTGCTCTTGTACAAGCCGGTCGCCGCGGCGATCTCGCCGAGCGTCATCGTCGGCCGGTCGGCACGGAATGCATTGAGTACGGCGAGGGCTCGTTCGACCGCCTCGACCTTGTCGTTGCTCATGACAACACAGTTGTCCGATTCGATGCTGTCTATGTTAGTAGAACTGCATTGCGCTGTACAGAACGTTCTGATATACAGAATAGTGTTCTGCTCAACGGAATAAGAAGGATGGCTGATCTTCTCGCGGGTACGCGGGTGCTCGATCTGACCAACGTGCTCGCCGGCCCGTTCTGCTGCTATCAGCTGGCGCAGCTCGGTGCCGAGGTCATCAAAGTCGAGGTGCCGGACTCCGGCGACCTGGCGCGCCAGCTCGGCGCCGATCCCGAACTCAATCACCGCGGGATGGGCGCGTCCTTCCTGGCGCAAAACGCCGGAAAACGTTCCATCACCCTCAATTTGAAATCGGCCAAAGGCCGTGACGCATTCTCTCGGCTCCTCGCCACGGCCGACGTCGTTGTCGAAAATTTTCGTCCCGGCGTGATGGAGCGGCTGGGGCTTGGCTACGCCGCGATCAAATCCATCAAGCAAGACATCATCTACTGCGCGATCTCCGGCTTCGGCCAGGACGGACCGCTCAAGTTCAATCCCGCGTACGACCAGATCATCCAGGGGCTGTGTGGGGTCATGAGCGTCACCGGGGACGCGCAATCGGCGCCATTGCGGGTCGGCTACCCGGTCGCCGATACCATGGGAGGCATGACCGCCGCTTTTGCCATTGCCGCGGCCCTGGTTCGGCGCGGACGCACGGGGGAGGGCGAGTTCATCGATGTGTCCATGCTGGAAGCCTCGCTCGTGGCCATGGGATGGGCGGTCTCGAATTGGCTGGTCGCCGGCGTGAAGCCGCAGCCCATGGGGAACGAAAACATGACCGCCAGCCCCTCGGGCACGTTCCAGACCGGGGAAGGGCTGTTGAACATCGCCGCAAATAAGCAGGAGCAGTTCGAGACGCTGTGCCGGTTGATCGGCCGCGAGGAGCTCATCGCCGATCCGCGCTTTTCCGGCCGGGAGGATCGCAAGCGCCGCCGTTTCGAATTGAAGGCCGAGATCGAGCGAGCGCTTGCGGCGCGATCGGCGCGCGAATGGTCCGCGCTCCTCAACAAGAACGGCGTCCCCGCCGGGGAAGTCCTCGACGTGCCGGCCGTACTCGAGCATCCGCAGGTTCTCGAGCGAGGACTGCTCAAGACCTTCGAATCCGTGCCGAACATCGATCGTCCGGTGCGCGTCGTGCGATCCGGTTTCCGCCTAGCGAGCGGCGATCCGGAACCCGCATCGCCGCCGCCCACGCTCGGTGCCGATACCGGCGATCTCCTCGGCGAACTCGGTTTTTCCAAGCGTGAGATTGATGAGCTCGCGCGCGAAGGTGTGATATGAGCAGCAGCACATCTGCACCTGGCGACACGCCAGAAAATTGGTGGTCGACGTCGATCATCGAGATGAAGCCGGGAATGATCCGCTACCGCGGCTATGCGGTCGAGGAGCTGATCGGCCGCGTCGGCTTTGCGGAGATGGTTTATCTCATGACGCGCGGCGAGCTTCCCCATCCGGCTTGCGCCAAGCTGCTCGAAGCCGCGCTGGTGGCGGCGGTGGACCACGGCCCGCAGGCGCCATCGATCGCAGCGGCCCGAATGGCGATCACCTGCGGGGT
>WNGB01036154.1_pt1 | contig 10251 bp, 15 predicted proteins | sample 5400681 | NCBI WGS metagenome assembly WNGB01 (sample SAMN13153367, study PRJNA577476) | soil metagenome | isolation source: 115 cm soil or saprolite under grassland replicate 2 | place: USA:California | collected 2016-06-15
CGACATACCAACGAGCCTTGTCCTCCCATCTGCCCAAATTCCTCTGCTAGGGAAGGGTTGTGGGCTGTGTCCACCAGCTGCTGGGAACTCCAGCAGTTCGTTTGGGAGGGCTCACGAGATAAGGAAGTTGAATTATGACACATTGCATTGTAATTTGGCTCGTGGGCCAAATTGGACTTGGAAGGCCACGTTTTCAATTGGAAAATATGGCATGGAGGTTGGTACATGTGGAGGGATAGGTTGGATGTAAGTTGGACATGTCGGCAAGTCGAATTGAGTAGGTGGATCGCTGTCTGATCTGAACAGCGGTCCAGACTGCAACACTATCTGGACTGAAGCTTGTTCTCAAACTTTGGTTTTCCCTGTTCAGAGAGATTGCTGAAGCTGCTTTCATCTTGCCACTAGAAAAGATCACGAAGCCAACTTGAACTGCCTGATTTCCACAAAAACTGACACTTCCGCGATTGGGGAAGCCTGCTTGCTTTCAACAAAACTGACGCGTCACTGCTTTCATCCTGCCAAAAAGTGGAAAATGGCCATAGGTAAGTGTGTTGCCTTATCTGGTTGCCTCATTTCCTGACAGATTTTACTTCAAGTTCCAGTTGAAGTATTTACCGAGATTCTACGGCTAAGTCATAAATGTGTCAATACGCATGTCACCATTTCCACTCTCAGTTTGGTCAATCGCAGGGCTCGGCAATCGATTCATTGATCTGGAGAGATCAGGCTTGAAGATGAGGAACGACTACGCCAATTCTGCGAGGACGCTGAACGATTTCACAATACTTTCAAAACCTCAATGCCTACGATCACCTTTTGTGCCACGGAAAATCTTCTTATCTGCTTCCCTTCCCCTGATTCTGATGTGGTGAACTGGCTAAACTGTTTATTCATTGCTCTTTCCTCAACACTTCAAAGATTAACTCTCAAATTTGATGGAAATTCAGCCACTGGGCATGAATTCATGCACATTCTGCAGAGTTGGGCCCCATCTCTACAGAATTTGAGGGTTATGAAGTTGAAATATAATTACTGCATGGGCATGGACTCGGACTCAGACTCGGATGAAGAGGTATTCATTTCAAATTATCTCAGTAAATTTTTCTTTGACTTCTAGTTTGATAGAATGTGGCATTGCAACCAGAGTCTGAATGGGTGGGTCAGGAATGGATTTCTTGCCTCTCTCACTTTCCTTTCCTGGAGGTGTTGGTGGTAAAGTCCCCACTCCTTCTTACGCCTGTATCAGCAGCAGCTCATTTCAACCAAGTCAAGCAATGGATTGATGCCCTTCCCTCAATTGTGCGCGTCTATCTTGCTCATGGGTATGATGATCATTTGAATATTGGTGGATATGAAAGCTCGGGGGGATCAGGTTTTAGTCAACTTTATAGGACAAATAAGGACGGCATTTGGTCCAGTGAACCTTGGCGTCAGCAAACTCATAAATTTAGCCCACACTCCTACTTGAACTGTGAAAAGGCGATGAAGATGGAGGATAGGTGTGGATTCGATTCCGAGGTTTACGATTCTGATGATCAGGATAGTTGGCAAATGTAAAATTACATATCTTCTTCAATGTTCAATGATCCTATAGTGCTAAGAAAAGAAGATGTGGCCAGATTGCCACAGTAGGTAAATTTCTTCCACATAATTCAATGGTAATTAAATCACAAGGTTCTACTGGTATCATTCCAGAATTTCGATCAATGATTCTTTCTCCTGCTGCACTTCCAACAATTTTCTTTCAAGGATTGCCACCCTTTCCAGTGCCTCTGCCTTTTCCTTCTCTGTCTGAACAAGCTGGTTGAACAGGGAATCCTTGTCATAATATCCTGGGTCACCAGAATGCTTTAGCATAGCCTGAGAGTCGTCATCACATTTGCTTTAAGAAAGTTCTTTTGAAATAAAATTTAAAGGTTATCACACCTTGGTAAGCTAGGCTCGTTATTCAAGGACATCAGAGATTGTGCTCCTGGCCTAGTAAATCAGTATTCAGTTTATAAAAATTATTACAATATTACTGCCATGCTCAACCTTATTTTTTTGCTCACTGGCACAGGGCTGAGCAATGGAAGTCTCAGAGGAATAAGACCCAGACGCTCATTCTCTGAGTCTGGAACAACAGAGACACTCCTGATTCTTTTTCTTTTACTGGGGCAAGGAGGAGGAGTGATGCCTCCTCAATACCAGCGCAGAGCAAATGGATAGATACTTGGTAGTTGCCATTTGGCTATCTGCGCTCCTGGTGAAGGCGGATAGAGCAAGTTATAATCTGAAGAGTGGGCCCAATATGACACATCTGAGCCACAATCACCAAGTTCCTCTGCATATCCATGGACTGATGAGAAAGCTTCCTGTTCCCCAGATTGGTGATCTGACATTGTAGAGAAGTAGTAAATCTAAAGGCACCTGGTTTTTACTAATTAGGAAAGATCTGGGATCTTGCGTCGACAAAAATATGATTTTTGTCGATGCATGCCATAATGTCTAATAATATTCCATCTTCAAGTTCTTCTTCACTGATCACCTCTACTGTTCCCACTCTCCTGTGCCTCCAACTTTGAAAGTCTCAATTCTAGGTTATAGCTAAGCTATGTACCAGCCCTATTAACACCTGAGATTATTTTTTCACAAACTTTTATTCTATAAAACAAGCATTTCCTTTTCTGTCTGTTACGTCTGTAAGGTTAACTTGTGTCTTTGTTCTGATGGCCTCATTTCAAGATCTCCATCCTCTACAATGTCCTGCTTGTCTTCGCTTTTTTGGAACACAACAGGGGATTAATAGCCACCTCTCTACCACTAAATCTTGCAAGTGGTACAGAAAGGGAAATATTAGAGATCTTTCTGATAACATTGTTCCTGAAGTCGAATGGGATAAAGCATTGACAGGACTCGGAGAAGAGAGAGCAGATATGCCATTCCAGAGTTATGGTATTGACATGGGTAGTCTCTCTGAGGCCCAGGATCAAGACCTCTTTGACAACCTGGCTTCTCAGCAAATGGATGAATATCAGCTGATTCCAGAGAACGTACTCCAGACATTACAACATCCTCAAGCATCTGGTTCTCAGCCACTGCCACAAACTCAACATTGCTCTTTAGATGACGAGGACAATACTCGATTTACTGCAGAACATCCAACCACTGGAGCAGTGCTTCCAGCAACCCCTGATGGCGATGGCGACATCGAGATGGGTGATACAACAGAAAACAACTTGAACACATTTTCTCCATTTTCTTCAGAATTGGATTGGAGAATAGCAGAATGGGCAATTAAGGAAAAGGTTGGGAATTCAGCAATTGATAGATTATTGGAAATTCCTGGGGTATGTGTTCCACTGGCGCTCACATCGCTTTGAACTCAATTGACCATAACTTGAAGGTTGTTGAAAAGCTGGGGGTTTCTTATCACAATACCCAATCACTTCACCAGAAAGTCGACTCTATGCCTGATTGCACAGGAGATTGGATCACAAGAAAGCTATCATTCAAAGATAGTCCTAATGAAGAATTTACTATACGTTATCGCGATCCCTTCAAAGCATCTGGGAGAATCCTTCACATGCAGATCATCTGGTATATGCTCCAAAAAAGGTTTTTTCTGATGCGTCAAAGACAAACAGAATTTTTAATGAGATGTGGACTGGAAAATGGTGGCATGGAATATAGGTATGGTCATACTATTTCCCTGTAATATTCTGTCTTACTAAATTTATACAAGTCCAAACTTCCTCATGGAGCAACTCTAGCTCCAGTAATTATTGCAACAGATAAGACTCAGCTTACCAACTTCTCTGGCGGCAAATCTGCATATCCTGTGTATCTTACTATCGGCAATCTTCCCAAGGCGATATGGCGCAAACCCTCTAAAAATGCATGTATTCTGCTTGGGTATCTCTCTGTCACCAAGATCAATCGCTCAAGGATGACAGAATTCGAGCATCGATCCAAAGTTCAAAGGATCTTCCATGAGTCCATGCGTGTAATCCTGGAGCCCCTGAAGGATGCTGGGAAGAATGGAGTCAAGATGTGGAGCAGTAATGGAGATGTTTGCCAAGTTCATCCTGTTCTGGCCTGCTATGTCGCTGACTATCCAGAACAATGTCTAGTGACCTGTTCCAAGTCTGGAACTTGCGTCAAATGCCTGCAGGAGGCCGAGCAGATGCAGGAGCCAGAGACAGGTGATCGCCGTACAGGCAAATGGACTCTAGACGCAATCGCAAAGGCCAGAAAGTCTGCAAATGGCTCAGCTTATTGATTTCACAAAGAGTGCATGGAGCAAAACATTACTGGAGGCGTCTACGTGCCTTTTTGGAGGGACTTGCCTTTTACAGACATTCATATGGCAGTTACTCCCGATGTGCTTCATCAACTTTATCAAGGTGTTTTCAAACACCTGATCGGTTGGTGTCAGAGTATTTTGGGGGAAAAGGAATTGGACAAAAGAATTCAAACGCTTCCCTATGGCCATGGACTCCGTCACTTCAAAACTGGAATTTCCTCACTACCACAAATCTCTGGCCCCGAGCGGAAGAACATGGCCAAGATTCTCCTCGGCTGTATCCATGATATTATGCCTGCCAGGGATGTTAAAGCTGTCAAATCTTTATTGGATTTTATTTATCTTGCACAGTATTCGACTCATGACCAGCTCACACTGGGATATCTGGAAGCTGCTTTGGACGAATTTCACCAGAATAAAGAGTACTTCATTCAGGTTGGATGTCGGGACCATCTGAACTTTCCCAAACTACATTCTCTTCTCCACTACTCCGAGTCTATTCAATTTTTTGGAATGACAGACAACTACAACACGGAGATGTTCGAAAGACTTCACATCGATTTTGCCAAGGATGGATGGAGGGCTACAAATCAAAGAGATGAGTTTCCACAAATGATTATATGGCTCAGCCGGCAGGAGAAGATCACTGCCTTTCGCATTACATTGACGAATATGAAGAACCAAAAACTCCAAAAATAATCAAATCGATCGCCAAACATCCACACTACAGAAACCGCTCTAGTCCTGTGATCGAAAACCTACACCAAGCACCTGAATTTGGATGCCATCTCAAACAATTCCTTAATACATTTATCACCTCTTCAACATTTTCTAGAATGCTTGATTCAACTAATCTACCACCGCTTTTCTCCCTCAACGTCTTTAAATTGTTTAGATTTAATTTGGAATCTCTTCAAGATGGAGAGGATGTTGATTTAGTTCAGGCAATTCCAGTATCAAAATCACTCCCTAATGGGCAGTTTGATACTGTGGTTGTTATTGATGGTGATGAGGCAGAAGCAACTGGCTTAGCTGGTACATATGATATCATGGTTCAATTATCAATTCTTACTTTGTTGCGATACCAATAGGAACACGAGTTGGTTGGGTGAAAGTCATTTTTACTTTGCCCAAAGTTATTCAAGTCCCAGGTTTCCAGAATCCTGCACCTGAACAATGGCCAAAAGCCCCTCTGGCATACGTCGAGTGGTTTACCAGACAAGCGCCTGTTGCCAATAAAGTCCATGGTATCATCAGGAAAAATACCTTGAGTCTAGAGCATCCTAGGAAGTACCCCAAGGGGTGTCCTAATACAACCTAGAGATAACTGGAACAACTCGGAACACCTGGAGATACCTGGACTAACCTGAGGCTAACCTGAGGCTAACCTGAGGTTAACCTAGGTGTCTCCAGGTGTTCCGAGTTGTTCCAGGTATCTCTAGGTTGTATTAGGACACCCCTTAGGGTCTATTATTCTCTTGTCTAATATTCATCAGAGTTGTATGCTATTTCCTATTTTCCCTAAGTCTACACTTCCAGACTCTGACTACTCCACCTGGAAACCAGATAACGTTTTAGATCTAGCCAAAACATTCATTATTAATAATTGGTTAAGTAAATATTCATATCAGACACTTTGGTAATATATTATAGAGGATTAGCTTTGGATCAATCTTGTATTACCTTTTGACACCTTGTAGGTTCCCGAAGATGCATTTATACTTATAGAATAACCAAAATAGTCCTGTGCAACCCTATGGCACTTTGATAGACGTTATGACACCTGTCAGAACTTTGATGAGATCAGTTTGTCAGAAGGCGTCCCTGGGAAAAAATCGTTTTTCCTGATGTTTCATCTGGAACAAGTTCGGAATAACAGAAATAAGGAGCATATGGTAGAATACAATAAAACATGTGGAAGAAGGAGAAACATACAAAATAGGCTATCCCAAAGTCGGATCCGTAATCCCAAAATATCCAATAGTGTGGAAATGCGTCCTGCGAAGCCGAGAGCTAGTACACTTGATCAGCTAAGCGTTGAAGTTCTTCCGAAGGTCTCCAGACATTCTGTGACTGGCAGAATGTTCTCTGCTGTGCTGGAGGACTGCGGGTAGCACTGGAAGCCAGATAATGATGTCCGGAGTCAGGTGGTGACAAGGTACGTGATAGTACCTCCCTCTTAATGGCTGAGCCCACGAGGCCGGAAGATGCCAGATCGGAGCATGATATAAAGTCTGCTCGGTTGAAAAATTTTCCTTAACCCAAACACCCCCATCATCTCAGCATGTTGACAAACAACAACCTGAAAACCAGCAACTTGCACGCTAGGCTCATGGAATTGCAGCGGAAATGACAGCTGGAGGAGGAGGAAGAGAAAAGACAGGTGGAGGAGAGATTGAGGAAGGAGGCAGAGGCTGAGTCCCAGTTGAGAAGGGAGATTGCAGCAGCGGAAGAGTGTGAGTGTCAGGAAGCGTTGAGGTTGGAGGAGGAGCGGAAGGCGGATGAGTTGCGGCAGGAGCTGGAGAAAGTGAAAGAGGCAGAAAGAGCCAGGGAGGAGGCGTTTCGGAGGACATAGGCATCCTTATCAAAGATGGTGGAATCGCCCATGGAGGTCAACATCAAGGATGGCGGTGATAGAGAAGGAATGGAAAAAGAAGAAGACGAAAAGACAAAGAACGGGAAGGAAAGAAAAGAAAGGAGAGGCATGGGAGATTGTTGGAGGAGGCAGGAGGTGCGCGGCCTGAAGGAAGATACAGAGTGCGTCATCAACCTGGGCCAGATTGAGTCATGGCGGAAGAGGTTGGGAGAGGGGAAGAAGTTCACAAAGGCCCCGCCAGAAACTTTGTGCCGGTAGTGCATCCAGGTGCATTGGAAAGTCTGCATCCTTCTGGCGTCAGATGCTGGAAGACTGTTGCCGGAAGATTGAGAAGAAGACTGAGAAGAAGGCGAAAACATCGGTGGCCCCTTCTGGGAGTTCTGGAGGGAAGAGGCAGCGGGTGGAAGTTCAGATCAATCTTCTGCCGAAGAAGAAGGTGAAGCCAACAGAGGAGGAAGTCGATGAAGATGCAGGAGAGATGACGGAAGGGAGGTTCAGGGCAATGGTAGTGGGGATCCTGGATAGGATGGAGATGAGGTTGAGGCAGCAGGCGGCGGAAGCTGGTCATCATGCCAAGGCGGCGGAACTAACCAATGTTCTGCTGCAGTGCATGACCGCCGTGTTTGGGCAAGCAGGACATGGCAAAGTGCCTGCGGAGGGGAATTGGGAGATGGAGGACGAGGCAGAAGGGTTGGAATATGAAACAGAAGATGAGGAGGAAGTGGAAGTGGAAACGGGTCGGAGGAAGAGTCGGGAGACGAGGAGGAGGAAAAATAAGAATTCTATGTACTACTATTGACAGACTTTGTTTCTTTTTCTTTTTTGATAATGTAAAAATATGGACTCAGAAAGTAGCGGGAAACATATCGAAATAAGGTGATAAAAAAAGGAGAGAGAGAAAGACTATATATTGTGCAAATCGAAATCGGAAACGAGTTCTTGTGCATGACTAAGTTCAGCTGCTGTGATCCATCATGTTTTGTCTTCAGAACCCTCATATCCAGACCAGCAGACCAGATAGAGGAGTTTGCAATGATGATGGCAGTCAAGCTTGGTATCTAGAATGACCTCGATTTCATATTCCAGATCGCCATCAACCTCAACTGGAGGTGGAGGCTCTTCAGAACGGTTCGGAATAGAACTAGAAGGCGCGGGTTCTAGCATGGACACATGGTAGACTGGGTGAACTGCGCGTATAGACTGGGGAAGTCAGAGGGTAAAGGAATGTGAACCAGCTTGGGCAATGATCTCGTAAGGGCCCAATGACTTTTCGGAGAGCTTCTTGGAAGGTTGAGTTGTTCGGAAGAACTGCGCTTTCACGTAGGCCTTCTGACCAACCTTGAAGTCGGGTGTGGAAAGTCGGCAGGAGTCGGCAGACTTCTGGTAGCGTTGTTGCGATTGTGCTATGTTAGCTTTGAGAGCCTCATGGAGTTCTCCCAGGTCAACAGTGAATTCCCAAGCACGGGTGGAAGCCATATCGCATTCCAAGTAAACCACCAGATTCAGATGGTAGCCCTTATTGGCAAAGAAGGGTGACGTACCAGTGGTTTCGCGGAGCATTGTTGTAAGCAAATTCTGCAAGTGGAAGAAGTGCAGACCAGTTGTCCTGTTGGTAGTTGCAGTAGACGCGTAGGTATTGCTCTAGGGTCTGGTTGACATGTTCCATTTGTCCATCGCCTTACAGATGGTATCCAGAGGTGAAGTGAAGATTCATGTTGAGTGCTTTTCCCAGACTTCGGAAGAAGTGGGAAACGAACTCTGAACCTCTGTTGGAAGTGACGTGAGAAGGAACACCATGTTTAGAAAATACGTGCAGGACAAATAGTTCGACTAGTTGCACAGCGGTAATGGTATCATGGGTTGGAACGAAGATACCTTGCTTAGTTAATCTGTCAACAATGACCAGAATAGCGGTAAAACTGAGAGATGGCGGAAGATGTTCAATGAAGTCCATGGAAATGGAGTTCCACGGATGGGAAGGAATCAGGAGTTGTTTGAGGAGTCCGTACAGTTTGTGATGAGAGGCCTTCAATCTTCTGCAGGGAGTACATGAATTGCAGTAGTCCTTGATGAAGGTCCTCATATTGGGCCAGGAGTATTCCTGACGGATCAGTTCCAGAGTCTTGTTCTGACTGAAGTGTCCAGAAATCGGGTGATCGTGCTTGTGCTTCAGGACACGAAGTTGAAGGTCAGAAACGTCTGGAACATAAATCTTGCCATTAAGTAGTAACAAACCATCTCCAGATAAGGTTCATTTCGGGTCAGAGGGTTGCGGAAGTTGAGCAGAAGTGATGGGATCTGAGGCATAACCTGCGCAGATGTCTTCATGTAGTTGTTCAACATCCATAATGACTGCTTCTCAGAGGGCTACAGAAATCAGTGAAGTAGCACAGAGAGAAGCAGAAAGTTGTTCTTGGGTGAAGACTGGTCAGAAGTTGTGAGGATTGACTTTTGCATAGTCATTACCTCCCTCTTTAGCGTAGACATCCCATCATCTAGTTAAGGCATCAGGCTTGGCACCTAACCTTCCCGGGACGGAAATGAATAATGAGGTTAAATTGGCAAAGGTATTCCGACCATCACGCTTGCCTGTGATTCAGAATCTTGGTAGTGGAAAAGTATTCCAGGTTTTTGTGGTCGGTGACTACATCTATCGGGTGCGAAGTGCCATCCAGATAGTGTCACCAGATTCAGAACGCCTCAAAGATGGCATAAAGTTCCTTGTCATGGATATCATAGTTGAGTTCTGTGGAATTAAAAGAATGTGAGTGGAATGCAATGGGATGAATTTCACCCAATTCCAACTGAATGGAAAGGATCGCTGCTAGAGCATAGTCGGAAGCGTCAGTTTCAATGATAATTGGTCGGTTCGGGACCCAGTGGTGTAAAACGGGAGCAGTAGAGAAAGCGGTCTTGAGGAATTCAAAAGCAGCTTTTTCCTTTTCTCCGAAAACGAAGGGGATATGCTTGTGGGTAAGTCGGGTCAGTGGAATAACAATTAGTGATTGAAACTCTGGTTAGGTCCGGTTTTTTGCCCTTTTTGGCTCTAACCAAGACCGTGACTGGTTAGCATATCTTCGGATTCTCAAATTAATCTAACTGAACTGATAAAAACTGGTTAGTGCCAGTTTTTATCGGTTAGGTGACTGGTTATGACTGGTTAAAGTTACAACCAGTTAGTGACTGGTTGCAACCGGTTTTTGGTAGATAAAAAATATGTATTATTTAATAATATACAGGAAAATAATTAAGCACCACCCTCAAAAACGAGCGTATGCATACACTTGCATTAGAGGGTGGTGGAAGATGGTAGTGGGCCGTGGCAAACAGCAACCACTCGTACGCCTCGTGTTGGAGGCCCAATGGAGGG
>WNGB01018735.1_pt1 | contig 10250 bp, 7 predicted proteins | sample 5400681 | NCBI WGS metagenome assembly WNGB01 (sample SAMN13153367, study PRJNA577476) | soil metagenome | isolation source: 115 cm soil or saprolite under grassland replicate 2 | place: USA:California | collected 2016-06-15
TCGAAGCGAGCGGCTGCGCATCTTCATGGAGGCGTGGCTCAACGCGCACGCTCTTCGCGCCGTTCCCCGGCCGATCATCGTGCAGGAACCTCCGCCCGAGGAACCCGCCGCTGTTTCGGTCGAGGGACGTGATTTGATGCCGCCGAGCTCGGAAGCGCGAGAAGGTCGCAAGGGGCGCAGCGCGGAGGTTCTTCGAAAGACGCTTCGCGATCTGGCCGAGACGCTCGGCCCGCGCGACCTCGAATCGGTCACCGCGTTCGCCGAATTTTTGAAGGCGCGACGCGCAGCGCGCTCCTTCGCGCACCACGCCGAAGCGTCGCACGAAGCGGCGCCCGCGTCGGAAACATCGCCGCCGGCATCGGGGCGAACGGAAACCTCGCCGGGCGAGGAATCGCAGTCGGCGAGCAGCGCCCTCGGCGAAACCGAGCCGCGCGCCTAGCGCCTCCTCGACCACCAGACGCCAAAAGATTTTGTTGGGATGATCTGAGCGGACTCGACACAAGATCTCTTGGCGACCCTGGCGCCCTGGCAGTTCCCCTCTCTCTCGCTCGTCGGCCTGAAGGCTTGCTGGAGTGAGTGGTAAGATAGCAACGTGCCAAAAGCGATGCGGTGGCAGGCGGTGATGACGGGCTTCGCGGTGGTTGCGTCGGTCACCGCCGCGGTGGGTGCCCCGGTTACCATCGATCGAGCGGCGGTGCGCTTCGACGCGCCGGAGACCGGTGGGATCGCCCGCCCGCAATTCATTTTCGAGCGAGAGCTTGCGTTCGAAGCGCGGCTCGAGGCGCTCGGCGATCCTGATTTCAACCAAGGGGACGCGTATCTCGATCGACACGTCCGCGCCGCGCTCGAGCGTCACGTCGCCGAAGAGCTGCTGGCCCAGCTCGCCATGGATCCCGAACCGCGCCCGGAAGACGTCGCCCGCCGCGCCCAGGCGGCGCTCGGCGTCCTCGAGCAGCGGGTGGGAGGGCGCGAGCGGCTCGCGAAGGCCGCGTCGGCGGAGGGGGTCGACGCGAGCGAGATCGATCGATTGGTGCGTCGCGAAGCTCGGGCGAGCCTCTATCTCGACCGCATGATCGCGCCGATGCTCGAGCCGAGCGAGGCCGAGCTCCGCGAGGTTCACCGTTCCACCGCGAACCCTTTCCGCGGGCAAAAATTCGACGACGTCACCGCCGCCCTCCGCAAGTGGTACGTCGGCGAACGTCTCGAAGCCGCCCTCGCGGCCTTCTATCAAAACGCGCGCGGCCGCGTTCACATCGTGGTCCTGCCCCCCTGACGTCAAGCAACGATCCTCACAGGGAGACGGGGAAGCGGGGAATTTTTTTGGTTGATTCGGCGCGAATCATGTTGTCGACGCCGTATGCCCTCCAAGCCGCCACCCAGCCGGAGCACGCCGCCCAGCGCACCAGTCAAAAAATTCCCCGCCTCCCCGCCTCCCCGTTGAAAACACCCCATCAGGTCAGCTCGACCTCATCAGCCCGGCTCGACCCGTGGCGTTGAGGGTGGGGGGGGCGGGGTGGGGCGGGACGGGAACTACCAGCGGATGACGACGGCTTGCGGTTGGACGGTGGCGCGCGGCCAATCTCGACTTTGACGGTGGCCGTTTGTGTTTCGAACTCCACTCGGGCCGGCGGACGATCGAGCGGCAAGCTGCGCTCGTAGGCACCCTCTTTGTCGAGTCCGCTGACGTCGAAGGCTTCGGCGCGAGCGAATTGTACGACGTCGATCACGCTGCGTGGCCCCATCGTTCGCACCGTCGTCGGCTCGACTTTGGGGGCCCCTTTGACGACGAGCCCCGCCGCGGGCTGTCCGGTGATCGACGCCTGGACCGGGATTTCGCGGATGACCTCGTCTTCCCAGCGCAACGCAACCGCCGGCGGATCGACCTGCTCGACCCGTACGCCGGGAGGCACGTGGATGGCGGAAGGATCGAAGGCGATGTGGTCGACTTTTCCACTGCGAAGGTCGAGCTGAAAAGCGCCGAGGTCGTCGGCCTTCATGTCATCGAGGATGGTGCGGGGTCCGCGCACGGTCACCCGAACCACCGGAGGCAAAGGCGTCAGCAGCGCGCGATGCGCATTTTCCGGCGGCGGCGTGGCAACGACGTCCACCGGCAGCGTTCGCTGCGCGTCCTGGGCAGTGTGAATGAACGCATAGAGGCCGAGCGCAAACGCAAACGACAGGAGCTTCAGGCCGAGGTTCTCGACCATCGCGTCCCAAAGCCGGGGGAAGATCGAGCGCAGCTCCGGGATTTTCATGCGCTACTCGTTGGCCTCTTCCGGCGAAGAAGCACCCCTGCCCTTGGCGGGGGGCGATTCGGGCAGCTCGGTGTTCTCGGTAACGGCGCTCGGCTCATTTTCGTCGCTGCCCGGCATCGGCTCGGACGTTCGGGGGCGCAGCGGTGTCGGCGGCAACGAAGACGACAGCGTGTCGGGCTGGCGGGCGCTTTCGGGAGGCGGCGGAACCGAGGAGATGCGCGCCGGCACCGCGGCCACCGGGCTGGGAGTCGGCGTCGCCGTCACGATGGGGCGACTCGCGGGCCCAAGATGACTCGGCTTGGCGATGGGTGTGTTGATCTTCTTGCCGCCTTTTTTGCGGGGTTTTCGGCCGAAGAGACCGAGCAATGCCTGGCGAAGCGACGCTCCATCGAGATTCGACACGATGTTGCCGCTGAAGCAGAAGCTGATCGTTCCTCGCTCCTCGCTCACCACCACGACCACGGCGTCGGTCTCCTCGGTGATGCCGAGCGCCGCGCGGTGACGAGAACCGAGGCTCGTGTCGACGATGCGCGACTCGGGCATCGGAAAGAAAACGCCGGCTTTGGCGATGCGAAGGTTTCGGATGATGACGGAGCCGTCGTGGAGCTTGTTGACCGACTCCGGCACGAAGAGCGACACCATGAGCTCACGGGTGACGGCCGAATCGATAGGGATGCCCTGAGCGACCACGAACTCGTCGAGATTGGCGTCCTGCTCGAACGCGATGAGTGCGCCCATGCGGTGACGCGCGAGCTCGGTCGCCGCGGCCACGACTTCGTCGATGACCCGCGATTCCTGCGCGCGTGCGAAGCCGCCCAGAAAGGCCCGGCTGCCGACGCGCATCAGGCCTCGTCGAATGTCGTTTTGAAACACGACGACGACGATGAGAATGATCGACGAAAGCAAGGTCGACAGAAGATTCAGCAGCGTGAGGAGCGCGAGCTGCTTGGCGGCGACGTACACCAGGAAGATGAGCAGGAGTCCGGTGCCCATCTGCATCGCGCGCGTGCCTCGCAGCACCAGCATGGCGCGGTAGATCACGTACGTCACGATCAACAGATCGCAGATATCGGTGATGATCTGACCGATCGGCCGCCGGGCGAAGAGGTGGAGCAACCCTTCAGGCATGGGTGCTCCGGATGGCGCGATGGAGGGCCAGCGCTTGCCGGACGGCGAACACGTCGTGCACGCGCAAAACGTCGGCCCCGGCGTCGGCGGCCGCGAGGCATGCCGCGATCGTGCCGCCGAGTCGCTCGTTGGGTGTTACGCCGGAGCCGGTGGCCTTGGCGATGAACGACTTGCGGCTCGGACCTACGAGAATGGGTACTTCGAGCGACGCGAACTCGCCGAGCCGGCGCAAGAGCGCGAGCGAATGCGAGGCATTCTTCATGTACCCGAGACCAGGGTCGAACACGATCTCGCGCGGATCGACGCCTTGCTGGACGGCTCGCGCTTTCGCAGCCAGCCACTCGCGTCGAACGTCCTCCACCACGTCGCCGTAGGTTTCGGTCGGCGCGTCGGAATAGCCTCGCATTTGGCTCATCGAGCCGCGCGCGTGCATGAGCACGAGCGAGCCGCCTACGTCGGCGACGGCCCTGGCCAGCGCGTCGTCCGCCAGGCACGAGACGTCGTTGATGACCGCGGCGCCCTGCGACAAGGCGTAGCGCGCCACTTCTGCGCTCGTCGTGTCGACGGAAACGAACGCGTGCCGCTCGCGGCAGGCATAGACGAGCGCATGCTCGATGCGCGCGATCTGCAAGGCGGGCGGGATCGGCAAGGCACCCGGACGAGTGGATTCGCCGCCGATGTCGATGAGATCGGCACCGGCCGCGAGGAGCTCATCGACGCCCCGTTTCGCGTGGACGGGGTCGAGATAAAGCCCGCCGTCGCTGAACGAGTCCGGCGTCGTATTGAGAACCCCCATGAGCAGGACTCTCCGATCTTGACGAGTTCGATCGAGGAGACTGCGTAGACGACTCACATCTGACCCCTAGCAAGCTCTAGGCCGTTCGGCAAATCCTTAGAATGCTGCGACAATCACCCTCATGCGTTTCCGAGACTCTCCGAGCGGTCCGAGGCCAGACTTGACCCCCTGGCCCGCTCGGCTCTAGCGTCGGACAGACCAACGTGTCATGGGCGGTATGAAAAGGGCGTTAGGGCAGCCAACCTTTCCCGGCCATTGGTGACCAAGAACCTGAAACGGGTGTGAGATAGGTCCGGGCGAACCCATGCTTCGTACGCGCATTAGAGCGGGAACGGTTGCGGGGGTCGTACTGAGCCTCGTGTTCGCCCTGTTTCTTTCGGCGCTGCAGTCGTTCGAGCTTTTCATCGATTCGTGGACGCCGGAGCTCGGTCAAACCACCGCCGTCACGCTCCGGATCCCGTACGGACCCCGCATCGTGCGCGATCAGCACACGCGCGGCTCGAACATCTCGTACGAGCACACACGGATCACGATCCCGGCCGGCACGCTGCTTTCCGATCAGAACGACGATCACCGGGCGGCCGTCGCCTACGAATCCATCCGCCGGCCCCCCAGCAGCACGCGCATTTTTGCTTTCGGCGTCATCAACTTCACGCTCGGCATGCTGCTGACCGCGTATTTGCGCCGCTTCGGCCAGAACCGCGTGCGGCTCCTGCGAACGCAGATTGGCCTGTTCGCGGCGATGTTCCTGATGGCGCTGGTCGTGAAGCTGATGTTTCTCTTCACGTCGCTGCCCGAGTTCTGGGTCCCGGTGGCGGCGCTGCCGCTGTGGGTCTCGCTCGCCTTCGATCGCCGTACCGCGTTTCTCGTCAGTCTGGTCCTCGCCTTCGTCGCGGCGAGCTTTCTCCGATTCGACCTGCTGCTCTTGACCGTGATCTTGGTGCGCGGCATGGCGGCGAGCCTGCTCTTTCTCGATCGCCGCCACCCACGTCAGATGGTCCCGGCCGGCGCACTGGCCGGCCTTTTCGCGTGCGGCCTCTTGGCTGCGATCACGATCGTTTTCGAAGGGCGCCTGGACGTCGTAGCCGATCTGTCGCAGCCGAGCCGGTCGGTCCTCCTCGCTTCTTTTGGAGGTGGTCTGGCCGCAGGAATCGTCGCCCTTCTCCTGCGCGACGGGGCGGAGCGCCTGCTCGGCGCCGTTTCACGCGACAAGCTGCTCGACCTGACCGATCTCGAGCAGCCCCTTTTGCAGAAGATGGCGCACGAAGCGCCGGGCTCGTGGGAGCACGCGCGAGCCATGGCCAATCTCGCCGAAGCCGCCGCGAGCGCCGTCGGCGCCGACGCGCTCCTCGTACGCGCCGGAGCTTACTACCACGATCTCGGCAAGACCGTGCAGCCCAAGTATTTCGTCGAAAACCTCGCACCCGGTGAAGAGAGCCCGCACGACGAGCTCGAGCCCGAGATCTCGGCCGATGCGATCATGGCTCACGTGGTGTCGGGCACGAAGATCTTGCGCGAAGGCGGCATCCCCGAACCGGTCGTCGAATTCGCCTACACGCACCACGGCACGCAGGTCGTCGAATACTTCTGGCACAAGTGCGTCAGTAGCGGCAACCCCAAGGGCCTCACCGAAGAGCACTTCCGATATCCGGGCATGAAGCCGCAGACCAAAGAGACGGCCATCCTCATGCTCGTCGATTCGATCGAGGCAGCCTCGCGGACGATCGACCCGCCCGAACGGGAACGATTCGAGGAGATGATTCAGCGCATTATCTTCACCAAGCTGAGGGCCGGGCAGCTCGACGAGAGCGGCCTCACGGTCGCCGATCTACGCATCCTCGTCACCCGCATGAGCGACACGTTGGTCAACATGTTCCACCACCGGATTCGCTATCCCTGGCAGGATCAGCGTCGCGTCGTGACCCATTTCACGACGCCATTGCCCGGTCCGGTCTCGGCGCTGGCATCGCGCGGAAGCTTCTCCTCGTATCCGCCGGAAGGCCGGAGCTCACAGCCGAGTGTGCCGATCTTGCCGGCGGCGATTCCGCCTCGCGAAAGTGAGCCGCCCCCGCAAATCACGGTCTCGCCTCTTTCGCTCGTGCCGCCGCTGTCGACCACGCCACCCGAGAAGAATCCCACCTCCAATTTCCCCAACAAGAAGACCTGACGTCTCCCCTCTAGCCCCAAGGTCCGCATGAACGAGCAGAGCTTCATGAAGTCCCTCTTCCATGGAGTCATCGCCGAAGAGCTCATCTATCCGTTTCCGGAGCTCAGTCGCGACGAGCGCGACAACACGAGCATGATCCTGGACAGCGTCCGCAAGTTCATCGAAGCGAACGTGGATCCCGCCAAGATCGATCGCGAGCAAACCATCCCCGCCTCGGTGATGGAAGGAATGAAGGAGCTCGGCCTTTTCGGGATGATCATTCCGCAGGAGTACGGCGGGATCGGACTCTCCTCCACCTCGTACGCACGCGTCGTGCAGGAGGTGGCGGGCTACGATGCGTCGCTCGCGGTGACGCTCGGGGCTCACCAGTCGATTGGACTGAAAGGCATTCTCTTGTTCGGGACCGAAGAACAAAAGGCGAAGTATCTGCCCAAGCTCGCCTCCGGCGAGCGGATGGCAGCCTTCGCGCTGACCGAGCCGTCGGCGGGCTCCGATGCCGCCGCGATTCAGACCCGCGCCGAGCTGCACGCCGATGGAAGCGGGTATGTGTTGAACGGCTCGAAGATCTGGATCACCAACGGCGGATTCGCCGACGTGTTCACGGTCTTCGCGCGAACGTCGCCGCCAGAAGCAGGACAAAAACCGAAGATCACGGCGTTCATCCTGGAGCGGGGCATGGGGGTGAAGAGCGGCCCACCCGAACACAAGCTCGGCATCCGCGGCTCTTCCACGACCGAGGTGTTCTTCGAAGACGTGCACGTGCCCAACGCCAATGTCTTGGGAGACGTCGGTCGAGGGTTCAAGGTGGCAATGGAAGTGCTGAACTCCGGGCGGCTCGGCCTTGCGGCGGGAGCGGTGGGCGGTTCGCGGCGGCTCATCAAAATGGCGGTCGATAGGGTGCAAGAGCGCAAAGCATTCGGCCGGCCGATCGGCGAGTTTGGCCTCATCAAGGACAAGATCGCGATGATGATGGCCGAGACGTTCGCCATCGAATCGATGACCTATCTCACCGCCGGGCTCGTCGACAGCAAGATCTCCGACTATTCGTTGGAGAGCGCCATCTGCAAGATCTACGCATCCGAAACGCTGTGGCGAGTCGTGAACGAGACGCTCCAGATCGCCGCCGGGATCGGTTACATGCAGGAGTACCCCTACGAGCGAACCTTGCGCGACAGCCGCATCAATCTGATCTTCGAGGGGACCAACGAGATCCTGCGGTGCTTCGTGGCTTTGTCCGGCATGCAGGGGCCCGGCAAAGAGCTCGCCGAGGTCGTGCGGGCGATGCGCGAGCCGATCAAGGGGTTCGGCCTCCTGTCCGATTTCGCGATACGCAAAGCACGCACGACCTTGCGGCGCGAACGAATGACCCGCGCCCATCCGGTCATGAGCAAAGAAGCCGTCGTCTTCGAAGAGTACACCTCGGAGCTCATGGGGAACGTGGACATGGTGCTGCGCAAGCACGGGCGCGAGATCGCCGAGATGCAGTTCACGCAAAAGCGCGTGGCCGAGATGGCGATTGAGCTCTACGCGATCGCCTCCTGCCTTTCGCGTACGACGCGGGCCATCGAAAAGCGCGGCGAAGAGGGAGCGCGCCGCGAGATCGATCTGACGAGCATCTTCGTCGCGGCGGCCGAGCGCCGGCTCGAAGAACTGGTGCGCTCCTTCGACAAGAACGACGACGAGCTCCGAAAATCCGTCGCGTCGCGCGCCTACACCGACGGCGGCTATCCCTTCGACGTGATCTGACTCGCCACCGCACGCCGCCCTGCTGAGCTGGTGGCTCGGATAAACAGGGAGACGGGAAGGCGGGGATTTCTTGGGATGGTGTCCCGACGACCCCAAAAAGAAAATCGCCCCGCTTCCCCGACTCCCTGTTAATTCTGATATTTACGTGAACTGCGCACCACAAATTGCGTAGCGTGCGGTGGGGCGCATGCTACTCTTTGCGTATCCATGCGCCGGGTGCTGGTGGTCGATGACGAAGAGAACTTGCGGCTCGTTTTGCGCACGCTGCTCAAGCGCCAGGGGTACGAGGTCGAGACCGCGGAGAGCGGGGAGCAGGCGCTGGGGCTCGTCGACACGTTCGGTCCCGACGTGATCCTGACCGACGTTCGAATGCCCAAGATGGGAGGCCTCGATCTGTTGGCAACCCTCCAAGCCAAGGGCAACGAAGCGACCGTCATCGTGATGAGTGCTTACGGCAACGTGGACCTCGCGCTCGATGCGATCAAAGCGGGCGCCTACGACTACGTGCAGAAACCTTTCAAGCACGAGGAGATCGTGCTCGCGCTGCGCAAGGCCGAGGAGCGCGAGGCGCTGCGCCGCGAAAACCGCGCGCTGCGCGAAGAAATCCGCAAAGAGCACCAGTTCGAGAAGATCTTGGCCAAGAGCCAAGCGATGCAGGACATCTTCCGGACCATCGCGAAGATCGCCGATTACAAAACGACCGTTCTCGTCTCCGGCGAGAGCGGAACCGGCAAAGAGCTCGTTGCGCGAGCTCTGCACCGGCGAAGCTCGAGGCGCGCTGGGCCGTTCGTGGCCGTCAATTGCGGCGCGATCCCCGAGAATCTCTTGGAGAGCGAGTTGTTCGGCCATCGAAAGGGCGCCTTCACCGACGCCAACAGCGATCGCCGGGGACTCTTCGAAGAAGCCGACGGCGGCACGCTCTTTCTCGACGAAATCGGAGAGCTCCCGGTCTCGCTGCAAGTGAAGCTCTTGCGGGTCCTGCAGGACGAAACCATCCGACGGCTCGGCGACACGCGCGACGTCAAGGTCGACGTGCGCATCATCGCCGCGACCCACCGCGATCTCACCGCGGAGGTGAAAGCAGGGCGCTTCCGCGAGGATCTCTTTTACCGCTTGAACGTGTTGGCGATCGTCGTCCCGCCGCTGCGCGCGCGCCGAGAAGACGTCGCGCTGCTCATCGATCACTTCGTCGCCCGAAACAACGCTCGTCTCGGCACGTCCATTCGGGGCATCGACACCGAAGCGCGGCGCATCTTGGTCGAGTATGCGTGGCCGGGCAACGTGCGCGAGCTCGAGAACACGATCGAGCGTGCGATGGTTCTGTCGGAAGGAGACCTGCTCGTCGCCGCCGACCTACCCGAGCGCATCCAGGAAGCGCGCGATCCCGTTCAGGTCCAGCTGGCCAGCGGAGAGCTTTCCATCAAGAAGACGACGCGCGTCATCGAAGAGACGCTCATCCGCCGCGCCTTGCAGAAAACGAAAGGAAATCGCACCCGTGCGGCCGAAGTCTTGGAACTGAGCCATCGCGCCCTACTGTATAAAATCAAAGACTATAAAATTACGGACCTCTGAGCCGGCGGCGATTGTGTCCGTGACGATAATGTGTAGCCCTGTGTGCTTCAAAGCGCTACCCTGGCTACATGCGAAGCCAAACGATTGTCTCCGGGTTTTTTCAACGGGGTTTCGGGCCGGTGATGCTTTGTGTCGCGGGGCTCGCTGCGTGTAGCAGTACACCGCCTGCCCAGGCGCCGGACTCCGAACTTTCCGACACACCTCCTGCCGGCGCGGCCACGCCGCCGTCTTCCGTCGCCGGCGATGTCGCCGCTGATTCGAAGAAAAACAAGTTCGACGAAGAACAGGCCAAGATCGTTCTCGCGCGTGCGGCCAACAATGCGCACACGTGCATCGACGTCGTCGACAGGAGTCAGCCGCACGGCGATGCAAGCATCGTCGTCACCTTTTCGGGTAAGGGCAAGAGCACGACTGCCACGATCGCGCCGCCTTTCGAAGGAACGCCGATCGGGCAGTGCGCGACACGGGCGTTCGTCAACATCATCATCCCTCCATTCGAGGGCCCTGATGTCGACATGAACTATCAGGTGAACCTGAAGCCCGACGCCAAGGGAGTCAAAAAAGACAGCGGCAAAGCCAAGAAGTA
>WNGB01029057.1_pt1 | contig 10250 bp, 6 predicted proteins | sample 5400681 | NCBI WGS metagenome assembly WNGB01 (sample SAMN13153367, study PRJNA577476) | soil metagenome | isolation source: 115 cm soil or saprolite under grassland replicate 2 | place: USA:California | collected 2016-06-15
AGGCCGTGGTGGCGGCGCTGGATGTGGACCGTTGCACTGTGCGTCGCCCTGTCCGCGCAGTTCATCTGAGCCCCGCGCAGCGCACTTGTTCCGCGCAGCGCACTTGTTCCGCGCAGCGCACTTGTTCCGCGCAGCGCGGGGCTAGCGGGCCGACTGGATCGGGATCGATGTGACGGCTGACCAGCGACCCTTCGACGTGATCGTGCTGGGCGTCGGGGGGATGGGCAGCGCTACCACGTACCACCTTGCGCGGCGTGGCAAGCGGGTGCTCGGCATCGAGCGCTTCGACATCCCACACTCGATGGGCTCGTCGCATGGCATCACTCGAATCATCCGGCTGGCCTACTTCGAGGACCCGTCTTACGTGCCTCTCTTGAGGCGCGCCTATGAGCTGTGGCGAGAGCTCGAACGGGGCTTCGGCGAGCAGCTCCTGCACATCACTGGCTCGATCGACGCCGGCGCGGCCGATAGCCGCTGTTTTACCGGCTCGCGCCGGTCCTGCGAGCTGCATGGGCTGTCGCACGAGGTGCTCGACGGCGCGGCCGTCAATCGTCGCTGGCCGGCCTACCGGCTGCCCGCGGAGCTCATGGCGGTGTTTCAGCCCGACGGCGGCTTTCTGCTTTCCGAACGCTGCATCGTGGCGCACGTGGTGACAGCCCAGGCGCTGGGAGCCGAAATCCACGCCCGTGAGCGCGTCCTGGCCTGGGAGCCGCGAGGTGACGGCGTGCGCGTCGAGACTGAGCGCGGCGTGTACGAGGCCGAGCGGCTGGTGATATCAGCCGGCGCCTGGGCCGGCACGCTGGTGCCAGAACTGGCAGCGCTGGCCGTCCCCGAGCGCCAGGTGTTGGGATGGTTCCAGCCGAGCCGCCCGGAGCTGTTCGCGCCGAGCCGCTTCCCCGTCTGCATCCTCCAGGTCGAGGAGGGCCATTACTACGGCCTGCCGATCGTCTCCGTGCCAGGCTTCAAGCTGGGGCGTTACCACCACCTGGGCGAGGCGACCGAGGCCGATTCCCTCGACCGCGAGTGCCATCCGCGCGACGAGGCGGTGCTGCGTGAGTTCGCCCAGAAGTACTTTCCGGATGGGGCTGGCCCGACGATGGCGCTCCACACCTGTATGTTCACCAACAGCCCGGACGAGCACTTCATCCTGGACCTGCATCCGAGTTACCCGCAAGTTGCCGTCGCGGCGGGCTTCTCGGGCCACGGCTACAAGTTCTGCAGCGTGGTCGGCGAGATCATGGCTGACCTGAGCGAGAGCGGGCAGACGGACCACGACATCGGCCTGTTCAAGCTGAGCCGGTTCTTGCCGCGCCCGACGCCGACCTAGTAGTGTGCTATTCCTGGAATCGGGCGTCGCGCCTCTGTGATGCTGGCCCGCCTGAAGCGGGCCGAAGACGCACTATCGCGTCACCCTGAGCAGGATCGAAGGCCAGCAGCTCGAAGAGCGCCCTGCCGCGGCTAGTGGCGCTTGGTCATGACGCCGTTTACGTACCCGTATGATCGTCTTGATTATCTTTGTGGCAGGGCAGATGATCATCTTTGGCAGCGCCCAGCCGTCCCAGCCCCCCTCTCGGAGAGAGTCGGGGTGCCACCCGCTGCCGAAGGATGCTCATGACGCGTTCAGGGCATGCTCATCTTGATCATCTTGATCATCTTGATCACCTTGATCACCTTTGAGCCACGTGATCATCTTTGGCGACCATGAAGCCGCCCTACCCGCCGGCTAGGCTGGCTGGCCAGAGGACGTTTGCACCCAACCCCACAATGCCCGCAAAGTTATTGCCGTGCCGCCTGACCTCATCCAGGCCTTGCTAGATCCTACTGCGCCGCTGCCGGCCGGCTGGCCGAGCGGCGCCTGGGGCGCGTTCCTGCTGTTTCTGGTGCCGGTCGGGGGCGGCATCCCGACCGGCGTGCTCATGGCCCGCGCGGCGGGCATCTCGCCGCCGGTCATGGCGGTCCTGTACCTGTTCTCGGACGTGATTCAGGCTTTCATCGCCGAGCCTCTGCTGGTGACGATGCGCTGGCTTGCCCAATGGGTACCGTTCCTCGGCCGAGTGCGGGACTGGCTGGCGAGGCTAACCGGTCACGCTGGCCTCCGTCACGGCGGGGCCCAGGGACCGCTTGGCCTGATCCTGGTCAGCTTCACGGTGGACCCGATGACCGGGCGCGCCGCGGCTGCGGCGGCCGGCCACGGGTTCGCCCCGGGCTGGACTCTGGCGATCGCGGGCGACATGATCTACTTCGCGCTGTTGATGGCCGCGATAGCAGGGCGTCCAGCGGCGGGCCGCACGGCCAGACGGAGGCCGGCGCGGGCGCGCGATTGACGTCCAGGCACGGCTAGCCCGGTGCACGTTCCATCGTCCAGGTACGCGCCCCTCGCTCGAGTCTGGCCAACGCATCGGGAAGCCTTGTTAGCCGGGTTGGCGCTCGCGATCCTGGCGGCAGCCCCGCGTCTGTTCAACCTGCTCGCGCTCGATCCATTTGTGGACGAGATCACCTGGATGCATTGGGCGGTCGACCTGGCCGACTCCCCTGATCGGCCCACGCGGCTGTGGCTCCCGATCGTCCTCAACGGCCGGCCGCCCCTCTACTACTGGCTCACGCTGCTCATGACCGGCCTGGTTGACAACGCGTTCATAGCGGGGCGGCTGGCCGCGGCGCTCCCGGACATCGGGTCGACCGTCGCCCTTTATGCGCTGGGGCGTGTGCTGCTGTCGGCCCGCGTCGGCATTCTTGCCGGGCTGCTGTGGGCCTTGAGCCCATTCAGCATCTTCTTCTCGCGGCTCGCCTCGGATGACGCCTTGTTGACGTTCGGCGCGATCCTGGTCGCACTCAGCAGCGTAGTGCTGGTCCGCTACCCTCGCGCGCCCAGCGGAGCTCTGTGTGGCTTCAGCATAGGCTTGGCCGTGATGGCCAAGACGCTGGGCCTTTTGACGCTGGCCTACCCGGTGCTGGCTGTCCTGGTCCTGGCCCGGCCGGGCACCTGGGCAACGCTAATTCGTCCGACGCTCGTGGGTGTCCTGGTGGCCGGCTTGGTCCTCTCGCCGCTGGTGCCGTGGCTACCCCGCCTGGCCGAGATGGCGGCCATCCATGCCAATGTGAGCGTCGGCCCTTCCAGCTCCGAAGACGCGGTCGGAGGGGTGCTTCCAGCCGGCTTGAGCCGCGCGCTGCTCGTCGAGCTCCTGCGCGTCAACCTCGATCACTCCATCAAATGGCTCGCTCAATACGTGGGCTTGCCAACGCTCGCACTGGCTGGCCTTGGCTTGATGCTGGGGCCGCTGCGACGCCAGCGCGCACTGATCTACCTGGTCCTGATATGGGCGATCCCGTTCGTCGTGACGATCGACCGAACCCAGGTCTTCTTCAGTCGCTACCTTCTATTCACCGCCTTTCCGCTGTATGTGCTCGCCGCCGCCGCGATCGTCTGGCTGGCTGACGTCGGCTCGCGGTGGGGACCTTATCAGACTGCCCGACGAATCGCGCTCCTGGGTGGCGGACTGGCGGTGGCGATGGGCCCCGGTCTACCGTTCACGTTTGAGCTGATTACCACGCCAGAGCGCGCCCCGCTCCCAAGCGAGGATCGTTATCAGCACATCGAGCAGTGGTACGCCCTGTACGGCGTCGGGCGGATAGCCGACTACCTCGAGCAGCAGGCGAGGCTTGGGCCGGTAACAGTCCTGGTGCCCCCAAGTCTGTTCTGGCAAGAGCTGATCCTTCCACGCGACGTGCTGCGCTTGTACCTTCGCGGCCAGCCTGCGATCCGCTTCGTCGAGCTGAGCGCGCTGCAAGAAGAGACACCCGGGAGCTGGGAGCAACCTGAGAGCTTCTGCGAGCTGCGAGGCTGGCTGCACGCCGAAACGCCCACCTTTTACGCGATCAACGGGATGCATGCCCTGCCAGGTCCGCCGCCGCTGGTCCCCCTCTATACCAGACGGATGGAGGTCGCCCAAGCGCGCGACCTCCCGGAGGCCCAGCTGGTGCTGCACATCCCGCGCCCCGGTGGGCCGCCCTGGATGGGGCCACGCTGGCTAGACCTGTACCGCATCGACCAGCCGGCCGCCGCGGATGGCGGCCATAGTCTCTCGCTCGGAGAGAAGAGGCGGGCTTCGGCGGGTGCAGATGAGGATTGTCGCGCGATCAGTCGACTGTACGGAGCCGGCTGGTACCCATCAGAGCCCATCCCCGGCGCCTTCTACGAGCTTGGCTCGCCGTTCCAGCTCCGTCGGATGGCCGGGCAGGCCGAATACGCCGAGGGGCCGCTGCCGGAGGGTTGGTACCGGCCATTGGTGTGGGGCAAGACGATGGGCGAGCGGACTGCCCTCAGCTTCCGCCTCGATGGTGTCGAGTTGGGACAGGCACTGGCCAGTCCGGAACAAGACTGGGCCTGGCTGGATGCGCCTGGCGCGGCCTGGGTGCCCGCCGGCGCCACGGCGCGATTGGAGCTTCAGACTAGCGCCGCTCCCCCCGTCGGGGGCCCAAATAGCCAGGCTCAGGGCCAACCTCAGCTCGCGGTCCAGCGAATCTATCTCTTTCGCGATCCGTCCGCCAACGGACGCTGAGGCTAGTCAATCGCCTCGAGCGCATAATCGTCGAACCAGACCGGTCCGCCCTCCTCCACGCCGACGTACACGGTGGCAAAGGCGGCCCCTCCTGGGGCGGTCATCACCTGCGAGTAGGTAAGCGGCTCGCTGCCCACCCGCACCGTCCGTGTGCTGGGAGCGATCAGCCGGTTCTCGCCGTCCTTCCAGTCGACGTGCAGCTGGGCCCGCGCACGCGAGTCCTGGCTCCAGGCGGTGTAACTCAACCGATAGGACCGCTCTGCCTCGACAGGCACGACCTGCGCGAAGCCGCTCTTCGGTCGAACGAGGACTGCTGCGCCGCTCGTGAAGGGGCTCTCCTGGACCACTGGCCGCCTCTCATCCTGGCTCGGGTTGCCGTACGGCCGCCAGGCAATGGACGTGCCGTACAACAAGCCCTCGAACCCGGGATCTTCGAGCAAGTTAGTCCGCTGAACATCAGGTGCCACCGAGCGTAGGGAGAAATCGTCGAACCAGACCTGGCCGGTCTGAGCCTGCGCGTAGACCTTCGCCGCGACGGCGTCTGGTGGGGAGGTGGCGAGCATGGTGTGCTGAAGGCAGGCGCGCGGGCTCACCGGCACGACCTCGACGTCGATGCGCACGACCTGGTTCGCGGTGTTGAACCAGCTGATCTCCAGCCGAGCCAACCTGTAGCCATCGAGGCTTCGAGTCGATTGGGCCAGCAGATAACGCGCCCTTGAGGTAATTGCCGCCCGCGCCGAGAAGCCGTTGCCGGGGCTGCTGAGGACAGCCGCGCGCCCACTGCAGGCTGCCTCGCCCGATCCGCTGTAGACCGGCTGGCCGTACACGCTCCAGCCAAGCGGCACGCCACCCCGAGCCTTTTCGAAGCCGCCGTTGGTGAGCAGCTCCCTGCCCTGGGCCCATGGGGCAATCGCACGACGCTGCTCGGGTGGCAGAAGTCGGTACAGGTAGCTGTTGGCGTAACCCCCGACGAGGGCGGTGTTTCGGCCCAGAAACCGCTCGTCGATGGCGGTGATGCGGTCCCAGTTGGCGGGCAGCTGATTGCGGTCAACCACGATGTGCGAATAGCCGCCCTCGTCGAGCCGCCGCAGCACCTCCCGCTCGTCGCCTTCGAAATCGAGATCGGCGCCCGTGTAGAGCGGATGCGGACCGCTCAGGCGGACGCGAGTGTAAACGCGCGCATACATTTCGTAGGGCTCGAACGCGCGAGTCGCGCTCGGCTCGGCGTCCAGCAGTCGTAGGGCCGGGTAGGCGTGGCCGTAGGTAGCCAGGTACGTGTCTTCGTCGACGAGGCCGAGTACGGAGGGCAGGTCTGGCTGGTCGGTGTCCTTCATCCGCAGCACCTGGGGGAGCGCTCCGGCGGCGACCAACACGACCAGTGCCGCACCCGAGACAGCCCCGAGTCCGGTCCGGACCGTGTTTGCGTTGGCCCGCAGGTAGGCGGCTGCCGCGAGTGGGCACAGCAACGCGAAGATGGGCAAGCCATAGCGCAGCTCTTGCGCCGTGTAGAACCAGAGCAGGAAAGCCGTCGCCGCCCCGGCAAGTGTGGCTAGCACCTGCCCGCCTGGGGCGGGGCGCGCGAGGACGAGCAGCGGCAGCAGCGCGAACAACAGGTAACCGATGTACCCGGGACGTGGGCCGAACGCCGCGCTTTGAAATGTGATCTGGTAGGGGGCGAGCAGCAGGTCGCCAAGAGAACGCCCGTACCCGAATTGCGCCAGGTGCACCGCGACCCTGGTTGGGGACGCCTCCGGCGAGCCGCTGAGCGACGCCAGAGCGATATCCAGGCCAGGCACCTCGCCGGTCATCAGGTAACTCCTGGCCAGCCAGGGGAACGCGATCAGGACCGACAGCGCCGTCAAGGCTGCCACCAGCCGCGCCGCCGTCGCCAGCCCGTGACGCCACATGGACAGCAGCCCCAACAGCACCGCCAGCCCAACAGCGACGTAGCCAAACTGGGCCTTGACGGCCACGCCCAGGGCGATGCAGGCCGCAGGAGCCAGTAGGGTACGCCAGGCCGGTCGCTGGGTCCCCATGATGGCCTGGGAGGCCACGACGGCCAAGAGAGTCACGAGCAGGTCCTGCATCGCCGATGTGGAGGTGAAACTAACGACCGGCATGCTGTAGAAGGCCACGGCAGCCAGACCGCCAGGCGCCGGGCCCGCGATGCGGCGTCCAACGGCGAAGATCGCCAGGCCACAGAGCAGACCAGTCGCGAAGTTGACCAGCTTGGCGGTTGCCAACGGCCCGACCGCGAGCGCTACCGCGTAGAGCATCTCCCCGGCTGCCGGCCACGTAGCCAGCCACAGGTCTGGATCGTCGTGGGATAGCCGGCCGGTCCTGGCCCACTCTGCCGCGACCGGCAGGCGGAGCTTCACGGCATCCCAGCCGGTCTCTGGTGTGAGCGACCCGATGAAGTTGAGCCAGAGGCAGCCGACTGCCGCCCCAAAGATAAGAAGCTCGGCCGGCCGCCGCTCGACGGGTCTTCGAACCCAGCCGGCGAGGGCGACCAGATCGTCACGCAGCCGCGGCAGCCGCTTCGCGGCCAGCGCCGCGCAGATGCCGACTAGCGCCATCCAGACGCCTGGCGCGCCGAGCAGGCCAAGAGCGCCGAGGATGAGTCCGAGACCCGCCAGCACCACCATACCGAGCGCGCTCCCGATCGCCCAGGCGTCCACAGCCTCGATCCGATCGCCGAGCGCCGTGGCGAACTCGCGCCCGAGCCAGATGGTCGGAAATAACAGCGCCACTGTGGCCGCGCCCGCTGCCACGTGATGGCTGGTAGCCAGAAGGAGCAGCATTGGCGCCACGGCCATGAGGAGCGCGAACCGCCGCCACCAGGCCGGTCGGCAGAGGCCCACGAGTGCGCTGAGTGACGTTGCCATGGCGAGGGCGACCAGATTGAATCGCCAGGCCTGGTCATCATGCGCCGTGGGCGCGCTTTCCAGAAGCCATGGGAGCGCGTCACGCACAGCCAGCCAGCTGGCAAAGAGCAGCCACAGGACGGCCGACGCGGCCACGAGCCAGCCGTTCCGCGCGCCGTTCCCGCGTAGCCTGCCAAACGCGCCGGCGCCTAGCTGCTTGGCCCGCTCTCCTGTACTGCGGTATACTTAGCGGCCCGTGGCCACAGAGCCAGACCCGGTCGTCGGCCGCACGGAGGACTACACAAACACAGTGGCGGACGAGACGGGCCAGGCAGCAGGGACGCTTTCGGTCATCATCCCCTGCTTCAACGAGCGCCGGACCATCCTCGCGGTCCTCGAACGCGTGCAGCGGGTCGACATTCGCAAAGAAGTCATCGTAGTCGACGACGGCTCCTCAGACGGGACGCGCGAGCTTCTCGCCCATCTAAACGGACTGTGTGCCGGCGTCAAGGTCCTGTTCCACGAACAGAACCGCGGCAAAGGGGCCGCGATTCGCACGGGCCTGGAGCAGGCGACGGGCGAGATCGTCATCATCCAGGACGCCGATCTGGAATACGATCCCGAAGAGTACCACACGGTGGTCGGGCCAATCGCGGCCGGTCGGGCCGAGGTGGTCTATGGCTCGCGTAACTTGCGGCGCAATGATTACTCGTCGCTGGCGTTCTACTGGGGCGGACGTTTACTGACCCTGGTCGCGAATGTCCTGTACGGCGCTCGGCTTACGGACGAAGCTACTTGCTACAAAGCGTTCTTGCGTCCAGTTGTCCAGAGCCTGAAGCTCGAGGCAACCGGCTTCGAGTTCTGCCCCGAGGTGACCGCCAAGCTGCTGCGCAGCGGCCACGCCATTCACGAGGTGCCGATCACGTATCACCCGCGCTCGCGCGAGGAGGGCAAGAAGATTACGGCGCGCGACGGGTTTCTGGCGCTATGGACGCTGCTGAAGTACCGGTTTGTAAAGTAACCCCCGTGCGATCGGGGCAACCGACAGTCCTTCGGCTCGCAGTCCCGTGGCGCTGGGCCGCCCTGCCGCGTCTGGGGCTCGGGCGGGCGACGGTGTTCGAGGTTGCCGCCGTGACCCTGGTGGTCGGAACGTTCTCCTGGGTCTGCTTCCAGCAGCTCTCGCGGCCCGGCTTGTACGGCGACGAGGCCTGGTCGGCGGTGCATGCAGCGAAGTTCGCGCTCGGCAGGCCGGTGATCGACCCATCGCGCTATCACCAGGTCTCGCTGCTCGGCCACACCTTCCCGTTCATGATGAACGAGTATGTTGGGCCGGTCAAAAGCTACGTGCTGGCGGCGGCCTTCGCCGTCTTCGGCGTGAACGAGATCGTGCTGCGACTCACCACCAGCCTCATCCTGGCGGTGCGCTCTGACTGGGGTCCCTTCGCCCTCGCGACGCTAGCCCGGGTCGCGAGCCTGTGGCTGCTGCTAGGCTGGTATCGGGCCCGCCAGCGATGGTGGCTGCTGTTCCTTGGCTCAGCCTCGCTCGGTCTTGGACTCTCGCACAAATTTGACTTTCTGGCGTTCGTCGTCGCGGTGATCATCGCGGGAACTCTGTGCTACGGCCGGGCGGCCCGGCCTCGGATCGAGGAGATCGCGCTGGCCGCGGCGGGCTTCCTGGCCGGTGCCTGGCCGATCCTGCTCTATAACCTGCTTACCCGCGGTCAGACCCTGGCAGCCGGGGGGCAGCTGGCGGCCACGAACGTGAAGGTGGCCTTCATGCCAGCGCCGAGCGAGGCCTGGTCGTTCATTCAGGCGCTGCCGACTGACGTCTTCAACCGTCAAAACGTCCTCGACACGCTGCTGGACGGCACGGCGGTCGCAAACTGGCTGGTGGGGGAGCACCTCGAGCTGGTCACCCCGCTTGGGCCCTCGCCGCTGCCGCTGGCCCTGAAGTTTGCTCCCGTCCTGATTCTGCTCGGTATCGTGGCACATCGCTCCTGGCAGTGGCTTCGGTCGGTCGCTTTCTTCGCGACCGCCTACGCGCTGACGCTCGTGCTGATCGCGGCCACGCCGATCGCCACCGGCCCGCACCATGCGCTGGCGCTCTACCCGCTGCCGCACCTGTTTGTTGGCGTCGCGCTGGCGGGTCTTTGCCGCGGTGGCGCAGCCGTGCCCGCCTGGCTGGCGTGGCTGGGGCGTGGGGCGTCGGCCGCGGGACTGGCGTTTATCGTCGTCTCAAGTCTGCTCCTGGCCAGGACCTTTCACGAGCGTCTGGCCCTGGTGGGCGGCGACCGGTACTGGTCTGAGTCCATCTACGAGCTCTACGACGCGCTGCGCGGTCCATATCAGGGGCAGGCCGTCGAGCTACTCGACTGGGGCTTCGAGCAGCCGTTGGTCATCCTCGGACGAGACGAATTTCAGCTCGACGCGGCCTATTGGCGCATCTTGGCTGACGAGAACTCAGTTGGGTGGCTGGCCAGGGGCCTGGCTGCGCCGAAGTACGTGTTCGTGCTGCGGGCAGACGAGTTTACTTTTGACAAGCGAATCGGCGAGCGCTTTCAGGCCGCCTATCAAAGCCAGCCGAACCTGGGAATCGCCGAACGAAGGTTCTTTCAGAACAACGGCAAGTACGCCTTCTCGGTGTTCCAGTTCTCATCAGCCGAACCACCCGCCCGACGATGACGGCTGGCGAAGCTACGCCGGCCGGGCGGCCCCGAATGCAAACGCACGGTTTGCGAAGCTCCGTGGCACTAGCCGCCTGGCGCGATATACTCGCGCTGATCCCGCTCGTCTGGCTGGTCGCGATCACCACTCCCTATCTGCTCGC
>WNGB01015102.1_pt1 | contig 10247 bp, 7 predicted proteins | sample 5400681 | NCBI WGS metagenome assembly WNGB01 (sample SAMN13153367, study PRJNA577476) | soil metagenome | isolation source: 115 cm soil or saprolite under grassland replicate 2 | place: USA:California | collected 2016-06-15
AGCGACAATTCGTATGGACGCCTTTTTTGTATCTCGCTGCCGGGGCAGGGGGTGGCAGCTGGCGTGGCAATTGCCACGCTTCAGAAATTCATTGACCCATATTCGGGTCCGGCAACCCAGAAGCGGGCCCAACCAAACCTGAATACACGCAAAGTGGTCCTGTCGAAATTTGCGAAGTGGACATTGTGCTCTTGCCACATCGGCCGTTTAGCATTGGGCAAATTCAATTAAGGAGGCAATTAACATCATGAAACCAAAACAGATATTTAGCAGCATTCTGGCAGTTCTATTCGTGTTCGCATTGATGGGGGCGTTCGCTCAGCAAGCAGCGACCTCGGGCTCGATCGAAGTGATCACGACTTTTGATTATCCCGGTACCGGAAATTTGACCTTGCCACAAAAAATTAACGAAAGAGGCGACATCGTTGGCGAGTTCATCGATTCGGCCGGAGTGACGCGCGGTTTTGTCCGCTTCAGCGATGGTGGCTTTAGCGACCCGATCGTTGACCCTAACGATACCGTAGGTTTTACCGAAGGACGCGGCATCAATAACTCACGCACAGTGGCCGGTGACTACGTCATCAGCGATGGCACCCTTCATTCGTTTTTCCTGTCGGGTAGCACCTTCACGGAATACGATGTCCCCGGCACGGTTCAGACCAATTTGCTTTCGATAAACGATGCGGGCGACTTTACCGGCGGATTTGATCCTGACGGCAGCGGGGTCTTCCAGGGGTTCGTCAATGTTGCCGGAACCTTAACATCATTTAGCGTCCCGGACGCTGCTTCGACCTTTGCTTACGAGATCAATAATTCAAACCAGTTGGTGGTGGGATACTTTATAGACGGATCAGGAATCCTTCACGGTTACTACCGGGACGCCAATGGGGCGCTGCACTTCCCGATCGATCCTCCGGGTTCCGTTACGACAGTCCTGTTTGGACTTAACGATAGAAATTGGGTGGTAGGCAGATATGCGGACAGCGCAGGCGCGACTCATGGACTCTTCTTTGTCCCGCCAGACAATTTCTTCACTTTCGACTATCCTGGGTCCACCTTTACATCGCTTAACGGAATCAATGACCAGGGAAGTATCGTTGGTCGTTTCGTCGATGCTACCGGCATTGCCCACGGATTCATAGCCCGTCTCCGAGGCACACCGCCGACAGAACAGGCGGGCAAGCTGGTCACTCCACTCAACCGACCGTCGCTGACCGCTACACTCAACCAGTCGCCTTCGGCGTGGGGGGGTTCAATACCAGCGCGCTGAGTTGGTGGGCTGCGCGGCCGGCGCTTCGAGTTCCAGAAACGCACGCCGATTTCTCATCGGCGTGCGTAACGAAGCGCCTTCGATCGTTGCGGTGTCCGTCAAGAATCCGGATTACGGCATTTCTGTAGCCGCGGGCGCCGACCACGGCTTTTTTTAGATACAACGAAATCGAGCTGCGTTTGCTCATGCTGCTTCTGGATCTTCGCGTATTCGGTTCAGCGCAGATTTAGCAAGCCATTCCCGAGCTTTTTGTCGCAACTCAGCGGCGCTGTGTAGGCCGAGCTTCTCCTTGATGCGCATCTGATGTGTCTCAATTGTTTTGACGCTTACATTCAATTCACTCGCTAATTCCGAAACGCTGAAGCCTCTGCCAATAAAAGAGAAAATCTCCAGCTCACGATCGCTCAGGCTATTGATATCGGAGCCGCCGACGCTTTTGGTGCCGGCTGCGAAGTCGCTCAGAATTAGTGGCAACACGCTCGCGCCTACGTACGGGCGGCCGGTTAAGATTTCATCAAACGCCCTGAGCAGTTCGGGAGCATCCTCGATGCTCAAGTATCCTCGCGCACCTGCCCGGAACACGCGTTGAGCCGAAAACGCATCAGCGTGCTCGGAAAGAGCGAGTATTGCGGCCGCTGAATTGAGGCTGCGGAATTCTTTAATCAACTGTATCCCATCGGCACCGCAGAGCCTTAAGCCAATCAGAACAAGATCCGGTTTGTGGCGCAGGAATAGTTCGCGGGCCAAAGGCGCTTGGTCCGTTTCGCCGCACGCTATGAATTGCGTGCTTTTCGCAATCAGCGATAGCACGCCGGACCGGACGAAACCTATTCGATGAACAACGAGTACTTTTGCTTTTGTCAGGGCTTTCCCTGACACGTCGTCGGGCTCTTCTGTCAGGGATTTCTCTAATCCATGCGCAAATGTATTGGCTTCCCGCTGTTTTTCTTTCGTGTGCCCTTGCGGGTTTGGCGCGCGTCCAGCGCGCGGTTTGTCCTTGCGTGGCTGCGTATGCCGGTGTTTGCGCACTTCTGAGGGATTTTGGAGCCGTTTGTAGGGTAAAACCCGACAGACGCCAAGACAAAAATTCAGGGATTTACCCCGACAGACAGATTGCCAGCTGTCCGTTTATCCTCCGCGCGAGGTGAAAATATGAAAAGAATAATATTTACCGTTTTAGCGGCGGCGTTCCTCTGCTTTGGCAGCTGTTGCATAGCCACGGCACAGGATGCGCCGGTAGCGCAATCTGATCAAATCATACAGGGTGGCGAGATCATCCAGGACGACGACAGCACCACGGGAAAGTTCGAGCCGGTGACTGTGGATGCCTTCACGACGTCCGATGTTGCCCTGCAGTTCCCGGCCAGCCTTGCCAACAAGTCAGTCATCGTTCAGGCGTTGGATGGCGGGACGCTGGGAATCGATGGCAGCTCAGCTACAATCGGAGCAGACGGATCACTCGGCTTCTCGTTTCAAGTCAATGATCAACCGGGAGTGTACCGAGTAGTGGTGATCGACCCAAACGCCACTGAGGACGCTCCTCCAGTGGTGGGAGTGGTGCAATTCGAGGTGCCCCCGGCGGTAAATTAGGAGGGAATAGCCCCATGAAATCTCTACTTGCTCTTACTCTCTCCCTTTTGCTTGCTCTCGTGCTCGCATCCTCCCTCCACGCCCAGGTGGGCAACCAAAATCCCAGCGGCGTCGCCGGAATCTTCAATGGCGAGGCCGGTGGTCGGCCCGTCGATCCTTACACAGGCAATGCAACCACCTCGATCACGGACATAAGTGTCGCCGGGGCGGTTGGCGAGTATCCCCTTGCACTCGTGCGAACAGCCAATTCGCGCAGCATTGCCTATAATTATCCCTTTGGTCTGCCCGGCGCTTGGAACCACAATTACAACTGGCTTATCGGAGACTCGCCTGCTACCACAACGCAGAACTTTCACCCGACCCGCTACACGGCCGCTTTTCCTGATGGGCGGGTGGAGACTTTCCGCGCCGTCAACTGGAGCCCCGTTGAAAATTATTACCGGGTGAGACCAGGGCCCGACACTCCGGCGCAGACCACATCCTCCGGAGTGCGAGAGCGTTTTGTGCCGCTCAACCTGAGCACCATGCTCGCCAAGTTGATCTTGCCGGATGGCGGCCAGGTCGAGTTCAGTGCCACCCAACACAGCTTCCAGCAAAATGGGTATACCTATTTTTATTACAAATACCGTGCTACCGGCATCATCGATCCCTACGGATTAAGAACCAACTTTACGTATGACGGGCAGGGGCGACTATCGACAGTGGCCCAACCGCAACAGACCAGCCGATCTTTGCAGTTTTATTACAGGCCAAACAACAGCCTGACCATCGATCACGTCACGGAGGTCGTCAATGGTGTCAACAGGCGCACGGTGCAGTACAATTACAGCAACATCTCGCCCGGTGGCACCAACTATCTCGCCTTGACCAGCGTGGGCTATTATGGTCAGTCGCAGTGGACGGCGTCCTATAAATATCGCGCGCCGAACGTAGCACCAGCCAACGGAATTCCACTCTTATGGACGTGTAACGAACCGACGTATGCCGGGCCGATGAAGCGAATCGTCTATGAGTACAAAACAGGTACCAACGCGGACAACAGCGCGGCCGTTCACGGCCAGATCCTCCGCGAAAGATATTGGGACGGCGTTTCGGCACATGAAGCCAGCGGCGCGATCGTTTCTACTCTGACAGTAGGTTCTGCAAATCCCGTCAATCATAATACCCGCACCGAGACGCGCGGGGACGGCGCGACACGCACCTTTGTTTACAACAGCCAAGGCTATATCACTTGGGCTTCTGATTTCATGGGTCATCAGTCCTCACAGACTTACGATACAAAAAACTACGTCAACGCGGTCACCAACTTTAACCGAATCACTACCAATTACACTAACGACCCGATCACCGGAAATGTGACTCAGATTCAATACCCGGCCACGCCCAGCGACACGCTGCCTCAATCGAACCAGGGTTCCACAGTGAATTATACGTACACAAACGGCTATTACCTCCACACCTCTCAGGATGAGGCCGGTCATACCACGACTCTCACGCGCGACGGCAATAACCGGGTCACTCAGATCAGCTATCCCGACGGTGGTTATGAGACGTTCAGTTATGCCGGGAACAGTTTTGGGCTGGTTACCAGCCACCGAATGACGACGGGAGGCACTGAGACTTTCAGCTACGACACGCGCGGCCTGAAACAGACCTATCGCGACGCCACCAACATCGGCTACAATCCGAGCCTCCGCTATCAATACGATGGCTACGATCGCATCACCGATATCACCGATGCATTCGGTGGCGCGTTGGGCGATCCGGTTCACACCACCAGTTTTACATACGATTTGCGCGGCCAGGTGCTGGTGACGACTTTCCCCAATGATCCCAATGTCCGCCACACAATCACCAACGTCTACAATGCTGATGGTACGTTACAGAGCAAGACCGACCAACTGGGTCATATGACCAGTTATACATACGACGATTACCGCAGGGTAACGAGCGTGACCCCACCAGCGCGCGGTGGCACGCACACGACGTCTTATGCTTATTACGATCCGTGGGCCAACAGGGATAACTACGCAGATACCAATGCTCAGGCAAGCTTCGTTCTTCTTCCCAGCGGCAAAGCGACCTGGACTGTGTACGATGACAACTGGCGCAAGCGGTGGACCACAGTGGGATGGAACTCAGGCGACGACGCCACCACGGTCTATGAGTATGATGCCGTCGGGAACGTCACCAAGATTACTGCTCCCAATCAACAGGCCGGGCAGCAATACGCCGGCAAAAGCACCCAAATGTCGTATGACGAGCGGAACCGCCCCTTCCAAGTCACAGACGCGCTCAATAACACCACTTCGACTTTTTACGACACCGTTGGCCGGAAGAAGCAGGTCGCGCGTCCGAATAGCCAATGGATTACTTACGATAGTTTCGACAACATGAACCGAGTGCTCCAACAAACAGTTGTTGCCAATTGGCCCAGCTCGATGCAGGTGACCAAATACACATATTATCAATCGGGCTTGCTACACACCATGCAGGACCCACATTTGGTTGAACTCAACAATGGTTCCCAATACACCTATGAGTACGACACGATGGGGCGGCAAAAGAAGCTAACGTACCCACCAGATTCAGGCAATGTCCAGCGCACAGAGCAGTATACGTATGATGCGATGGGTCGCCTCCAGACTTTCATCAATCGCGACGGCAAAACGCAGACGTTTACCTACGACGCCCTTAACCGATTGAGCTACTTTACTTGGACCGACGGCACGCCGCGGGTGGATTTCGGCTATGATGCTGCGTCGCGCCTGATCACAATTAACAATGTGAACGCCAATATCACCAAGGCGTACTACAACGATAACCTGCTCTGGGGTGAAACCGAAGCGGTTACCGGTGGCACATCAAGAACCATGTCTTATGGATACGATGAGGATGGCAACCGCGCAAGTATTGTATACCCAGATGGCGCCACCTTCGACTACACCTATACCGGGCGAAATCAGTTGCACGAGATCCTAAGCGATTCTTTCCCAGTCGCGAGTTATGGTTATAATGTGAACGGAGATATGACCGGCCGCGGCTTCCGCGGTGGGGCCAGTAGCACATACGCGTTCGACGCGCTGGATCGGGTGACCCACATCACGCATTCGTTCAATCGCGACACGCGCACATTCGATTACGATTACGACTCGGTTGGCAACCGCAAATGGACCAAGCGCGACGGCGCCAATGGCGATGTCTTTAGATATGACCTCGCTGGCCAAGTCACTGCGGTGAAGCTAAACATCGCCAATCCGGACACCACGCCCACCCCGCCACCGACGATTGTCTACGACGCTAACGGCAATCGCACATCGTTTGCCGCGTACGGGCCGAACGACAGCTACACAGTTAACAATCTTAACCAGTACGCAAGTCGCAATGGCACCAATGCCGCTTACGACAACAACGGGAACCTGACGGCTGGCGTTGATGGGTCTGCTTACGCCTACGACGCGCAGAACCGGTTGGTGAGCGCGTCCAAGGGCGCGACTACCGACACATTCGCATATGACGGATTGAATCGTCAGGTGAGCAGGACAGTGAACGGTGGCACGCCGACGTACAACGTGTGGGACGGCTGGGATTTGGTGAGCGAATATCACATATCTGGGGGCACCCCGACTGAGGACGCACGTTACCTCTATGGCCCAAGCGGACTGGTGAAAAACCTCTTGACTGGCAATTGTTATTTTCAGGACGGCAGTGGGAACACGTCGCATTTAAGCAGCGGCATAGGGGATTTGCGGGAGTGGTATCGTTACGATCTACAAGGCACGCCATTCTTCTACGATGCGAACAACAATCAACGGAATCCAAATCAATCTGCCTACGGCGTGCGCCATCTCTTTACCGGCCAGCAATGGTATAGCGATATTGGCCTGTATGATTTGCGCAACCGCTTTTACTCCCCCGACATCGGCCGGTTCCTCCAGCCAGATCCAATCGGCTTCAATGGCGATCCGACAAATCTGTATCGCTACTGCGGAAATAATCCAGTGATGTATGGGGACCCATCTGGGGAGTATGTAAAGTACAACCAAAACGGCGGATACTGGTACTATATTGTGAATCCTGGCTACCCGACCGGGATCTCCATTGGCGCTCATGGGTGGTGTGCTGAGGGAGCACAGATCTTGGCTGGCGGATATTGGCGTGGCACTTACCACGATGTGCCAAATACTGACTATTGGCGTCAAGGAGCGCCAGTGACCTCAGCAACCGAACGGGGTATCGTAATTGCCAGAGGCTGGGTAAATGGCCGTTATGCAGGTGCATCGATGAGTCCGGCCGAGTATAGTTTGGCATATCCTAATCTGCTCATGTATCACACAGGCATTTTCATAGCCGCCTTTAATGGGGAGGCCTTCATTCTGGAACAGTCTGCGGGACAGGTTCTCGACATACACTCCTATTCTATGGGCCGAATCCAGGAAGAGGGATGGAGGGAGGTTACGGTACCCGGGAGCAATTCCCCGTACGCTGCCGGAACTTCTGCCGATCCAAATGCTCGCGGGGGTTCTGAAGGGCCAACTCTAAGCAAAAACCAGCGAGCTAAGGTTAATGGATTGCTGCGACTCGCAAGTAGGTTTAATTCATATTGGGGCTATCTTCCTACCACGAACACGATGAATTGGGCTGGTGGATTAGCCGGCCCTAACGTCATTTCAACGTGGGATACTGATTCCACGAATAGCCCGACACTAAGCAACTTCGGCAACATAACTATAGGCATGGGTATGCCCATAATGGAACCAGGGATCGGCCCGGGGAGCTGTTTCGTGGCCGGCACGCCGGTTCTAATGGCGGATGGAAGCGAAAAACCAATCGAGAATATCCAGGTTGGTGAAGGGATCCTGGCGTGGAACGAGGAAACTAAGCAGGTATTTCCTACAAAGGTTGTCAGTGCGCTTCATCACGAGGAAAAGATGGAAACCCTATTCGACATCGAGCTCGAGGATGGCCGAAAGTTTACCGTTAACAACGACCATCCAATGTACGTTGTGGAAGACGCCGACTTTAAATTCACCGATGAACTGGCAGCGCGGTTTTCGAAGGGAGAGCCGGTTACATTCCAAGATAACAAGAATCAGCCTGTAAAAATTGCTACGTTACAAATGCGCAGACAGATGTGCAAAATGTATAACCTCCACGTTGAAGGACAAGGCAAGAACGGCCACACGTATTATGCAAACGGTATCTTGGTTCACAATGCCGGCGCCGGCTACAGGTTCAAATGATTGCTTCAGGTGATCGAAGTCATTTTGGTTTGGCTGGGCAGATTAACGATGGCAAGTGTCGGATTGGGGCTCGAGTTCTCATTCTGCTACTTGGGGCTCGATTTTCCGGTGAACTGATTATGAACCGCTCCTCTTTTCTCATCCGGGGTTTGGCATCGACGCTGGCTTGCTTCCTGTGTTTGTCTGCTACTGGCGCCGAGTACTGCCTGCGCCCTGACAACAAATATAGGGCCCAGACAAACAGTGTCGTCCGTTGCTCGACGCCAGCCGGGTGGCAGGGTTGGAAAGATGATCCGAGCTCCCAGCAGCGCATTAAGCAATTCGGGGATGCATACAGCAGAGGGTGGGTTGGCAAGATGGTCGTATTCCATCAACCTGATTGCAAGGAAGGCCCAGAATGCCCATATTTGGGGTTAGATACCAGGAGTCGTGACTCGCGTGGCCAGCCCGATCTTGAGGCAGGGCTTCGCGACTTTCTCAATGAACGGGAGCAACCCCAAGACCTCAGTCCGCGCAAGCCTCCGTGTGTCGTTGTAAGCCGCGTTGCCTCTTTTCACATTGAGAATTCTGGCGACCTGACAATCTGGCAAATCCGCTGCCCGTCTGGAAGCCAGCGTTTCGCGACCTTGCTCGCTCAGCGCGATGTGTTGGTGACAATTGACCTTGGGGGGCCCGATATCAAAGATATCGTACCGAAACTCGATAGCTTGAAGGAACTGGCCCGATCGGTGCGGATTACTGATGCAAGTCTGGTTGCCCCTGACATAATTGAGATCGACGCTCGTCTTTCTGATGGAGCGATTAGACGACAACTCTTGCAACTCACGCCTCTAGGCACTCTCCGGGAAAGGGTCTACCGTTTGTTGCAGCGCCCGAGACTTCCAGACGACCTGCACAGGGATAACGGTAACCTCTGGACCCAGATAGGCAGCTACTCCGGTCCCGCCTCCCGTCAGAGGGTGCAAGTAAAAGAATATCGCCTGCCGACAGGCGAAAAGATTCGTCAACACATTTCCGATTTTCCAGTTCTTCCACCTGCAATAGCAGTTCGTGTGTTTTGGAAATTCGATAAAGAGGGAAAGCTGCGTGATATTGAGATTAAACGCGAAGTAATCGAGTTCAAACCAAAACGATGACCTGCAACCTTCTGTGCTGTCAGCGAGTGACCGATGACTCAGGGAAAATCAGTTGATCAGCCACACGAAAACTAACAGACAACCAACACTTGTTCTAATTGCGCTTGTCCTGGTCGGGTTGCCCGGCGCACTGAAATCCGCTGAACCTCAGTTTAAACAGGAGCCGGCGGAGAATCTGCGCTCGTATTTCGCTAAGGCATTCCCGCCGAATTATCCAGACGCGGCTGTCGCCCAGCACAAGAAGGGCAGCGGCTGGTTTCGGCTAACGATCGATCGACCGACCGGAAAAGTTACAGAGGTAAAAGTGCTGAAGAGCACCGGGGTGAAAATCCTCGATGACAGCGCCGCCTGCGCTTTCATGCAGTGGAAAGCTAAGCCGAATCGTCTCGATCACGCTGTTGTTCCGGCCAACTTCACCGGGTCGCCCGAAAAAACAGGGAGTCACACCAAGTGGTAGCAAGAGGCGGCTTGGATTGAGCGAGATGCCGCTCTCTCTAAAAGTATTTTCATTTAGCCGACCAATCGAACAGCCGGCCGCTTCGGGATCGCCCCGGAGACATGCGACAAATATGAAAAGCATTGACTCGCGGCGTGAATTTTAGCTATGACAGACCGCAGCGATTACAATGGATTGACATCCTGTGCAGCCGAGATCTACTTCCACATCCGGATTTCTTAATTTGCGCGCTCTAGTAACTGTCTTTCTCGGCGCAGCCACGGCTTGTTCCATTGTGACCGGAAGGCTGTTAGCGTTTTCCCATCTTCAAGCGCCTTCGAACACCTCACAAAGAACGCTCACGTTCGAAGAGCGCGGGGGGAGAATGGGGTCAGGCATCAATTCTTGACAGACTGGCGCTCGTATAATAAGCGCCCTGTGTGCCACGCAGCATTCGCATTGAGCATCCCGGTGCCTTTTACCACGTCATGGCGCGGGGGAATCGCCGGGAGCAGATTTTCCGCAGCGATCACGACCGAAAGTTGTTCCTCAGGACGCTGGGTGAGGCATGT
>WNGB01034699.1_pt1 | contig 10247 bp, 13 predicted proteins | sample 5400681 | NCBI WGS metagenome assembly WNGB01 (sample SAMN13153367, study PRJNA577476) | soil metagenome | isolation source: 115 cm soil or saprolite under grassland replicate 2 | place: USA:California | collected 2016-06-15
ACGCGCACCCGAATCCGAGTACGCCATCCTGTACACGTCTCCCCTTGCTCCTTGCTGGGTGACGGGAGAACCGGCCCCGGTCTGGTTGGCGCCTGGGCGGGGCGGGTCCACGTACCGATCGAGCAGCCCGACGTCGTCCTCCGGAGATCGGGCTCCGCTCAGCGCCTCGGCGCGAGCGATCGCCGCCTGGACCATCCCGTCGACGGCAACGGCCGGAACAACCCACCTATCACGAACCTGAATCGCAGGGATCGTGCCGTCGTTGATGGCGCGATAGATGGTCATGCGCGAGACGCCGAACATTCCGGCCACCTCGCCGGCGCTGTAGAAGCGCATGGGTCCGCCTGTTTGTACGTTGCTCATTGGGATTCCTTCGCTCATAACTCACTATAGGCACCATATGCACATGGTGCCTAAGGATTGCCGCGTTGCGTGCCCGGCGCGCCGGTATGGTGCGCTAGGTCGTGCCGCCGGATCTGCGGCCGCCGGGCTGGAGGTGAGCTTTGCCTGCGATCACCAGACGTCCGAAGTACGTGGACGTCGCCGACGACCTCCGCCAGAAGATCGCGAGTGGTACTTATCCGGTCGGCGGCGAGCTTCCGTCGACCAGCCGCTTGATGGATCAGTACGAGGTCTCGGTCACCGTCGTGCGTGCTGCGGTCCGCGAGCTTCGTACCGAAGGCCTCGTCGTCGGCCAGCCCGGCAAAGCCGTCTACGTCCTAGCCGAGCCGGCCCCTGAGACTCCGAGCGCCGAGTTCACCGAAGTCATGGATCAGCTGCGCGTCCTGCGCGAGCTTCTTGACGACTTCGACGCTCGCCTGACCCGCCTTGAGCAGACAACGACTCCGCGGGGAGAGCGAGCAAGTCAACGCGATTAAGCGGTCGCGAAGCGCGTCGAGCCTGACCTGCAGTTCTTGGGCTTCCCGCATGACTGCGATGCGCTCGTCGGGTGACAGCTGCATTTCGTGTACCTGGCCTTGTCCTCGGCGATTTGGTGATCACGAGAATCGCCTGCGCACACGGTGCGCCGCCAACAACGCGGACTTGTACAAGCAGCAGTTGTAGATCAAGACCAGATGGATCGCATCGGTCTCGCGGGCATTAGTGGCTGCGACAGCCAGATCCTGCGCCTGGAGCCCGGTGGGTGCACTGCGATAACGCCGAATAGGTGCGACGGCAGTGATGGTCCTTGGCAGCGATATGCGCATTCGGCCGCCCAGTTGTGACGCGGACGACCTCACCGTCGAGTACGTGCCGCGACCTGCTTGGTGACTCCGGTCGAGTTGTACCGGAATCGCGCCATCTCTGTTGTGACGTCGTACTGGGCTGCGAGCTGGTCGACGGTCGCGCGGCGTCGTGCGGCGCTGAGCAGTAGCGGCCGAGGGAGCAGGAGGGTCCCGCCGAACGCGGTCGCTTCCTCTTCCTCGTCGGGTCGGCATGTCCGGAACGGCATACCGTTCAGGTCCCGTACCTCCGACAGCTCGTGCTTGAGCATGAGGTGCGCGAGTTCGTGGGCGATGTCGCTGTTGCGTCGCCCGGTGGTCCGCAGCGGGCTGAACACGATGATCTTTCGCCCAGAGATCTCGAACGTCGCTGCCGAGAAGGAGAACGCCTGGATTCGCTCGAGCTCTTCGAGTTCGGCGATGTCCACAAGGGTGGACGCGTCGACCACCTTCACCTTCATGTGCTCGGCGATGTCGGTCAGGTCCAAGGCGTCGTAAGACGCGAGCCCGAGCTCCTTACGAACTCTGGCGGCTTCACGCTCCGCCTCGGCCTTGAATCCGCGACGCAGCGTCACAATTCGCCGGCCGCGACCATCGATCTGAGCTTGTCGTGCATCTCGCCGAGCAATGTGTTGAGCCGTTGCGGGACGCCCGGTCGCAGTACCCCGGCGGCCCGCAGATGGCACGCTACGACTGGTCGTTCTTCAGGCGCCTTCGCCAGTGCGTCATACATGCCGCGCATCATGTCGGCGATGCGTGACGCCGCGTCGGGTTCAAGTCGCGGGTCGGCACTCAGGTGTGCGATCGCCTCGTCGATCGGCGCGACCTCGCGTAGGGCGGCGGAGCGGAAGAACTGGCTCGGTGATACGCCCATCCATGCGCACAGCAGTGTGAACGACGTCAGGTCCGGCTGTGCGCCGGCCTCGACGCGGGTGAACGTGGAGAAGCTCACCCCGGCCTCGGCTGCGGCCTGCCGCAGCGACAGGCCGCCGCGGTGCTCTTTAAGCATCGCGCCGAGCTGAGCTAGGTCGAGATTCTGAACAGATCCGGATCTGTCAGAGGGAGTCGTCATGCTGTCGGAGAGGCAAGCGGTCGGGTCGGGATCGTCCGATGCATGCCGACAAGGGTAGCCCGGCGACGACACGCCGATGATGCGACACCGTGTGTCATTAGCGCGGCTGTTGCTGACAAGTGATTCTTTGCTGATACAGTTTGCTCGCTCCGGTCCAGCATGGCGCGCCGCTCGGATCGGCCCCCCGAGACCGCGCCAGGAGACTGACATGTCAAGCAACGCCACCACGGAGTCCGAAGACTCCGTTGCCGTCACCGCCGGGCACACCGAGACGGTGACGATCATCGTGAACACCGAGTCCCACGATTGGCCGAAAGGAAAGATCACCTTCGAGCAAGTCGTTGAGCTGGCCTTCGGGAGCGAGCCGTACGACCCTGCGGGCACGACCGTCGAGTACAGCCGCGGCCACGGCACGGACCACTCGCTGCGACCCGGCAGCAGCGTAGAGGTCAAGGACGGGATGGTGTTCGATGTCGAGCGCGCGGTCCGCTCCTGACACACAGGACGACCCGGCGGGCCCGGTCAGCCTGCTGCTCGCCGACGGCTTCGACGTCGTGCTGCAGCACGGGCACCTGGTCGTGCGACGTATCCCGTACGTGTCGCCGAACGGTGTCCGTGAGGACGGGATGCTCGCCTTCCCGGTCAACGACACCGGCGGTGTCATCATCGACGTCACCGGTAACCACACCATCTTCTTCGTTGGTGACGAACCGCGTGACGAGCGCGGCAACCCGCTCGGGGGGCAGTTGATCCCGGGGCGTGACATCGGCAAGGGGCAAACTGCGGGCTGGGTCATGTCGTTCAAGCCGGCCTCAGGCCACTATGCCGGCCCGTATGAGAAGGTCTGCTCGTACGCGCGGATCGTCGGGAACCCCGCTCAGCACCTGGATGGGACCGTCACCGCGACCCCTGGTGCCGCGTTCCAGGTCGTCGAGGACGGGCTGCCGTTCGTATATCGCGACACGAACACGACCCGCGCGGGCCTGATGGCGCTCAACAACCTGTTCCGCGGGCATACGGTCGTGATCGTCGGGCTCGGCGGTACCGGCAGCTACATCCTCGATCAGGTCGCCAAGACGTGGGTCGACCGGATCGTGCTCATCGACGGCGACATCTTCGAAAACCACAACGCGTTCCGGGCGCCGGGCGCCGCGTCGCTGGAGGCGCTACAGGCGGGGCGGAACAAGGCCGAGTACTTCGCGGAGGAGTACTCGAGGATGCGCACCGGCATCACGCCGCATCCCGAGGCACTGACGATGGAGAACATCGACGTGCTCGAGGGGGCTACGTTCGTGTTCTTGGCCGCGGCCGACGCGAACGAGCGGCCCGCCATCATGGCGTGGCTGCGGCAGCGGGACGTACCGTTCGTCGACGTCGGCATGGGATTGCGCCACACCCAGGCAGGTCTGACCGGGCTGCTGAAGACGACCGCCTACCTGCCCGGCAACAACATCGAGCTGCCTGACGCCCCGGCGACACCTGCACCGGACGACGACTATGCCAGCAACATCCAGGTCGCGGACCTGAACGCGCTCAACGCGCTGCTCGCGGTGATCCGGTGGAAGCGGCTTCTCGGCTACTACGCGACCCACTCGATCAGCGACGAGACGGTATTCAAGGTGTTCCTCAACGAGATCCGGAACGGCGCGACGGTCGACGACGCGACCGTGGAGGTCGCGGCGGGTGACCGCGCCGCTGCGGTCAACGGCGCGACTGCGGAGAGCGGCGCTGCGGTGAACGGCGTCCTGGGATGACGGGCATCGACCACTACATGGCCGAGTTCGTCGAGTCGTTCCCCAAAGCGCTTGTGCCAGGCCTGCTTTACGTGTCGCCGACGTACGCCACCGCCGCGCACGTGTGCCCGTGTGGGTGCGGCCAGCGGGTCGTCACGAAACTGTCGCCTGCGCGCTGGCGGGTGATCTTCGACGGCGAGGTGTCGGTGCGCCCGTCGATCGCCAGCACCGGCCTGTCGTGCAATTCGCACTACTTCATCACGCGCGGCACGGTCGAGTGGGGCGAAAAACTCGACGATCTGCAGGTCTCCCGTGGCCGCCAGCGCGATCAGGAGGCGGTCGAGGCGCGACGTGTCCCGGCCGGACGGTCCAGCTGGGCGGCACGACTGCGGCAGCGGATCCGCCGGTCATCCCGGTGACCGCCGTGCACGAACCACGACCCAACCGCCGTACTACTACCGCTACCAGTACAAGTATCGGCCCGAGGTCATCGTGGACGGAAACAAGATGCATGTTGACGGCATGCCGAAGGCAATCAGGGTGCGTCGTCTTCGTTAGGGATTCGTGAGGGATTCGCGCTTGAGCACCTACACGCCGACAGATTCATCTGCGCAGGCAAACGCGAGGCCATGGCGCTCGATATCGACGGATATCGTGTTGCGCCGAGCCGGCTGGCTTCCGAAGGTGCGGCACCGCTGGCGTAGAGGTCCGAACCCGGCGCCGCGGGCTGAACCGAACACGGCAGTTATTGCCGGGTGGTAGCCCGTGTCAGACCTGACGTCGTGCGGGGGCTTCCGCCGCCGCCAGAGAACACGGTCTTCGACGAGACAAGGGCGGCGCGGTGGCCGCGCTGAGATTGTTCTTGACCTTGACGCAGGGTCAGGGCTGCAAGCTGTTCTCATGACGACAACACACGCCATCCAGATCGCCGGACTGACCAAGTCCTACGGCGACCACTCGGTGCTGCGCAGCGTGGACTTCGACGTGGCGCGGGGCAGCATCTTCGCCCTGCTCGGCTCCAACGGGGCCGGGAAGACCACGACCGTCAGGATCCTGGCAACGTTGCTCAAGGCGGATGCGGGGACGGCAACCGTCGACGGCTTCGACGTCGCCGCGCAGTCGGGGCAGGTGCGGGAGTCGATCAGCTTCACCGGACAGTTCGCCGCCGTGGACGAGGTCCTCACCGGGCGGGAGAACCTGGTGCTCGTCGCCAAGCTGCGGCACCTCGCGGACCCGGGCCATATCGCAGACGACCTGCTGGCCCGGTTCTCGCTGACCGACGCTGGCTCGCGACGCGTGGCGACGTACTCCGGCGGCATGCGCCGGCGGCTCGACATCGCGATGAGCCTGATCGGGAACCCGCCGGTCATCTTCCTCGACGAACCGACCGCCGGGCTTGACCCGCAGGCGCGCATCGCGGTGTGGCAGGCGGTCAAGGAGCTCGCTGAGGGCGGCACGACGGTGCTGCTCACCACGCAGCACCTGGAGGAGGCCGAGCAGCTTGCCGACCGGATCGGGATCCTGCACGAGGGTCGGATCATCGTGAACGGCACCCTCGCCGAGCTCAAGGCTCTGATGCCTCCCGCCGAGGTCGAGTACGTCGAGAAGCAGCCGACCCTGGAGGAGATCTTCCTCGCGATCGTCGGCCACGACACCAGTGCTGTGCGCGCCCTGGACGACACGCCGGCCGCGCCGGCCGGCACGGACAACTAAGGAATGACGATGAACAAGCGCTTCTTCGGCGACACCGCCACCTTGTTGGGACGGTCCCTGCGTCACATCCTGCGCAGCCCGGACACCATCATCACCACTGCCATCACGCCGATCGCCATGCTGCTGCTGTTCGTGTACGTGTTCGGCAGCGCGATCGACACGGGCGGCGTCAAGTACGTGAACTACCTGCTGCCCGGCGTCCTGCTCATCACGATCGCCTCCGGCATCGCCTACACCGCCTACCGGCTGTTCACCGATGTCTTCGGCGGCATCTTCGAACGGTTCCAGTCCATGCCGATCGCACGCTCGGCGGCGCTGTGGGGGCACGTGCTGACCTCGGTGGTCGCGAACCTGATCTCGCTCGCGCTTGTCGTTGTCGTCGCAGTGGCGATGGGCTTCCGCTCCGGAGCCGGAATCTTCGCCTGGCTCGGGGTTGTCGGGATCCTCGTGCTCTTCACGCTGACCCTGACCTGGCTGGCGGTGATTCCGGGCCTCACCGCGAAGTCGGCCGACGCGGTGAGCGGTTTCTCCTACCCGCTGATCTTCCTGCCGTTCATCAGCTCAGCGTTCGTGCCTACCTCCGGCATGCCCGGCCCCGTGCGCTGGTTCGCTGAGCACCAGCCGGTGACCTCAATCGTGGACACGCTGCGCAACCTCTACGCCGAGCAACCAGTCGGCAGCGACATCTGGACTGCGCTCGCCTGGTGCGTCGGTCTCCTCGTCGTCGCCTACACCCTCGCGATGCGCGTCTACCAACGCAAGATCGCCTGATCCCGCGTCATCCGGCACAACACCTCGATCACCGAAGGAGAAGCAATGAACGGCTTCCCGAGCAAGGTCATCGGCCCCAAGAAGGAGTGGAGGGCCATGGAGGCGCGCCGCCGCGCTGCCCCGCGACTATCGGATCGTCTATGGCGAGATGAAGTCCTACATGTGGCGCGTCGGCGGCGGCATGGACACCATGGCCGTGCTCGAGGAGGTGCTCGCGCTCTTCGAGGCCAGTGCGGCTGTGGGCAAGCCGGCGCTGGAGGTGACCGGCGACAACGTGGCCGCGTTCTGCGACGACCGTGTGGGAGGCCGGACGTCCTACCTCGACAAGTGGCGCGCCTCGCTCAACCGCACCGTGGCCGCGAAGCTCGCAGAATAGCCTCATGCTGACGATCAGCCAGCTCGCGGCGTACGCCGGTGTCACGGTGCGCGCGGTGCGGCACTACCACGCCAAGGGGCTGCTGCCCGAGCCGGAGCGGGACCACTCAGGCTACCGGCGGTACGACGCCGCAGCCGTCGTGGAGCTCATCCGGATCCGGACGCTGGCCGACGCCGGCGTGCCGCTCTCCCGGGTGCAGCAACTGCTGGCGGCCGGCGACGAAGAGTTCGCGGCGGCGGTCGAGGACATCGACCGCCGCCTGCGTGGCGAGATCCGCGAGCGGCAGCGCCACCGCGAGCGGATCGCCCAGCTTGCGGCCGGCGACAGCCTAGCGCTGCCGCCGGAGGCGGTGACCTACCTGGACCGGCTCCGCGAGCTCGACCTCCCGAAGCGAGCGATCGAACTGGAGCGCGATGCCTGGATCCTGGTGGCAGCCAAGCTGCCCGAGCAGATGCCGACGCTTATGGCGCTCAAGCACGCGCAGATCGACACCCCGGCCGTCACCGCGATCTACCTCGACCTCGTCGAGGCGGCCGACTGGAAGGCCGACGATCAGCGGCTACCGGCGTTCGCCGACCGGCTGGTGTCGCTGATCGAGGAGTCGGTGAAGGGCTGGGAGGACTACGACTCCGCAGGCGACTTCGCGCTCGATGACGACCTGGTCGAACTGCTCGACTCGGTCTTCCTCAACTCGGTGCCCATCGCGCCGAGGCTGCTCGAACTGCTCGAGGAGCGGGGCTGGACAGGATGGACCAGACTCGAACGCACCAACCCCGCGACGCACTGAACGACCCCGTCAAGCGGAGCGCCTCCCGGCCTGGCCCCGGCCAGCGGCGTCCCGACGCCGCCACCTGACAGTCAGGACGGTCCTGTCAGCCAAGGCCAGTGCGGAGACCTTTGCGTCAGCTGACATAGCCGCCGCCATCACATCAGAGTGTCCGGGAAAGCGGGTCAGGCTCTCCTGGACTGCGGCCAGCCTCGAGACCTCGTGATCACACGGGTGTCCAAGATCGATTACACATATGCCCGCGCAGCCGAGTACGCGGTCCAGAACGACCGTTATCGCGGCGTGACGCGACGGCGACAAAGGACTCGCGATCGACGGTTATCGCGCTCGGCGGCGCGCTCACGTGAACGTGTAGATCGACGGATGCGAGCACGCTGGACTCTGAACGGATCAGGCGATGCCTTCGAATGCGCCGTCGAGCCGCTCATAGCCGCGGCCGAGCCCCTCGGTCATGCCGGATGCGATCCAGCCGTCGCGCATCTCTCGATCGACGTAGGCCACCGTCAGCATCATCGCGGTGCGGCTGTCGCCCCGCTTGCGCAGCACGAGGGTGTTGATACTCGGGCCGGGGAAATCGTCGAACTGCTCGGTGGAGACGATCCGGTGTGGCCGATCGACCTCGTCGTAGGTGCCGCGGACACCCATCACGCCCGGGCCGTCTGGTTGGGTGAACACCCAGCGGTAGCGTCCGCCGACGCGCACGTCCATCTCGCAGGTGGTCAGCGGGAAGCTCGGGTCGCCGAGCCAGCGCCGGAGATGTTCCGGCTCTGTCAGAGCACGCCAGACCTTGTCGGGTGGTGCGTCGAAATCACGGCGCACGACGATCGAGGTGTCGTCTGGAGTGGTCACGTTGAAGGTGTCTGCCCAGATCCTCATGCATGATCCTTCGGGTCGTCGCGCATCGTGTTCAGGTAGTCCTCGAGCCGGTCGTACCGCTGGTCCCAGAACTCGCGGAACTCTTCCGCCCACTCCGCGACCTGTTTCATCGGCTCGGCTTTTAGGGTGGCCGGTCGGGACTGCGCGACGCGCCCGCGGGTGACCAGCCCGGCGCGCTCGAGCACGCGCAGGTGCTTGGACACGGCCGGGCCGGTCATGTCAAAAGGCCTTCCGATCTCGGTCACCGTCGCCGGACCGCGCCGCAGCCGGGTGAGCATCTCCCGGCGGGTCGGGTCGGCCAGAGCGGCGAACACCAGACTCAGCGGATCGCGTGCACCGGCTGGGTTGGCGCCGAGGGCGACCGTGCTCACGCGCTGGCCAGGTCCTCGTGCGGGAAGCCGCCCTCGGGCCATTGCTGCAACAGCCAGGAGTTGCCGTCGGGGTCCTCGAACCGGCAGAAGAGGCAGCCGCCGAGGTCTTGGACCTCGCCGAGCTCGACGCCGCGATGGCGCAGATCCTGGGTCGCCTTCTCCATGTCGGCGACGACCAGGTGCAGCCCCTTCTGGACGCCGACCGGCATGTTGCTGATCTCCGGGATGTTGCGACCCAGCAGGATGGCGCAGCCGGAGCCCGGCGGGCAGATCTGCACGATCCGCATGTCGTTCAGCTGGACGTGATCGGTGAGCAGCCGCCAGCCGCACTTGTCGACATAGAAGTCGCGGGCGCGGTCGACGTCGCTGACGGGCAGGTGGATGAGCTCGAGCCTCATCTCAGTCGTCGTCATGTTGATCACCCTTCGTTGAAAACCGATTAGTTTAGAAACTACTTGGTTTCCTACCAGATGGCAGCAGGAGGGTCAAGGGGGCGGAGGCGCTCGGGCCATGAGCAGATCAGCAGTCTGCGGGCCGCGTCAGTTGGGAGGCACCGGGATCTGCCTGCTGGCGCCATCAAGTCGGGACCGCGACCCTCACGGAAGGTGAGCGTGCGCCCGGCCAATACCGCCGCCGATCACCGAATCGGAGCCGGCCCCGGCTCGTGCCGCCTGAGCGGTCCGAGCCGATATGGGCGCGGCTTCTGTGTGCGATCGAACGGCGCCGGACGGCTGCGGTCGGTCTCAATCCTTGGCATGACGAGGACCAGGTCGGGCTGGAGCTGACCTCGCAGCGGTACGTCGACATGGATGCGCACTTCGCGCGGATCGGTTCGGCGGGGCGAAGCTTCATGCGTCGGACGGCGTCGACGCAGATCTGCATCGGGCTCGCGTCAGGGGAGCGCGGGATGAGTCAGTGGAGGACGGCGAATCTCGTCGCTCCTGTGCTAGCGGCGATGTTCTCGAACACGGTTGTGCCTGGGGCGCGGAATGCGGTGTGCCGTGCGACTGATCCTTCGCGGTTTCGTCACGGCGAGCCTGCGATGACGGTTGACGAGTACGTCGAGATTGCTGCACGAGCCGAGCCGCTGGCGAAGCGTTTCGTGAGGACGTGGACGAGCATTTGAGCACGCTGTTCCCGCCCGTGCGGCCACGCGGCACTACCTCGAATTCCGGGCGCTCGACTCGCTGCCATTGCCAGGCGTCCGCATGGCGACGATTCTGCTCGCCTGCCTGCTCGGCTATCCGCCGAGCGTCGACGCCGCCGAAAATTTGTTGCACGGCGTCGATCAGCGCGAACTCTGGGATCACGCAGCAGGTCCGGGC
>WNGB01015104.1_pt1 | contig 10246 bp, 7 predicted proteins | sample 5400681 | NCBI WGS metagenome assembly WNGB01 (sample SAMN13153367, study PRJNA577476) | soil metagenome | isolation source: 115 cm soil or saprolite under grassland replicate 2 | place: USA:California | collected 2016-06-15
GCGCGCTGTGCGGCGAGCGCCTTCTCGCGGATGCCGCCGATCGGGAGCACCTGGCCGGTCAGCGTGATCTCGCCCGTCATCCCGACGTCGGACGCCACGGGCTCACCGCGGACGAGCGACGCGATCGCCGTCGCCATCGTGATGCCCGCCGAAGGACCGTCCTTCGGGACGGCGCCGGCCGGCACGTGGATGTGCACGTCGTGCTTCGCGAACCAGTCGTCGGGCAGCCCGAGCTGCTTGCTGTGCGCGCGCACCCACGACAGCGCCGCCTGCGCGGACTCCTGCATGACTTCGCCGAGCTGGCCGGTGATCGTGAGCTTCCCCTTGCCGGGGTAGGCGGTCGCCTCGATGAAGAGGACGTCGCCGCCGACGGCCGTGTAGGCGAGCCCCGTCGCCACGCCCGGGTCGGACGTGCGCTTGCGCACCTCGCCGCTGAAGCGCCGCGGTCCGAGCCACTCGCGGAGCTGCTCGTCGCCGACGTCGCAATGCTCCGCTTCGCCCTTCGCGATCCGCGTTGCCGCTTTGCGCACGACGTCCGCGAGCCGCCGCTCGAGGTTGCGGACGCCCGCTTCGCGCGTGTACTCGCGGATGATCGTCCGCAGCGCCTCCTCCGGCAGGCTCAGCTGCGAGTCCTCGACACCGTGCGCTTTCAGCTGCTTCGGGATGAGATAGCGGGTCGCGATCCCGACCTTCTCGTCCTCGGTGTAGCCGGAGAGCTCGATCACGTCCATCCGGTCGAGGAGCGGCGGCGGGATCGTGTCGAGCGTGTTCGCGGTGCAGATGAACAGCACCTTCGAGAGGTCGAACGGCAGGTCGAGGTAGTGGTCGCGGAAATGCCTGTTCTGCTCGGGGTCGAGCACCTCGAGCATCGCGCTCGCGGGATCGCCGCGAAAGTCGGCGCCCATCTTGTCGATCTCGTCGATCAGCAGCACGGGATTCATCGCCTCCGCGTCGCGGATCGCGCGGATGATCGTCCCCGGCATCGCGCCGATGTACGTGCGCCGGTGGCCGCGGATCTCCGCCTCGTCGCGCACGCCGCCCACCGAGATGCGGATGAACTTGCGGCCGAGCGTGCGGGCGATCGACTGGCCGAGCGACGTCTTGCCGACGCCGGGCGGCCCGACGAAGCAGAGGATCGGGCCCGCGACCTCGTGCTTCAGCTTGGCGACCGCGAGGTACTCGATGATGCGTTCCTTGACCTTGTCGAGGTCGAAGTGGTCCTCGTCGAGGACGGTGCGCGCCTGCTCGAGGTCGAGGTTGTCCTCGGTCGTCGCGTTCCACGGCAGCGTGAGGATCCAGTCGAGGTACGTCCTGATGACGCCGTACTCCGCCGCCGCCGACGGCAGCTTCTCGAGGCGCGCGAGCTCGCGGCGCGCGGCCTTCTCGACGTCCTCCGGGAGCGTCAGCGCGTCGAGCTGCTCGCGGAGCTCGTTCAGCTCCGCCTGCTCAGCGTCGCCCTCGCCGAGCTCCTCCTGGATCGCCTTCAGCTGCTGGCGCAGGAAGAACTCGCGCTGGCCCTTCTCCATCTCCGACTGCACCTGCGACTGGATCTTCGAGCCGAGCTCGAACACCTCCAGCTCGCGGTTGAGGATCTTCGAGACCTCGCGCAGGCGCTGCTCGACGTCGACGAGCTCCAGCAGGCGCTGCTTCTCCGCCGCGTCGATGCGCAGCGTCGATGCGACGAGATGGCAGAGCGCGCTCGGGTCGTCGACGTTTGCGGCTGCGAGCTGCAGCTCCTCGGGCAGGTACGGCACGAGGCCGATCACCCGCGCGAACAGCGACTGCACGTTGCGCGTCAGCGCCTCGACCTCCTTCGACTCGACGAGCTCGTCGGGCTCGGGGAGGAACTCGGCGACGAGGTACGGATCGTCCTGGACGTGCCGCTCGACGCGAATGCGCTGCAGCCCCTGCACGAGGATGCGCAGCGTTCCGTCGGGCACTCGGATCAGCTTGTGCAGGATCGCCGCGGTACCGACGTCGTAGAGGTCGTCCCAGCCGGGGCTCTCCGCTTCCTCGTTGCTGACCGTGACGAGTGCGAGAAGGCGCTCGCCCGACGCGACGTCGTCGATCAGCTGGATCGAGCGCTCCTGCCCGATCGCGAGCGGCGTCATCGAGTCCGGGAAGACGACCGTCTCCTTGAGCGGCAGGACCGGGAGCGTCGCCGGGAACTCGAGCGTCTCGTCGACCGGTTCGACGATCTGGTCGCTCATACCCGGTCTCCTCCGCCGCGCCGACGGCTCATGCGCGCGTCACCTCGATCGAGACGCGCTCGCTCACCGGAGTCTCTCGCGCGAGCGGCAGCACGACCTTCAGCAGGCCGCGCTCGTAGGTCGCGGTCGCGCGCGAGACGGCAACGGGCTCGGGCAGCTGGATCTGCCGGCGGAACGAGCCGTAGTCGAGCTCCATCTGGTGGTACACCTGGCCGGCGCAGCGCGGCCGGGTGCGCGTCCCGGCGAGCGTGAGCGTGTTGCCGTTCACGACGAGGTCGACCTGCTCGGGATCGACGCCCGGCAGCTCGACGATCACGGTCAGCTCGGCCGGGTCCTCGGTGCGGTAGCAGTCGGCGTGCGGCCGGAAGCCGCCGCGCATCGAAGAGAAGCGCGGGACCTGCCAGAGATCGGAGAAGAGCTCCTGGATCTCCTGCTGCAGCTGGTCGATGTCGCGTTTACGCGTCATTTGCCGCAAGGGTACCCCGGCCATAGTCTGCACCGCGTGGCCCGGCTCAAACGCCTTGCACGACTCGCAGCCGCCGCGTTCGGCGTGCTCGCGTACCTCTGGTTCGAGGGTGTGCGGCTCGCGCCGGCGGTCAAGCGCCGCAAGCGTCGCACGCACGCGAGCTGATGGCCGCCTGGACGCGGCTCGTCCTGCGCCACCGGTGGCCGATCCTCGCGGCCTGGCTCTGCGCGCTCGTGGTCGGCTTCGTGGCCTTTCTCCATCTCAGCTCGCTGCTCTCGACGAGCTTCGCCGTCCCCGGCACCGACTCGGAGCGCGCGCGCCAGGTGCTCGGCGAGCGCTTCCACGACCGCTCCGACGGACGGTTCGTCGTCGTCTTCCGGACGGTACGGCAGGTGACACCCGACGAGCGCGCACGCCTCGAGCGGGAGCTGCGGCGCGCGGCGAACGTCGTCCCGAACGGCTTCACGACACCGCTCGAGCAGGCGAGCTCCCATGTCGTCTACGGCGCGATCGACGACTCGCTTCGTCTGACCGAGGCGAAGGGATACGCGAAGGACGTCCGCGCCGTCCTCGCCGACGTGCCGGGAGCGACGGCGTACGTCACGGGACAGCCCGCGCTCCAGGCGGACCTCGACCCGATCTTCGCGCGCGACCTCGCGAAGGGCGAGTCGATCGCGCTCCCGATCTCGCTGCTCGTCCTACTCGCGGTGTTCGGACTGTCGGTGGCCGTGACGGTGCCGTTCCTCTTCGCCGCGTGCACGATCTTCTCGACCCTCGGCGTCGTGTGGGTGTTCGCGCACTTCTACGACACGGCGACGTACGTAACGAACCTCGTGCAGCTCGTCGGACTCGGGATCGCGATCGACTACTCGCTGCTCGTCGTCTACCGGTTCCGCGAGGAGCTCGAGCGCGGCGACGACGTCGAGGATGCGATCGTCCGCACGATGCAGACGGCCGGGCGCGCGGTCGTCTTCTCCGGCGCCACGGTTGCGATCGGCCTCGCGCTGCTGCTCTTCATGCCGCTGCCGTTCATGCGGTCGATGGGCGTGGGCGGCTTCCTCATTCCCGTCACGTCGGTCCTCGCTGCGGCGACGCTGCAGCCGGTCCTGCTTTCGCTCTACGGGCGGCGCGGGACGCGGCGCATCGCCGTGCTGCCGCGACGCTATCGCAGGCACTCCGTCGAGACCGGCGTCTGGGCGCGGATTGCGCGGACGATCATGCGGCGGCCGCTGCTCGTGCTGCTCGTCGCCGGAGGCGTCATGCTTGCGGCAGCGACGCCGGTCTTCGCGCTGGAGCTGACGCCGGGCTCGGCGGGCAGCGGCGTGCCGCGCACGCCGGAGTCCGTCCGCGGCTTCGAACTGTTGCGTGCGACGGTGGGTCCGGGCGCCGTCGCGCCGGCTCAGGTGGTCGTCGACGCGCGAGCGCCCGGCGGCGCCGTCGAACGGCCGGTCCAGGACGCGCTCGCGCGGCTCGTCGTCGAGCTCCAGGACGACCCCGAGGTCGCGCGTGTCACGTACCGGCCGGAGCCGCCGTTCATCGACGCGGAAGCTCGCTTCACGCGTCTGCTGATCGTCGGGCGCCACGACTACGGCGACCGCCCGGCACAGGCGTTCGCGCACCGGCTGCGCAACCGTCTCATCCCGGACGCGGAGTTTCCGCGCGGCGTCACCGTCCTCGCCGGGGGGTCGTCACCGACCGGGATCGACTTTCTCGACCGCGCCTACGGCGTCTTTCCATGGCTTGTCGTCGCCGTGCTCGTGGCGACGTTCGTGCTGCTCGTGCGCGCGTTCCGCTCGTTGATCCTGCCGCTGAAGGCCGTGCTCCTCAATCTGCTGTCGGTCGGCGCGACGTACGGGATGCTCGTCGTCGTCTTCAAATGGGGCGTGGGGGCCGACCTCGTCGGCTTCTACGACTACCCGCAGGTCGAGGGATGGATCCCGATCTTCCTCTTCGCGATTCTGTTCGGGCTTTCGATGGACTACGAGGTCTTCCTCGTGACGCGCATGCGCGAGGAGTGGGAGCGCACGCACGACAACGTGGCGGCGGTGACGCTCGGCCTCGAGCGGACCGGTCGGATCATCACCGCGGCCGCCGCCGTGATGGTCGCGGCCTTCGCGGGTCTCTCCGCCGGCTCGCTCGTCGGCCTGCAAGAGCTCGGCGTCGGCCTCGCGCTTGCGGTGCTGCTCGACGCGACCGTCGTGCGGGCGCTGCTCGTGCCGAGCCTCATGGCGCTCTTCGGCCGCTACAACTGGTGGCTTCCGGAGCGTGTCGCGCGCATCGTGCGCGTCGAGCCGTCGCCGCTCGAGGCGCGAACCTAATCCTTACGTTTTCCTCCACCGGCGGTGGGTACCGTCCGCGGCGTGAGGGGGGTTTTCGCCTCGGTCTGCGCGGCGGCTGCGGCCGCCGTTTTCGCATCCGGCGCGCTCGCGTCGCCCGGTGTCAGGTTCGGGATCCAGGACGACGCGTGGCTGATCGCCGGCCCGGGGACGCTCGACCAGCGGCTCGACCAGCTCAAGGCGCTCGGCGTCGCGACAGTCCGCTTCAGCATCCACTGGGACGAGGTCGCGCCGAAGCGACCGGCGCGTGCGCTCGCGTCCAACGATCCCGCGTACCGCTGGGGCGGCGTCGACGCGATCCTCTCCGGACTCCACACGCGCGGCATCCAGCCCGTCGTGACGCTCTTCGGCACGCCGGGCTGGGCGAACGGCGGTCGAGGCGCGAACGTCGCGCCTTCGGACCGCACCGCGTTTGCGGACTTCGCCTACGCCGTCGCGAAGCGCTATCCGTTCGTCCGCAACTGGACGATCTGGAGCGAGCCGAACCAGGTCAAGTCGCTCGCGACTCCGTCGCCGCGCCTCTACGTCACGCGATTGCTCAATCCCGCGTATGCCGCGATCCATCGTGCAAACCGGCACGCGGTCGTCGCGGGAGGTGTCACGGCGCCGCGCGGCAACTCGGGCGGCGTCGGTCCGCTCAAGTGGATCCGCGGGATGAAGGCGGCGCACGCGAAGCTCGACGCGTACGCGCACAACCCGTACCCGACGCGTCCCGGCGTCGAGACGCCGTTGAACGGCGCCTGCGGCTACTGCGACGTCATCTCGATGGCGAACCTCGGCCGGCTGATCACGGAGGTGCGACGTGACTTCGGCGGCAAGCCGCTGTGGCTGACGGAGTACGGCTACCAGACGAATCCGCCGGACCGTTTCCTCGGCGTCTCGCCGTTCCTGCAGGCGCTCTACGAGAGCGAGGCGTCGATGCGCGCGTACCAGATGCCGGGCGTGACGATGCTCGTGCACTTCCTCGTCCGCGACGAGCCGGACGTCACGCACTTCCAGAGCGGGCTCTTCACCTCAAGCGGCCGAGCGAAGCCCGCGTACGACGCGTTCCGCTTCCCGCTCGCCCAGGTGGGCCGCGCGGGCGCGAGCGTCAGGCTATGGGGACAGGTTCGGCCGGGGAGCGGCGCCCGCGCGTACCGGCTGCAGGTGCGCGTCGGCCGGACGTGGCGCTGGACCGGCGGGACGGCGCGCACGAACTCGCTCGGCTTCTTCTCGCGGCGCCTCGTCGTGCCGCACGGAGCGCTCGTCCGCATCTGGTCGGCGCGCGACCACGCGTACGGCTGGCCCGTCTCCGTGCGCTGACGCCGATACGATCGCCGACGTGAAGGGCGTCATCCTGGCCGGCGGCAAGGGCACGCGGCTCTATCCGCTCACGCGGATCACGAACAAGCACCTGCTGCCGATCTACGACCGGCCGATGGTCACGTACGCGATCGAGGCGCTCGTAGGCGCGGGCGTCACGGAGCTAATGCTCGTCACGGGCGGCACGCACGCCGGCGAGTTCTTCCGTCTGCTCGGGGAGGGGCGCGAGCACGGCATCGAGCGGCTCTTCTACGCGTACCAGGAGGAGGAGGCGGGGATCGCGGACGCACTCCGGCTCGCGGAGCGGTTCGTCGACGGCGAGCGCGTCGTCGTGATGCTCGCCGACAACGTCTTCGAACGCTCGCTGCGCCCGGCGGTCGGGAACTTCGTCCAGCAGAAAGACGGCGCACGGCTGCTGCTCGCGCATCTTCCCGACCGCGAGCACCTGCGCCACCTCGGCGTGCCGGAGCTGAACGGCGAGCGTGTCGTGCGCATCGTCGAGAAGCCGGAGGAGCCGCCGAGCGAGTACGCCGTCACCGGCGTCTACTTCTACGACGAGTCGGTGTGGGAGTTCCTGCCGACGCTGACGCCGTCGGCGCGCGGCGAGCTCGAGATCACCGACGTCAACAACTGGTACGTCGAACGCGGCGCGGTGGAGTTCGACGTCGTCGACGGCTTCTGGGGCGACGCGGGCGAGTCGATCGACGCGTACTACGCCGTCAACGACTTCGTGCGTGCGAACGGAGCGAACCGGTGAACGTCGAGCGCATCCCCTTGCTTCGCTTCGAGGACGAGCGCGGCTGGTTCACCGAGCTGATGCGGTCGTCGCAGCTGCCGAAGCCGGTGCGCCAGTCGAATCTCGTGTTCTCCCGCAAGGGCGTCGTCCGCGGGCTCCATTACCACGAGCGCGGGCAGGACGACCTCTTCGCGTGTGTGCAGGGGACCGTGCGCATCGTGGTGCTCGACCGCGACAGCGGCGAGACCTTCACGGAGGACATCGGCGACGACAACCCCGTCGCCGTCTACGTTCCCGGGGTCTACGCGCACGGCTACGAGGCGCTGACCGACTGTCTGTTCCTCTACCACGTGACGGAGGAGTACGACCCGGCGGATCCCGACGAGCACGGCGTCCCGTGGGACGATCCGCGCGTGAAGCACCTCTGGAGCACGTCATCGCCGATCCTCTCGGAACGCGACCGCAGCGCGTCCTGATCACCGGCGCGGGCGGGCAGCTGGGCGCTGCGCTGCGCGAGCGGTTCCCGGACGCGCTCGCGCTCGACCGCACCGGGTGGGACGTCACGCAACCGTCTCCGTTCGGCGTCGAAGGGCGCGACGTTGTCCTGCACGCGGCCGCCTGGACGGACGTTGACGGCGCGGAGGACGACCCGCAGGGCGCGGCGGCGGTCAACGTCGGCGGCACCGCGCACGTCGCGTCGCTGGGCGTTCCGCTCGTCGCCTTCTCGACCGACTACGTGTTCGACGGCACGAAACGCGAGCCGTACGTCGAGTCCGACTCCGCGAATCCGCTCTCCGCGTACGGACGAACGAAGCTGCACGGCGAGGCGGCCGCGGGGGAGCGTGCGTGGGTCGTGCGTGCCTCGGGTCTGTTCGGCTGGACGGGTCGCAACTTCGTCCTGAAGATGCTCGAGCTCGCGCGCGACCGCGACGAGGTCGCGGTCGTGGACGACCAGCGCACGTCACCGACCTATGTCGGTCACCTCGCGGCCGCGATTCCGCACGTGCTCGAGCTGCCGTTCGGGGTCTACCACGTCGCCGCCTCCGGCGACTGCACGTGGGCGGAGTTCGCGGAGGCGGTCTTCGCAGAGGCCGGCGTGTCGTGCCGGGTGCGGCGAATCACGAGCGACGAGCTCGGCGCGAAGGCGCGGCGGCCCGCGTACTCGGTGCTGCGCAGCGAGAAGGGCGCGCCGGAGCTGCCGCACTGGCGCGAAGGCCTGCGCTCCTGCCTGGCCCGGGTGGACGTGGCAGGGGTCTGACCCCTGCCAGGGCCGGAACGGCCATGCCGTGGTGTCAGACACCAACCCGGTCGCGAAACGTCTATGTGACGAGATCCAGCGTTCGCGCTCATGGAGCCGAGCGCCTCTCGCCGTTCCGGCCGTGTTCCGGTGTCAGACACGCGAATGTGTTCGAAAGCAACGTGGCCGTCAGCGCCAGGCGGATGACTCGGCGACCGGAGCGCGCTCCTTCAGCGGCTCCCACCACGCGCGGTTGTCCTCGTACCAGCGCACGGTCGCGGCGAGGCCGTCGTCGAACGGAATCTCGTCGCGCCAGCCGAGCTCGTCGCGGAGCTTCGTCGAGTCGAGGAGGTAGCGGCGGTCGTGACCGGGCCGGTCCGGGACGATCGTCTTCAGCGACTCCGGCTTGCCGGTGAGGGCGAGCACGCGGTCGGCGATCTGCTCGATCGAAAGCTCGGTCCCCGAGCCGACGTTGTAGGTCTCGCCCTCACGCCCCCGCTCGAGCACGAGCTCGATCGCGCGGCAGTGATCGTCGACGTGCAGCCACTCGCGCCGGTTCTGCGTCGACGCGTACAGCGGCAGCGACAGGTCGTCGAGCGCGTTCGTCGCGAACAGCGGGATCACCTTCTCCGGGAACTGGAACGGCCCGTAGTTGTTCGAGCAGTTCGTGATCGTCACGGGCAGGCCGTACGTCTGGAAGTACGCACGCACAGCGTGGTCGCCGCCCGCCTTGGAGGCGTTGTACGGCGTGCGCGGGCGGTACGGCGAGTTCTCCGTGAACCTCTCCTCCGAATCGAGCGGCAGATCGCCGTACACCTCGCACGTCGAGACGTGGTGGAAGCGCTGGACGCCTGCGTGGCGCGCGGCTTCGAGCAGCGTCTGCGTTCCGAGGACGTTCGTGCGGAAGAACCGCGTCGGATCGACGACTGCGAGCGAGTTGTGCGACTCCGCGGCGAAGTTGACGACGACGTCGATCTCCTCGTCGCGCAGCGTCTGCTCGACGAGCGCCGCGTCGGCGATGTCGCCGTGGACGAACGGCACGTCCTCGGGGACGTTTTCCCGGACGCCCGCGTACGTCAGCAGGTCGAACGCGACGACGTGGTCGCCGGGGTGCTGCTCGCGCCAGTAGCGCACGAAGTTCGCGCCGATGAAACCGGCCGCGCCGGTGGCGAGGATCCGCACGGAGCCAGTCTAGTCGTGCTTTTTCCGGCCCTTGTGCTTGCCGTCGTGCTTCTCGTGCTCGGGCGGCGCGGGTTGCACGCAACTCTGCGCGGCCGCCAGCATCTGCTGTGCGGCGATGCTCGCCGGCGCGAGCTGGACGGCGCGCTCGAAGTACGGCACGGCTTCCGGACAGCGGCCGAGCTGTGTCAGCGCGACGCCGAGGTCGTAATTCGCGGTCGCCTCGGCCGGATCGGCCGGCCCCGCGCCGTTGAGTGCGCGCACGGCCCGTTCCAGGACGGGCAGCGCCGCCGCGGCATCTCCCTGCTGGAGGAGCGCGGCGCCCTGTGCGCTCAGCACATCCCCGGCGGAGGGAACAACCGCTGCCGTCGTCGTGGTCGGTGCGGTCGTCGCCGGAATCGTCGTCTGCGGTGTCGCAGCGAGTGTCGTGCCGGGCACCGCGAGTGCGCTCGCCGCAGGCTCGTGTCCGCCGGACGACACGACAGCCGCGAGAGCGATACCGCCAAGCAGCGTGAGCGCCGCCGCAGCCGCGAGCCACGTCCACAGCGGAGCGAGCGTCAACCGGGATACGGCCGGTGCGACAGCGAATGCGCGCGTCTCGTCCGCGGCGCGGTCGAATGCGTCGCGCAACGCCGCAACGAGCTCCACATTCGACGCGTAGCGGTCCCGCGGCTCCTTCGCGAGTGCCTTCTTGAGCACGACGTCGACTTCGCGCGGCAGCTCGGGCGCGCGTGCGCTCGCGTCGGGGACGGGCGCCGTCACGTGCGCGGCCGCTTCCGC
>WNGB01015108.1_pt1 | contig 10245 bp, 5 predicted proteins | sample 5400681 | NCBI WGS metagenome assembly WNGB01 (sample SAMN13153367, study PRJNA577476) | soil metagenome | isolation source: 115 cm soil or saprolite under grassland replicate 2 | place: USA:California | collected 2016-06-15
AGTCCCATGACTTGTAAGGTAGCGCTTCACCGCCTCTGCGTAGTCGCCTTTCTCGAAGTCGTGTCTTTTCCCCACAAGTCCCGAACCAGATTGCGCGTGTGGTCAACGAGGGTCTTGACAGCTGCAAGAAAGTTGTGCATGAGGCGTACGATCTCTTCGTGAAACTCTTCAGGATCTCGGTCGCCCCAAATCTCTGCTATGTCGAACTTCCTCGCCGACTTCCATTCCTCCATCTTTCTTGGACCAGTGATCGATGCAAGTTCATCGGTTAGCTCTGCCGCATTCCGCTGCAGTAACCGATGCGTGGCACTCAAGGCATCGATTCCGAAAGCGACGCGCCCACCAGGCGAAGACCATAGCTCATTTTGTCGCTGTCGTATCTCATCGATCAGGCTCATGTGCTCATGCTACGAGCACATGCGCTCGCCACGCTCGCGGCCGACGGACAGCAGCCGCTGGCGAGGCTCAAGGCCAGCCCAGGCAACCTGGAGTGGTGTGGGCAGGCCAGGCCGGGAGCGTGCTCAGCCGCGGTGATCAGGTTGGTGATGGAATCACGAACCGGAGCGGTGCGCGGCTTGTAGTCCGGTTGTCCAGTTGCCCAGCTGATGAGCTGCTCGACCTGCGCCTCTGTCCACTCCTCCGGCACGAGATGCTTCCACGGCTTGCCTTGATGGTGGGCACGAAGAATCAGCTCAAGCCCGACGATCTCCAGGTCGTCGACCTGTGAGACCAGATACAGCCCGCGTGGCCGGCGCGAGACCGTGCCGATCCTACGTCCCCCACATCCACCGCAAACAATGTCGGCCACGACTGGGCCGGCCTGCTCGGCGGCGTGGCGGATCGCACGCCGGTACTCCTCGGCGGTAACCAGTGCAGACTCCCTAATCGGCAGCAGCGTCAGATCGAGCTTAGACGTCACGCCGCGGAGCCGGACGGCGTTCTACGGAGTGGCGCCTATCGAACTGTCATCCACCTGCGGGTTTCACGCGCATTCGATCGGATGTATGCGGAGATGGACGTGCTCGGCAAGGATGTCAGGGGTGTAACGCATGTGGTCGTCTAGCCGCTTATCTGTCTAGACGCGGAGGACTCCGCGGGGGGGCGCGTGCCTTCCCACCCCGAGCGTATGGTCCCAGGGAGGGATGCCGGTGTCCGCGATCCGACGAAGCAAGCTGCTGTTGATCGCCGTGGCGATCGCCCTGGTCGGAGGCGCGTCGCTCGCGAACCTTGCGACCGCGGCGCCGAACCCGCCGGGCAACAACGGCACCATCAAGATCGACGGGGTGCCGTTCGACGACGCGCCGAACAACGAGCCGCACGTCGGCTGCACCTTCCAGGTCGACTTCTACGGCTACGACCAGGGCGACCTGTTCGCCGACGTCCTCTTCGAGGCGCACCCGCCGACCGGCCCGGTGCAGACGCTGCTGACCGACACCGTGTTCATCGGTGAGGACGACAACGCCGGCGGCGGCAGCGAGGCGGGGCTGGACGCCTCCGAGACCTACACGCTGGACTTCGACGGCATCGAGCCGCACCCCAACCAGGGGTTCCACGTCAAGCTGACTGTTCACGCCGACGGCTCGCAGGGGGCCGACACCAAGTACAAGGTGTTCTGGGTGACCGGCTGCGAGGTGCCCCCGACCACTACCACCACGACTACGACGGTCCCGACCACCACTACCCTGCCGACCACAACGACCTCCTCGACCACGACGAGTTCCTCGACGACCAGCACCAGCGGGTCGACGACCTCCACCAGTGAGCCGACGACCAGCAGCGAGCCGACGACCAGCAGCAACCCGCCCACGTCGAGCTGACAAGGCCTCGGGTCTGGGACCCGACCGCTGTGGACTGCGACCCGGCAGGGGTGTGCGGCATGCGTCGCCGCCCCCGCCGGGTCGGGAGCTTCTGGCCATGACGGCACTGACGGTGATCCTGCCGTGCTACAACGAGGCCGAGCGGCTGCCCGCGACGCTTGAGGCCTACCTGGCCCGCCTGCCGCACACGCCCGGCGAGGTCGAAGTGCTCGTCGTCGACGACGGTTCGACCGATGCGACCTTGGTGGTCGCCGACGCCGCCGCCGGCGGCGATCCGCGGGTGCGGGTGCTGCGCGGCTGGCCCAATCGTGGCAAGGGGTTCGCCGTCCGCACCGGCATGCTCGCCGCCGAGGGTGCGCTGGTGGTGTTCACCGACGCCGACGGATCCTACGGGCCGAGCGACGTCGACCGGGTGATCGGCGCGCTCGCCGACGCGCCGGTGGCGATCGGCAGCCGCGACCTGGGTGCGGCCGGCGGGAACCTCATCCGCTCGGTCGCAAGCCTGGCGTTCAACCGCGCTATGCGCGTGGTGCTCGGGCTGCCCTTTCGTGACACCCAGTGCGGCCTGAAGGGCTTCCGGCGGGAGGCGGCCCAGGCGGTGTTCGGTCGCGCCCGGGTCGACGGCTTTGCGTTTGACGCCGAGGCGCTGCTGCTGGCCAGGTGGCTTGGCCTGGCGGTCGCCGAGGTCCCAGTGCGTGCCTATGAGCGCGCCGGCAGCAAGGTACGGCTGCTGCTCGATGGGCGGCGCATGCTGACCGAGGTGTGGACGATCCGCCGGGCCGCCGCCATCGATGGTTGTGCCCCCCCGCCAGCCTCCAGCGCCATTCGCCCGAGTTCTGCCGTGGATGGCACATGAGTCGGGCATGCTCGCGCCGTCCCAGCTCAGGCGCACCCACAGCCATGGACCAACCTGATGTGGCACGTGAGATCGTCAACGGTTCCTGCAGGTCCGCTGGGATCGGGACTCCGGCCGGTTCTTTGCGTTGGTGCTGCTGGCTTGTGCGCTGGTCTGCCTCAACCGGCTCTCGTCTTCCCGCCAGGCCGTCGGGTCGGCTGTCGTGGTGGGGGGATACAACGGCTGAGGACGAACCGCCGTAGGGAGCGCGGGGGTGCTGGAGGGGTTGGAGGCGGTCAACTGGGCCGCGCTGCGGCACGCCTACGGATCGGCCGAGAACGTGCCCTGGCTCTTGCGCCAGCTGCGCTCGGCCGACCCCAAGGTCCGCAACGACGCACTGTCTGAGCTGTACTCCACGATCGTCCACCAGGGCACCCGGTACTCGGCGACCGCCCCAGCCGTCCCGTTCCTGGTCGAGCTGGCCACCGCGCCCGACACCCATGACCGGGCTTGGCTCGTCAACCTGCTGGCCTACGCGGCGGTCGGGTACGACCGGGCCAGCCTGCCCGACGGCATCACCACCCTCGACCAGCTGCGCCACACCACCAGCACGCGCGGCGGCGGGCAGCAGTTCGGCGTTTGGGCGCTGGGCGCCTACCAGGCCGTCCAAGCCGCCCTGCCAGCACTGCTGCCATTGCTTGACGAAGGTGACGACCGGCTGCGGCGGCAAACGGCCCACCTGCTGGCCTGGTTCCCGTCGTTCGCGCCGGCCAGCCTGCCGCGCCTGCGCGCCCGGGTGCACCTGGAACCAACCCGGGACCCAAGGCCACGATGGTCGTGGCCGTTGGCCTGCTCGCCGGCGCCACCGGCCAAATCAGCGACGCCCCCTGGCTGTCGGAGCTGCTGGCCGGACCCGATCCGATCCTGCGGTGGGCGGCGGCGACCGCGCTGGCGCGCCTGTTCCCCGAGCACCCGCCCGAACCCGCCGTCCAGGAGCTGCTCGGCTGGGTCACCGATCGGCCCGACGCCAACGCCTTTACGCTCAAGGCCAACCCCAACGCCTTTCCATCCCAGGACCACCTTCCGTTTGGCGAGTACACGCTCAAGACCCTGCTCCGGCCCGGCCCGGCCGCCCGCCAGCGCGTCGCCGATGCCCTGTTGGCCAAGCTGCACGGTGCCTCGGGCTGGCAGGCCGAGCGGCTGCTGTGGGACCTGATGGTGGTCGCGTTCGAGGGTGACCCACCGGCCCCACGGCTGCCCTTTGCTGGGCTCAACCCGCTCCAACGGCGCATCGTGGGTGCGCTCACCCGGATGCCGTGGATCTGGCAGGCAGGGCCGGGCGGGTACGTCCCCGCCCACAACCCCCTGTGGGCCTACGGGCTACCCAGCACCCAGCAGGGCCTACGAACCTACGCCAGCGACGTGCAACCGAAGTAGTCCAACCCGTCAGCACCCACCAGCACGCGACCACCCAAAGGGAGTGAAACGGCGTCTCAACCTTCGCCCGGCGAGCTGGTCTCCGCAGATCCGCACTGGTCCTCAGGGTGTGCACACTGCCAGCTCAGCAGCCTTGCTCTTGGAGTTGTTCTGTCAGCGATCAGGCCGCGGCGGTTGGGACTCAGTCGCCGTCTCCTCCGGGCTCGGCCGACCAGACGGCCGCATCGAACGGGTCGATGCCTTCACTCAGGGCTGAGAGGCCTCGATGTGCCATATCACGGAACAGATCCATCGTTTCACGGCACAAGGCGGCAGCACGATCAACTGAGGTCTGCCGACCAATCGGCACGGGACCGAGCCTCGCGAGGTACCGGTCAATGAGCGAGTCCGGAAGGCTTCCCGGGGCGTTGGGCCGGATCGGAACCCGCAGCACCCAGAACTCTCGGCCTGCGCGGGCGACATAGAGCCCAAGGTAGAGATGCGAGATCCCAAGCTCGGGAGCCGGCTGAATCGTAAAGAGGATCGGTGAGCCAGTCCCTCCGTATGTCGGATTCTTCTCGCGATCGTACCCAGGAAAGCCGAACCGCGGCTCAACATGGACGAGGTTGCTCAGCTCTGGGCCCCCAGCGGTCACCGAAAGCTCTACCGCTCCCTGCGACGCGCCGGTCCACGCTGCAAGCTCATCACGGATTTCGGCTGCGATCCGCGAAAGGGGACCAATGAGGTGCTCGTACACCCACTGGTCGATTTTCTGCTCATCCAGGCGCCGTTGCGCAACAGCCTGGAACGCGGGAACCTGCCGGACCCGCCGCGCTAGGCGTAGGGTCTCGTCAGGGCTCGCTCGCCTTCGTCGTGGTGCTTCGCCTCGAAGGACACCCTGGAACGACCCCAGCTCGTCAATGACAACCTGCCAGTCCGACAACCGGCTCCGGGGATCGGAGTCCAGCAGCTCATCAAGGAGGTAGTCGAGGCCCACAAACCGCTGGTCGTCGTGGACATTGCGGAGTCGCAGCTCCGGCCTGCCAGCAAGCTCTCGCGCGAACGGACCACGGTTGGCCAGCACCACCCAGGTCATCTTCCCGAACGCGTAGAAGTCTGCGGGGCGCTGGTCCACCTCCTCGTTGATCCCCGACTCGTTTTCCGGGGCGATGTAGAAACGCGAACCGATTGCCTCCGTGGTCGTCGTGAGACGCTCCGCCTCATCATCAATGGGCAGGCACAAGCCAAAATCGGTGAGGAGCGGACCGCTCTCGCTCAGTAGCACGTTGGCAGGCTTCAAGTCACGATGCGCAACACCGGCATCATGCAGCTTCTGCAACTCGGTTGCCATACGGATCAGCAAGTCGAGCCCATCAAGCGGACGGTCCACGAAAACCTGTTCATCGACCCTCGACTGAAGCGACCCACGCTCGTACCACGGCATCACGAAGTACGGGCCCTTGCCCTCAAGATCGTGTGCAACAACCGGCGGAAGCGCGAGCCCTGCATCATGCAGACGGATCATCTCTGCCACTTCGCGGGCGAACCTCTCTCGCCGCTCTCGCCGGCGCGTGTTCTTGAGTCGCTTCAGCGCAAAGATCGACTCGTCGCCTCGCCGGCGCACCTGGTACACGAAGGACTGGCCCGATTCGTGCGGCGTGGTACCCAGGACCACTCGCCAGCCGGTTGGTAGTGCCATGCCCAGATCATCGAGCAAGGCCCACAAACCAGGCAAACCAAACTGGTGTCGCCTGCGTCGTGGTTCCGGCGGAGTTACGCGTAGCCATCCAGGCGGCGGTTGATCTGAGCGGCAACCTCCCGCGCCCGCTCCAGGGTCAGCGACGGCGGCAGGCTGCGCAGAAGGCCGGGCAGGCGGCGGGCAGGCACCACGGTCACGCCGGTGGCGGTGACCTGCCCGTAGGGCACGGTAGCCCCCACCACGGCCACGATCGGGACGACGGCAATGTCGGCGGCGCCGAGGCGGGCTTGGAGCTTGTCCGCCTCCCACCTGACGGTGCTGAGCGCCGGGGAGAGCAGGTAGCGGCCGTGCCACAGCAGGCCGTCGCCCGATAGGCGCAGCCGGACGCGGTAGTGCTTGGCGTCGATCACGAAGACGCCCGGTGGACCGATGACGACGTGGTCGATGTTGGCCTTGGAGCCGGAGACGTGCAGGTCATGGTTGACGCCCCAGCCCTGCTGGACGAGGGGTTCCAGCAGCCGGGCGACGTGCCGTTCGCCGGCGGCGCCACGCTGCCATGCTCGGGTCTCGGGGCTGGGGCGGAACCGCAGCCGCCACCACGCCCCGCCCGCGGCGGCCACGCTGACGGCAAGGCAGGCTGATAGGGGCAGGCCCAACACGGTCGCGGCCAGCAGGCCGCCGACGCCGGCGAGCACCATGATGACCACCCGGAGGGGCTGGGTGCGTGCCCAGGCGGCGTGCTCGACCTGGCGGCGGCGCTGGTACTCGGCCTCGGCGGAGGCGCCCGGCGTGCCGAATGCCTGGCGGCGGCGCCGTGGGGGCGCCTGGCGGCGCGCGGATATGGAGGGCAGCCGGAGGGGCGGGTCGGTGTCGGGCTCGTCGGGCATGCTCGCCAGGATCGCTTCCATGTCGGCCTGGGTGAGCGCGTGGACGGACAGGCCGGGGGTGTCGTCGTCCTCCCAGGCGAGGGGGAACCGCTCCTGATCGTGGTCCCGGTGAGGATGAGAGCTGCGGGCCATGGGGTCCTCCTTCGGTGGTGCTAGCCGGCGGCCCGCTCCGGACCCTGCCGGCCGGGCGCGTTCCGCTCAGGACGGGCGCGCGCCGGGTACTGCTGCTTGCGGTCAGACGGCGACGGGCGGCTGTCCGAGGTCAACGACTTCATACGCATGGACTCGTGGGCGCGCTCGGCGACGCGCTGCTTGTGGTGGACGCGCTCGACCGCGGCTCGGGCGCGCTGCCAGTCGGCCCGCTGCGCCGGGTCGCGCGGGGACGGGCCGAGGGCGCGCTCGGGGTCGGTAACGCGGTAGACGGTGCGGTACTCGCTGATCGCCGCGGCGGCCTGCCGCCAGGCCCGCTTCCCCCTGGTGCTCTCGGGGACCGGACCAGGGGCGTCGCGAAGGTAGCCGGAGCGGTCGTAGTCGACCGCCTCGCACGCCAGCCCACGGACACGGCGCTGCCACGCCAGGGTCCGGACGACCTGGCGGTAGGCGCCGACCAGGGGCGCGTGCTCCTCCAGCCAGCCGGCGCGGCGCTGCTGGTGGGCGCGCAGCTCCTGCTCCCGGCGCGTCGCGCGGTCGGCCTGCTGGCCGGCAACGGCAACCACGCCCGCCTGCTCCGCCCGCCCATGCCCACGAAGCATGTTGGCGGGCTGTTCGCGGCGGGCGGCGGTCAGCTCGGCCTCGGCCTGCGCCCGCCACGCCGTGGCCCGGGCCAGCTCGCGGGCGCGGTCGCGGGGCGCCTGGGCGAGTTCGGTCCAGAGCCGGTCCCGCTCGCCGCGCAGCTCCCGGGTCGAAAGCTGGCGTACGTCGGGGGTGCTCATGGTGTCGATCGCCAAGCGCTGGCTGCCGTCCTTGTGGAGCGCCCGGCTGATCTGGGCGAAGGCGTCGCCCGGCTCGACGTCGGGCAAGTCCAGCTCGCCGGCGGCGTCGTGCGGCTCCGGGCCGACGACCGCGTACAGGCGGGTGTCCTGCCGGGCGCGGGAGAGCTGCACGTTGAACCAGTTGACGTCCTCCCCGCCGGTGACCCGGACCAGGGCGCGCCACTTGGTCAGGCCCTGCGCCCGGTGCCCGGTGGTCGCGTAGGCCAGGTCGACCCGGCGGTTGTGCTCCTCCCGGGTCCGGCCGTCCAGGTACCACCTTGGCAGGGTCACCTCACGGGCCTCCGGGCCGTCCAGGCGGATGGTCAGCGTCCGGGCGCGGGCGTCCAGACCGGTGACGAGGGCGCGGCTGCCGTTGGCAATGCCAAGCTGACCGAGGGCGTTGTGGCCGCACACCACCCGGTCGCCCACGGCCAGCTCGCGGTCCTCGACGCGGAGGCGCTCGGCACCGAGGCGGCCGTGCGTGGCCAGGACCTGCTGGCAGTAGCTGTTGAGCCGGTCCACCTCATCCCGCCTGGCGGCGAGGACCACCACGTCCTGGGCGGCGTCCTGCTCGGCTTCCCGGTACGCGGCCCACCAGTCGTTCAGCAGCGCCAGGGTCAGCTCCTGCTTGGACTCCGCGGCGATGACCCGGTCGTGCGCCTGGTAGACGCTGATCGCCTCGTCGACCTGGCCCTGGCGCACGAGCTCGATCGCCTCGCGCTGCCAGGCGTGCAGCTGCCGGCGGTTCTCCACCAGCTCGCTCGCGCCCAGCCGCAGGCGCAAGGCGCGGAAGCCGCCGCCGGCGTCGATCGCCGCAAGCTGCCGGTCATCCCCCACCAGGACCACCTTGGCGCCGTCTCGTTGGGCGTGCTCGAGGAGGCGAGTGAGCTTCCGTGAGCCGACCATGCCGGCCTCGTCCACCACCAGCACGGTGTGGGCGTCCAGCAGCGGCCGGTCTCCACGGCCCCGGCCGAGGTGGTGGTCGCGGTCCAGCTCGCCAAGCAGCCGGTCGACGGTAGCCACCTCCTCAAACCCCTCGGCCTCCAGGCTCACCGTCGCAATGCCCGTGGGCGCGGCAGCGAGCAGCTGGTAGCCGTCGAGCTGCCAGGCGTGCCTGGCCACTCCCAGCGTGTAGGTCTTGCCCGTCCCGGGGCGGCCGACGACGACCTGGACGCCGGCGCCGCCCAGGCACACGTCGCGGACCATCCCCGCCTGCTCCGCGCCGAGGGTGGGGTGCGCGGCCAACGCCTCGCGGACGGCCTCGGGCGCGACCAGGCCCGTGCGCTCGCCCGTCCGGCCGGCCGCCGCGGCGACCAGGCGCTCCTCCACGCCCAGCAGCTCTGAGGTGGTCCAGCGGCGCTCCTCCAGCGCCCGGTCGGCTACCACGCTGACGGCGCGCTCGGCCAGGAACCGGCTGGCCAGCCCCTCCAGCTCCTGCCGGGTGGCGCCGACCAGGCCGGCGCCGAGGGCGACCAGGACGTCCTCACGCGCGAACGTGGACGCCTGGGTGGTCAGCCCCTGCGGGCTGGCGAGCCGGTCGAACACTGCCGCCACCGAGGGCTCATCTAGCCCCTGGTCCCGGTCGCGCGCGGCCACCCGGCCGGTCACCTTGCGGACCAGGGCGTCCGGGTCGGTGCCCCGCTCGGCCGCCTCGGCCCGCCACCTGGCGTACAGCGTCTCGGGGGCCTCGTGCTCCTTGCCCTTCCTGGTCGCGTGGACGGCCCACTTCACCAGCCGCGGCGTCCGTTCCCGCCCCGTCTGCTCCAGGCGCTGCACCTCGGCGTTGACCTGCTCGGTGCGCTTGGAGAACGCCCGGACAAGCGTCTTGGGCATGCCAGCGATCTCCCGGTTGCCGTGCCGGTCCGCCCGCGTCCACTCAACACCGAGGGAGCGGGTCAGCTCCCGCTGGAGCGCCGCCCGGTAGACCGCGTCGGCCGCGCGCCGGTGCCGGTAGACGTCGCGGCCGTCCAGCGCGGTCCAGCGGCCGTCCGGGCCTTGGACGCGGTTGGCGACCACCAGGTGGGTGTGGACCAGCGGGTCGCCCTCGCGCGAGGTGCGGTGGTCGAACCCCACCGCCAGCAGGCCCGCACCGCCAACATGCTCCGCCCCGCCGTGGCCCCGCCGGGCGCCAAGCTGCCCGTCCAAGTACGCGGTCGCCTCCGCCAGCCCTACGTGGTGGGCGTCTAACACCGCCCGCCCGGTCGCCGCGTCCCCAAGCCCGTAGAGGATCGAGACGCTCTTGGTCGGCCGCAAGACCAGGTCAAACCCGGTCACGGCGTTGCGCCCATGCGGGCGGCCGAGGAGTTCGCCGGTCTCGGGGTGGCGGCCCTGGATGAGCCGCCGGAACGCCTCCTTGGACACCTCACTCTCAAGGCCGAGGCTGGTGGCACCGGCGCCGTACCAGCGGCCTGGACTCTCTCCGTGGCCGGACAGGTACTCTTCGCGGTTGTCGGCGAGCTTGCGCAGGTAGTAGTCCTCGCGGCCGGCCGACAGCTTGGCCACGTCCAGCACCACCCCGCGCCCACCTCCCCGCGCCTCGCTGCGCCAGCGAACGCACCCCTGGTGCATTGCTCTCCTCTGGAAAGGAATTGGCTTTGAGGATAGCACGGGAGTGGGATCG
>WNGB01015109.1_pt1 | contig 10245 bp, 10 predicted proteins | sample 5400681 | NCBI WGS metagenome assembly WNGB01 (sample SAMN13153367, study PRJNA577476) | soil metagenome | isolation source: 115 cm soil or saprolite under grassland replicate 2 | place: USA:California | collected 2016-06-15
GATTGCGTAGACGGCAAGTCGGCAGCCATCGCTGCCGCGCTGCACACTATCGTTCCCAAGGCATAGCAGATAATTGCGATTTTCATTATTCCTCGTTAATACCTGTTGAGTGGTAATGTTAAATATCCAGTTTCATACGATTCAACATGACCACTAGATTTCGCGGTATTCCCAGCCTGATCAACGTGGACCGACGTGTGTCGGAACCGCTGTATCAACAAATCTATGATTCGTTGCGGACGCGCATCACCGATCGCACGCTTCGTCCGGGACAGTTGGTGCCGTCGACCCGTGAGCTTGCACGCGAGCTGCGGATTTCGCGTCTGCCAGTGTTGAATGCCTACGCCCAGCTTCTTGCCGAAGGTTATTTTGAGTCACGAGTAGGCGCTGGGACTTTTGTCGCACCTTCCTTACCGGCTTCGGCGAAAACCCGCGTCAGTGTTGCTGCTTTTTCTATTGCGCCAACACCCAGGTTCATCTCGAAAGACGCCGCTCGGATACCGCCATACGAGCGACCTAACTGGGCGGCGAGTCTCGGTCCCTTTCAAGTAGGTCAACCCGACCTGCACCAGTTCCCGATCGACACTTGGTTGAGACTTGTCAGGCGTTACTCGCGCGGGATGCGCGTGAAGGCGCTTCAGTATGGCGACCCAATGGGCCGCGCCGATTTGCGCGAAGCGGTTGCGACTTATCTCAGGACGTCCCGCGGGGTGCGCTGTGAACCTGACCAGGTGATGATCGTTAGCGGTTCGCAACAGGCACTCGATCTTACGACACGCTTGTTGCTTAACTCCGGTGACGCCGTGTGGGTTGAAGAACCAGGTTATTGGCTTGTGCAACGAGCGTTACAGGCCAGAGGCTGCCGCGTCGTGCCAGTGCCGGTGGATGCCGATGGACTGAATATAGATGCAGGGGTGAAACTTAGCCGAAAAGCGCGCGCAGCTTTCGTCGCGCCTTCACATCAATACCCCCTGGGTGTGATGATGAGCGCGTCGCGCCGCTTCCAATTACTCGAGTGGGCGCAGCGAGCCGGAGCTTGGCTTATCGAGGACGATTACGACAGCGAGTTCCGGTATGACAGCATGCCCATCGCTTCGCTGCAGGGCTTGGATCGTAACGCGCACGTAATCTACGTCGGCACCTTCAGCAAGGTGATGTTTCCTTCCTTGAGGTTAGGTTATCTTGTCGCTCCGCGCGATCTGGTCGAGCGATTCGCGGCCATGCGGCAGGCAATAGACATTTGCCCTGCTGATCTTACGCAAGCAGTGGCGGCTGAGTTTATCCGTGAAGGCCACTTTGCCAGGCACATTCGTCGAATGCGGCCGGTTTATGCCGAAAGGCGTCGCGCGTTAGTTGCCGCAATCGGTGATGAACTCGGCAATCGCGTTAGCTTAAGTGGTGATGAAGCCGGAATGCATCTCGCGCTGACGATCGAGGGCTTGCGTAACGATCAAAAGATTGCGACGAAAGCGGCACAAGAGTCACTTTGGCTGTCGGCATTATCGCAGTCATACATCGGGAAAATCCGCCGGCAGGGATTCGTGCTTGGGTTTGGAAACACACGCCTCGCGCAAATTGTTCCGGCAGTCCGGCATTTGAAGGCGATGCTGAGCAGGAATCTGAGCACTTGAAACTCTTACTGTCCGAAGCTCCGTATTGAGTTGAGAATTTGCGTCGACGTTCATAAAATCGAAATCAACGGAGTTGAGACATGTGCGCCGCTCAATGCGAACATCCCAAACTGTACCAGCGCCATCGCGACCACAGCTGAGATCGTCGACGCGATGTCTTCTCTCGCAACCTGACAAAGAAAAGGAGCATTAATCATGGACATGAAATTAGAAGTCTTAATCATACCTGTTTCCGACGTCGATCGCGCCAAAGCGTTCTACGAGAGACTTGGCTGGCGGCTCGACGCCGACTTCGCGAAGGACGACTTCCGCGTTGTGCAGCTGACGCCGCCTAACTCGGACGCTTCAATTATCTTCGGAAAGGGAGTCACATCGGCCAAGGCTGGCTTGGCGGACAGCCTGGTCCTCGCCGTGGACGACGTCGACGCCGCCCGCGACGACTTGATCGCCCGCGGCGTCAACGTCGGCGAGATTTTCCACTACGCCGGTGGCCCCTTCAACAACGCCGTGGAGAACCCGCGCGTTGGCGGGCGCGACCCACAGGGTCGTTCCTATTTCTCGTTTGCGTCATTCGAGGATCCGGACGGGAACGGCTGGCTACTCCAGGAGATCACGACGCGCCTTCCCGGTCGTGAATGGAAATTGACGCGAGCACCAGCGCTGAACGTTGCAACCCTTGCAGAGCTCCTCCGCGAAACGTCGGAGCACCACGACCACTACGAGAAGACGCACGCGGAACATCACTGGTGGGACTGGTACGCGCCCTACCTGAGCGCGCGTCAGAACGGGAAAAGCTCTGATGAGGCGGCGGCTGCCGCCGATCGGTACATGGAGGAGGTCCTTCATGTTCCTCCCCGATGATCCCGTTCCATGTTCAGTGAGTGGTTTCATATCAGAGAAGCGGATGGTTGCTTCGCCTTCGCCAAGGCTCAGGCGTGACAAAGAAGTCGGCGGAATCTCTCCTTGACAGCTTAGGAGAGGGAGACCAGACTCCTAAGTAGTTTAGGAGTCATCATGAGCGAGGAAGCTGAACTGTTGCCGGGCACACTGGATTTGCTCATTCTAAAGGCCGTCTCGCTCGGGCCGCTGCATGGTTACGCTGTCCTTTCCCGGATCGAGCAGATTTCCGGAAAGCGGTTGTTCGTCGAGCAAGGAGCGTTGTATCCGGCCTTGTTCCGACTCGTGCGCCAGGGATTGCTCAAGACGGAGTGGGGGAAATCGGAAAACAACCGGCGGGCAAAATTTTACGAGCTGACGGCGAAGGGCCGTAAACGGTTGCAGGCAGAAACCGACTGGTGGAAGCGCGCAGCTGCGGCGGTGACGTCGGCCCTGGCGGCGCGGCCGCAGCAGGCTTGAGCGAATGAATGCGTGTCGGCCGGACAATAACGAAAAGTCATGATTAGAAAACGAACCAGGACGATGGACCAATGATCGCTGCGTATTTGAGGTCGATCGCGAGGAACCTGATGCAGCGTGCCCAGACAGACCGGGAGACGGAGGAAGAACTTGAGTCACACGTGCAGCTCCGCGCCGACGCCCTTGAGCGCGGCGGCCTGGATCGAGCGGAGGCGGAGCGACGCGCCCGGATCGAGTTTGGAGGCCACGTGCGGTTCAAGGAAGAATGTCGCGAAGCGATGGGGGGAAACGCGATCGACCAGGCCATCCAAGATGTTCGCTTCAGCCTGCGCGCGCTGCGGAAATCACCTGGATTTTCACTAGTAGCCGTCATCACTCTCGCGCTTGGCATTGGCGCGACGGTCGCAACGTTTTCGGTCGTGAACACAGTTTTGCTGCGGCCGTTTGCGTTCAGCCATCCTGAAAAACTGATTTGGATTTATTCGCAACGCAGCGATAACCCGCGCACCAATTTTTCGCTGCCCGAGTATTGCGATTATCGTGACCAGATCACTTCTTTTGAGGACCTCGCCGGTGTCGCAAGTTTCAACCCGAGCTTTGCCGACTCGGGCCCGCCTGAACGCGTTCAAGGAGTGCGAATGTCCGCGAGTGCATTCGCCATGCTCGGGGTGCGCCCGCTTCTCGGACGCACTTTGATTGCGGAAGACGATCGCAACGGCGCACGCGGGGTTGTTGTGATCAGCTATGGTTTGTGGTCGCGGCGCTACGCCCGGGACCCCGCGGTGATTGGTCGCCCGGTGAACCTAAATGGCGAGACGCGCGAAATCATCGGCGTCCTACCTGCGAGCTTTGCTCTACCGAATCTCGACACTGAGATCGTGGTTCCACTGCAACCAGATTCCGATCCGCGCCGGAACGTGCGCAATTCAGTCAACTTCCTGCGCATGGTCGGCCGATTAAAACCGAACGTGACACCGCAACAGGCCCACGCCGAGTTCGAAGCCATCCGGCAAAATCTCCAGCGGCAATACCCGGGCATCTACACGGGAAAAATCGGGTTAACGTTCGTACCGTTGACGGAAGAGATCGTGGCGAACATCAAATCGGTGTTACTCACGATTTTCTGCGCGGCCGGCGCGGTGCTTCTGGTCGGTTGCGTTAATCTGGCTGGCATTTCTATTTCGCGCGCAGCGGCGCGACAACGAGAACTCGCAGTACGCACAGCATTGGGGGCAACGCGAGGTCAACTGACGCGACTTCTGCTGACTGAAAGTTTCGTTCTTGCGTTGGCGGGCGGGTCGTTAGGCATGTTGCTCGAGGTGTGGAGCCAGAGGACATTGCTTCGTTTAGTTCCAGCGGACCTGCCGCGAATCGAGAGTTTCTCAATGGATTGGACGGTACTGCTGTTTGCCGGCGCTCTCATATTTGTCGCTGCGGTCGCGTGTGGGCTGGCGCCGGCGTGGTTGCTTTCTCGATCGGACCTTCGGGACGCACTCGTATCGAGCGGCCGTGGTTCAACAGGGGGATGGTTTCAGACCCGGCTGCGGACATGGATGGTCTCCGGGCAGATTGCACTCGCGCTGGTTTTGCTCGCGAATGCTGGGCTGCTTTTACAAAGCTTTGTGCGGTTGAGCAGCGAACAACCAGGATTCAATCCCACCCAGTTACAAACGATCAGGTTTTCGTTGCCACAAACCGGGTATCCCGATGTGGCCACGATCGTGCACTTCTATGACCAGCTGCATTCGCGCGCGTCGGCGATCAATGGAATTAAAAGTGACGCGCTCATCTCCATCCTGCCGCTTGCTCCAAAAAGCATTTCGTTCGTTCATTTCACACGACCGGACCGGCCGCCTGCGAGGCCGGAAGACACACCATCGACCAATTACCGCATCGCCACGCCGGACTACTTTCAGACAATGGGTATTCCATTGCTCGACGGCCGTAATTTTACGGAATCGGACGACGCCGAGCATCCGCCCGTCGCGATCGTGAGCACAATTTTGGCGAAAAATCATTTTCCCGATCGGTCGCCTATCGGCCAGCGGATCCTGGTTGACGATACCGACGGCGATCCTCGCCAGATCGAGATCGTTGGAATTGTCGGTCCGGTAAAACAAACGAACTTGGAGACGCCGGCTAAAGCCGACATTTATCTGCCGCTTCGGCAAATGCCAAAAGATGGAGTGCCATGGCTGCGGAACAGTGCCTATTGGGTGGTCAAGACCTCCGGCGGAGCGGCGGGACTTGAACGGCTTCTTAGTGATACGATTCAAAATGTAGATCCGAACGTTGCGGTTGGGGTGGTGCGGCCAATGAGCGAAGCTGTCGCGGCCGCGCTCGCTGCCCGGCGTTTTAGCCTATTACTAATCGGCTCATTTGCGGCCGCGGCGCTTTTTCTCGCGGCGGCCGGACTGTACGCCGTCATGGCCTATGGAATTCAACAGCGAAACCGGGAAATCGGTGTGCGTCTCGCGCTTGGAGCAACGCGGGCAACGATCCTCGGGATGATCTTCAAAGAAGGCGCCGTGCTTCTCGCTGGCGGGATAATCGCTGGTTTCGCAATTGCTCTGGCGGTTGCAAGACTTGTCGCTAGTCAGATGTACGGTGTGAACGAGCATGACCCATTTAGTTTCGCGGTCGTTGGCCTGATCTTGTCCGTTATTTCATTCCTTGCCTGTGGAATTGCGGCGCGGCGCGCGATGAACATCGATCCCATTGTGTCGCTGCGATGCGAATAGTTTAGACCCGAGCTTTTCCGCTCTTTCTCGCGCGACAAGGCGCTTTCAGGCCCTCGGAAGTTTGAAGTGCGGGTTTTCGATCACCCCGAATACGTTACCGAAAGGGTCGAGAACGGTGGCAACGCGGATTCCTTCCCCAACATCCTGAACGTTTGTGCGCTCGGTGGCGCCGAGCAAGAGCAAATGTTTCAGGACAGCATCGGCATCGGAGACGCCCCAGTAAGCAACAACGCCGCCCGCACCTGCGGACGAAGATGGATCGGGATCGAGACCTAACTCGTAACCGCCAACGTTGAAGCCAACGTAAAACGGCTGATCGAAGTACGGCTCGGTGCCGAGGACTTTGGAATACCACACCTTTGCCTTAGCCAGGTCAGGAGTGTGATAGATGGCCGTGCGAAGACCAAGGAAATTTGGATTCTCAGGCGACGGTTTCATTTGGTCTCAGGTTGACCGTTGGAGGACATAGAAAACGTATCCGTAACTGTTTTCTGAAATTTTAAATGTCTCGATTTCTTTGAGCGTCTCGACGGCGAAATCCCTGACGGCAACATCCGAATGATTCACGAGCGATTTCGCACGTGGCTCCAGAACATCATAATAATCTTTCATCCAGGCTTCTTGAGGAAGCGTGTAGGTGTCGAATATTTTGTAACCCGCTTCTTCTGCTATCGCGATGTTTTGCAGAACAGATTGCATTTCCGGATAGCCGGATCGGAAGAACGCTGTTACCGCGTCCGGAATTTGTTCGCGAACCCAGCACAATTCGCTGATGACCGCGAAACCGTCCGTTCTGATTGCCTTTGCCCAAGTGGTCAATGCATTGGCAAAACCGATGTTATAGGCTGCGCCTTCTGCCCAAAGCAGACCAACCGTTGGAAAGACACTCGGGATGTCTTTCATATCCATGCAATGCGTCTTTAGCAGATGAGCGAGGCCTTTTTCTTTGGCGCGCCGTTTCAGGCGATCCAGGAATGGCTGATACGAATCCACTGCCTCGATTCGTGTTTTGAGCTCGCTCGCCAGCACCAGCGTTTGGCGTCCCGCACCGCAACCCGCATCAACCACGACCTCAAACCGGTGTTGCGGTAAAGAACGCAAAACATATAGAGTAATGCTGTCGTCTCCTGGACTCAGCTTGTCCATGTTCGCGAAAAGGAGATCAACTGGATTCGGCGTTTTCATCCTGCGTGAACGAATTATTGCGCTTTTGCTTTAGCGGCCAGGATCTGCGGCAATAAGATGTCGCGCACGTAATGCCAGTACGGAACAATTTCGAGTGCGTCCCGGGCATAGCGTTCGGCGGAATTTACATCACCAGATTGCATGTTCAGATAGGAATAGGCCAGATTCATCATCAGTTCGGGTTTGCCCCATGACGGCTCAAGCGGGTCATCGCTTGCTTTGATTTTCGAACAGACTTCCAGCCCGCGCTGATAATTTTCGATCGCTTTGTCCTGGCCACCGCCGCGCTCAGGCGGAGTATTCCAAAGAATCGGGCCGCGCACCCAGATTAGACGTGGATTATCGGGTGCCTTATCAGTCGCTTCCTTCACCAATGGCATGATCTCGCCAACTAATTCTTTCGCGCGCGCCTGGTCTTTCCGATTCATGAAAGCCAGGTAACCCAAACATGAAATTGTCCCGACTTTGGCATCGACAAAAGCGGGATCCTTCTCCATCGCGAACTTGAATTCGTCGAGCGCGGTCTTGAGGTTCTGCTCCAACTCCTTCGGATCGACAGAATCGTTGAAGCCGTTGATTGCCTGCCTCCACTGAGCAAAGCCGCGCCAGTACCGAATGCGCGACGCGAGTTTCTGGTCTTCCAAAAAAGGTTCTAAGTCGTTATAGCCGCTCTGCATTGCGGCTCGATCACCTTCATAGTCAGCTCGTTGAATTTTGGAAATGATTCCGCTCACCTGCTCGCGAACGTTTTCGTTTGCAGTTGCGCTTGCGCATGACAACACGATCACGATTGCTGTTGTAATCAATTTAGGAGCCATAGAATTAGTCGACTGAGTTTTGTTTCTGCTCCCAAGTAAGAACTGCGACTTTAGTATTGCCGAGAAGAATGTCGTGAGTGGTCGCGGAAACGTCGCGAACTTACCGGATCAGGGCACGACTAACGCCCGCCTAAAGTGGTTTGCCTAAAAGCTCGAATAATTTGTCCTTGTAGCTTCGGCTGAGAGTGAGCTTTGTCCCGTCTTCCAAAAGAATTGAGTGCTCTCCGCTAAACAGCGGTTGCAGTTCTTTAATCCGTTCGACGTTGACAATGGCCGAGCGATGGATCCGCCTGAATTTTCGCGGGTCGAGTTGCGTCTCCATCGCGCTCAGGGTTTGCCGCACCATCGGACTGATTTTGCCCGTATGAAGGTGCACATATTTATCGTCGGCTTCGATCCAATTAATTTCGTCAGTGCCCAGGAAGATGATGCGCCCGCTCGCTTTGATCATAAGGCGATCGAGGTATTGCGGCTTGTTCTTGATGCTCTCCAGCAGGGCGCTTATTTGCGTGCGCCCCTCGTTCTGGCGCTCGGAACGGAACCGCTCTTTTGCATGTTTGATCGCGTCCTTGAATCGCGCCTGATCGAAAGGCTTTAAAAGATAGTCGAGCGCATGAAGCTCGAACGCTCGAATGGCATACTGTTCGTAGGCTGTCGCAAAGATAATTTCCGGCAGCCGCTCAATCCCGATCGATTCAAGGACAGCGAACCCGTCCATCTCCGGCATTTGCACATCGAGGAAAACAACATCGGGGTTCTGTTTCCTGATCATCGCAACTGCCTCTTTGCCGTTACTGCATTCACCGACAATTTCGACATCGTGATCGTCCTTTAACATTCGACGGATAAATTTGCGCGCGAGCGCTTCGTCGTCTGCGATCAAAGCTCTAATCGGCTCATTCTTCATGTTTGCTGTCGTCCACTCAAGAATCCGCCTCCCGCTGAAACGGAATTTCCATCACGACGGTTAGTCCTCCGTCTCGAGCGTTCATAAGTTCAAAACGAAAATCAGATCCGTACATTTGATGGAGACGGGCGCGGACATTACTCAAACCCAGGCCCTCTATTCCAAGCAAATCGCCGTTTGAAGATATCCCCGCCCCGTTGTCTCTGACCTCGAGTCGAAGCAAGCTGTTGAGGCGCTTTGCTTCAATATTGATATGACCTCGCGTCGCGCGCGGCGCGATCGCATGTTGGATGGCGTTTTCCACCACCGGCTGCAGAATCAGATGGGGCACTTGGGCAGAAAGCGTCTGCGGTTCCAGTTCAAACGCTAGCGCTAGCCGATCCCCGAAGCGGACCTGTTCGATCTCAAGATAGCAGCGAAGGAATTCAGTCTCTTCTTTGAGGCTGACCAGCTGCTGATCGGAGTTTTCGAGCGTCAATCTAAGGAAGTCGCCGAGCCGGGCGATCATGCTGTTTGCTTTTGCCGGGTCTTCCAAAACGAGCGATGAGATCGAATGAAGCGTGTTAAAAAGAAAATGCGGATGAAGCTGCATTTTCAGGGCCCTAAGCTGCGCCTGGGCCAGTTGCGTTTTGAGAGATGATTGCGCCAACTCGCTTGCCCGAAAGTTTTGATAATAGAGCAGTGCATGCAGCGCGATTACGATCAGCGACGCGATAATCAAATCGATATAGAATCCGAACCCGAAATAAGCGCGGTAACAGTCGACGAGGGCGGGGAACTGTCGCCTTAGCCGCGGGGTGATGGACCAAAGGACGGCCAGATGAATAGTCTGATGAATGCCGGCAAATGAAATTAGCGCCGGGAAATAAAGCAACAGGTTGCGAACATTGAGCGGGCGGAATTCAATTGGAAAGCGCTGGCTGAAACGAAAAATCAGCGGCGAAAAAATCGCCCAAAGATAGAATTGAACCAGATTCAGTCTGAGTGCAGCGACGAACCCGAATTCTTTATTGTTTTCACCAATCGCAGCTGCATAAGAAACCGCCGCGAAGATCACGCTAACCAGCGTCCAACCGCCAAAAAGGAGTGCCGCCCTGCGCCAGTTTATCTTGAGGTTACCCATGACGACTCCCTCAGATTATATCAAACGCGACATTCAAAGGCGCGTCCTTCCAAAAGAATGTCGTGAGTGGTAGCGAAAACGGCGCGAACTTGACGGATCACGGCACGATTAGCACTCCCGACCAAATCGGAAAATCCAATAACTAGGCGCGCCGGTAGATTGCGTTTCGATTCTCATCTTAAGGAGGGAATCAGGATTAACTCTAACGTGGCACTAAAAAATCCCACACACGCGCAGCGCCCGCGACTTGATAAAAGGAAATAAAATCAACCATGCATCCAACTACGTACAACGCGAAAGCTTATTCCGCCGCGAGTGAAACATCGTCCCTGGCGTCCACTAAAATCCAACGTCGTGATCCAACTGATCGCGATGTGCAGATCGAAATCCTGTTCTGCGGCATCTGTCACTCCGATCTCCATTCGGTCCGCAACGAGTGGAGCGAGTTTATGGCCACGAATTACCCGATTGTCCCCGGCCATGA
>WNGB01015110.1_pt1 | contig 10244 bp, 9 predicted proteins | sample 5400681 | NCBI WGS metagenome assembly WNGB01 (sample SAMN13153367, study PRJNA577476) | soil metagenome | isolation source: 115 cm soil or saprolite under grassland replicate 2 | place: USA:California | collected 2016-06-15
GACCTCGTCGTGCTCTCGGCGTGCGAAACGGCGCGCGGACGGGTGGGGTCGGGTGAGGGTTTGGTCGGTCTCACCTGGGCACTGTTTGTCGCCGGCTCGCGTACGACGGTGGCCAGTGAATGGAAGGTTGAGTCGGAAAGCACGTCACGTTTGATGGTCGACTTCCATCGCGCTCTGGTTGCCCACACGTCGCACAATTCTTCAATCGAAAAAGCGGAGTGTCTCCGCGCTGCCCAGGGGAAGCTCATGAAGAACCCGAGCTATCGACACCCGTTCTACTGGTCGCCGTTCGTGCTGGTCACGGTTTCCTGGTGAGTCGGTTCACCGGCCGCGGATCTACGGCATCTAACGAGGTGCCGCCTCTGCGCGAGCGGCGACCCATTCACCAAGGCGCTATACCGGTACATGCCGGTGGTGCGATTCGACGACGGTGAGCCGAACGTCCGAGCATCCGAAGGCGGTCCAGGCGACTGCGGAGACGATGGGTCTGGTCGCGTCATCCGGCGGTCAGATTATCCAGGCGCTTTATTCCTCGTCTTTCGGTGGCCACAGCGAGAATAACGAGTGGATCTTCAACAGCCCGCCGTCGCAGCTTCCCGGTACGAATGCCTCGACATATCTGCGCGGCATCTATGACGGCGATGGCGTGCCGCCCGATTTTACAAACGACGCAGGGATCGCGGCATTCTGGACTAATACCCAGGCGGGGATCTTCGATGATTGTGTACGAGTCGGCAATCGCTTCGCGCGCTGGAAACTCACTCTGACAGCCGCGCAGATCAAAGCGCGCCTCACTACCGGTCGATACGTGCTCATTTCCGGCAACATCACAGGCACCATCAGCAACGTGGCAATCACGCAGCGCATGGCAGCCTCCGCGCGTGCGGCAGTCGCTCAGATCACTCTCACAACGGGTGTGTCGAGGTTCGCGGCTGGGACAATCTTCGGAGCGTGCTCGGCCGCACGGCAGTGGTGACGCCCGCGATGTGTGTGGCCACTGCAATTGCGGCAAACTTCACGCTCGACAACCCGAGCGTTGTTAGTAAGAACGGCGATGGGACATTCGCCGTATGGGGCGGCGGCTGGGGACACAACCTCGGCCTGAGCCAGTACGGTTCGAACGGCCGCGCCAAGGCCGGCCAGAATTTCCTGCAGATTCTGAAGGGCTATTACAGCGGCGTCGACATCGGCAGCTATCCGATCGACATTGGACGCGAGCCAGGCTCCGGCCCGCCCACGCTTCGCCAGCAATTCTTCGCGCCGAATGCGCGCGGCACGCTGGTCATCCGTTCGACCGATCTCAAGAAGCTCGTGGTGCACGTCAACGAGACGTACGACATCTCTTTGGACGAGGCCGCGCTCTCTTCCGGCCCGATCAGCGTCGATATCTCGCCATATCTCCTGATCGGCGTGAACACCCTGCAATACAACGCGGTCGGACATGATGGGAAAGCGACCGTGAACGTGGTGGTGGAGTAAGGTACGATCCGCGGCCGATGAAAGCTGCGGTTTGCTACGCGTTCGGAGAGCCGCTGCGCATCGAAGATGTAGCGTTAGACCAGCCGCACAGCGGCGAAGTCAAAGTACGGCTTGGCGCGACGGCAATCTGTCACAGCGACGTGCATCTGATTCGTGGGCAGTGGAGCGCCGATCTCCCTGTGCTGGCGGGTCACGAGGCTGCCGGGATCGTCGAGTCGGTTGGCGAAGGCGTTACTGCCGTTCGCCCCGGAGATCGCGTCGTTGTCTCGTTGCTCCGATCGTGCGGACGTTGCTTTCAGTGCGCGAAAGGCAACCCGCACATGTGCGAAGGAACGTTCGCCCTGAACAAGGAAAGCCGCTTGCGCGATCCAAAGGGAACGGCGATCCGGCATGGGATCTTCGTAGGCGCATTCGCCGAGGCGGTGGTGGTGGACCAGTCGCAGGTCGTGACAATCCCGCAAGCCATGCCTCTCGATCGCGCCGCGCTCCTCGGCTGCGGCGTCATCACTGGAATGGGCGCGGTGACGCGAAGCGCGCGCGTTGGAGAAGGGGATAGCGTCGTGATCATCGGCGCGGGCGGCGTGGGACTGAATGCCGTCCAGGGGGCGGCGCTCGCCGGAGCGAATCCGATCGTGGCGGTCGATCGCGTGGAATCAAAACTCGAAGCGGCGCGTGCGTTCGGTGCGACGCATACGATCAACGGCACGACCGAGGACGTACGCAAAGTGGTCAAGATATTGACTTCTCGCCGTGGTGCCGACTACGCGTTCGTCACTGTCGGGAGCGCGGACGCGGTGGCGCAGGCGCTGAGCCTCATCCGGCCGGGTGGAACTGTAGTGATCGTCGGCATGCCTGACTGGAAGGCCACCGCACCGCTGCGTGTCGCCGACGTAGTCTGGAACGAGCAGCGAGTGATCGGCAGCCGCATGGGTGGGACGCGGCTGCAGGAGGACATTCCGCGGCTCGTGAATCTTTACCTCGAAGGCCGTTTGAAACTGGACGAGCTGATCAGCGCGCGATACCCGATCGAAAAGATCAATGACGCGATCGAGGCCATGGAGAGCGGCGAAGCGCGCCGGAATGTGATCATGTTTTAGCGAGGGGCATCACCAGATGTAGCGTCGCGCGCCGATGACGGCGTTGGCGATGCGCCGCCGCGCCTCGATCGTGTTGACCTCGACCGCAGATGTTCCTGTCTGCGCTCCGATCTGCCGCTTCGCATGCTCGATGCGATCGGCGGCATCAGCGGCGTAGACATTCACGATGTCATCCGTTTCGCGCGGATGTTTCTGATTTCTCAGTCGCGCGCTTTCCACGGCGTACTCCTCGATGGCGATGTCGGCGAGATAGCCGAGGACTTCCTGTTCGTCCGATTGCGGCTTCGAGCGCCCACGTTTCGCGATGATCAGCCGGTTGATCTCGTTGGTCCCTTCGTACAGCCGGGTGATGCGTGCGTCGCGATACGCGCGCTCGGCCGGATACTCTTTGGAGTAACCGTAGCCGCCGTAAATTTGCAGTGCCTCATCGACGACGTAGGCGAGCGCCTCGCTCGACCACACTTTGTTGATCGAACATTCAACTGCGAATGATTCGATGCTCTTCAGTAAAGCCTCGGAATTGGCGGCGGGAATCGACTCGAGCGCGCGATCGACTTCGCCGAGTGTGCGATAGACCATCGCGTCGCCGACATAGCAGCGGATGGCCATCTCGGCGATCTTCTGGCGAATCAATCCGAACTCGGCAATCGCGCGGCCGAACTGCTTGCGCTCCGTCGCGTATTGGACTGCGCGATTCAACGCTTGTTTCGCGCATCCGATGTTGCGCGTCCCGAGTTTTAATCGCCCCACATTGAGAACGCCGAATGCGACCTTGTGGCCTTCGCCGATCTTGCCGAGAACATTCTCGACCGGCACACGGACATTTTCGAGGATCAGCGCGGTGGTCGATGATCCGTCGAGGCCAAGCTTCGGCTCCTCGCGTCCGCTGACGACGCCCATCTCGCGCTCGACGAGAAAGGCCGTGAATTTTTCGCCGTCGACTTTCGCGAAGATCGTGAAAAGGTCGGCGAAACCACCGTTCGTGATCCACATCTTCTGCCCGTTGAGCAGATAGGCGCGCCCATCGTCGGTGAGCGTCGCGCGCGAGCGCGCGGCCAGCGCATCCGATCCGGAGCCCGGCTCGGTGAGCGCAAAGGCAGCGACCCACTCGCCGCTTGCCAGCCGGGGAAGGTAGCGCTCCTTCTGTTCTGAGGTTCCGAAGTAGACCAGCGGGAGTGTGCCGATCGTGGTGTGCGAACCGAGGGAGCCAGCGAAGGAGGGCATGATGCCGATCTTCTCGCCGACATACGCGGAGCTGACCTTATCGAGTCCGAGTCCGCCGAATGCTTCAGGGATGTCGATGCGCAGCAGGTCGAGCTCGCCCGCTTTGCGCAGCAACTCTCGCGTGAGTGGCCAGTCCTTCGCGTAGATCTGCTCCGCTCGCGGGAGCACCTCGGTGCGCATGAAATCTTCGGCGATGCGGCCGAACATCTGCTGCGCCGGCGACAGATCGTCGCGCGTGAAGATTTCCGTGGTTGACACTGGAATCGCCGCTTCCATAGACTCACCTACCGATCGGTAGGTAAGTAGGATATCAGGAGGGCGAGCGGTGCCCGTCAAGCGTCAGCTCAATCCAGATTCCGGTCCGGGACGCGCGGCCGAGGTGTTTCGAACGGCGGCGCAGATGATTCTGCAAAAGGGCTACGACGCCACTTCCGTCAGCGACATCGCCCACGCCTTGGGCATGACCAAGGCCGGTCTCTACCACTACATCCACGGCAAGACGCAACTGCTCTTCGAGATCATGCAGTACGGGCTCGACGAGCTGGATCGCGAAGTGTCGCTGCCGGCGCGCCAGATGGCCGACGCGGAAGAGCGACTGCGATTCATGATCGGTTCGCACGCGCGCATCGTGACTCGCGGCCATGGCGCGGTGACGATCCTCGTCGACGAGGCTCGCGCGCTGACGCCCGCGCAGAACCGGGTGATCGTCCGCCGAAAGCGCGAGTACCTCGATTTTCTTCGCAACACGCTCAAAGCGCTGCAAAAAGAGGGAAAGCTCCGCGAGATCGACATCACCGTCGCTGCGTTCGGAATCCTCGGCACCATCAACTGGCTCTCGCGGTGGTATCAACCCGGTGGAGCGCTCGACGCGAGCGAGATCGCCGATCAGATTGTCGACCTCACGCTGCATGGCCTCAAGCGGCCGAGCCGGCGCGGACTGCGCGCCGCCTGACGCATGAACATCCTCGTGTGCATGAAGCAAATTCTCGATCCGGAAATCCCGGCTCGAGACTTTCGAATCCATGCGCAACGAAAGGAAGCCGAACGCGGAGCGGCGAGCCTGGTGACCAATATCTTTTGCGAGAACGCGCTGGAGAGCGCGCTGCAGTTTCGCGACCGGGCCGGAGGCAAAATCACCGCGCTTTCCTACGGCGCCGCGACCGCGGAGGACGTGCTGCGCAAAGCGCTGGCAATGAAAGCAGATACCGCGGCGCTGGTGGTCGACGAAAACTCGGCGCAGGCCGATCCGCTCGTCGTCGCGCAGGTCCTTGCCGCTGCTACGCGGAAGCTCGGCGATTTCGACGTGATCGTCGTCGGACGCGAGTCGGGCGATTGGGGCGCCGGACAGACCGGCGGACTTCTCGCGGAGGAGCTGGGATGGCCATGCGTCTCGTTCGTCGATTCGATCGAGTGTAGGAACCGGCTTCAGCCGGTCACGGCGGATCGACCGGCTGAAGCCGGTCCCCACACACTCCGCGTCAAGCGACAGACCGACGCCGGATTCGAGATCGTCGAGGCGCAAACGCCCGTCGTTCTGACGATCACGAACGACGAACACAACGTGCCGCGAATCCCGAAAGTGCGCGACGTCCTGCAGGCGCACCGCCTGCCGATCACCAGTTGGACGCCGGCGGATCTCGGCGTTGACACCGCGAATCGCTATTACGAGGTCGCGGAGCTGTCGATCCCCCAGAAAGAAACGCAATGCGAATTCGTGCCGGGGGATACGCTCGAAGAAAAAGTTGACGCATTCGCGAAACGGCTTCTGGAGGCAGCGACGGCGGTATGACCAAGGACGTCACCATCGTGCTGTTCAGCGACCCGGCGAGCGATCGCGCCGCGCAGGGACTCGTCGGCGCCGGGCAACAGTTGTCCGAGGCGCTGGGAGGATCGCTCCACGCGATCGCCATCGATCCGCAGCAGTACCAGCCGGAGGGCGCACTCAACGCGCTCGTGACCGTCTGTCGTGAGCTTTCGCCGCGCGCGATTCTTCTTTCGAACGACACCTACAGCCAGGAGATTACGCCGCGCCTCGCGCACCGTCTCGGCGGCAGCGCGGCCGGCGATGGACTCTCGATCACCGCTGATCTTCAGGTGACGCGGCAGGTCTACGGCGGAAAGGCGCAGGCGACGATCGCTTTGAAACGCACGCCGGCTGTCGTGTGGCTGCGTTCGCGCGCATTTCCGAGCGGAGGACAGCCGCCCACGGCGGTCCGTCTCCTGGCCGCCGAGGGCGGCGGCCCTACACGAATCATCGAGCGAAGAACGGAGTCGCATGGCGCAGCGCGCCTCGAAGACGCACGCGTGATCGTCTCCGGCGGGCGCGGCATCGGCGGCGTCGATGGTTTTCGCGACGAGCTCCAGCCACTCGCGCAACTCCTCGGCGCGCAGCTCGCGGCGTCGCGTGCTGCATGCGATGCCGGATGGGCGCCGCCGACCTGGCAAGTGGGGCAGACGGGAAAGAAAGTGGCGCCCGATCTCTACCTCGCGATCGGCATCACCGGCGCCAGTCAGCACATGGCCGGCATCTCCGACGCGAAGCAGATCGTGGCGATCAACATCGATCGCGATGCGCCGATCTTCAAACATTGCCGTTTTGGGATCGTCGAGGACTACAGGAAGGTCGTGCCGCTGCTTCGGCAGAAGTTGTCGGCCACGCAACGATGAACAGCGCACAAGCGACGCGGCCGATCTACTGGAACATCTCGCATGTCTGGATGATGTACGCGATGCTGGCGCCGGCGATCGGGATCGGCGGCTACGGGATCGTGCGTCGTTTTCTCCGATGGAGAAGCGGAAGACCGCTTGCGCGCTTCGATCGACCGGCTGAGCGTATCCGGTTGTTCGTGACCCATGCGCTCGCGCAGCGACGCACCGCACGCGAACGTTACGCGGGCTTCTTTCACCGGCTGATCACATTCGGCTTTATCGTCCTGACCATCGCGACGATCCTCGTGGGAGTCGACGCTGACTTCAACACGAAGATTCTGCGCGGCTGGTTCTATCTCTACTTTCAATCGCTCACCGTCGATGTCTTCGGCGCGCTGGTGATGATGGGGATCATCATGGCTGCGCTGCGGCGGTACGGCGCGCGGCCGGCGAAGCTCGTTCCCACCGATGAATCAGCATCGATTCTCATCACTATTTTCGTCATCACCGGAACGGGATTCCTGCTCGAAGGGTGGCGAATCGCGGCGACGAACGATCCGTGGGCCGCGTGGTCGCCGTTCGGAAATCTCGTGGCGAGCGCGTCGCGGCCGCTGATGAGTCTCGTCGCGCTCCAAGTCGCGCATCGCACGACGTGGTGGCTTCACCTGGCCATCACGTTCGCATTTCTGGCGTGGCTGCCGTACACGAAATTGATGCACGTCGTCGCCGCGCCGCTGAACATCTACACCGCGAATCTCGATCCAATCGGCGCTTCCTTGAAAAACGTCAATTTCGAATCGGAAAACCCGCTCGGGGTGAACTCGCTGCGAGCGTTCACCTGGAAGGATCTGCTCGACCTTGACGCGTGTACCGAATGCGGTCGCTGCACTGCCGTGTGCCCGGCGCATGCCGTCGGCAAGTCGCTCTCGCCGCGCGACATCATTCTTCAGTTGCGCGACTGGGACGACGCCACGATCATCGGCTCCGTTCCAGCCACATCGCCCGAATCGCTTTGGCAGTGCACGACGTGCGCGGCGTGCGTCGAAATTTGTCCCGTCTTCATCGAGCAGATGCCGAAGATCGTCGATATGCGGCGGCATCTGGTCATGGAGGAGGCGGAGTTTCCCGACACGATGCAGGAGGCCATCGTCTCGCTGGAAAAGCGCGGACATCCCTTCAGCGGCACGCAGGCCACGCGGCTGGACTGGGCGCAGGGCCTCGATATCCGGCACATCAGCGAGGCCGCCGACGCCGAGGTGTTGTTGTGGGTGGGGTGCGGAGGGGCGTTGATCGAGCGAAATCAGCGCGTGATCCGCGCGATCGCGCAGTTGCTGCAGAAGGCGGGCGTCGCATTCGCCGTGCTCGGTCGCGAAGAGAAATGCTCCGGCGATCCCGCGCGGCGAATCGGAAACGAGTTTCTCTTCGAAAAGCTGGCGAAGGAAAATGTCGCCAATCTGAATCGCTATCGCGTACGGAAAGTCGTCACGCCGTGCCCGCACTGTTTCAACACCTTCAAGAACGAGTACCCGCAATACGGCGGGCGTTTCGAGGTCTACCACCACAGCGAGTTTCTGTCGCGTCTCGTCGACCAAGGAAAGATCGTGACGAAGAATGGCGCCTCCAGTGTTACGTTCCACGATCCGTGCTATCTCGGCCGGCAGAACGGGGTCTACGACGCGCCGCGCCGCGTGCTCGGAACGATCGTGGAGATGCCTCGCAATCGAAATCAGAGCTTCTGCTGCGGCGGTGGTGGCGGGATGAGTTTCGTCGAAGAGCCGCCTGACAAGCGCGTCAATCAGGAGCGCGCGCGTGAAGCGCTGGAGAGCGGCGCGGACGTGCTGGCGGTCAGTTGCCCATTCTGCATGACCATGATGCAGGACGGCATCAATGCGCGTAAGACCACGCGCGACATGCGCGTGATGGACATCGCCGAAGTCCTGCTTGAGGCGACGGAAGGTTGATGCCATGGATCTGAATTTGACTGCGAACGAGAAAAAGTTCCGCGACGAGTTCCGCACATGGCTGAACGTGAACGTCCCACCGGCGTGGAGAGGGGCGATCACTTCTGAAAATCGCGTCGACCACGTGGCGTACCTGCGTAAATGGCAGCGAACGCTTTTTGATGGCGGATGGGCGGGCATCTCCTGGCCGAAGGAGTATGGCGGCCGCGGCGCCGCTCTGATGGAGCAGGCGATTTTTCAGGAAGAGCTCGCGCTCGCCGACGCGCCGCATCTCATCGGCACGATCGGACTCTCGCTCGTCGGCCCGACGATCATCGCTCTCGGCACGCCCAAGCAAAAGCAGCGCTATCTGCCGCCGATCCTCTCGGGCGACGAGATCTGGTGTCAGGGGTTCTCGGAGCCGAACGCGGGAAGCGATCTCGCCGCCGTCGGAACGAAAGCAATTCGCGACAGCGACGACTTCATCGTCAACGGGCAGAAAATCTGGACCAGCTTTGCGGACATCGCCAAATACTGTCTGCTGCTGGTGCGCACGGATTTCGAAGCGCCGAAACACAAAGGAATCACTTGCTTACTCGTTGACATGAACACGCCCGGTATTTCCGTTCGCCCGCTGCGCCAGATGACCGGCGACGCGGGTTTCAACGAAGTGTTCTTCTCGAACGTTCGCGTGCCAGTCACGAACGTTCTCGGCCAGATCAACAACGGCTGGACGACAGCGATCACTGCCCTGATGAACGAACGGGCAAACCTCGGCACCGGCATTCAGGTTCTGTTCAAGCGCAATCTGAATGCGCTGATCGCGCGCACGCGTGCGATGGGACGCAGCGGCAATCCGCTCGTTCGGCAAAAACTCGCGCAGGCGTATCTCGAGCTCGAAATTCTTCGCCTCAACACGAACCGGGCGTTGACGTCACTGAGCAAGAGCGGCGTGCCGGGCGCGGAAGGCTCGATCCAGAAGCTCTACTGGAGCGAGATGAATCAGCGCACGCAGCAGATCGCGCAGGAAATCCTTGGCCCTTACGGCCAGCTCACCGATTTCGACGATGGCTTGTGGCAGTACGCATTTCTGCGCTCGCGCGGAAACACCATCGAGGCGGGGACGAGCGAGATCCAGCGCAACATCATCGCCGAGCGCGTGCTCGGATTGCCGAGGGGGAATTAGGCGATGGACTTCGATCTGAGCAAAACGCAGAAGCTCCTCAAAGACACCGCGCGACAGTTTCTCGCTCGCGAGTGCAAGGTCGATCGCGTGCGCCGGCTGATGGGGACGGAGACGGCACACGACGATGGGCTGTGGCGGGCGATCGCCGAGCAAGGTTGGACAGGACTCATTGTCGCCGAGGAGTTCGGCGGAATCGGCAGCGGAGTGGTGGAGCTCGCCGCGGTCATGGAGGAGATGGGCCGCGCGTGTTTGCCGGGACCGTTTCTCTCCAACGTTTTCGCCACCGCGCTGATTCGCTCGGCAGCGAGCAGTGAGCAGCAGAAGCACTATCTCCAGCCGATCGCTTCCGGCGAAATGAAAGCGACGGTCGCCATTCTGGAAGACAGCGCGAGCTGGGACTTGAATTCGATCCGCATGCGCACGTCAGGACTGAAAATGTTCGTTGGCGACGCCGCGGTTGCCGATCTGATTCTTTGTGTCGTTCGATCGGGCGAGGACATCGTCGTCGTGCCGGTCGAGCAGAGGGCCGGGAGTGTGGCAATTGAACGGGCGATCTCCATGGATGCGACACGAAAGCTTTACGGGCTGGCTATCGACCATCTCGAGACCGGCGACGCATTTCCAGCAGGGGCGGACGCGATCCGCGCCGCGATCGATGTGGCCACGGTT
>WNGB01020927.1_pt1 | contig 10244 bp, 8 predicted proteins | sample 5400681 | NCBI WGS metagenome assembly WNGB01 (sample SAMN13153367, study PRJNA577476) | soil metagenome | isolation source: 115 cm soil or saprolite under grassland replicate 2 | place: USA:California | collected 2016-06-15
CATGACTCCTGCTCGAAAAGCACTCCGTCGCGGCGGAGATCGGCAAAGCCAGGGGAGAGCGAGCCCGCGATGGGAGCCTCGAGCTCCTCGATGCGCTTGGCGCTCCAGGGGACGCGCAAGAGCCGACCGAGCACGGAGTCCGACGCGGCGACGTACAGGCCGTCCCGGGCGGCCATCAGGGCGCGCAGCACCCGCTGCCCTGGCGGGATGACGACCTCGGCGTGCGCCAGGTCCGGCCTGCTCAGACGGCTGCGCACGACCTTGTAGCGAGGCGCGTCCTTGTGGCTCAGCACGTACAGGTCATCGCCGTGCACGGCGAAGTCAGCCACCTGGTCGTCGAACCCAAACAGCTTCCGCCAGGGAATCTCGTCTCCGCGCTCGAGGCGGCCGAGCGGCGCTGCGTACAGCGCGAAGTCCGCGTCGGTCCCGCGTCCGGCCACCGCGAAGACGTACGGGATGGTGGGGAAGGACTTGATGGCGACCCAGTCGGCGTCGCCTTCGACGGGGAGGGCCGGGTTGACCTCCCGGCCGGCGATCACGGGGTCGCGTTCCGGATCGCTGCCGAGGGTGTGAAGGTACTGGCGGATGTTCTTGTAGCGCTCCGTCTGCGGTGCATCGCGTGGCAGTCGTTGCAGGCGGCCGATGGAGAAGCGCTTTCCGTCCAGCCAGACGACCTCGCCGAGGGCGGCAAAGTTGACGCGGTCGATCTGGTCATGAGTGAGTTTCCCGGTCGCGGTCTCGAGCACGCGTACGATCCCTTCCTCCGATCCGGCCGCCGAGGTCGATATCGCCACGTGGCGTCCATCAGGGGAGGGGTTCACGTGGTTGAGGGCGACGTACGCGCCGTCGCTGGTTTCCGCCTGCGGATCGAAGAGGAGTCTCTCCGCGCCGTCGATGCCCTCGCGCGCGTAGAGCTTGGCCAGCTCGGATCCGGCCGGGCGCTTGGTGTAGAAGACCCACTTTCCCTGGATCGTCACGTCGCTCACCCGATCGACGGATCGATCGAGCTCCTGGATGCGCGCCCGCAGCTCGTCGCGCTTCGCGATGCGCCGGAGATGCGCGCGCGCATGATCGTCTTGCGCCTTCATCCATTCGATGAGCTCGGGCGAATCCGGCGTCTCCATCCAGCGGTACGCGTCGACCACGCGCGTGCCGAAGTATTCGTCGATGACCGGGCGCTCGGGGGCGCGAGGCGGACCGTCCGCGCGCGACGAGGACCCGCTCGTCGGCGTCGTCGGCGCGGGCGCGGGGCTCGCCGGCGACGCGGCCGGTGGTGTTGCCGGTTGGCGCGCCGCACAGGCAAGCAGGAGACAGAGACACATATATAGATGTGGGGTCCTCTTCGTCATCGCGTCCTCTTTGCGACTCACGCCGGCTGCGGCTGCGCAGTCTACTCCACCGGAGTTTCTGCGACGGGGGATTCGCCGCGAAGAGCTGTCCTTTCATGACGTGTCCTGCGGGCTGTCCGGGAAACCGGACACCGAGCGGCGATTCGGGTGTGCGGGGCCACATTCCGGACGGCCGTGGGTCAGGCCGTCAGCGGCGCGGGGCGGCCACCGGATGTGGTCGCGGCGGGCGGGCCCATCCGAGATGAGCGCGTACCGCCGGCGCGCCCGCTGGCGGTGCCTCGCCGGAGGCCATTCCTCAAGTTGCCCGTCCGGGCGGCCGATAGAGAGCGAGAACCCGCTCTCCCGGCGCACCAGATCAGGCGGACAACGACATGCCAGTCATCGCACGAAGTGTGTACGACACGGACATCAACTCTCACGAGGCCGGGCTCTCGTGCGCCCGCGCCCTCCTCGAGCGCATCGGGGCCACGCCTGCCGTCGCGCTCACGTATCTCACCGTCAACCACGACCAGGCCGCGTTCCTGCGCGGGCTCCGCGATGTCCTCGGTGCAGGCACCTGCATCCTCGGCTGCTCCGGCCAGGGTGTCATGGGATCCGGCGTGGTGCGCGAGGAGGGCTATGCCGCCGGCGTGATGGGGCTGGGCGCGATCGGCGCCCCGGTGGTCGGCGCGCGCGTCGAGGACATCCAGGTGGACACGGCCGCGAAGGGACGGGCGCTGGGTCGAGCCATTGTCCAGCGTCTGGGCCAGACGCCGAGAGTGGCAGTCCTCCACTACGACCCACTGTGCGGTGTGGACATGGACCTTTTCCTCGCCGGCCTCGACGAGGTGCTCGGGTGTCCGATCGTCGGAGGCGGCGCAGGACATATCTACGGGCCCATGCGGACCACCTTTCAGTACTTCAACGACGAAGTGACGAGTTGTGCCGCCGTCGCGGTCGGCCTGGCGGGCGACTTCACCGCCGAGCTGGCCATCACGATCGGCTGCTCGCCGGTGGGCATCGAGATGACCGTGACCCGCGCCCAGGGCAACAACGTGCTCGAGCTCGACGGGCGTCCGGCCCTCGACGTGTGGAAAGAGATCACCGGCGCCGGCGCGCCGGACCTGGACCACACGGCCGCGCTGGCGCTCGGTGTCGTGAGGGGTGGGTCGGAGGGGAGTGGTGAGTACCTCATCCGCTCCGCGTTCGGTGTCGACCATGCCCGCGGCGGAGTCATCCTGCAGGCGGGCATCCCGGAGGGGACCCAGGTGATGCTCCACCACCGGACGGTGAGCGACATCCTCGAAGGCTCGGCGAGGATGGGCGAGGAGCTCGGCCGGCGCCTCCGCGGGAAGACGGTCCGTGCCGTGCTCGGCTTCGAATGCGGAGCCCGGACTCTGCCCTTCCTGGGCATGGAGGCCGCGCGCAAGGAGAACCTCCTCCTGCAGCAGGCGGTGGGCAGGGACGCCGAGTGGCTGGGCCTTCTGGCGTGGGGCGAGATCTATCCGGTGGGCGGCCGGACCGCCTTCCACAACTACACCTATCCGGTGCTCGCCATCGCCGACTGAGTCATGGCAGGCGACCCGAGCCAGGCCGCCGAGGTCCTCAAGAAGAAGGCGATGCTGCTCCTGCGCCGGGAGCAGGAACTCCACGTGCTGCGCACGGAGCGGGCGCGGAGCGAGACGTGGCTGCACCTGTTTCACCGCCTGTCGCTCGACCTCGGCACGAGCGATGCGATCGAGCTGATGAAGAAGTGGGCGATGATGCTCATCGGACAGCTGGGCTTTCAGGCGGCGGGAGTCTACCGGCGCGACAAGGCGTCGGGCGATCTCGTCGCCCAGTGGGCAGAGCCGGCCGCGCGCCTGGGCCGGTGCGTTCGTCTCGACGAGGAGGCCGGCGAGATCCTGCGCACCCGGTCGTGCGGACGCCATGACCCGGCGGACGAGTCCTCTCCTGGCGTCCGGTCACTGGCCGAGCAGCTGGGACTGGCCAAGTTCTACTGGCTCGACTACGCGGCGCACGGGGACGAGCTCCTCATGGTCGAGGGCTTCTCACGCGAGGCATCGTCCTTCCACAGCCTGAGCGACTCCGACTGCGGCCACTTCGAGATGTTCAGTCAACACCTCGGAGCCATGCTCGAGAACGTGGCGCTGCTCGCCCGGCTGGGCGACGAACGCGTGGAGCTCCGGCGCTCCAACCTCGAGCTCGACGAGAACTTGCAGGTCCTCCGCCTGACCCAGCGCCAGCTCGTGCGGGTCTCGCGCGCGGCCGGGATGGCGGAGATCGCGAGCGGTGTGCTGCACGACGTCGGCAACACCCTGACCTCGGTGAACGTGTCGGCCGAGCTCATCGGCGAGAAGCTGGGCGACCTCGACACCGACCGTCTGAGCGCGGCCGTCGATCTCCTGGAGCGTCACCGCGACGACATGGCTCGCTTCCTGGACACCGACGCGCGCGGATCCAAGCTCGTCTCGTATCTGCGGATGATCGCCGACGCGCTCGGCGGCCGGCACGAAGAGCTCGTGGAGGAGGTCCGGCTGCTCCGGGACCACGTCCACCAGATGAAGGAGCTCATCAACAAGCACCGAGAGCACGCTCGCCCGATGCTCGCGATCGAGCGGTGCGAGGTACCCGAGCTGGTCGGGGAGGCCGTCGCGGTCGTCGCATCGACCTTCGCCGAGCACGGCATCGAGCTCGTGCTCGAGCACGGCGAGCTGCCTCCGGTGTCGGTGGATCGCCACCGGGTCGTGCAGATCCTGCTCAACCTCTTGACCGGCGCCCGTCACGCGGTCGTCGAGGGGCGACCCGAGCACGGGCGGGTCGTGGTCCGCACTCGCCGCGGCGGCGACGCGCGCTTCTCCATCGAGCTGGCCGACAACGGGGTCGGCATCGCGAGCGAGGACCTCGACCTCGTCTTCGCGCCCGGCGTCACGAGCTGCATGAAACGGCGCGGCCCGGGACTGCACGACGCGATCCTGTCGGCCCGCTCGATGGACGGGCAGCTCTCCTGCGCGAGCCAGGGCCAGGGTCACGGCGCGGTCTTCACGCTGGAGCTCCCGCTGCACCCGCGCCCGCGCGACTGATCGAGTCTCGATCTGCCGGCGGCCGCCATCATGGGGTGACGGCCCGGCAGGGGCGAAGGCCGGGTCTGCGTGAGGCCGGGTCACGTCCGGCTTGACCGGTGCTACGATGCCGAGAGGCACGGGCGGTCCTGGGTAGGGAGCCGAGACCCGTGTCATGAGGCCGGCCTCCACTGGTAGGGACCGGGACCGGTTGGAAGGAGTGCCCAATGAAGATGACGCTAACCCTGGCGCCGATCGCCGGACTCGCGTGCGCGCTGGGGTCGGCCGTGCTGCCCGGGGCGGCTGCGGTGGCCGCGCCTCCCGCGCCCTCGGGCTCGCACCCGCGCCTGTTCCTCGGCGGGGCGAACCTGGCGATCGCGGCGGACAACGCGCGCGCGAACGGCACCGCGTCCAGGGAGCTCGTCGATCGCTGTCAGCAGACGATCGATCGTCCCGATGATTTCGGCGCCCGGGGAGGGGTGGACGCCGACACCTGGCCGGGGGCCGCGGTTGCATGCGCATTCGCCTACGTGGTCACGCCCGAGAACGCGGCCTATGCCGCGCAGGCGATCAAGTACTGGAATGCGTCGCTCGACGACGACGAGACCATCGGCGACGGCGGCGGCTGCGTACCCGGCGTCGACACCGACTGGCAGAGCTGGGACGGCAACGGAACGACGCCGCCGGTCATCGCCACGATCGCCCACGACAGCGGCTATCCGATGCGCTGGTATGGACCCTACATCGCGCTCACCTACGACTGGCTGCACGACGCGCCCGGCGTCGACGAGGCCCTGCGCGCGCACACGCGGGTCTGCCTGACGAACTGGGTGGATTTCTACAGCGAGCGCGGCTATCTCCACGCGCAGGTGGGAGCCAATTACAACGCCGGTTTCGTTGCCGGCAAGACGATGGCGGCGGTGGCGATGGCGGGGGAGAACGGCGCCGACGGCGGCCGGCTGTGGAACGAGGCGGTCGACGGTGTCTTCGGAGAGCTGCTGATCGGGGAGGGCCTGGCCGGCAGCACGTCGGAGCTCGGGCAACCGGCCGGCGTGCTGGTGGGCGGCGACTGGGCGGAGGGCTGGCAATACGGGCCGCTCAGCGTCCTCGAATACGCGGCCGCCGCGCACGCGCTCGAGGAGAACGGCGCGCCATTGCCGGAGATGGACGAGTGGGCGAGCAGCATCATCGTGCGATACATCCACGCGACCGTCCCCGGCCTCGACGGCCAGTTCGTGGGAGGAGACTTCGACTCGGAGCGCGTCTATCAGGTGCCGGTGCGGAACGTGATCGACGCGGCGATCCTCGGCCCGTCGAGCGATCAGGCGGCCGGATGGGCGGTGCACATGAGGCAGCTGCAGTCGCCCGAGGGGAGCTTCGTCTGGAACGCGCTCGCCGAGATCCGCTCGGTGACGGCGGAGGACTACGCCGCGCAGGCGGAGTCGCCGCCGCTCTGGTACGTGGCGCGCGGCACGCGCAACCTCTACGCCCGCAGCGCATGGGACCCGGACGCGTTCTGGACCGTCTTCTCCTCGCCTCCCCAGGTGGTTCCCGATCATCACCACCACGCGGCCGGCACCTTCGTGTTCAGCCGCGGCAGCGACCACCTGGTGGTCGATTCGGCCAACTACGGCGAGATGGGCACGCTCGAGACCAACGCGGTGGCCGCCGACTCGCTGATCGTGACCGGCGACTATGCGCCCAGTCAGACTCCGTGGAGCGAGGCGGAGCTGGTCTGGGCGCGCGGCACCGACGCGGCCGTGAACGCGGCGCGCGCCGACCTCGCCGAGGCGTTCAACCTGCGCGACCAGGCCAGCGACATCCGTTACGCCCACCGCGACTGGGCGTTCCTGCCCGAGGGCGAGGTCGTCACCGTCGACAGGTTCCACACGGGGGGCGCGGCTCAATCCATGTATCTCAACTTCCACACCAACACGGGCGGGACGCTCGACCTCGCGGGCGGGATCGCAATCGGCGACGTCGGCGGCTCGAAGGTGGCGATCCACCCGGTCTTCGTCTCGGGCGGCACCGCTCGTATCTTCCAGCCGAGCCTGGCCAACACGTACGAGTTCCCGTGCGGCCCGTGCACGAACGCCCGCTTCGAGGTCGACGACTACGCGATCGACGTCCCCGGCCCGTGGGCGGTCGCCATCCATGTCATCGACGGTCTCGGCAGCGGCGAGGAGCCGGCCCAGGTCGGCTCGCTCAACGACGACAACTACGACCCGGCGCCCAAGCAGAACGACGGCGTCATCGGCGCGGGGGTCTATCGCGGTTCGAAGCAGAGCTTCATCGTGGCATCGAGCGGCGTCGATGGAGAGGTCGGCGCGACCATGAGCTACGGCATCCCGGGCGGGTCGGCGTCGCGGCACATCGTGTTCGATGCACCGGAGGACGCGGAAGGCCGGTCGAACGTGTCGGCCGCCGCCGACGCGGACCGCTGCGTGGTCGACATCAGCGCCGGCGACGGGTTCGCCGGCCGGCCGCTCATGTTCTCGGTCGCGGCGGCGGAGGATGGCTGCACGGTGGCGGAGGACACCGCGGTGCCGCCCGGGAGTCCTCCGCCCGGTGGGGGAGTCCCGCCGGGCGGCGGCGGCGGCGGGACGGGCGCGGACGGGCCCGACCTGGCCGGCGGTTGCTCGGTCGCGGGGCCCGGCTCGCCCGCTCCGCTTGCGCCCCTCCTCGGACTCTTCTTGTTCCGGTCCTGGTCGCTCTCGCGCCGTCGTCGAATCGGTCGCCGCCTCGTGAAGACGCGCTGACGCCTCGGATAGAATGTCGGCCGTGAACCGACTGCTCATGGTTCGTCACGGCGCGACCTTGCGCACGGCGGAAGATCGATTCTCCGGGGCGGAAGGCGTCGATCTCTCCGACGAGGGCCGGCGCCAGGTGGGCGCCCTGGCCGAGCGCCTGGCGGAGAATCCGATCGAGGCGATCTACACGAGCCCGCTCTCGCGGGCGCGAGAGACGGCCGAGATCCTGGCCCGGCCCTCCGGCCTCGCCGTCACCGAGCGCGACGGCCTGCGCGAGATCGGCCACGGCCACTGGGAGGGGCTCACCAGGCAGGAGGTGGAGGCGCGCTACCCCGACGAGTACGCGGCCTGGGAGGCGGACCCCTTCACGTTCGCGCCTCGCGACGGAGAGTCGGGACTGGCGGTCCTGGCCCGTGCCCTCCCGGTCATCCGCGAGATCGTCACCGCCCATCCCAGCTGCGACGTCCTCGTGGTCTCGCACAAGGCCACCATCCGCCTTCTCCTTGCCAGCCTGCTCGGCTTCGATGCTCGGGGCTACCGCGATCGGCTCGACCAGGCGCCCGCCGCGCTGAGCGTCCTGGACTTCGTGGACCACGTGCGCGCCCGACTGATGCTGTTCAACGACGTGTCTCACTACTCGCGCGAGATCCGGCGGCCCGATGGAAACCTGTCGCGCTGGTGGGACTCGAAGGCGCGGGCGTGATTCGCGGCGCCCGCGGGTCTAGAAGACCACGCCGCTGTGAAGGATCACGTTCGCGTAGGGAGTGAACTCGCCGGTGCGCACGACCGCCCGGGCGCTCCGGGTGAGCCGCTTCAGCTCCTCGTGCGTGACGATCTCGAGCCCGCGCTCCCGGACTCCGGGCAGGGCGAGCAGGCGGGCCTCGAGGAGCTGCCGGAAGTCCGCCGGGCTGGCCGTCCGCGTCTCGGCGGCGATCGTGGCCCGCTCCACCTCCATCTCGGCGAGGACCGCCTCCAGCACGTCGAGCAGGGGCGGCTTGCCCGGCGTGAAGGCGAGGTCGATGCGCTCGACGCCGGACGGGATGGGCAGCCCGGCGTCGGCGATCACGATGAGATCGCCATGGCCGAGCGAGGCCACCACGCGCGACAGGTCGGGGTTGAGGAGAGCACCGCGTTTCATGTGGCCTGTTCATGGAGGAACCCTGGCCGCGGCGCGCCCGCCAGAGGCTCGAGGGGCTCGGTCCGGTTGATCACCTGCAACCGGCTGCCGCCTCCGTGAGGGGCGGCGGCCCAGCGCGCGGCGTTGGCGAGGATCTGGAGAATGGACGGGCTCTCGTAGATCGGGAACGCCTCGTGACCGGGACCGAGATAGAAGATGCGGCCGCGCCCGCGCCGGTAGCAGCACCCGGAGCGGAACACCTCGCCTCCCTGGAACCAGCTGATCAACACCAGCTCGTCGGGCGGCGGCACGTCGAACGGCTCGCCGTACATCTCGCTGGCCGGGAGCTCGACATGGGCGGCCAGGCCGGCGCAGATCGCATGGGCGGGGTCGACCACCCAGAGCCGCTCGCGCTCGCCGCCCGGCGTCTCCCGCCAGGCCAGATTGCAGCTCGTGCCCATGAGCCGGCGGAAGATTCGCGAGTGGTGGCCGGAGTGCAGCACGACCAGGCCCATGCCGTCCAGGACGCGCCGCTGAACGCGGTCGACCACGTCATCGGCGACCTCCGCATGAGCGATGTGTCCCCACCAGAAGAGAACGTCGGTGCGCTCGAGGCGCGCCGCCGGGAGTCCGTTCTCCGGCTCGTCGAGGGTGGCAGTCTGCGCCTCGATGCCATGAGCAGCGAGGCCGCGCTGGATCGCGCCATGGATGCCGTGCGGATAGATCCGCCTGACCTCCTCGTCGTCGCGCTCGTGCCGGTACTCGTTCCAGATGACGACCTGCATGACAGACCTCGGCGGGTCAGCGGGTTGGGGAATCGCCCGGCGGCGCGATCGGGATCTCGCGCCCTTCCCGGGCCGAACGGTAAAGCCCGTCGATGAGCCGCATGATCGCGAGCGCATCGTCGGGCGGCGTCAGCGGGGCGGCCTCCTTGCGGACCTCCGCCGCGAAGGCCAGGACGCGTCCTCTGCGCCGGGCCGCATCCATCATGGCCGCGACCTCCTCGGCGTTCACGGCCGGAGGCTTCTCGCACAGGACGTGCTTGCCGGCGTCGAGTGCCGCGATCGCGACCGGCCGGTGAAGGTAGGTGGGCAGTGCGACCACCACGGGCTCGACGTCCGCTCCCGCCAGCAGCTCGTCGGCCAATGCGTAGGCGCGCGCTCCGGGATTCAGCTCCGCGAGAGCGGCGAGGGTCGCCGGATCGACATCGGCGACCGCGGTGATGACCCCGGCACCGCTCGCCGTGAACGCCTCCGCGTGCTGGCGCACGGCCCAGCCGCCGCCGACGACTCCGACGCGCAGGCGTTCGCGATGAAGTGAAGCGAGCGAACCGTTTCCCATATCGCTCGCATCATAGCCGCGCCCGGCCCGTCGCGTGGAGTCATCCGGGACGCCGGTGAAACAGCTGCCGGGCCGACGGGCCGTCGCCGAGATCACCTGTCGTGCGACGTCGACCGGGCTGAAGGGCGGTGTGATCGCGGAACTGCTCGATCGCCTCCGGCTCGCGGCTTGCGAAACACATCGTATCTGATATATCAATACTGATATGAACGGCAACGAGCTGTTCCTGCTGGGGCGCAGGCTGATGAAGATCGGCGAGGACGCGATCGCGCGGGCCGGATACACGCAGCTGCCGACGAGTGTGCGCTCGGTGCTGGTCGACGTGTTCGAGCATCGGGACAGCTCGATCGGCGAGATCGCGGCGCGCACCGGGTTCCCGCAGAGCCACGTGTCCGCCTCGATCGCGCGGCTCCGCGCCGGCGGTGCGCTCGTCACCACGGCCGACCCGAAAGACCAGCGGCGGACGCTGGTGCGCCAGTCGGCGCGGGTGCGGGCGCGCATCGCGAAGGGCATCACCGCGCCCATCGACGGCGCCCTGGCCGACGCGCTGGGCGGCGATGCGCGCCGTGCCAGGGCGGCCAGGGCGGCGCTCGAGGCCCTCGCCAGGCAGATGACACCAGCGCAGAAGCGGAGCACGAGATGAAGA
>WNGB01015113.1_pt1 | contig 10243 bp, 10 predicted proteins | sample 5400681 | NCBI WGS metagenome assembly WNGB01 (sample SAMN13153367, study PRJNA577476) | soil metagenome | isolation source: 115 cm soil or saprolite under grassland replicate 2 | place: USA:California | collected 2016-06-15
CCGAGGACCCTGGAGGCCACCGAGGAGAGCTTGATCCCGGCGTCCTGCAGGATCTTGTCCAGCCGCTGGGTCTCCCGGGTGCGCTCCTGGATCTGGGTCTTGCGGTACCGGGTGAGGTCGCGGAGCTCTCGGATCTCCTTGGGGGGAACGAACGACGGACGGAGCAGCCCGTGCTGGGCGAGCTCGGCCAGCCACTGGGCGTCGAGGACGTCGGTCTTTCGCCCCGGGACGTTCCGGAAGTGGCGGGCGTTCACCACCCAGGTCTCGAACTCCTCCTCCAGCACGTAGTACACGGGCTTCCAGTACACCCCGGTGGCCTCCATGGCCACGAGCTCGACGCGGTGTGCGGCGAGCCAGTCCCTGAGCGCGAGCAGCTCGAGGGTGGTGGTGGCGAACTCGTGGATCTCCTCCCGCCGCTCGTCGCCCCTGCCGGCGATGCGCACGCACGCCGTGACCTGATCCTTGTGGACATCGAGTCCGGCTGCTCGCTTGACCATCTTCCTCATCCGCGCCTCCTTCCCTCGGGGACCGACAGATGCGCCGCCCAGGGGAACCTGGCGCTCAACGAGTCTGTGTGACGTGCTCCTACGGCACAGTCCGGGGTTCCGCAGGTTCCCGCGCCATGCTTTACCTCGACCTCCCCCGGCCAAAGAAATTCGGCGATTCAAGACGGCGGCATCATTTGTACTCGCCCGAGGGTGGCGCCGCAGGCGCCATGGACTGCTTTACCCCACAGGCTGGGGATGAGTTGGCGCGGACAGCGAACCGAGCACAGCCCGCGGCGCTGCTCGTTTCGACCATCTCGTTCCTGATCCTGCCGGCCTGGATCCTGATGAGGGGTTCCACGACGTTGTGAGGCTGGCGGGCCCTTCCTGCTTGCCGCGGTCGTGCTGATCGTCTTCGCCGTCCTGTTCGGGGCTCTCCTTGCCCCAGAGCCGGCGGAGATCAGAACCACGGCCGGGGCAATCGCGGGCGTGCGCAACGCCGCTCCGATGCTTGCCGTGATCTCAGCCGAGTTCGCCGACGAGCCGGGGATCCTCCCGGCCGTTGCCGCGATCGTGCTGGTGGAGCTCTTCCTGCAGCTTCCCTGGAATCTCTGGCTCGCCCGCCGCCGGACCAGGTCCGTCCAGCTGCCGGAGATCCAGCTGGCGGAATTCGATTAGTCGGGACGGTATTCGCGGGCGAGCTCCAGAAACCGAACCTGACGTGCCGCAGCGACCGCCGGTACGGCCGCGATCTCGAGCGAGGCAGTCGCGACGGCGCCCGCCAGAGAGCGCACAGCAAGGCCGAGTTCTGCGAGGGCGTCGGGATCACCCTCGAACCAGACGAGCACGTCGACGCGCTCGGCGCCCCCGGTGGCACCTCTCTCTTCGACGATCGTTCGAAGCGGTTGATCGGTCTTGCGCTCCCACTCCTCCAGCGGGCGGGGCGGCTTTGGACTCACCGCCGGCGGCGTCTCAGCCCTCTGCGAAGCTCGAGCGTCACGCCGCCCATCAGCTGGCCACCAGACAGCTGCGCCACGTGCACGAAACGCCGCCGGCCGTCTATCTGTGCCCCCCGAACCCGGAGGCGCACCGGCATGCGTGCACCATCCAAGATCCGGACGTGTGGCACGACCATCCGCTCGCCGCGCGCGAGCGTGAGCGTAGCAACACCACGCTCCAGCTCGGCCGCCGCCGCGCCGGCGACCTCCGTTCGCAACTCGACCTGATTCCCCTTGACGCGCCGTGTCGCGTCGCGGAGAGGATCGCGCGCGCGCAGGCCATACGCCGTCCGCGGACCGTCGAGCTCCTCGAGCACACGAGCCTCGCGCCACGGCAACGCAGCGACCGGAAGGTGGAGTGTGACGATTCCGCCAACGAGGTCAGGCATCACGACGAGACTGTCTCGCTCATCCGAGCCTACGATGTAAAACGCGGTCTCGGCATCGCCGCCGGCCGCCGGCTGCACGTGGACGTTGCGCAGCGCGATGTTGTTTCGGGCAGAGATCCCCGACCATCCGCCGACGCCGATCTGCGAGGGATCGATCTCGTTCTCGAGCCTCACGATCAGGCAAAAGTGATCATCCCCCCTGATGTTGCTCCCGGGCGCAGGTGGCGCCCACGCGAAGTCGAGCTGCGTCGACGCCGCGGCGGCGAGCTGCGCGATCACGATTACGTTCGATTGGTTCGGAAAGCCGGCCGGCGGGCCGCCCGTATAGATGCCTGTCGTCTGCCACGCCGCCGGGTAGGGGATGTTCGTTGCCGGGTCGGCCCAATAGAGGTACGCCTCGGTGTTCCGCGCCGTCTGCGTGCCGCGGTTCCGGACCGTCACCCGTACGATGTTGTTGAAGCGCTGCGTCGGGTCGTAGGTTGGGTTCGGCACGGGGTTCTCGGCAGTATCGAGAACCTCGATGTCAGGGCTAAGCCATGCGACCGGTCCGGTGAAGGGCTCGGCTCCAGTGTCCGTCGGATCGTCTTGGAGCCAGACGTCCACGTTCGGCGCCGGCACCGCGCACGCCGTCCCGACCTGCAGATAGCCGAAACCGAACTGATTGCTCGGGACGCCGATCGCCGGCGCGGCCGCGGCATCCTCAAGGATCTGTTTCAAGTTCGCCCACGTTGCTCCCCCGCCTCGACACTCGAACAGGAGCGCGCAGGCGCCGGCGAGCAAGGGTGCCGACATGCTCGTTCCGCTCATGATCGTATAGAGCGGGCCGCCAGGATTCGTGTTCATGTTTCGCGACGCGGGCGCGGTGACGTTCGTCCCGACTGTGGCGAGGTCGGGCTTGATCCGGCTGTCTCGCGTCGGGCCGCACGAGCTCCGTGCGGCAATCGCCGGTGGCGGGCCCGTCTTGTCGTGGTTCCCGACCGAGAACGGACGCCGTGCAGTCGCGGGAATCGCGAGCGTCAGCTGGTTCTCTTGGAGGAAGGGCGGCTGGAACGCGGAGACGAAGCGATTGTTGCGGTCAACCCAGGCCTGAAAGCTGCCATTCACGACGGTCGTGCCCGTGAGCGCGAACGTCCAGTTCCCCTGGGGGATCGACTGCCCCGCCGGCACTACGAAGATGATGCTGATCAGCTTGTCGCCGTTCCGCGGATCGTTGACGGTCGACGCCACCTGGACTTGTACTCCACCCGCGAACGTCGCGCTCGCGGTGAATCCCGGCGCGACAGGGCCGATGGCGGCTCCAGCCGGCGGCGTCACCGTGATCGTGAACTGGTCGTGGCCGTCGTACCAGATCTCGACATCGTCGCTGGCCTGCGCGCCTGCTCCATAGTTCAGGACGAGGTTGGTCGTCCCGCTCCCCGGGACCGTGCCGGCCGCGTGACACGCCGTTTGGTTCGAGTTTCCGGCCGAGACGGTGATGGCACGGCCGGGCGTGAGCAGGAGCGAGTCGAGAAACTGCTCCCCGAGTGCCGACCCGTCGTGTGGCCCTTGGTTGTCGCTCTGGCTCATGTTGATGGCGCACGGCTGTCCGAGCTGGGCGGCGCGCGCGAAGATGTAGGCGAAGCCGTCAGCAACGAAGGTGCTGTCGGCGAAGAGCGCCGTGCCCGGCGCGCCGAAGTTCGATACGAAGATGATCGAGGCGCCAGGCGCAGCGCCGGTGAAGGTCCCTGCCTGCCCGAGGCCGTTACCCGCGGCGATACCAGTCGTGTGCGTCCCGTGGGCGGCGACGGCGCCGCCGTGTCGGACGGTCTGGTACGCCGGCACAGCGGGCGGATTGAAGCTCGTCAGCTCCGCGTCGATCGTCGCCTGGCTGTACTCGACGCCATACGTCGTACCACCCGCGGGCGTGAAGCCGGGAAGCGCCGGCGGGCCGGCCTCGGTCCCCTGCGGGGTGAGCGCCTGGTCCCAGAGAAAGAGGAGCCTCGTCGCGCCCGCGGCCGTGCGGAAATCGGGGTGGTAGATGTCGAGCGTGCTGTCGAGCATCCCGACGATCACGCCGTTCCCCGTGATCGGTGGCATCGCACTCTGGAGCGTGTTGATCTGCGCGAACGAGATCGCCTGGTTGAGCGTCGGGAAGAGGGGACGAGCGAGCTCGATCGCGCGGACCCACGAGACCTCCTCGAGCGCAGCGACGCGGTCGAGCGGGACGAACGCCGTAAAGACGTCCCCCGCCTGACCCCGCACGCGCGCACCGAGGCGCCGGAGATCCTGCGCGCTCCCGTCACACAGGACGAACACTGACGCGTACGGCTGACGCATCCTAAGGGGGGAGACGCGCGGCTCCTGCCGCCTTGGGGGAACGTAGATTCCGGTCGTCAGCGGCGTGAAGAGGCGGCGCTCGATGCTCTCGAACGCGCCGCGGACGTCCTCCTCTTTAAGTTCCTCCTCTCCTCGACGGTCGACGAGTTCTCGGACCTCCTCGTCGAGTTTGCGAATGCGGGCGTCCTCATCGCGCTTCAGCTCCGTGAGCGTCGGCGTCGGTAGCGAGAGCAGGAGAGCAAAGCGAGGATCGAGCTTCGGCCGCCCGGGCTGCGACCGAGACCGCGAGCGGGTACCGGCAGTACGTTGGCGCGCCATGCGCAACCTCCAAACGAAGCGTTGCCGCTGGCTTACCCGCACTCGACCCTAGGTCGCCCCCCCATGCCTTGTCAAGGCGCCGAGTTGACTCACCAGAAATGTCCTCGAAATGACCTCTTTGCCTCACCGGTGGATGTCCTTGGGTTGACGCTCCCCCCGGGCCTGCCGGCCCCGGAGGAGGGGGCGCGGTGGGTCTGTCGATGGCAGAGCGAAGAGTGGTGGCCAAACAGATGGCGAGGCGTTACCAGGGGCCTCTAAAGCCCAGAAGGGCAAGATGCTCGACGAGCTATGCGCGCTCACGGGGTGGACCCGTCGTCACGCCCGCAGGGCTCTTGCCCGGGCGCTCTTGGGTCGCGCCGAGTCTCCGCGGCGACCACGGCCCAGGATCTACGGGCAAGATGTCGCGGAGCCGCTGCGGCTGGTGTGGGCGGCGCTCGGCGGCCCGGCGGGAAAGCGTCTGGCGCCGTTCATGGCCGAGGCGTTCGGGGCCCTGGAACGTCACGGGGAGCTCCAGTGCGGTGGCGAGGTCCGCGACAAGCTGCTTCAGATCTCGGCGGCGAGCATCGATCGCTTGCTCGCTCCGGAGCGAGCTCGCCTGCAGGTGCGGGGACGCTCGGGGACCAAGCCGGGCTCGATCCTGAAGCGGCAGATCCCCATCCGCACCTTCGCCGATGGATGAGGTCTGAGTCCGAAGTACTCAAGTCCTGCGCGGAACGACTCCGCACGCGGTCAGGGCATTCCGCCTGCAAGGCAAGCGAATCGAACGGCGGATACTCGCTTCCCGCGGATCCAAAGGGGCGCTGGCTCGTCTCCGTCGCCCCGCTGCGAATCCGCAGGCGCATGAAATCCCCCGGTGGGTTCCCCCCATGGGAGACAGTTCCCGGGACCGGCCGGCACGCTATGAGTGAGCCACACCGCCAGGTGGGCAAGAAGGCTGGGAGCCAGTCGGTCATCGACCTCGCACCCTACGGGCTCGCGTTGCCCGGAGTGCTGGGTCATCCAAACAAGTCAGAAGGTCTGGTCAAGCGCATGATCGCAGTTTCTGACCCCTACGGGCCTCCCGACAACTCCCCTCACCGGCTCAGGAGCATCGATGCGAGCGGCGTCCCTCCGGGCTCTGTGAAGTAGCCGAGGAGTTGGAAGCCAGTCCGGCCCGTGCTGAAGGTGGTGTTGACGACCGTGACCTCTGTTCCCCCCGCGAATTTGATCCCGCCGGTGAAGTGCTGGCTCCAGTTCTCCGCGGTGCCGACCGTGTTGTACTGGAACTTCGACCAGTCCCGATGGGCGCCCCAGGAGCATGCTCCTCGATGCGGTACCGCACCACGAGGTCCGGATCGCTCTTCTCGACCAAGGGGGAACACGATGACGTCGGTCAGGACGAAGATCCTCTTCTGCGGGACAGTCAGGGCGGAGAAGGTCTGGTTGGGATCGACGGTGAATCCACCCGTGGCGAAGACGTCCCCCGACGGGATCGCGCTTAGATGACTCTTCCCAGGCATTGGTGCGCACCCCTTCCTGGCCCATATCTTCATTCGCATTATCACCTACCGAAGTTATCGGATCGTCACCGGATCTGCCCCTCCGACCTCGACCTGAAGGGGATGATGGCCAGCCTCACTGGTCTACTGCTCATCGGCGAAAGCAGCGTGGTGCAGGGAACCCGACGCCCCCACTTCAGGGTGAGCCTGGCCCCTTATGAACGTGCCTTGCTGGCGGCCTCGAGGCCCTCCATGACCGTCCTTTCTTCGAAGTGCCCGAGATCGTCAATGACCTCTTGGATGGCCCGTCGTAGCTGCTCGCTGGCCTGCCCCTGGACATCCCTCAACGTTGCGGCGATGGAACGGAGGAGATCTGGAAGAAACCCTTCGGGCTTCGGATTGTGTCGGGTTCGGACCACTCGCTGGACCCGCTCTAACAGGTCGACCGCCTGTGACCGTCGGCGCTCCGACCTGAGCAGCTGCATCGCCTCTGCACCGTTCTCGTTCAACAACTGCACGTACCGTCGTCCCACCGCGGTCCGCACCATGTCCCGGTCGCGGAACGCCCGCATGTCGTCGATCTCTTCGACCAATGCGGTCCCGGTGATGGTCTCCTCCACGACGCAGAGACAGGCCAGCAGGAGCTCGACCAGTCCGGCTGAGACCTCCGAGATGATGTTCAAGGCCTCCGCGTAGACGGGCTGGAACTCTGTCCCCGTCTCGATGGTGTATGTGTACACACGCCTCTTGGTGCCATCGACGAAATGGCGGCTGTAGGTGAAGTCCCTCGAGGTCCCTGAAGTCGGGTAGAGCAGGACACCTTGCTCGATGGTGTAGACGCGCCCGCGGACCGCTGCGATTGCATCTCTCATGAAGGTCGCCGTCGAAACGTACCAACTGAGGTCGCCGGGCGGGATGTATTCCTTGTATACGCTGTCTCCGGGCGTGCCCCGGAGGCCGTCGTAGATGGGGTTCTGGAAGTTCATGGAAGGGTCCGTGGTCTGGTTGTCGTCGTCACCCCACGGATGAAGGATCAGCTGCTCGTAGGAGTGTACGTCAGCGAAGCATTCGATGTTGGCATACGTGTCGAGCATGTGGCGGACGTTGCGGGTCTCCGGCTCCGAGAAGGCTCCCGAGCCTTTGAAGTTCAAGCTGCAGGAGCTCGCGCTGGTTCCGATTCCGCTCGACCACAGGAAGTCGTAGTTACGGTTGATGTCCACGCCCATGCATGGCTGGCCGGGGTTCGGGTTTCGGTTCTTCCGCCACCATTCGTCGCCGCCGGGCGACTGCACGTACATGCGCCCATCCGGGTTCACCAGGGGGAGGATCAAGATATCGAGGTGGTTCACGAGGAGCTGCACGGTCGAGGGGTCATACGTCTTTGGCCCGAAGGTGAGTCCACTGCCGCTTGTGTACGCCCGACACAGCTTGAGGGCGAACGAAACCAAGAGGTCGGGGTTCACCAGTTCTTCGGAGTGGACCCCACCGATCAGGATCACGCCGTGGCGGTCAGCTCCTGAGCCGCTGGCCACTTTGATGGCGCGGATCGTCCGTCCCTCGATTGAGGTCTCCGGCATCAGGATCAGCGAACAAATGGCGGGATAGGTTGTGGCCAGGTACTGGAGACAGGCCTCAATCCCGGTCGCGGTGAGGTAGCCGGAGGGAGGCATCAGGCTTCCTGCTCCATCCCCTTGATCCACTCCTCGAACTCGATCGTCTCAGCCCTGGCCCGGGCAATCTTGTCGGCATGCTCACGGACGAGGACCTGGTAGCCGTCCGCGACCAGTCTGCCCACCTCCTCCATCGTCAGCAGTCCGTCGATGATGAAGGCGTCCTTGTCATCGCGCTTCGACGTGGCGGCGAACAGGTCCATGTCGTAGGCCTGCAATTCCCGGAGCCGGCGCCTGTCGGGGGCGATGACGGTTGCGAAGAACCTTGCTTCCACGCTGCCCTCCTTCTCTCCGCCTGCTGTTTGTGCCCGGGCTACCGCCAAGCTACCTCAATCGTGGGCATGTGGGGCCAGTCAGGAACCGGATCCTCACCGTCCCGTCATTGGCGCCGAATCCAGGACGGCTTCGGGGACGGCTTCGACGATGGGCTCAGGGAGGGGCCTGGAGAGAGGCTAGGACCCTGCGCACGTAACTTCGAGGCGGTCCACGCCCTGGCTGTGGTCCTCGTGGAGCTCGACGCTTTCCCTCCCGAGCCGGCTTCAAGAAGCTGGGCTAGCCCGTTCCGGAATCGTATTTCGTGTCCGAGCGGAACAGCTCCGCTCCGCACCTCGCACACTCGACCGAATTGTGTATCTGTCCCGCCACTTGGACCGTCACCGAGACACCGATTGTCGAAGTGAGCCGACTTCTGAGATGGCCTTCACGACCATCGGCGCAATCAGCACCGCATTGTTGATCGTGAAGCGGCGGCGGATCTTTGCATCAACGGGCCAAGTAGGCATCCCCTCGATCGCGTGATAACGGTCGATCTTGGGTTGGAGCTTCTCCTTCAAAGCGGTTCGTTCAGTTTCGTCACGTGCAGAGACGAGCCTGGACTGGAGCTGCGCGACCTCTTCACTCAGCGCATCGGCATCCAGGAGGAGTTCGGCCTTGCGAGCCCTCATCGTCTTGTGGAATGCGAGCATCGGGGAGATGAAGGCGAGCACTTCAATGAGCACGCAGACGCCGAGAAGAACGAGGTAGGTGCCCCGCCAACTTTCGTACCTCTCAAGGATCGGGATCACCACCCACCAGACGGCGAGGAACAGCGCCGGGATCGCGACGATCATGGCTTGGAAGAAGTAGAAGTCGCCGACGGGCTTCAGCCCAGCTGCACCGTCAAGATGCGCCGGTTGGGGCACCAACCGAAGGCCGCGAGCTCGGAGCACGGGCCCGAGAGAGCCGTAGGCGATCCCGCGCCCGAAGGTCCTCCCCGCAAAGTAGCCACCGCCAATCGCCACCGCGAGTATGAATACGCGCGTTCGGACGCCCAGCCCGTACACGATCAGGAATGCGATGACCATGACCACCGCTCCAAGCAAGCCGACGCTCTGACCGATCAGTTCCGCCCGAGCCTCCAGGTCATCGACGAGCTGCGCGATCGCCGGCTCCTCAAGGGAAAGCGCTCCGCGCCTTTGCAGCCGGATGAGCATCTCGCGCATTCGGGCGGGGAGCTGCATCGCTACCTCTAGACCCACGACGAGCGCTAGAGCTCCAGAGACGAACAGCGGATCCCATACCCGCACGTTCGGGCCGAAGGCGATGAACTCGTAAGCGAGGATGATCACGATTGCGATAAGCAGCGAGGCGGCGGGATGTTCTCCGATCCAGGACTCGAGGTGCAGTGCAGCGCGTGGCGTCCGAGGCACCTGGAACACGGGCCATCCTGAGTTCGTCCGTCTAGATCGGCGAGCAGCTGTGCGCCGCGTTCTCACGGGACCTTTCCCTCGCCTGGGAGCCACTGGCCAGCACCGCCATTCATCCCTAGTGCCCCGCGTCTGAAGTCATTTGACGGTTCCTGGCGTGCCTGAGCACCTCGTCCGGCGTCTTCGTCCAGGCGAACGGATGGCAGCGGTCGTTCCATCCGTCGATGAATCGCCGGATCGCACCGATGAGATCCTTCACGCTCTTGAAAGCGCCGCGACGGATGGCTTGGCGGGTGATGATCGAGAAGAACACCTCCACTAGGTTGAGCCACGAGCCCGAGGTCGGCGTGAAGTGCAGCGTGATCCGGGGATGTTTCGCCAGCCAGGCCTCGACGTCCGGATGCTTGTGGGTTCGGTAGTTGTCCACCACCACGTGCAGCTCGCGCCTGGGGTAGACACGGGCCACCTTCTTCAAGAAGTCCAGGAACTCCTCGTGCCGGTGCCTGTCGTAGCAGGCATCGATCACCTTGCCCGTGGCCACCTCGAGCGCGGCGAACAGCGTGGTGGTGCCGTGGCGGACGTAGTCGTGGGTGGCCCTCTCCGGGAGGCCGGGCCGCAAGGGCAGGATCGGTGCGGTGCGATCCACCGCCTGGATCTGGCTCTTCTCGTCCACGCAGAGCACGATGGCCTTCTCGGGTGGATCCAGGTACAGCCCGATCACGTCGCGGATCTTGGCCTCGAGCTCGGGATCGGTGGAGAACTTGAACGTCTCCCGCCGCCACGGCTGGAGCCCGAACTGCCTCCAGCACCGGGCCACCGTGGCGTCGCCGATCCCAAGCTCGGAGGCGAGCAGCCGGGTGGACCAGTGCGTCACCCCGAGCCGCTTCGGCGGAGATTCCAGGGT
>WNGB01015116.1_pt1 | contig 10242 bp, 10 predicted proteins | sample 5400681 | NCBI WGS metagenome assembly WNGB01 (sample SAMN13153367, study PRJNA577476) | soil metagenome | isolation source: 115 cm soil or saprolite under grassland replicate 2 | place: USA:California | collected 2016-06-15
CGTCGACCGCTCCGCGAGGCCGGTGAGCGCAGTGCCGACGAACCCGGCGAGGGATCCCAGAATCAGCCAGGTCGCGGCGAGCGGAGCCGCCGGGAACCTCCCGATCCGCGACAGCACATCGAGACCCAGCGCCCCGATGTAGAAGGCGATCGGGAAGTGGACCAGCATTGGATGGATCGGCCGGTCGATCGGCTTGCCCTGGAGGATCTCCCGGAGCGTCCACGGCCTGGTCTCCCCGCTGGGTGCGCGGTACTTCCGCCTGATGGCCATGGAAGGATCCCCTCTCTTTATCGGCGTTCCGAGGGCAAGGCGCCTTCTACCGTTCATAGCCTAGTGACCGGGTCGAACTCGGGGAAAGCGGGTGGCTCGCTGCGGACCTCGACTCACCTGGACAGGATCTGCTCTGGGACGGGCTCTGATCAGTGTCCGCTGTCACGCGGTGAGCGACTGTGTGGCCTCGATGTTCCCGTTTACGTCCACCGCTCTGAAGCGGATGTTGCTGCCCGCGGTCAAAACGAAGGGACCCATGTAGCGCTGAAAAGCCCCCAGGTTGAGCCGGTACTCGATGCCGGCCACGCCGACGTCATCCGTGGCCTCCAGCGAGACCAGGCTGCCGCCTTCGACCACGGTCGTGCTCGCCGTGGTCACTGGAGGCACCTGGTCCGAGAAGTCGAAGGTGGCGCTCCACGCCACGCGGGCCAGGCGCCGTTGGCCTCCGAGCGAGGGATGAAAGTAGTCGCGCCTCGAGATGTCCTCTGGCTGGAACGGGTCGGAGAAGACCACATTCTGATCGAACCGGCAGTGGATATACATCGCGCACACCTCCGCCAGCTGGGTGTTGAAGTCGAAATTGCGCTGGCGCACGGTCATTCGCCGCCTCACGTCCAGGGCATCTGTGGAGCGCGGGCGCTGTAGCAGCGATTGGCATATATCCAACGTCCGCCAGGCTACTCGGGCCAGGAGATTGTCCTTCAAGATGACCCACAGCCGGAAGACGTCGGGGATGCTCACGACGTAGACGCGAGCTCGGGGCGAGCCGGCAGAGAGCGCAGCTATGGCTCGTTCGAACTGGGAACGGAACTCGGCCACCGACGTCATCCCAGCGACCGTTCGGGTGCACAGGTCATTCGCGCCTATCAGGATCGTCACGTACGCCACGTCCCGATCGTTGACCTGTTGCATCTGCGACTCGAGCCCGGCCATCTTCCCCCCGTTCACAGCATGGTTGTAGTTCCGGCCGAGGATAGTGGGTTGGGCAACCAGGATCCGTCTGTAGTGGCTCTCCACGGAGGCCCGCGTGCCGGTCGACCAGGAGTTGCCGGGGGCGTCGGAGAAGGGCAATGTGCCCGTGTTGTACGCGCGGGTGATGGAATCGCCGGTCGCGGCCATCGAATTCGGGTACCCGGTGAGATTCGGCGTAGCCTGGACCGAGGTGACGGCTTGTAGAGCTAGGATCGTGGCGAGCGCGACGGTCTTGATCCCGAACCTCATGTCCTTCCGCTCCTTCTGGCGCGTCTTGCGCGTTCGGGGAGGCCCGCAAGAACAGTGGTGCGGAAACTGGCTACTGCACCGTAACTCCTAACATGGCGGGGTGACATCGCGGCGGGTCACAGCGGGCGCCCAATGGGGGCTCCATGAAGCGATAGGCTCCGCGGGAGCACTCGATGGAGAAGGCACCTAAGGAGGCGCAGATGTCCGGCATGAGCCCCCAGGACGTCTACGAGCTGGCCGGAGTGGCCGATCCGCGGCTATCCCCGGACGGTTCCCAGGTGGCCTTCGTCATGTGGCGGATGGACCGAGAGGCCAGCGAGTACAGGAGCAACATCTGGCTGGTCCCGCTCGACGGGTCGGCTCCGCCCCGGCGAATCACCTCCGGCGAGAAGCGCGATGCGGACCCGCGCTGGTCCGGGAACGGGCGGTGGCTTGCCTTCACGTCCAACCGGGCGGCCGAAAAGATGCAGCTCTACGTCATGCCCCTCGGGGAGCCCGGCGAGCCCCGGATGCTCACCGACCTCAAGGAGGACGTCGAGCAGGTGGCATGGTCGCCCGACGGCTCCGGCCTGGTGTTCGCCTCGCGCGACCCGGACCCCGCATACGAGGAGAAGGACCAGAAGAAGCGGCTCCCCCGGCGGATCCGACGGCTGCAGTACAAGCTCGATAAGGAGGGCTGGACGGCCGATCGCCCCCATCACCTATTCGTGGTGCCGGCCGATGGGTCCGAGGCTCCCCGGGCGCTGACGTCGGGCGATCACGAGGACGTGCAACCGGCCTGGTCACCCGACGGGACCAGGATCGCGTTCGTCTCCGCCCGGCACGAGGACTGGGACGTGACGCCCGTCACCGATGTCTACGTGGTCGAGGCCGCTGGGGGCGAGCCATCGCGCGTCACCATGCTCGACGGTGAGTGCTCCGGACCCTCATGGTCCCCCGATGGGACGACGATCGCCTACTACTACACGCCGAGCGTATTCGATGACCCCCGGCACACGCAGGTCGCGGTGGTGGATCAGTCCACCGGAGATCGAAAGGTCCTCACGTCCTCACTCGATCGCAACTGCCGGCCATACCCAGAGATCCGCGAGCTCATCTGGGACGGGGACACCCTCCTGTTCGCCATCGAGGACCGGGGCAACGTGCCCCTGTACCGCGTCGCCTCCGACGGCTCGGCGCCGCCCAACCCCGTGGTGGACGGGGAGTTCGCTGTCACCGGGTACGATGCGGTCGCGGGACGCATCGCGCATGCCGTGACGACTCCGAGCTCGCTTTCCGAGCTCCACGGCGAGGAGCAACGGCTCACCGATGTTGGGAAGGGCTTCACTGAAGGGCTCGAGCTGGCGACTCCGGAGCACTTCGCGGCGGTCTCTCCCGACGGCACTGAGGTCGAGGCCTGGATCATGCGCCCCGTCGGCTTCGAGGAGGGCACACGGTACCCGCTCTTGCTGAACATCCATGGCGGGCCGTTCACCCAGTACGGGAACCGGTTCTTCGACGAGTTCCAAATCTACGCGGGCGCGGGCTACGCAGTGGCGTACGCGAACCCCCGGGGCTCGTCCGGCTACAGCGAGTCGTGGGGTAGGGCCATCCGGGGACCGGTGGAGGGCGGGCCCGGTTGGGGAAGCGTCGACTACGAGGACCTGATGGCGGTGGTGGACGAGGCCATCAAACGGTTCGACTTCGTCGATCCCGACCGGCTGGGGGTGATGGGCGGCTCCTATGGCGGCTACATGACGTCGTGGGTTGTGGGGCACACCGACCGGTTCGCCTGCGCGATCTCCGAGCGCGCCGTCAACAACCTCCTCTCGCAGGACGGGACGAGCGACATCGCCTCGTTCTTCAAGGGCTACACGGGGGCCTACGTCTGGGAGGCGCCCGAGGCCTACCTGCGAGTCTCCCCCTGGAGCTACGCCAAGGACATCACCACTCCCCTGCTGATCATCCACTCGGAGGAGGATCACCGATGCCCGGTGGGGCAAGCCGAGGAGCTGTTCGTCTACCTTCGAGCCAACAAGCGGCAGGTCGAGCTTGTTCGGTTCCCCGGCGAGTGTCACGAGCTGTCGAGGTCTGGCAGCCCCGGGCACCGCGTGATGCGATTCGAGATCATCCTCGAGTGGCTCGACCGGTACCTGAGGCAGTAGGAGGAGCCGACCCGCCGCCAGTGCGAACACAGAACGTGGGCCGAGGACATGGCGCCTGACCCACGCGGCGTCCTTCCACAGCACGAACTCAGACTCCGCTGCTGAAACGGGCCCTTTGTGTGTCCCTTCGACCCGACCTAGCCGCACCTTGCACTCAGGCCTTCTCAAGCCGTATACCTTCAATCACAAGCCCCAAGGCGATGGGAGGCAGCCATGGCTCACCCAAACGAGGACCTTCTTCGGCAGGGACTCGAAGCGTTCTCGAAAGGAGATATGGAGGGCGTTGCTGCTCTGTTCGCAGATGATGTGGTCTGGCACACGCCGGGCCGGGGGCCCCTCGCTGGTGATCACCGAGGGAAAAGCCAGGTCATGTCGATGTTGGGCAAGCAGGCGGAGCTCACGGGAGGGACCTTCCGAGCTGAGCTTCACGACATCCTGGCCAATGACGAACACGGGGTGCTGCTTGCCACGGTCAGGGCCGAGCGAGGGGGGAAGACGTGGGAGGACAACGGGCTCCTGGTCTTTCATATCCACAACGGGAAGGCATCTGAGGTCTGGCTGCACCCGGGCGACCAGTACGCGGGCGACGAGTTCTTCTCATAGGACAGCGCTTCTGACGCAACTCCTCGTGGCCCCCGTCGCGGCGAGCCCCGCGATGACGCCGCTGGCAAGGCGCCGGTGGCGGGAGAGGTCTCGGCGAGGCGCCCAGAATAGGGATCGAGCTCGTGGCAGATGAGCTCCCCAGAGAAGCCGGCCGGGGAGCAGGTTCTTCGTCTCCGCCGACGCGGCCTCGGCGCAACTCCTCACCGGACGCGGACGATTGCCTCGGCCTCGTTGCTCTCGCTCGGTATTGCCTACCGGAGCGGAGGGCATTCGGCTGGAGCGCTGGTCGGATCGGGCAACCGATCGGCACGTGGTGAGATGGCCGGTTGTCGTGGAGAGGGAGGGCTACCGACCTCACCGGTGGACTTCTGGGAACGAATAGGGGTGGACTCCGTCGTGCACCGAGGAGGACGTCATGACTAAGGTAATTGCCGTGGTGGCTGCCGCAGTTTCGCTCGCGGGCGCGGCGACGTTCGTTGCCTTCGCGGGCCGCACTGCCGCGAGTGGGAATGGCTGCGTGACCTACAACCCGCAGATCCCCGCCCCGTCGCACTTTGTGAGCACGATCGACAACACGTACTTCCCCTTGCCGGTAGGCAGGAGGCTGGAGTATCGGGGCATCGAAGACGGGCAGAGGGAAGTCGACAGGGTGAGCGTGACCGACAGGACGAAGGTCATCGAAGGGATCACGGCTACGGTCGTTCGGGATGAGGTCCTGGAGCAAGGTGGCAGGCTCCTCGAGAAGACGTTCGACTGGTATGCACAGGACGATCAAGGCAACGTGTGGTACCTGGGCGAGGACACGAATGAGTACCTCCCCAACGGCAAGGTCGACACCTCTGGGTCGTGGGAGGCCGGCGTCAACGGAGCGAAGCCGGGCGTCATCATGGAGGCGGACCCGCAGGTCCCCGACGGCTACCGGCAGGAGTGCCTTTCGGGAGAGGCCGTAGACATCGCCTGGGTAGTGAGTGCCGGCGGCTCGATCGAGATCCCTTACGGGACCGTGCATCGCGTCCTTCGCACGCTCGAGTTCTCCCCGCTCGAGCCCAATATCGTCAGCGAGAAGCGTTACGGACTGGGCCTCGGAATCGTGTTGGAGCGCAACCTTCACGGCGGCCAAGAGACCTTCGAGCTGGTCCGCGTGAGCGGATGACCGGGACGCGCCGTGGACCGCAGAGCCAGAGTCGAGAGGAGACATCCATGTCCACCGAAGAGAACAAGGCGATCGTCCGGCGCTGGTTTGAGGAGGTCGTAACGAGAAGAGGTTGGATCGGGCCGACGATAACGTCGCGAAGGACTACGTTGACCATGGTGCCCTGCCCGGGCAAGCGCCCGGGCTGGAAGGAGCCAAGCGCAAGAGGGCCATGTACGCTGCAGTATTTCCCGATCTGCGCACCTGGAGCGAGGACATGGCCGCAGACAAGGGACGAAGTCGCGGTGCGCTGGATGGCCGAGGGGACGCAACAGGGGGAGTTGCTCGGCATCCCACCCACAGGGAAGCACCTGCGGTTCGGTGGCATGAGCATCTTCCGCCTGGCCGAGGGGAAGATCGCGGAGCAATGGGAGGAGTGGGACAAGCTGGATCTGATGCGCCAGCTCGGCGCGATGCCCTCGCCGGGCAGGCGAACCCCTAAGCCCAGGCCAGGCGCCAGTGACGCACGCTGGGCGACTGCGGGAGCGACCGCTGGTACTGGCTAGCGCTTCAGGGAAAGGAGAGTTAGGGCATGTCCACCGAAGAGAACAAGGAGGTCGTTCTGCGCTGGATAGAGCAGGCGTGGGAGAAGAAGAACGTGGACGTCATCGATGAACTGCACGCCCCTGACTACGTCGGCCATATCGTCGGTACCCCTGGACCGGTCCGAGGCCGCGAAGCGTTCAAACAGCTCTTTGCCTGAAGAGTACGTTTTCGCTGACTCGTCGCCCTGACCAGCGCCGATGTAGCATCGCGCGGTCATGCTGTTCGCTCTCCTTTACGCGTTGCTCCGCCGCGTGATCGGGTCCGGTCGTCCGAGTGCGGATCGCGAACTGGAGATCGAGGTCGTCGTCCTTCGGCACCAGGTGAAGGTGCTCTCCCGCAAGGTCGGGCGACCGAAGCTCCGCCGGATCGACAAGGCCTTCCTCGCCGCCTGCTCACGCGTGGTGCCTAGGCATCGGTGGGGATCCTTCATCGTGGCGCCCTCCACCCTGCTGCGTTGGCACCGAGAACTCGTGCGGCGGAAATGGACATACAGGCAGGAACGCGCCGGCCGGCCGCCCATCGACCCGGCACTCGCGGCGCTCATCTGCCGCATGGGAAGGGAGAACCCACGATGGGGCTACATGCGGATCAAGGGGGAGTGCCAGAAGCTCGGGATGAGCGTGGCTGCGACCACGGTGAAGAAGGTCCTTCGGGCCGCGGGGCTCGAGCCCGCACCCCGCCGGGACGGCCCGAGCTGGAGCGAGTTCCTGCGTGCTCAGGCAGACGGGATCTTGGCATGCGACTTCTTCACGGTCGAGACGGTGTTCTTGCGCACGCTCTACGTGCTCTTCTTCATCGAGGTCGGGAGCAGGCGCCTCCACGTCACCACCTCGACTCGCAACCCCGACGGGGACTTCTGCGCCCAGCAGGCTCGAAACCTTGCGATGGCGGGGGCCACGGACGGCTTCCGGTTCCTGATCCGCGACCGCGACTCCAAGTACACGCGGGCCTTCGATGAGGTGTTCATCTCCGAGGGTGCCCGGGTGATCAGGACCCCGGTTCGGGCTCCCAAGGCCAATGCGTTTGCTGAGCGGTTCGTTCGCACCGTTCGCGACGAGGTCTTGGATCTCACGCTCATGCTCGGCAGACGACACCTGGACCGGATCCTTCGGCGCTACGCGGGGCACTACAACGCCCAGCGCCCCCACCGAGGTCTGGATCTTCGAACTCCAGCCGGAGCGTCCGAGCGGCCGATCTCACCCGACGCGCCGCGCGTTCGCCGGATCGATGTCCTTGGCGGCCTGATCCACGAATACGAACCGGTGGCTGCGTGATGGATCAGAGAAAACGTACCCTTCAAGCCGACCGCAGCATGACGCAAGACTCCCGAGTCGGAAGTTCACGGAGCGTCCGACTTGCTTCCCGTGGCGATGTGTGGGTCTGCGTGCTGCCTGCATGCGCGATACGCGGACGCGTTAGGCTTCCAGTATGGCCAAAGCCGTCACCCGCTGAGGTTCGAGTTCCCTTCGAGGAACTCTACCCGTAGCTCCGCGGCGTATGGACCCTCGTACCTCAGCACGTAGAGTCCGTTGCGGACGTCCACAACGTAGATCAGGCCGTCCTTGACGACCGGGTAGCTCCACATGGCTACCTTGTCCGGGCCTTCGGTGAGCCCCGGGTCCTCGGTGGCCACCGAGGCCAGCGGCTCGGGGACGAACTCCGCCAGCGGCTCGGGCCGGGCCGGGTCGTCAGTGGAGAACACCTGGAGCCCGGCGCTGTGCCAGCTGACCAGAGCCAGGTGCTCGGTGAGCGTGGGGTTGTGCGAGGAGAAGTTGGCGTCCGCGTCCCGGTCGGGGTCGACCTGGGCGCAGTACGAGGGGTCGTTGTACGGATGAACGCGGTACTCGGCGAGGATGCGCGGCGCGGCCTCGTCGGCCACGTCGATCAGCCGGGCCCATCCCCAGGGACACCCCCCGCCTGCTGAACGTCCGTAAGTTTCGTCGGTGGTAAGGACCAGGTCCCGCCCGGGGATCTTCACCGCGCTGTGGGCCCCCCACCCCTCCCACTGAGGGCGGGTCTCCAGGCGGGTGAGCAGCCGGATGTGCGGGTCCGGCCGCCCCTCGGCCAGCTCGGAGGTGTCCAGGACCAGGAACCCCGCGGTGAGGAAGGCGAGGTAGGCCCGCCGCCCGTCCGGCGATACCGACAGGGAATGGAGCCCGTCCAATGGGCCCGGGTCGGGGAACGTCGTATGCCAGATGGCCACCTCCCGGACCCGGCCCGTCCCGACTTTGGAGATGTCGGCCACCACCAGGTTGTCCTCGAGGCTGGTGGTGGACATGAACAGCAGCGCCCGGTGACTATCGGTGGGGTCCTGCCACAGGAAGAACTCGTGCGGCTCCACTGATGGCCGGTAGGTGGCTACCAGCGTTGGCCGGTTCCCGCGTATGTCGAAGAACCGAACCGCTGGGGTGACCGGACCACGGTCGCAGTCGTGGCCGACCGGGTCGCACCGGAAGCTCATGACCAGGAGGAGGTCCCGGGCCGGCCACACCCGGAGCTCCCGCGAGGTCTCGGCCGGGTTGCCCGCATCCGGCGGCCCGATCTCGTCGACCACGCGGGGGCGGGAAGGGTCGTGGATGTCGACGACCAGGATCCCGGCGTGGCGGTGTCCCTCCGACCCGTCCGTGCGGCTCCCCACGAACGCGCGGTCGCCGGCGACGGCCACCGCCGAGTTCATGCCCCGGTTGAAGAGCGGTTCGTGCCCCACCAGCTGGATGGTGCCGGGAAGGTCCGGCCGCTTCTCTGACAGCAACGGGCTGGGCCCTGCCATCGACGGCGACGGGGCCGTCGGCTCTCGCGAGGTGGTGCAAGATCCCAAGACGATCGCCACGAGGAGAGCGCTCAATGCGCGATGGTCCTGGGTTCGGTCCTCAGGCGACGCGGGTCCGCGCGGTGGCCACGGCCGCCGGGCCGAGCCCCGACGTATCCTCCAACCAACGCCACCACTCCGCCGACCAGCAGCAGCCAGGCCCCGACGGCCACGCTCCCGATGCCGATGGAGTACCCCCACCATCCCTTCCGTTCGATACAGCGTGATGAGAGAGAGCGCGAAGACCACGACCGCCAGCGCTCCAGCCAGGCCGGTCAGCAAGCGGGTCCGCAGGGTTAGCCCCAGCACGCCCACGAGGCCGAGGACGATGACCACCAACCCTACCGAGGTGAAGAACCCCGGCGGTTCACGCGAGGCCGGTGACCACAGGAACTGGATTGGCACGCCGGTTCCCTTCGGGCTCCCCTCCGCCAGCCAAGCCAGGAACGCGGAAGCGATGAGGAGGGCGCCGTCCGCCAGTGTAAGCGCCGTGCGCACCGGTCGAGGCGACGCCAACGTCTACGCCTGGCCTTGTCCCTCGTCCGTGGAGTCACCGTGCCACTGGAGGTACCTGTCCATCTGCCGCCATTCCCAGCCACCGCCGAACAGGCCACTGATGCCGAACATGAAGATCCCGATGATCGCCACGATGACCCCGGCCCGAGCGTAGGCCAGTAGAATCACCAGTCGTCGGATCCCGAGAGCACGTCGATCAGGAACCACAGCACGACAAGGGCCAGGTAGACCACGAGCACCGTGTAGAAGGTGCGCTTCCTGTGGACGTAGCGGCGGGCCTCGTCTCGCGCGCCGACCATGAGAGCTCCTGACGATCTAGGACCATCGCATGCCTGAGCCGGCTACGCCGCCAATCCAATCCGTGCACGCCTCCCAGCTGACCCGCACACAGCTGACTGCGGATGGATGGAGGCCTTACTGTCGCCGATACCTTGGGCCAGGACATCGACTACGCGACCCTCCACAAGCTCTAGGGGAAGGAGCTGACCAGCGCAGAGCGTCGGTACGCTCCGGCCAAATGGGCACTGTTGGGCGCAGGGCGTCCATCAGGGGAGACTCCCGCAATGAGTTCACACGCCGACCCTCACCCCCACCCAGCGCCCTGTTCGGCCTTCGCCGGGTACCGGTTCCCGCCGGAGATCATCACCCTGGCCGTCCGCTGGTACCTGCGGTTCGGCCTCTCCTACCGGGACGTCGAGGAGCTGCTGGCCGAGCGCGGGATCGAGGTCGACCACGTCACGATCTTCAGGTGGGTCCAACGCTTCGCGCCGGAGTTCGCCGAGGCCGCACGAGCTCGACAGCACCTGGCCGGGGATCGGTGGCACGTCGATGAGACGTACCTGAAGGTCGGGGGGACCTGGCGCTACCTGTTCCGGGCCATCGACCAGTTCGGGCAGGTCATCGACGTCTTCCTCTCGCTGCGGCGGAACACAGAGGCCGCG
>WNGB01015118.1_pt1 | contig 10242 bp, 11 predicted proteins | sample 5400681 | NCBI WGS metagenome assembly WNGB01 (sample SAMN13153367, study PRJNA577476) | soil metagenome | isolation source: 115 cm soil or saprolite under grassland replicate 2 | place: USA:California | collected 2016-06-15
ACGAGGTCGCGCTCCGTTGGCTCATCGAGGAGACGAAGAAGAAACAGTGATAAGCACCGGGGAGATCAAGCGCGGTATCACGGTCGAGATCGACGGCCAGCTCTACCAGATCGTCGAGTTCCAGCACATCAAGATGGGCCGTGGCAGCGCGCAGGTGCGCATGAAGCTGCGCAACGTCCGCAAGGGTGACCTCATCGAGAAGACGGTCCAGGCCGGCGAGCGCTTCCAGCGCGCCCGCCTCGACCACCGCACCGTGCAGTTCATGTACAAGGACGGCACGCACTTCCATTTCATGGACACGAAGACCTACGACCAGCTCGCGCTCGATGCCGACCAGCTCGGCGATGCCGTGAACTACCTCACGGACGGGATGGAGGTCACGCTCAACGAGTACGAGGGCGAGCCGATCGGCGTCGACATGCCGGCCTCGATCGTCATGACCGTCGCCTCGACGGACTTCGGTCTGAAGGGCGACACCGCGACCGGCGCGACGAAGCCCGCGACGCTCGAGTCGGGTCTCAAGGTCAACGTACCGCTCTTCGTGAAGGTGGGGGACAAGATCAAGGTCGACACGCGGACGGGTGAGTATCTCGAGCGCGCCTAGGGATGTCCTGCGCGTCGGCCAGCTCGCGATCCGACTGGCCGAGCACATCCAATCGGGCGACGAGTTCAAGGACCTCTGGGTCGAGGGCGAGGTCTTCCAGGCGCGCGTCTCGCCAGCGGGTCACGTCTACTTCACGCTGCGGGACAACGTCGGGCAGATGCAGTGCGTGCTGTTCGCCTCGCGGGCGGCGCAGATCGCCCTGACGCCGCGCGATGGGACCAAGGTCCTCGCGCACGGCTGGGTCGAGTTCTATCACCGCGACGGGCGATGCCAGCTGCGCATCGACGATGTCCGGCCGGCCGGAGCCGGCGACGCCTACCTACGGCTCGAAGCGCTGAAGAGGCGCCTGACGGCGGAGGGTCTCTTCGCGCAGGAGCGAAAGCGGCCGCTCCCGCCGACGCCGCGCCGTGTCGGCATCGTGACCAGCCCGATCGGCGCCGCGTGGCGCGACGTGCAGACCGTCGTCGCGCGCCGGGATCCGCGCATCGAGCTGATCCTCGCGGCCGCGCAGGTGCAAGGCGTCGGCGCCGTCGAATCGCTGATCGGAGCGCTCGACGGACTCGCACAGCTCCGTGAGCTCGACGTCGTCATCATCGCGCGCGGCGGCGGTCCCAGCGAGGATCTCGCCGCCTTCAACGACGAGGCGTTGGTGCGCGCGATCGCACGCTTCCCGCGGCCGACGGTGTGCGGCGTCGGTCACGAGACGGACGTGACGCTCGCGGATCTGGCGTCGGACCTGCGCGCACCGACGCCCTCGGTCGCCGCGGAGCTCGTCGTGCCCGACTTCGCCCGCCATCAGGTCGCGGCGGAGCGGTCGTGGCGCCGTGTGGCGACGCGGATGCGCGAGGCGCTCGAGGGTCGGCGGCGACGCCTGACCGAGGCTCGGCGCCTCGTGGAGCGTCGTGCGCCGCCCGCGAAGGTCGCGGCCCTGCGGCAGCGGCTCGACGAGGATCGCCGGCAGATCGATCGCGCGGTGTCGCGCCTCGTGCCGACGCGCCGGCAGCGGCTTGTCGGATCGCATCGCCGTCTCGAGGCGCTGTCCCCGCTCAAGGTCCTCGGGCGCGGTTACGCGATCGTCGAAGGTCCCGACGGACGAGTGCGCGCCTCGGTCGCCGCGCTGCGGACCGGCGAACGCGCGAGACTGCGGATGCGCGACGGGCGTGCGGACGTCACCGTGGAAGGGATCGAGAAAAGTGGCTGAGGCCGAGCCGAGCATCGAGGAAGCGCTCGCGCGGCTCGAGACGATCGCCGATCGGCTGGAGGATCCGTCGCTCGATCTCGAGGAGGCCGTCCGTCTCTACGAGGAGGGCCTGCGGCTGTACGAGCGCTGCGCGAAGCGGCTCGATGCCGCGGAGCTGCGGATCACCCAGCTCGCGGAGGCGCTGCAGAAGCAGGCGAAGGAGCGGACTTCCTGAGACCGGCGACCGCCGGTCACGAGGTCATCAGGCACGATTGACGTCGATCTCGACGAGAGCGAGATCGCCGCCGGACAGCCAGACTCCTGGCGTCACTTCCTGGTCGACGACCTCAGGCATCCAGTTCCCGAAGAACACCTTGACGTGGCGCGATATCGGCTGCCGCTGCGTTCGTCCCGCCGCGTCGCTCGTCACCACGCTCCCGACGATCCGGACGGTCGCCATCCCGTCGGGTATGTCGGCGAATGTGTCGTAGCGCTCGACGGCTCCGGTCACGTCGACGAAGGTGCGCGAAGGGGTCACGGCGCGATCGAAGGTGGCGAGATAGGCGCGGCGCGCCTTCTGGAATGGCGTGGCGTCGATCCCGTCGAAGTACGTCTCCGCGGGCAGGCCGACCACCCAGCTCTCCGTTCGTAGGTACATGCCGACGGCTTGCTGGACCGAATCTCGTAGTCCCGCTGCGTTATCGGTCGCGCGTCCGTTGAACCATCGTCCTCTGGGGTCGTCCCAGGAGTCGACGACGCTGTATCGCCGGTCGCCGCTAAGGCGCAGCAGGCCGCTCTCCCATTGGTCCGGCGCCGAGCGATCCACCGCGCGATCGACGATGGTCACGCGTACGTCAGCGAGCGCCTGCGTGCCCCATGGCTTCTTGTAGAGCGCTTCGATGCGCATCGACTCGAGCACGAACGACCGCTTGACACCGGGCGTGCGAAACGCCACGAGCGCGGCCGCCACCGCCTCGCCGAAGGCGCCGCGAACCGGAAGGAAGTCGCCGAAGTCACGATAGCGATCGAGGCCCTCCAGGTATCGCTCGATGCCGAGGCGCGCGGCACCCTCGTCGGCCGGCGTGACCGCGGCACGCGTCAGTGGGAATGTTGCTCGACCGGGAACGGGGTCGAGGCCAGCGTGACCGTGGGGCTATCAAGCTGAGCAGCGGGCGGCATGACCGGCGTGGGAACAGTGCTGGGCGTCTCGGTGGGAGCGTCGCGGGGTGTGCTTGGTGCGGATTGTCGCGGCGTCGACGCCTGCGACCCCGCGGGCTGCACCACGGGTGCGCATGCGGTGATCAGCAACACCGCCGCGATCAGGATCCGCACGTTTCCGACGATAGGAGGCGCGGCAAGCAGCGAGGCGCGCGTCGTCGCAACGTACTCGGCGCATCCGCTCAGCTCAGCGTGCCTTAGCGTCGCATCGAGCGCTGTCGCGAATGATCCGTGCGTGCGGGCGAAAACGTGTGCTGCTCGAGGAGACGCATCTCCGGCATGACCGCGGCCACGACCACGATGGTCTCGAAGTCATCCTTCGGCACCTTCCATCGTCCCCATGCGGTGGATGCGTCGCCGCCACGCGCGAGCTCGATGCACCCGAAGCGCACCAGCTGAGCAGCGAAGTGATCGCGCAATAGGTCTGCACCGATCTCGGTGTAGGCCTGCCCGTACGCCGTCCACGCGGCGTCGCCGCCACCGCCACCACCGCCTTGCATCATCACGCCCGCGGGCGCCTCGAGTGCAGGCACGGCGGACAGGGCTCGCGACATCACGTGCATCGGTAGAGGAGCACACGGGGTCCAGCCGGAGTCGGCTGAGTTCCAGGTGACGATCGCCTCGCATGGCGATGCACCGTGCGCGGTGACAACGTAGTAGGGACCTTTCTCGCCATGGCAGTAGGTCCAGTGCAGACCCGGCGATCCGAACGTGTGCGCGAACCCTCCTTGATCCATGCGCGTCGCGCGAAATCGTGGGAGCGTGAACGGGCCTATCTTCCTCGGAGCGTGTCGTAAGGGACTGGTTCCCGGCAGCGGTTTGGCACGCTCGTACGCGATCGTGCCAAAGGCCGCATCGAAGGACGCCTCGAGCGGGTCTTCGCCCCTGAAATCGCAAAAGACGCTGACGAGGTCGGGCGATGCTTCCGGCCCACTCACGATGCTGCCGACCACGCGCGTTCGCGAAGGCAATGGGATCCTCACGCCCGCGAGGTCGGGTACGCGGCCGACGTGGATCGTCGCTCCACCGGGCGAGTGCCATTCGGCGATCCGTCGCGCCAGCTCTTCCATCCTCAAGATGCTCGGACACGGCGCAAGAACGGCTCGAGCGTCTCGAGGAAAGACTCCGGCCGGAACCCGTGCACGACATGGCCGTGAGCGGGGAAGCGTTTGACCGTGAGGTCCTTGATCTGCCTCTTGAGCGTGAACTCCGCGGAGTCATCGAACGCGGCCCCAAGTCGCGGCTCGCCGGTCACGACGAGCACCGGCGCCGTGACCCTGGGTAGGGAGGCCACGATGAGCGACGCGGTCGTGTCGGCATTCGCCATGCGCCAGTCGAGGAACGCCGGATCGACGTCCTTGAAGTACGTCGCGACGCGCTCCGCGGCGTAGAAGCCGCGCATCTCGCCATAGGTACGTTCACCGCGCGGACCCGGTGACGGAAGCGGGCGCTTCTCCACCGCCTTCAAGAACGCCTTCGGATCTTCGCGCACGTCGAGGGCGTCGCGCAGGCCCTGATAGCGGTCGCGCTCCCACGGTGCGCCGTACTTGAGGGGAGGGTCCTCGAGCACCAGCGCGCGGACGAGCTCGGGCGCTTCCGCCGCGGCGACGAGCGCCGTGATCGCGCCGAGCGAGTGCCCGACGACGACGGCCGGGGCCTTCACGACCTCGCGCAGGACGCGAAGCGCGTCGTCCGCGAAGGCGCGAAGCTCATAGCTGGAGGCGTGCTCGCTGCGGCCGTGACCACGTTGGTCGTACGAGACGACGCGATAGCGCGTCGCGAGCCGCGGGAAGATGTTCTCCCAGTCCTCGGAGCGATAGAGGCTCGCGTGGATCAGGAGGATCGGCGGCTCGCCTTCGATACCGCCGCCGGAGTCGTAATAGGAGAGCTTCGGTTCTCCCTTCAGGGTCCGCGCGCGGGGCAGACGCTTCGGCACGGTCGCAGTATGCGAAATACGCGAGAATCCGCCGCGTGAAGCGCCGCGTCCGCCTCGATCAGCTGCTCGTGCAGCGCGAGCTCGCGCCCAGCCGGGAGCGCGCGCAGGCGCTGATCCTCGCGGGCGCCGTCCGCGTCGCGGGCGACCGCGCCGACCGCGCCGCGGCGCCTGTCGAAGAGGACGCGGTCGTTACCGTCGAGGGCGGTCCACGCTTCGTTTCGCGTGGCGGTGAGAAGCTCGAAGGCGCCCTCCGCGACTTCGGCCTGGACGTCAGCGGTGTCGTCGCGCTGGACGTCGGCTCGTCGACGGGCGGCTTCACCGATTGCCTGCTGCAGTGGGGTGCGTCGCGCGTCTACGCGGTCGACGTCGGCAAGGGACAGCTCGACTGGAAGCTGCGCAACGATCGACGGGTGCACGTCATGGAAGGGACCAACGCGCGCGAGGGATTCGAGCTGCCGGGACCGGTGGATCTCATCGTGGCCGATCTCTCTTTCATCTCGCTGCGGCTCGCGCTGCCGCCGTCGTTCCGGCACCTTCGCGCCGGCGGCGACGTCGTCGCCCTGGTCAAACCCCAGTTCGAAGCCGGGCGCGACGCCGTGGACAAGGGCGGCATCGTCCGCGACGCCGCGGCACGCGCTGACGCGGTGGTCGCCGTCGCCGAGCATTTCGCGCGCGAAGGCGCGGGCGTCGTGGCGATCGCCGCGTCGCGCCTCGCCGGCCGCGAAGGCAATCGCGAGATCTTCGTGCATGCGGTGATGGGCGCCACCGGCCTCGCGGCTGGTGAGCTGCGGAGCGCCGCAGACCGGGCGGCCGGATGAAGGTCGCGCTGTGCGTCCGGCCAGACCGCCCCGATGCCGTACGCACTGCGCGCGAAGCCGCGCAGCGGATGCGCCGCGGCGGGCACGAGGTTGTCGACGTGGATCTCGACACGACGACGGCCGACGTCGCGAAGGGGGCGACGATCGCCTGCATTCTCGGCGGCGACGGCACGATGCTGCGCGCCGCGCGCGCCATGTCGCCGCTCGGCATCCCGATGCTCGGCGTGAACCTCGGCCGCCTCGGGTTCCTCACGACGATCACGATCGACGACCTCGACTCGGCGATCGCCGACGTCGCGGCCGGCCGGCACAGTGTCGAAGAGCGAACGCTGCTTGACGCCGGGCTGGTGCGCGATGGCCGCGAGATGCGTTTCCTCGCGCTCAATGACGTCGTCGTCGCGCGTGGCGCGGAGGTGCGCTCGATCCACGTCGCGGTCCGCGTGGACGGCGAGCTGCTCATCGTCTACTGGGCCGACGGCGTCATCGTCGCGACGGCGACGGGCAGCACCGCATATGGCTTTTCGGTCGGCGGGCCGCTCATCCTGCCGAGCTCGCGCGCGATCATGCTCGTGCCCATCGCGCCACACCTCTCGTTCGGCAACGCGATCGCGTTCGATCCCGACCAGCGCATCGAGCTCGAGGTGCGAGATCCCGCGCGGATCTCGATCGATGGTCAGGAGGAGCACGACCTCCTCGCCGGAGATCGGATCGGCGTCCGGCGCTCCGACGTGGTCGCGAAGTTCGTGCGCACGTCGCACGCGCGGCCGTTCCTGTCGCTGCTGCGCGAGAAGATCCTCAAGGAGCCGGGTACATGACAACCACCGGGGGGCTGCGCCCCCCGAGAACCCCGCAGGCAGTCTTGGCGGTTGAGGCGATCCGCGCGAAGACGAAACACCGGCCAATCGTCGCCATCGTGCTGGGCAGCGGTCTCGGCGCGCTCGCGGACGACGTGCGCGATGCCGATCGCATTCCGTATGACACGATCCCGGGCTGGCATCGCAGCACGGCGCCCGGCCACGCCGGCGAGCTCGTGGTCGGCACGCTCGAGGGTAGACCCGTGGCGGTGATGAAGGGCCGGCTCCACTACTACGAGGGCTACGACATCCAGGACGTCGCGTTCCCTGTGCGCATGTTCAAGGCCTGGGGCATCGATACGATCATCTTGACGAACGCGTGCGGCGGCTTGAACCCCTCGTACGAGACCGGCGATCTCATGGTGATAAGCGACCACATCAACTTCATGGCCACGAATCCGCTGCGCGGGCCGAACGACGACGCCGTGGGTCCGCGGTTCCCGGACATGGTCGGCACGTACACCGAGGAGCTGCGCAAGCTGGCGCACTCCGTCGACCCGAGGCTGCGAGAGGGCGTGTACGTCGCGGTCGCAGGCCCGAACTTCGAGACGCCGGCGGAGCTCCGGATGCTGCGCGGCTTGGGCGCCGACGCCGTCGGCATGAGCACCGTGCCCGAGGTGCTGGTCGCGCGCCACATGGGCATGCGCATCCTCGCGATCTCGACCGTGACTGACATGGCGACCGGCATCCCCGGCCTCATCCAGCACGTCACGCACGAGGAGGTCCTCGCCGTCGCGAACAAGGCCGGCGAGCGCCTCGCGACCGTGGTGAAGGGCGTCGTCGCGAGGCTTTGAGAGTCGCAGAGCTCATCGAGCGCAAGCGGGACGGCGGGAAGCTCACGGCCGAGGAGATCGACCACCTCATCCAGGGCTACACGAAGGGCGAGATCCCCGACTACCAGATGGCGGCCTTCTGCATGGCCGTGGTGTGGCGTGGGATGGATGCGAAGGAGACCGCCGCGCTTACGGCCAGCATGGTCGCGTCGGGCGAGCGTCTCGACCTGTCGCGCTTCGGTCGCGTCGTCGATAAGCATTCCACCGGCGGAGTGGGGGACAAGACGACGCTCGTCGTCGCGCCACTTGTCGCGGCGTGCGGACTCCCCGTCGCGAAGATGAGCGGACGCGGTCTGGGCTTCTCGGGTGGCACGCTCGACAAGCTCGAGTCCTTCACGGGCTACCGCGTCGATCTCACGACCGCGGAGTTTCTGGCCCAGCTTGAGCGCATCGGGATCGTAGTGACCGGACAGACGAAGGAGCTCGCGCCGGCCGACGGACTCATCTACGCGCTGCGCGACGCGACGGGGACGGTGCCGGCGACGGCGCTCATCGCGTCGAGCATCATGTCGAAGAAGATCGCCGCCGGCGCACACGCCGTCGTGCTCGACGTGAAGGTCGGTAGCGGCGCGTTCATGAAGGACCTCCGGTCCGCGCGCGCCCTCGCGCGTGCGATGGTCGCGATCGGCGTGGCGCACGGCCTCGCGGTGACGTGCGAGCTCACCGACATGGATCAGCCGCTCGGGCGGGCCGTGGGCAACGCGCTCGAGGTGGCCGAGGCGGTGGAGACGCTGCGGGGCGGCGGACCGCCCGATCTGGTGCGGCTCGCACGCCTCGCCGGCGCGGAGATGCTCGTGCGCGGTCGCAAAGCGCGCGACGCGCCGAGCGCGCTCGCACGGATCGACCGCGCGCTTTCGGACGGCAGTGGGCTCGCGCAGCTCCGCGAGCTCGTGGCCGCGCAGGGCGGCGACGCACGCGCCGTCGACGACCCCATGCGCCTTCCGCGCGCGCCGCGGGTCGAGCGCCTGCTGGCGCCGCGGACGGCGTTCGTCGGCGCCATCGCGGCGGACCGCATCGGGATGGCCTCGGTCCGGCTCGGCGCCGGCCGGGAGAAGAAGGGCGACCCGATCGACCTGCGCACGGGCATCGTCCTGCACGCGAAGGTGGGCGACCGCGTCGAGCGCGGGCAGCCGTACGCCGATGTCCACGTGGCAGGCGGGCCCGCGGATGCGGGCGCGATCGACGAGATCCGCACTGCCTTCCGATGGAGCGCGCGACGGGTCGCTCCGCGCCGCCTCATCCTCGGCCGGATCGCGAGCCGCTGACCTCCATAGACTGAGGCTGAGTGATCGCTCGACGACAGCTGGGGCCAGGCGGGATCGACCCGCTCCTCCTCTTCGGCCTCATCCTCCTCGCCTACGGCTTCATCAGCGGCACGCTGGTGTCGCCCGTCCAGAACGCCGGGCGCGACCCGATCGGATTCGTCGCGTGGATCATCGCACTCGTACTTGGCATCACGGTCCACGAGTTCATGCATGCGTACACCGCTCATCGGCTGGGTGACGACACCGCGCGCCTCCTCGGCCGACTGAGCCTCAATCCGATCGCGCATCTCGATCCGTTCGGAACACTGCTGCTGGTCCTCGCGGGATTCGGCTACGGCAAGCCGGTCCCGTTCAACGAGTCCAGGCTCCGCTCGAGTCTGGGCGTGACGGCCGTGGCGCTCGCGGGTCCGCTCGCGAACCTGGCCCTCGCGGCCCTCTGCGCGATACCGCTCCGATTCGGCGCCGCGTCATTCGTCGGTGGCAGCGTCTATGAAGAGGTCCTTCTGGCGATCGTGCAGCTGAACTGCGTCCTCGCGATCTTCAACCTGATCCCGATCCCGCCGCTGGATGGCGCGAACGTCGTCTATGGACTCCTGCCGCCTCGCCAGCAGTACTCGTGGCGCACCTATCAGCAATACGGACCGTTCCTGCTGCTCTTCATCCTGCTTCTCGCGCCCGGTGTCCTTCGCGCGCTCGTGTTCGCTCCGGCGGTGGGCATCGCCAGGATCCTTCTCGGCGTCTGATGTGCGGGAGCGCGTCCAGCAGACGCTCCGCTTCGTCATCGCGCAGGATGGCGATACGCGCCACGCGGAACGGACCGCCGCCGTGCTCCGGGAGCTCGGCGCCGACGAGGAGTTGATCCTCGCGGGCCTGCTCCACGATCGCGGCAAACCGACCGGCACGCGACTCTGGCACCGCATCGCCGGCGTGCTCATCGCACGCTTCGCACCCGGTCTGCGGAGTCGCTTCGCGAGGGGCGAGTCGACCTTCGCGCGGTACCTGGACCACGCGCGTCGAGGCGCGGCGCAGGCCGAGGCGGAGGGCCGGTCGCCGCGCGTGGTGCGCCTCATCGCGCGTCACCACGAGCCACCGAGAGACGATGACGAACGGCTGCTCGCGCGGGCGGATCGCGAGGCACTGCCGTGATCCTCGGGCCGGAGGGGCCGCACGTCACCGTCGAGGGCTTCGACGGGCCGCTCGACCTGCTGCTCGAGCTCGTCGAGGAGAAAAAGCTCGACGTCATGACCGTGCGACTGGGCGACCTGGCCGATGCGTACCTCGCGCGGGTCCGCGCGCTCGACGCGCTTCCGGCGGAGGAGGTCTCGGCGTTCCTTGCGCTCGCATCCCGTCTGGTCCTGTTGAAAGCGCGCAGCCTGCTGCCTTCGCTCGTGCCGCTGGATGAGGCGGACGAAGGTGAGAGCGAGGAGGCGCTGCGCGCGCGACTGCTCGAGTACGCCGTCGTGCGCGAGCGAGCCACCGCGCTCGGCGATCGGTTGAGGAGCGGCGAGCGCGGTTTCCACCGCGAGGGGGGCAC
>WNGB01037402.1_pt1 | contig 10242 bp, 13 predicted proteins | sample 5400681 | NCBI WGS metagenome assembly WNGB01 (sample SAMN13153367, study PRJNA577476) | soil metagenome | isolation source: 115 cm soil or saprolite under grassland replicate 2 | place: USA:California | collected 2016-06-15
TCCCATCGCAAGCGCAAGCAAAAAGAGCTTGCGGATCTCGCCGACCAAGAAGCCCAAAAACGGCGTCGCTATCCGGGTCGGCCGCCCAAGCACCAACCCGTTGCGGCTACATCATGACGAACTTCGCGTTGTAATACTAAGTAGTCAAATCTGAGGGGAGATGAATATGCAGTACAGAGCAGCCTAAGCTGACGGCGGTTATCCGCTGAGAAGAGGAGGAGAGGAAAATGTGAACTCAGTGTGAACTGGCCATAGAGTGCGGGTCAGAACATCCTGAGCTGCTCGGCCGGCTGCTCCTTTGGCTTCTCTGGTTCCCCTCGGATACCGTAGCTACCTGGGCTTTGTCTTTGCCTGTTGTGGCTTCTCTCCGCTCACCCGCTGCGTAAGAGGCGTGCGATGAAAGCGTGGACTAGCCGTGCTGTGCTGCCTCCCATGCCTCAATGTCCTCAAGAATATCCGGTCCCGGTCCTTGCCCAATATAGGCAGGATTGGTCAAGGTCTTATACACAAGCATATCAGTCCAGCTCTCGGCTGGGCAGGCAATCCCCAGGCGGTTGAGGTGGAAGGCTATTTGCTGGTGTGACAGCTCGCACACAACATACATGAAAAAAATCATCCGAACAATAGCGGCCTCGCGCTCGTTGATTGTCTGGTCGAGGTGGTAGCCGAAAATGATGCTTTGGGTTATCATCGTTCGCTCCTTCCCAACGGAAAAAACCTGCACAATGGCAGGCAGGGAGGAGCCAGCGTTTACCCTGTTACGAGGGCTACAAACCTATGGTAGAATCCCGACGCGGTAGCAGGTGCTGACTCCATCTGCCTACCGTAGAGGGCGCGGGAGCTGACTCCTTCCGCGCTCTCGCTTTGTAGTATACCCCCACCGTAAATGATAGATTCATCCCATGAACTATTCATGGCATGAAATAATTTGATCCTAAAACATTCTGAGCTGCTCGGCCTGCTCGGGTTTTGGTGCCTCCCTCGGCTTCCTCACCTTCTTGAGCTTCTCCGGCTCGCCCCTGATTGCGGCGGCTCCTGGACTTTCACGGATAACCTTGGTGGACTGCTGGGCGAGGATAGTGTCCAGCGTTCGTGACCCTCGCGACTGCTGAGCTAATGAGAGATCGTCCATAGCACTCCTCCTGATGGATGAACAGACATAGCGGTACAGCATACTGACGTCAGCTCAATTCCTCGAACAGTCGCAACTGCTGATACTCCTTGGACTTTCTCCGACGTCGGGGGCGCTGTGCTTTTGCGCGGTAGTCTGACTGGTCTTCGCGTACTACTTCCTGCCGGGGAAACGACAGCACGTAGTCAAGCACCCGACTAACCTCGTGCCACCGCTGCTCCTCACTGCGTTCATAGGTGCTCATACCTGTCTCCTACCCCCTGTCGCAAAAGTGCACCAGCCGGTCGCAGGGCACATACAGGGTTTTCGCCGCGAACGCGACACAGCGGATGGGGATTCTCTACGTCACAATGGCGCGCAGCGTCCCGCGAAAACCCGCCAGGGGAGGCCCGGAGGGTTCGGCGGGTTCTGAGCGGGATGGAACACCTTTGACGTGGAGGGGGACCCGTCTGCTAGCGTCAAGCGGAAGCGCGAAAACCCCAGCCCAAGACCGGCGCAAAAAGCCGCAGCGTTATTCAAGGCATAACAATGCGGAAACAGCGACCACAAAGGTGTGCGTTTTGTGAATTTTATTCCAAGCAGTTCGACCGGGCGCGCGCCACGCTCGACTCGGCGCTCCGGTCGGCGCCCGACAACCCACAGATCAAGGAGAGCCGCGCGCTGGTCGACCAGCTGGCGGGGCAGGCGGCGAAGTAGCTGGCTTCGACAAGATTTAATCTGTGGTGGGGTGGAGGTGTGGGGGCGGGCTGCGCCCGCCCCACACCTCCACCCCACCACAGAACGACTGCAAAGCCAATACTTTCTTTGCGGAACGTACTCTAAACTGCCAAAGGAGCGCAAAGGAGCAGACGTAGACGGCGCAACCTGCGCGCGGTACATTTACGACAGGCCGCGACAGTGCGGCAGCACAATCGAACATGCAGCGCAGGTTGAACCAGCTATGACACACTCGCTTCTCGAACAGGGGATCGGCGCGGCGCAGGCCGGCCGGCGCGCAAACGCGCGGACGTTGCTGATGCAGGTGATCGAGACCGACGAGCGCAACGAGCAGGCCTGGCTCTGGCTCGCAGGGGTCATGGACGATCCCGAGGGGATCCGCACCTGCCTTGAGAATGTGCTCCAGCTCAACCCGGCGAACGACCGGGCGCAGCAGGGCCTGAGCTGGATCGAGCAGCGCTATGGCGCACGCCCGACCACAGCAGCCGAGCCCGCGGCGCCACAGCCGGAACCGGTCAGCGCGGCGGTGACGGCCACCACGGAAGATCAGCCGGCGAGCCCAGCGCAGCCGCTCGCCCCCACGCCGACCGCCCCTCCCATAGCACAGCCGACGCCGGACTACCCCTGCCCCTACTGCGGTGCGGCGGCCGCGCTGACGGATCGATCCTGTAGGCAGTGCCACAACGATCTCATGATCCGGGTCGCGCCGCGCGAGAAGCGCTCCGTGCCGCTGACGATCCTCGGGATTCTGTGGATTCTCAGCGGCGTGCTCGAGCTGCTGGGCGGGCTGGCGGCAACGATACTCGCCGCAATTGCATTCTCGACGCTGCAGTCCCAGCTTCAGCGGGCGCACCGGGCCAGTGTCTCATTCCCACCACAGCTCTTCATACCGGCGGGGACCGGGCTGTTTGTCGGCTTCGTCGCCTTCGCGATCGGGCGCGGGCTGCTGCGGCGCGCGCGCTGGGCCTATATCGTCGTCCTCGTGCTGACAGCGCTGGGCCTCCTCTTGAGCGTGGGCTCGATCGTACTCGGCGCGGTCTCGGCGGCCGCGCTCATGAAGCTGCTCAGTGACCCGGCGCTCTCGCCGCGCGCCGCCGAAAGTACCGTGATCACCGCCACGTCGCTCTTCGCCGGATTCGCGATCTCCCTCGGCGTCCAGGCGCTCTACGCGCTGCTCGTCGGTCTAAGCTACCGCGATTTCTTCGGCCCAGTGGTCCGATTCCAGCCCGAGCTGGAGACGGGCGACGACGTCGCGCACTACAACAGCGGCGTCGTGTACAAGAATCGCGGCATGTGGTACATGGCCGCGCAGGAGTGGAACGCGGCCAACAAGCTCAGGCCGCGCGACAGCAGCTACCTGCACGCGCTCGGCCTGGCCTATGGGCAGCTCAAGCAGTTCGACGCGGCGCGCGCCACGCTCGACCTCGCCCTCCAGGTCGCGCCGGCCGATCCCCATATCCAGGAGAGCCGCGCGCTGGTCGACCGGCTGGACAAACCCCACAAAAAGCGGTAGATTCAGTAAGGATAAACCCGATCAGGAGTCAGGAGTCAGGAGTCAGGAGTCAGAATGCATCAGCTTCTGACTCCTGACTCCTGACTCCTACGGAGTGACTATGCCCGGCAACACCTTCGGCCAGATCTTTCGCCTGACGACCTGGGGCGAGTCGCACGGCCCGGCCGTCGGCTGCGTGGTGGACGGCTGCCCGGCCGGCCTGCCGCTGGCCGAAGAGGACGTGCAGCGCGAGCTCGACCGGCGGCGCGTCGGCCAGAGCAAGGTCTCGTCGGCGCGCCAGGAGCCCGACAAGGTCCAGTTCCTCTCCGGCGTCTTCGAGGGGCGCACCACCGGAACGCCGATCAGCATGCTGGTCTGGAACGCCGACGCCAAGTCGTCGCACTACGACTCGATCAAGGATCTCTATCGGCCCGGCCACGCCGACTACACCTGGGACGCCAAGTACGGCTTTCGCGACTGGCGCGGCGGCGGGCGATCCAGCGCGCGCGAGACGATCGGCCGCGTGGCGGGCGGCGCGATTGCCAGGCTGCTGCTGGCGCGCGCGGGCGTCTCGATCGTCGCGTGGACAGCGCAGCTGGGTGACATGGTCGCGCAGACGATCGACGAGGCCGAGATCGAGCGCAACATCATGCGCTGCCCCGACGCTGCTATAGCCGAGCAGATGATCGCGCGGGTCGACGAGGCGCGTCGCTCGCTCGACTCGCTCGGCGGCGTGGTCGAGGTGCGCGCGCGCGGCGTGCCGCCCGGCCTGGGCGAGCCGGTGTTCGACAAGCTCCAGGCCGATATCGGCAAGGCGATGTTCAGCATCCCGGCGATCAAGGGCGTCGAGATGGGCGAGGGGTTCGGCGTGGCGCACCTGCGCGGCTCCGAGAACAACGACCCGTTCGTGCGCCGCGCCGACGGCTCGATCGGCACGGCCAGCAACCATCACGGCGGCATCCTCGGTGGGATCAGCACCGGCGAGGAGATCATCGTGCGCCTGGCCGCCAAGCCGCCGGCCTCGATCGCCCAGCCGCAGCAGACCGTCGACCGCGCCGGCAACCCGAGCGCGATCGAGATCCACGGCCGCCACGACCCGACCGTGCTGCCGCGGCTCGTGCCGATCGCCGAGGCAATGCTGGCGCTGGTGCTGGCCGACCACCTGCTGCGCCAGCGGATGGCGCGCGTCGATGGTTACTGACGCGGCTCAAAGATCTAAAGTGGGATGGGGCTCGGGGAAGAACCACAGGCCCTCCCCAACCACGGTTTTCAGCGTGCTACTCTTGGGGGTAGGGGTTTGAGGCGGGGCTGCGCTCCGCCTCAAACCCCTACCCCAGAAGAGAGGCACATGATGAACTGGGAATCGAACCTGCTCACCCGCGCCCCAGAGATATATGACATGCTCGCCACGATCAAGCGCGTGGCTGTGCTCGGCATCAGGCCCGAGACCTATCCCTACAAGCCCGCGTTCTACGTCCCCGCCGCCCTCGCGCAAGCCGGCCTCGCGATCGTGCCCGTGCCGGTGTACGATCGCGATGTCCCCACCATTCTTGGGCAGCCGGTCTACCACAGCCTGGCGGAGATCCCCGGCGAGATCGACCTGGTCGACGTCTTCCGGCGCGCAGAGCAGATCCCGGCGCATCTCGACGATCTGCTGGCCAAGCGCCCGCGGGTGGTATGGTTCCAGTCGGGCATCCGCAACGACCAGGCAGCCGAGACGCTGGCGCGCGCTGGCATCAAGGTCGTGCAGAGTCGCTGCCTGATGATCGAGTACGACCACGTCGTGGCGGGTCTGCGCTCGGCCTGATCCGCCCGTGCGCAGGCGGTGCCGATTTCTGTACGTCATCTACCCAAGGCCAGAGGCACTTGGGCTTGCGCCTCGCTCTTTCGGCACGTTGCTACAGGAGCGGACACGATAGGCCGGATGACGAGTTGGACTAGACCCTTGCGGCCCGCCAGAAAGGGATACGCCAAGTCCATGTCACAGCGTAGGAGATCGCTCTCACCCTGCCCGATCTGGCACGTTGACGATCTGTCGTTTTCTCGCGGCGATGGAGACCTGCAATGCCGAAGCACCAGGAGAGACAAAGGCCGGAGCCAGCGTCGTACGAACTCCACCGATCGATCGTCAACTGATAGCACAAGGGTACCACAAATGAACGAATAGCGCAATAGGAAGCCATATACGTTGACGGCTAAAGCGGCTAAAGCCGAGCGCTCCGCCCAGGGCTAAAGCACCTGTGTTTTACCCACATTTTTCGGCGCGGCGTTCCAATGCGTTCGCCAGAGTGATTGCTCGCAGGGAGCGTGCAGGCGACATCCCATCTGGATGCGGGGCCCGCGCTGCTGCTCCCAAGATGGGGGTAAAAGTCAGGGCTAAAGCACTTGGGCTACCGCGCCTAAAGGTCGCATCTGTGTGCCAGTACGTCTTCCTGTACCCCAACGGCCTTCTCACGCAGGCGCGCCTGTGCTTAAATAGCGCTCGTAACGAACGACGCTAACGCACAAGGAGCACTCCTGTGACGAGGACATACAGCGCCCGCCCCACAAACGACACGCATCGCGCAGGGGTGGACCCACGCGCGCTCTGGCAGGCGCGGGTCAATCTGCGCGAGGCCACACTATGAACTACGCCGTCCAAGTTGTGGACCCACGCGCGCTCTGGCAGGCGCGGGCCAATCGCCGAATCGAGCTGGCGCCGGGAAACCCGACCGACCACGCGACCGTCATAAAGAGAAACGAGTATGTCACCGCGACCTACGCCGAGATGTACCTGCGCAACCCGGCGATCTACAAGTGGGCCGGCATGGCCGCGCTGACCTCGGCGGCGGTCGGGCGCGGCATGTACATGATGCGCGGCCTGAGGCAGTCGCGGATGGGCAGCCTGCTCGGCCTGTTCGGGCGCGAGGTGGCGGCGATCTCGCGGACGCTCGGCGTCGGCAACCTGGCGGTGTTCGCCGACATCTACTGGCAGCACCTGGCCTACGAGCAGGCCGGGATCGACGAGCTGGAGCGCATCTACAGCGCGGGAGCGCTCAACCGCGGGTCATCCAATCCTGGCGCCAGATCGAGCAGGGCCGGCGCGCGGGCGACCAGGCGCTGATCTGGACCGGCAACCGCGGGCTGCTGTACTACGAGCAGAAGGAAGTGCTGCAGCCGAAGGTCTACGACGGCAGCGAGCAGCTGTGGAAGGCCGTGTCGGGCTGGATCATGTCGCCGATCCCCGGCCACAATGAGACGATCGAGGCGTTCGACCCGCGGGCCAACATCGGGATCTTCGCGGACCGCTGGCGGTGGATCGAGCAGCGCATGCTGCCGGCCTGGCAGAAGCTGGACGAAGCGCACCCCGAGCGCGTCGAGAGCCGGCTCCACGTGCGCATGATCGGCGGCCCGCCGTTCCTGCTGCCCGGGATGCTGGTCGGCCGGCTCGGACAGGAGGTCTGCCAGGCGATCGCGCTCGGCAGCCGCGGGTCGGGGCCGGTGCTGAGCACGCCGATGGCGCGCAGCTGCTGATACCTCATGGTGAAAAGACGCGTCACAGGTCGCAAGTCGCAAGTCGCAGCACACCATCAAGTACTGCGACCTGGAGCCTGCGACCTGCGACCTGGAGCCTGCGACGTGAACGAAAGGAACTCACATGCCAACCTTTGAGCAATCGATCGAGGTGCGCGCCGACGCGCTGACGCTGTTCCGTCTGACGCAGGACTACGATCATCGCCTCGACTGGGACCCGTTTCTGAAGGAGGCCCGGCTGGTCGGCGGCGCGGCGGCCGCCGGCGTAGGCGCGCGGGCCTGGTGCGTGGCGCGCAATGGCATGGGCATGGAGACCGAGTATGTCTCGTTCAAGCCGCCGAAGGTCGTGGCGGTGAAGATGACGAAGGGGCCGGCCCTGCTGTCGGCGTTCGCCGGCTCGTGGCGCTTCCAGGAGCTGGGTAACGGGATCACCCGCGTGATCTTCCGCTACCACGTCGCCGCAAACCCGCGCTGGATGGGCTTCCTGTTCGACCCAATCCTGCGCTGGATCTTCACCCACGAGGTGGCCAGGCGCCTGACCGGGCTCAAGCATGCGGTGGAGGCGACCGATCTGCTGCAGCAGCTGCCCGCCGAGTTTGCCTAGAGCAGTCGTCAGCAGCCAGTCGTCAGTAGTCAGTATCGTTCATCACAACGATGTGTTACCATGGAAACCAACTACACACAGCTGATAGCCCCCGGCCTGCTCGATTCGCAGCTGAAGCTGCACCTGCTGCTGCTCTTCTGCCGCCACCCCCGGCTGACCGCCACCGCTGCGGCGTTGAGCGAGCGGCTGCGCGAGAGCCCCTGGGCGATCGAGGACGCGCTGGAGGGACTGGCGTCCGCCGGCACCCTGGCGCGCGTCACGGACCACGGCCGGATCGCCTACCGCCTCGCGCCGAACGATGAGCGCCGCTCGCTGCTGGAGTGCCTGGCCGCCGACTACGACGACCCGCTGCGGCGCGACCGCATCTACGATCTGGTGCGCGTGGCCGACCAGGAGCGGCGGTTCCGCGCCTGGGTCGCCGCCGAGGAGCGCACGGCTGCCGAGCCGGGCGCGCCAGGTGCTGGCCGGGCGCACCCGGCCGGATATCCTGGCTGACGGAAGTGATGGGGAGCTGGCAGCGGATTTGCCGGGCGGATTGAACCAGCTTGCGGTACAATACGGGCGGCTCCAATCGTAAATCGCACATCGTAAATCGCACATCCACATGCCCGAGCTTCCCGAAGTCGAACACGCCGCGCGCAGCCTGGGCGCGCAGATCGCCGGGCGCCGAATCGTCGCCGTGACCAAGCTGGACTGGGAGCGCATGGTCGAGACGCCCGCCGTCGAGCGCTTCCTGGCGCTGCTAGAGGGGCGCGAGGTGCTGGCGGCCGGCCGCCGCGCCAAGTGGATCCTGCTCACGCTCGACGACGGCTGGACGCTGGCGCTGCACCTGCGCATGTCCGGCTCGGTCACCGTGCACGGCCCCGCCGCCCAGCCCGACGCCTACACCCACCTGGCGCTGCTGCTCGATGACGGCCGCCAGGTGTTCTTCCACGACACGCGCAAGTTCGGCCGCGCCCGCCTGCTCGACGCGGCGGGGCTGGCGGCGCTCGAGGCGGCCCACGGCGTCGAGCCGCTGACCGACGCGTTCACGCCCGAGCTGCTGGCGGCGCTGCTGCGGCGCCGGCGCGCACGCCTCAAGCCGCTGCTGCTCGACCAGCGCGCGATCGCCGGCATCGGCAACATCTACGCCGACGAGGCGCTCTGGAACGCCCAGCTGCACCCGCTGCGCTCCAGCGACAGCCTCGACGACGACGAGGTCGCGCGGCTGCACTCCGGCATTCGCCTGGCGCTGCTCCAGGGGATCGAGCACGGCGGCAGCACCCTGCGCGACTACCGCAACGGCTACGGCGTGGCCGGCTCGAACCAGGAGCACTTCAACGTCTACGACCAGCAGGGCAAGCCCTGCCCGCGCTGCGGCACTCCGATCGAGAAGACCGTGGTCGGCCAGCGCGGCACGTACCTGTGCCCGTTCTGCCAGCGGCTCGCGCCGGCGAGTGTCACGCTGGCGCGATAGCGTGACCACCCGAGGTGACAGGCCCGATACAGCGGTATGTTGAGCCTGCGGCAGAGCGGTACTTTTCTTCATGTTTGTTCGCGGTTTTGCGTTTTGCCCCGTGGGGCAAAACGCAAAACCGCAAACGAAGAATGGTGAAGTGCCTTGCTGCCGCAGGCTCGCATGCCTTCGGATCGGCGAGAAGATCGTGGTTCGGGATCGCCGATAGTCTACATGAAGTTAAGAAAGAGGCAGTTGACTTGCGCAGCTTTCTATGCTATAGTCGGCGCAGTCGTTACGTACGCGGAGAGACCTGTATGAAATCGCTTAGCCACAGCTTCTTCTTTAGCTTTTACTACTTTTACCGGCCGAAAGGACTGGTTGCTTCGCGTTGAGTAAAGGCTAGACCGAGTGAACTCAGAGGCGTGGAGCAACAGGCTCCACGCCTCTTCTGTTTGTCTGACATTATATTGTAGGAGGAAGCCATGACCTGCGTTTGCCGGGGGATCCGCGGCGCCACCACTGCCGACGCCAACACCCGCGAGGCAATCCTGGCCGCGACGCGCGAGCTGCTGGCGCTCCTGATCGACGCGAACGACCTTCGCGAGGAGGATATCGCCAGCGCTATCTTCAGCACCACGCCCGACCTCGACGCCGAGTTTCCGGCCGTGGCCGCGCGCGAGCTTGGCTGGCTCGACACCGCGCTGCTCTGCACGCACGAGATGGCCGTCCCCGGCAGCCTCGCGCGCTGCGTCCGCGTGCTGATCCACTGGAACACGATCCGCCGCGCCGACGAGATCCGGCACGTCTACATCCGCGGCGCGCACAACCTGCGCCCCGAACGCGCGATGACGCTCGATCGCCGCGGCGAATCCGCCTTAGTCGTCGTCCCTAACGAGGCTGAACGCTAGAGCATGGCGTTCGGCCTTTTTGATCATGGAGAACCGCTATGAGCACCCTGGCTCCGTCCATCACCACGCCGGCGCTGAGGCTGCAACCGGATTACACCGTCCGCACCGACCCATGTATGCTACAGATGGTAAAGGAGAATCCCACAATGATCGTCATCATGCGCGCGACCGCCACCGAGCAGAACATCGGCGCCATCCTGGATCGCCTGGTCGAATATAGGCTCAAAGGACATCTCGTTCGCGGCGAGGAGCGCACGATCATCGGGGTGGTCGGCGCGGCCATCCCGCCGACACTGCAAGAGGAGCTCGAGCTGTTCGAGGGCGTCCAGGAGACCGTCCGCGTCACCCGCCCCTACAAGCTGGCCGCCCGCGAGTTCCACCCCCACGACACCGTCGTCGACGTCCGCGGCGTCAAGGTCGGCGGCGGCGCCTGCGTGG
>WNGB01062053.1_pt1 | contig 10242 bp, 12 predicted proteins | sample 5400681 | NCBI WGS metagenome assembly WNGB01 (sample SAMN13153367, study PRJNA577476) | soil metagenome | isolation source: 115 cm soil or saprolite under grassland replicate 2 | place: USA:California | collected 2016-06-15
GGGTCGCCGCCAAAATACGGGCCGAACTGGGTCGTGAACCCATCGGAGCCCTCTACGACGGCTATGGCAGAGCCTATTGGGATCAGCCCAAAGGTTCGGGGATGAGCCAGAAGCTTGGCACGGTGGCCCACATTGGGGAAGTGCTGCAAGCCATTGGGCTGCCCGCGGCATTTGCGACGGCTGCGGATGACACCAGTTGGGATGCCGAACTCGACGCCGAGACCGCACTCGCCCTCAGCCGCACCGGCCGTGACGTGGGCACCCCGATCATCACGTTTGCGCCACCCGATGGGGTATCATTTTTTGGCCCGGTGATTTCACGCATTCCTAGGGACGAGGAAGCTGTCCCGTTGTGGAACGCCGTGCTCACGCTGGCACAATTCCCTGGCTTCGCAGAAATCAAGCGCAGCCTCCGCGAGGCCCCGCAGTTGCGTATCCTTGGCCATCTCCATGAGACACCCCTGCCAGAGGATTGGCAGGGTGGGCATCGTGCTGACGCACTACCTGAGCAACAGGCATAGCTCCCGTGTGGGAGAGGGGAGCATGCTTGCTCTACAGATCACGGAACTGCATGAGGTGGCTCTACCCTCCCAGACACACGGAGACAAGCAACCTCACGCATCGTAAGAGGTGTGTGCGATACGTCAACCCATGAGGAGCACGTATCCCGGCGCATGCAAGGAGCGCATAGGCACACTGGCGGTCGAGTCGGAGCAACTGATGCGCAGACGGCGCGCGACCTGGAAGTGCCTGCAAACACGTTCCATACCTGGATTGGGAAAGACTACTGGGTGGAGTGCCAGGAGAAGCAGGTCAATGACGAACATCCGTACGAGGAAGTGAAACGCCTACGGCAAGAAAACGGCCCTTATTTTGCACTGTCGTCAGGCGAGCATGGGTGTGTAAACGGTACGTCGTGCTCCTGGAGGGCCCTGCTCGTCTCCTGGGATGACTCTGGGTCGTACGAAATCAAGAAATGCCCCTGACAGAGGTCAGGGGCACGCATACGCCTTCGTCGCCAGACCTTTCGACCCTGGCCAGGCGTTGGGGGTACAGGTGCCCCCCGCGCTCGCTGACTAGAGGCGGCTAGAAGGTTCTCCGCTGCACCGGGGGCCGCGGGAGGCGTCCTGCCTGGCGTCCCGAGTGCGCATCAAGCCGGCGGGGCCACGGTGAGGCCGCGCACGTTGTGCTTGGCGATCGTCCGCGCCACCAGTCCCGTGGCCTTGATGTCCTCAATGAAGGCGCACAAATATCGGGCTCCAGCGGGGCGGCCTTTCGGCGTGCCTGCGGCCTGTTGGACCGCGGTGAAGTTGCCGGCGAGGAGGCGCGAGCCGGGGAGGGCGTCTTGGTCCGTCACGAGACGCGGCCGCAGCCCAGCGAGGGCGTCTAGATGGTCCGCGACGAAGCGCTGGAATGCGTTGTCGGCGCCGTGTTCGCGCACGAGTTGGGCGTGCTGCAGGTTGCGGGTCAGATAGAGTTCATAGGCACTCCGGGCCGGCGCGGCGATGCGGATCCCGGGCCGGTCCACCCCGGCGATAGCTTGAAGCGGCGAGCCGGGCGGCACCAGGTATGTCGCTTCGATCTCCACGTAGGCTGCGGTGAAGTCGATGTCGTGCGCACGCTGGGGCTCAGCGCCGAGGAACCCGACGTCCCATACACCAGTCGGCGCCGCGTCGGCCAGTGCCCCGGGGTTAGGGTAGGGAAGGAGGGCGACGGGGACGCCCAGCCGCTGGCCCAGTTCGCGTCCCAGATCGGCAGCGAGGCCACACGGCTCGCCGGTCACCGGGTCGGTCGCAGTGAGCAGGACATTACTCATATTGAGGGCTCGGACGTGCTGTCAGTCATGGCGGTCTCCTGTGAAGTTGACGTTGCTGCCTGGCGTACCGGACGGGGGTGCGAGAAAGAAACGTGTCTTCTCCTTGCACTCTACCCACAACGTGTGGAGGTCTATGGTATCACTCTAGCGCTCCCGGGGCACTGGCGGAGCATTGACGCCACAGACATCGCGCACGCCAGCCTCCTGCCGTCTGTCAGGGCTGGGAGAGGATGCGGCGGTTAGCCACGGATCGTGGCGTAAAAGTGTTTAATCGCCGCAATGTGGGCATCGGGCGTTTGCAGGCCAGCGTCCATCGTATGCACCGACAGATGTGTGGCTCCGAGCGTTCCCCAGTCCTCCGCCTGTCGGGGCCAGGTGTCAGGGGAGCTACTGGCCACACGGATCCTGCCCTCAATACCGATCGCAGCCGGGTCGCGTCCCGCCGCCCGCGCATAGTCGCGCATCCGCTCAATCGTGGCCCGTCCCACAGCGTCCGGCGGGAATTGGGGAAACCAGCCATCGCCCAGACGTCCGATGCGCTCGATCACCGCCTCGACCCCTGGTCTGCCGCCGCCAAACCACAAGGGAATGGGACGCTGGATCGGCAACGGGTTGAGTCCCGCGTGGCTGATGTGGTGCCAGCGGCCATGGAAATCAACCACGTCCTGGGTCCACAGAGCCCGCATCACGGCAATTTGTTCTTCAGAGCGTTTGCCACGATTATGGAAATTCTCGCCGAGCGCTTCGTACTCGACGTGATTCCAGCCAATACCCACGCCAAGGCGGAGCCGCCCCCCGCTCAAGACATCGACCTCCGCCGCCTGTTTCGCCACCAGCGCCGTTTGCCGCTGTCCCAGGATAATCACCGCCGTGACCAGTTCCAGGCGTTGCGTCACCGCTGCCAGGTAGCCGTAGAGCACCAACGGCTCGTGAAACATATGATCCTTGGTATACGTTCCTTGCCATCCCGGATAATGCGTGGTGTCCGCGCCCAGGACATGGTCAAAGACGATGAGGTGGTCGTAGCCTATCTCCTCCGCAGCCTGTCCGAAGTCACGCACGGCTTTGGGATCAGCGCCTATCTCAGTCTGTGGGAAAATAACCCCCAGTTGCATGGCTTGGTTCCTTTCATAGCGACTGCATCGATTGCCTTGTCCATGGCCGCTTTGCAGTCCCCATGGACATGCGGCGTCGCGTGGGTCAGTACGGATACGGCATGGGACCGCAGGGCACTTCGATCAGCGTCGGCGCGTTGCTGCCTAAGGCTTCCTTGAGCTTAGCCTCCAGCTCCTCGGCATTATGCGCCCGGGCCCCGCGCGCGCCGTACGCGTCCGCCAACTTCAGGAAGTCGGGATTGTGCAGCTCGGCGCCATAGACACGCCCCTGAAACCGGTCGCGCTGGTCCCGCATGACGTTGCCGAAGGCGTTGTCGTTCAAGACGATGACCACCGCATTGATTTTATGGGCCACGGCTGTCGCCAGCTCCTGGGCGTTGAATAGAAAGCCGCCATCGCCGGAGATGGCCACGACTGCGGCCGCGGGCCGGGCGACTTTGGCGCCGAGGGCTGTCGGATAGGCATACCCCAGATTGCCGAAGGACGAGGACGTCAGGAACGTCCCCGGCTGGTAGACCGGATAGTAGGGGCGGCTATAATAGCCGACCTGGGTCATCCCGGCAACGACAATCCCATCGTCCGGCAGGGCATGGCGGATGGCCTGGAGGAAGCCGGCCAACGGCTGCAGGTTGGCATGCGGACTCTCCCGGCGGGCCCGTTGCAGGGCCGCGACCTCCTCCTGGCGGCTCGGCCACGCTGGCGTGGTGGCCGCCAGCGTCGTGTACAAGGCTTCCAACGTGCGTGTCGCATCGCCGATCAGCCCGATCGTGGGCGCATAGTTGCGCCCCACTTCCGCCGCGTCCACGTCAATTTGGACCACCGTCTGCCCGCTGAAGAGCTGGGGAAAGGCCAGGCGCGTGCCCACCGCCAGCACGACATCCGTCTGCGCCAAGTACTCGACGATCGGATCCTGCCGCAGCCGCATGGCCCCCAGCGCCAGGGGGTGCCGATCGGACAGGGCCCCTGTGCCCTCGGCGGTGGTGAGCACGGGGGCATGCAGGAACTCCGCCAGCGTTTGCAGGGCGGCACTGGCCTTGGCAGCGATGACCCCGCCCCCGGCGATGAGGAGGAGCTGCTTGGCGTGCCGCAACACCTCCGCACCCGTCTGCATCTGCGCGGTGCTGGCCGCTGGCCGGAGGGGATGGGCCGGTTCGAGTAACGCGATGTCGGCTTCTTCGGCCAGCGTTTCGGGGGGGATTGCAATCTCCACGGGCCGGGGTCGGCCGGTCGTGAGCTGGCGGAAGGCCTCCTGCACGGTGGCGGGCACGTCCTGGGGCTTCAGGATGCGTGCGGCCCACTTGGTGACCGGACGCATGGTGTCCATTTGATCGTGCACTTCATGCAGCATACCTCGGCTAACGCCAATGAGATCACGTTCAATTTGTCCGGATATCACCAGGATCGGCGACGAGGCCGCGTAGGCGGTCCCCATGCCAGCAGAGGCATTGTGCAGGCCGGGGCCGGGCACCACGAGAGCCGTGCCGATGCCGCCCCCAGCACGGGCGTACCCGTCCGCCATGGAGCTCGTCGCCTGCTCATGGCGGGTGGTGATAAACCGGATGCCGGGTTCATCGTAGAGGCCATCCAGCAGGTGATACAGCTGCACGCCAGGCAGGCCAAAGATGACACGGACCCCTTCGCGGTAGAGCGACTTGGCGAGTGCCTGACCACCAGTCATCTTTGGCATATCTTTTTATCTCCCTCTATAGAAGCCTCTTATGCTGTGCACGGCATAAGAGGGGTTGGGCACATAACCCTTGTAAGCACGCGAGCCTCCGGCAGGTGGGCTGCCCGTCATACGTTGAGCTTCTCGGCCAAGTCCATGAAATCATGGGACACCACGGTAAATGATGGGTCCGGGGTCGGATCCGGGGTGCGGCCAGGGCCACGCTCCAGCGGCCGGGGGACGAAGCCGGTCTGCAGCCCAAGTTTACCCGCCGCCAACAGGGCAGCCCCCCATTTTTGGCCATATTGGTCATCAAGGCCACGTTGCCGTTGGACATTGGGGCAATGATGAACCGATGCTTCAGCCGGTACAAACCTGGTACAGCGTCGGGCCACGGTCGCAAGTTATGCCAGGCCAGATTGAACTCCGCCTTGGAGGCTTCGCTGAGGCCGGTAATCTTGAAAGCAGTGAACACTTCCTCCAGCGCCATACGGTGCAACCCGTCCAGGTTGGTCCAGGGGAGTGCGCCGTGGCGCACTTTGTCCATGAAGGGCCGATACTTGGCGCGCCAGGCGTCGGCAAAGGCGTCCCAGTCGGCCGCCACCCCATGGACCTTGCCAAACTGTTTACCGTGCTGGATGATGCTGCTACGCCAGTCGACCACGGTGCCGAACACATCAAAGATCAGAGCCTTCACCTCGGCGACGTCCATACGCATGTTCCTCCGTGTGCCTACGTCAACGCTCGTGCGGTGTACCGCACCTCTCACCCGCGTCTCGGGCAGGCAGTGCATCCCGGCGCCGGGGAGGGGATCAACGGGTCAATGCCACCGGATGTCTGGAGACACAAGCCTGGCTGAGTGACCCACCATCCCGCGCCTGACGCTGCCTACTGCCAGGGTATGCCCGCAGACCGGTGGCCTCATTGCCGCCCTACCATACCCCTTCCTGCGGCATATGTCCAACCCTAGGGTCGCTGCGCGGTCGAGGCCATACATGCGGACCACGCCGACAGGGAGACTCACCATGAAGCCGATCACCGACGTGCACGAGTTGTTTCGCTCTCAGCGCGCCATCCGCACCTTCACCGATGCGGAGGTCCCGGAGGCCCTCGTCGATCAGGTCCTGACCGCCGCGATTCATGGCCCCTCCGGCTCCAACACCCAGCCCTGGCACTTCATTGTGATTCGCGACCACGCGGTGAAGCAGGCAATCAGCGAAGTGTACGAGGAAGCGCGGACTAACGCCAACCGGGACAGGCCGCCGGTGGCGGGTGGGGTGCGTCAACCGCTCTCGGCCGCACCGGTGCTGATCGTCGCCTGCGTCAACACGCCCGCCTCCGGCCAGGCTGGATTCCAGACCGGTGCCTCGATTTACCCAAGTGTGCAGAATCTCATGCTGGCGGCGCGCGCCCTGGGACTTGGGACGGTGCTCACGACCCTGCACCGCCGTCGCAAGGCGCGTATTCACGAGATCCTCGGCATCCCCGACCATATCGAGAGCGCTGCCATCATCCCACTCGGCTGGCCCGACCGCGAGTACGGCCCGAACCGGCGGCCGCCGCTCGCGCAGTTTGTGATGCGCGACCGCTGGAACGGCTAGGCACGGCTAGGCAGTAGAATCCAGACCCCCAGGTTTGAGTGGTAAAATTTCAACTTATTGATATCGTTGACGTTATCTTATGTCTTGCCTCGTGATCGTGCGTCGGGGCTGAGCTGTCTGCACCATAGGAGGGTAGCTGTCCACCATTAAATCCGATGGAATGTGGGATAGATTTGAATTAATCACCGGAGTCAAAAGGGGCCATGAGCCCGTTAACCGTGACAGTCAACATGAACCCCCGATTGCACGACCGCATGCCGACTTCTGGAGCACGAAGGGGTGGGACTCAGGGTGATTGCATGCTACATTTTTAGCACTCACACCAAGGTGCGGCGTTGGCCTGGCGATAGCAGCGCTGGTTGTGGAACCACCCTCACACTGCCCATCGATAGAGAGCAAGGGGCAGCAGCAGGCGATTACCCTGCACGGTGGGGGCACCATGACGGACGGGAATGCGATCCGCCCTGTCGGGAGTGCCCTGTGAGGGGAAGGATGCGTGGGACGGTCGGGGCGGCCAGGGGGCCATGGCTGTGGCAGGACGCCCCGTGGTGGAAGGGACACATAGGGAGGAAGAGACATGGAAGCCTCTAGCGTCTCCGATGGCCGTGCTCAGCCGGGCGTGACGCTGCTCGTGGTCCGCCCGCACCCGGATGATGAAAGTTCGGCAACCGGTGGCTTGCTTGCCTATTACCACGCGCGTGACGTGCGGACCGGGGTGGTGATCTGCACGGGGGGCGAGGAAGGCGAGATCCATGACTCCACCCTGGACCCAGTAGCCGATCGGCCGCGCTTACGCGCCATTCGAGAACAGGAGCTGCGTCAAGCGTGTGCTATTCTTGGGGTCACGGAGCTACAGATGCTTGGCTACCGGGATTCGGGGATGCCGGGGACGCCCGCCAATCAGCACCGGGACGCATTCGTCCAGGCTGACCCGAGCGAGGCGGCGGGCCGGCTGGTGCGGATTATGCGCGTGCTGCGCCCCCGCGTGATCGTCACCGAACCACCGGGTGGTGGCTATGCCCACCCGGACCACATCAGGTGCCATCAGGTGAGCCTCGAGGCCTTCCATGCCGCCGGGGATGCGCGGGCATATCCGGAAGCCGGCCCCGCGTGGCCAGCGGCCAAGCTCTACGCCATTGCCCAGATCGATGACGGCCAGTGGGAGACCTTGCGGCCCGCGTTCCAGGCTGCTGGCTTTGATGTGGGCGGGCGCCAGCGGTCGAGGAAACGGGCCCGTGGCGCCGGTCCGGAGACCGCGACAGTAGCCCTCGATGTCCGGCCGTATAGTGAGATCCAGCGCCAAGCCCTGCTGTCCCATCGGACACAGATGCCGCCGGAGAGCGTCTGGAGACGCCTGCCTGCCGAGTTGTACCGCCGTGCCTTCGCCACGGCGTATTTGATCCGTCTTCACCCGCCTGCGGCGCCCGGCGAGTATGAGAAGGATCTGTTCGATGGACTGCACAGTAGTACCCAGTGGTGTTCGCGCAATGGATAGCAGTTTGTAGAAGGTCGACAGTGGTGTCCATGGGTCGAGGAGACATCGATGAGGCACCCCTCTGTGCAGACGATGGGCTGTGCGACGGCGAGGAGATACGCAGCGCCTCAGCCAGATTTTATGCGCGACAAAGTGTGAGAAATGGCGCGACGGATTTTTATGGCAAGTCGCGACGCCGAGCAGGGGGATGAACGTCATTGCCAGGATGACGTGACTCCCAACGTCTCGGGTCCATTCGTCTACCGCACCATCCGCTGGCATGTAAGTTTTGACGAGCCCCATGGGGCAACCGAGCATGAGCCAGGATATGACATCAAGCGGATAGACTAGCGGCACATCGTGATGCACCATCTGGCAGGGGATGAGGAGACATACAGATTATCGACCGTATAGGTATTGATATTGGCATCAAGAAATCCGTCGAAGACGGACTGCTCTGGGCTGCAGCCCATGGGCTCCACTACGTCGATTTCCGGTTGGATACGAGCCCGGAGGCGTTTGTCTCTTTCACATCGGAACGCTGTGAGGCCATTCGCACCCGTGCGGAAGCCGCCGGCATTACCATGGGCCTGCATACGCTCTCCGCCGTCAATATGGCGGAGTACGCGCCCTACCTGGCGGAGGCCGCCGATCACTATTTGCACGCCTATATCGATATCGCCAAGGCCCTCGATGCGGGCTGGGTCGAGGTCCATGCCGGCTATCATTTCACCAGCGATGTGGCGCAGCGCAAAGTGGCAGGCCTGGAGCGCCTAAAGCGAGCGGTAGGCTATGCGGAAGAGCAGGGCGTGCTCTTGCTGCTCGAGAATCTAAACTGGGAGCCCGAGCACGCGGAAGTCCATTATCTCGCCCATACTCTTGTAGAGTGTCAGTACTATTTCGACGCGATTGACTCCCCAAATCTGCGCTGGGCTTTTACGGTCAATCACGCGGCCTTGGTCCCGGAAGGGATTGACGGCTTCATTGACCAGATGGGTTTAGCGCGCTGCGAGGAGGTCCGGCTCGCCGACAGTCATGGGCGCTACGAAGACCATTTGCCCCCGGGCGACGGCCAGATTGATTTCCGGCATCTATTTCGCCGGATCGAGCAGGATCCGCAGTTCCACGGCCATTATATGTGTGCTTTTGGCCCGCTGGAGGTCATGCTGACGGGACGCGCGTATCTCGCAGAGGAAGCGGCAGCCGCGCTCGGTTGAGCAGAGCCACGGGAGAGCTGTCAAACTTCTGGGCCACGAGCTTACGGTGCCAGCTAAGAATCGTGTCGGGCTTGACGATCGTGGCCACGTCCTTGAGGGCTTGCTTCCCCAGCTTCTGACCGATTGCGGCCAGCGTCTTGCGTTCGCCATCCGTCAACCGCACCCGGCCCGTGATTTGGTTGCGCAGAATACGATTCTCCGTCACCAGGTACTCGTTGCGTAACAACAGTTCCTGATCGACGGTCCCCGTGATATACGCGAGCAGGTGTTTCCAGTCCATCGCCTCTCCCGCAGCCTGTACCGTCCATATTGACGATGGGTATGGGTAAGAGGAGTGCAGAAGACAAGCCGAAGTGCGAGCGATGGTAGGGGCGTAAGCTCCAGTAGGAACGCGAGTTCGAATATTTTGACTATACGGGCGACCGCGTCATGGTGGCTATCTATGTTCAGTCGTTACTATCCCTGTCTTTACCTGGGATCTTCTTCCGGCTAAACAGCTTCCTCACTTTCCCCACTAGCCCTTCGTACGTGTAGGTCTCTGTCCAGCGTTCCCAGACTTGTTTGGATGGATCGGGCCAGGTGGCCCTTTCTTCTTCGAGCATGAGGCGAGTCTTCTTCGAAAGCTTCTTCAACAACTACGCTACGATTGACGTTAGGGCGGGCGCAGCAAACAATACACGTCGCCACTTGGGATCTTTTACCACCCCAGCGCGGATTCTGAGGAGATCCATCACGAATGTCTCGTTCGATGCCAGCACCGCGTCATCAGCGACCAGAGCCCCCAACCGGTTCCAGGCTTCCAGTATGTTCTCTGGGGTAGGTGGATCCTTAGGACTGAGGATTGCGGGCCCAAGAATGAAGACCGCGGTCTCTACCTGCCTCGAACAAGAATGGGCCAGTGAGAGGAAAAGCTTTCGATAGAGCTCCATACCTCCCATCTCCTCCATTATGGGGCGTACGAGGCCCATATGCTTGCGGATCGACAATACTCTGCTTTCTTGAAAACCGGTGACTGCCAGATCGTTAAGGAATTCCCAGGCGTGGTCCGCCGGACAGCCCTCCCTCCCCACCAACCGGCAGCGCGAGGAGGGACCACAGACTCAGGACCAGACGACGGCTGCCGGGGACGGGTCGCGATACCCCAGGCGCAGTCAGGCGGAGGACCAGGCGAAGACTTCTTGGCGGACACGCGCTGAGGCAATGGGGGGGGGCCACCGCGCGCGTCAGATGCCGGAGGATCTTTCGGATCACCTCGCCGTGCGTGATGGCCGCGATGATCCGCAGCGCCCCCCGCTGACACCAGGGACAGCGTGCCATATCCAGTGCAAAGACGCGCTTCAGCAGTCGTGCCCA
>WNGB01015121.1_pt1 | contig 10240 bp, 7 predicted proteins | sample 5400681 | NCBI WGS metagenome assembly WNGB01 (sample SAMN13153367, study PRJNA577476) | soil metagenome | isolation source: 115 cm soil or saprolite under grassland replicate 2 | place: USA:California | collected 2016-06-15
TTTCCGATCTCCTTTTTGGCTGACCGGACTGCTGACGGGTATGCGTGAGTACCGGCGGATGGTGCTCCGTCATCAAGACGCGGTGGTCGGTCTCCACTCACCTCGGGGACCCCATGATCGCAGGTCGGATCAACAAAGGTGCCACAGATGAGCTCCAGGATGGCCTGCACGCCGGACCAATCCTGCTCGGCCATTCGCGCATGGTTTCGCCGCGCGGCATCGACCTTCACTCGATATGCGGCATGGAGGGCTTCCTTGTCGACGATCTCGCCCTGGTACTGGCCCATACTTGGGATATAGGCACGCCACTGCACAGGTCGCAGAGCGCCGTCCCGTCCGGTGAGGACGTCGCGGCCAAGATACAGTTCGATCGCTCCAGCCAGGCCGTTCACATCGGCGTTCGCCAGTCGGCCGCTGGGCGCGTCGGCTGTTGGCGGCCCAAACGTCGGGTAGTCCGCAGCGAGGTCGAGCCGCGGGTAGCGGAGGACGCGGATGTTGGCGGGCAACTCAACAATGTCGAGATTGCGCAGGGCATCGGTGGCTGCGGTGTCGTTGTCGAACAGGGCAACGACGCGATTGGCAACACCGGCTGCAGCGAAGGCGCGGACCGTGCGTACCAGCGCTCCGGCGCCACCCTCCGGTCGCTCGGCGTAATCCATGAACCGGATCAAGTCGGCAAGGTGCGGAAACAGCAGGTCAAGCGCAGGTTGCAGGACCTGGATGTCAGTCCTGCCCTCGGTCAACACGATGATCGGTGCATTAGTGGCCGCATCTGCTCGCATGGACGCCAACGCTTCGGAGCACAGCTCGCCCGCTCTGTCGTCGAGCCAGCCGCCCTGGACCAGGTCAGTGAGGTCTAGCCGCACCTCCGCATCAGGCAGCGCAAGCAAGACGGCGCGCAGGACGATTCGGACCTCCCAATCCTCCGTGAGGCCAAGCAACCAGTCCCGGCTTCCAGGCACGAGCCGGTCGCCGCGGTCGGGATGACCCCAGGCGCTTGCAAGGTCGCAGAGCCAATCCTGCGCCGTGTAGCCGTCAAGGTAGTCAAGGACAGACTGCATGGGAGCTTGCGTATCCGGTGACCTCGCCGAGATGGAGGCGATCGTCGCCCATCGCTTCTCCAGCTCCTTGTCGAGCCACACCAGCGCGAGAGCGCTCGGGAAACCGAATACCTCGAGCCGGTCAGCTATCACCCGCCCTGACGCTACCAGCTCATGAACCTGCACGGACTCGTCCCCCAGCGACGCATCGGAGTAATGGTCTGCGGCCCTCGTCTCGCGGCGGCGCAGCATATTGTCCGTAAACAGGGCGAGCAGTTCGGATGGCATCCCATTCTTGATCGCGCTCACTTCGATGCCGTCCACGCACAGAAAACCGTAGCTACCCACATGATCATCATCTCACAGTGCGGTAGGGCCGCCGCAACGGATCGTCCTCGAGACTGCACCTCGGCCGTAGCGGACACAGTCATGGCATGCGTCGGGCTGTCGGCCATGCTGGGTATATTGAAGCCCATGCCGTACGAGGACTGGTGGCAGGCGGCCGAGCTGCTCGACCAATCTTGGGTGCCTCCCACCAAATGCCAGCTGGAATTGACCGCCCGGCTTAACATGCCGCTGACGGGCGACGAGCCCTTTGCTGTGTGGTCGCAGCGATGCTCGAAGACTGACTATGTCCGACGATTCATGGGAAGACCCGCCACCAGCGATCGACGAACAGACTGAGGGCAGACACGCGGTCCAGGCCGTGCGCCGAAGGACGCCCACGACCTCTCGTTGGTGCAGACCAGTTGGATGGAACTGTCGTCGTGGTTGTCTGCGAGCAGGCGCCGATGGGCGCCGACCACCTACAGCGAGAGAACTCCAGGAAACGTTGATTCCGTACGAATCAGCGGGTAGGGGCTGCTGCTACTCGGGCAGGTCGATCCCCGCCCCCGACCCCTCGTCGTCACCCGGAAACCAATCTCGAGCAAGGTCCGGTTCGTCGCGACTGATGTTGGTAGGTGCAGCCAGCTCCAAAGCCACCCCACCGACGCGCGCCCGCTCCACTCGCCGCGCCTGCTCCTGCCACGCCTGCCTGCCGGCCGGGTCAGGTGGCGGCGCCCCGATCGCCTCGAGCAGGCGCTTGGGGGGATCGCGGAGATACCCATCGAGCAGCTCGTCCTCGCGTCGCTGCAGCTCGTGGGTCGCGGCGACCCCGCGGCTGATCACGGCGCCGTGGCTGGCGTCCCAGGCCTCCAGGGTGGCCTCGTATCGCTGGGTATCACGACGCAGCACGGCGTCGGCCTGGTCGACCTCGGTGTCAAACTGTTCCACGACCTGCGCCCGCTCGGCGATCCGCGCCTGTAGGTCTTTGCGGCGTTGCCGGGCGCCAGGCCACCATCGTGGACCCGCCTGCTCCAACTCCGCCGGAGCCCTTGCAGCACCAGCCGTTCCTCGTCACGAAGGTCTCTGAGGGCGTCTGCCGAGTCTTGCGCACTGTAGACATCCAGGGCTTGTGGCCGCGCTGGCTGTGGCAACTGCGCCTGCCTGACCCACGCCAGGAGATCAGCGGTGCTCGCGGAGTGCGCCTGAGCGACCAGCTCTGCACCCGTTTCGGCCGACCGCGTCGCAGCCAGCACTGAGTCAACGTTAGAGGGTAGCCATGGCGTTGCGGCTTCGCTGATCTCAGCCCCGCCCACCTTCGCGACCGCCAGGCTGCTGTCCAGCCCCAACTGCTGCAACTCGTTGCGTCCGATGGTGAGCACCCATTGGGTGTTCGGGGTGTTGAAGAGGGTCGCGGCAAGCTGAGGATTCTTTAGCGCAGCGGCTGCCCGGATTGCCGGGTCCTCGCGGTCCAGCATCCACGAGCCAAATTCCACCGTGAGCAGCCCGTCAACATCAACCTGGGCAGCACCGTAGGGGATGGCCTTCTGCCCGGCGGCTTCCAGTGCCCGTAAGCCGCGCGCGGTGAGCCAAAGGTTATATTGATAGAGTTCGGCGTAGTGCTCCTCGTCGGTGCCGCTTGGGCCGATGTCATAGGCCGGCTCCTGGCCGCTGCCCCAGTCGTCACCGAACACGCCGATGTAGTGGTCGTCCAACGATGACGCCGGCCCCTGCGTGCGCCGACCATACGCGGCGAACACGCCGTGGGCGACGTACTCCTGGTACGTCGGATGTCCACCCCCAAGGTCTGGAGCACCCGGATCCACGCCAAAGCTCCCACGGGCATAGAGCCACTGTTCAGCCTCTGCTGTCGCGTCAAGCAGCACGCCGAGGTCGTTGGCGATCGAGGCCAACTCCCGATAGCGAGTGCTGCCTGGAACCACGCTGGCACGCAAGACATCGGCGATGGACTGACCCGGTTCGGCGTATGACTCACGGTAGATGGCGAGCTTCTCAATGGCTGAACCCGGAAGCGCCACTCCTTCCTTGCCGATAGCAGGGAAGATCTCAGCCACGGCGGCAACGATATCTGACCGGTCCGAAGCCCCCGCAGCAACCTCGACGGTACGGACCGCGATTTCTCGCAGCAGAAGGCTCTCTTCGGCGAACAGGGCGACGTTGTCCTTCACCCAGCGCTGATGAGCAAAGCTATCCTCGACGGTCTCCTTGTCGGCAGCCGGCAAGGTGGAGGAGAGTCGCTCTCCCAGCTCTTCGTGCCGCCGCCGAAGCCATTTCAGGGTGCGGTGGCGGACCAGGCCAGAGCCCGCCGAATCAGTGGTCACCGGATGGCTCCTTTCTCCTCCTTGCTCTACCGCTCAACTTCAGTCCCGCACGGCACCACGCACCTCGTGTCAGACATCGCCTCGACGGCGCTCGGCTGTTGTGAGGTTGGCGGGGTCATCGCATCACCCTGGCTTCTCGGAGAACTCGCGCCCCGCAGAATGACCAAGCCTGCTCACTGACATCCTTGACAGTGATTAGACATTCGACAGAGGCAGCTTCTTAGCCCTCCGGATGGTGCAATTCCGCGTGGATGACACCTGAATGACACCTGTCGGCGACGTCCCCTCTGAACCTGCGCCTCACGGCGAACCGTGGCGGGATGGAGTCAGCGTCACAGCGTCATACTCGGCATCGGCCGAACTATTGGGTTGAGGCGTCAGGGTGAGCTGTGAGGCTGGCTGTCAGCCGGTTACAGGGCTGTCAGTGAGGTCGGTGTGCTATGGGACGTGCTTGGCTTACTGCGGCGTGGTCGCTATGCGGGTGACCAGCACCTGTGAGCTCCTCATCACGTCATGCGTTGCGTTGAACTCACGACTTGCCCGCGCCCAGTGCGAAGGGCAGGAAGGCCAGTTGGATCTCGCGCGCCGGGTCTCCTTGTGCATGCAGCACGAAGTCGACCCGCTCGTCAGACTCATGACGTCCTCGGCGCTTGTAGGTTGGGCTGGCTTCGATCTCCGCGACGCTCTTCTTGATCGCCTCACTGGGATGACCAGAGCGGATGAAAAGCAAGAGAGTGGCCTTGGTGTCGCGCCAGACGAGGTAACTCAAGAGCTGGTCAAGGGCGTCACGAATGGTCTTGGGGCCCCTCCAGATCTTGCATTCCCCGATAAAGACGTTGCGGTCGCCTTCGCGGATCAGGATGTCGGTCCTGCCCGCCCCGTTGAACACCTCCCCGCCTGCTTTTCCCTGAAACTGGGCGTTGAGGCTGACCAGCAGAAGGTCTCGGATCTGCTCTTCGTTGAGCTTCGCGGTCATGGAGGGCGACCGTTCAAGGGCGTTGCGGGCGTTGCGCAGCACTCTCAGTGCAGCCTCGTAATCAGGGTCGGCGAGCATTGGCTCGGGTTGGAACGGGCCACCCGCCGTCGGCCTTGGAGGCGATGCGGAGGCGATGCGGCGTCTTTGCACGGGCACGGTGTAGTTGGATGCGTCGCTGCGTCGTTGCACCGGGAACCCGATGCCGGCCTCGAGTTCACGGTCGCGTAGGAGCTTGGCTCGTCGCTGGGCCACAAGGCCCGGGGTTGTGGTCCTAATGGTCTGGTTGTGGGTGTCGATATCGCGCTGGCACCAGGAAAGGTGCCGCTCAATTTCGTCGAGTTCGCGGTCGAAGTGGGCGCGAACCGCCGCAGCGTCGGCTTCCTGCCCAAGCCACGTCAGTCGCAATTCGCCGTCGGCAACATTAGCCCTGGGTGGGTTGAAGGAGAACTGGCTGGCTCGCGTCGAGAAGACGACCTTTTCTCCGTCGTAGGGGATGACGAGCGTCAAGCGGGTCATCCGGCGCGTCATGCGATCGCCGAAGGGATCCTCGAGGGTCTGGGTCTGCTCCGAGATCGGCAATATCTGCGCCTCGTCCCTGCGCAGGCTTGGGCACGCGACTGAGTGCGCCGCAACCAGGTGATCGGCGACATCTGCTTCGGGCAGGGCGAGCAACTCATCCGGGCTCCACGCGAGCAGGTCGTCGCGCAGCTTTCGGGCCGTCGCCTCCAGCCCCAGACGGAGGTCATTCTTGCAGAACAGCAACTCATCCATGGGGCTGCCATGCTAGCGCGGTGCTGCGACGGACATGCGCTCGACCGACTACGTAGCCGAAAAGGACCCTGAGTGCCCGTCCATGCCGAGGCGTGCTCTGTGCAGTGCAGGAATCTCACGGGAGGGCGACACGCCGATCTTCCGCGAGCAACAACGCTCGAGTCCGATGCCACCACCGTTCCGGTAGAGATGGCTCGGCACCTGGTTGAGTTGAGCGCTGTGAGCCGGGCGGCGAGCCCGTCAGCAAGTGGTGGAAGTACCGGAGTCTTGGCCCGCCTGGTGGCCACCTGTACATCCGTCGGGTGGTGTGAACGCTGCGGTCGGCATTGTCCGAGAAGCACGCGGCCCGGGCTTCAATGCTTGGGCGTTGCAATGCGGCACGTCCTCCCGGTTGAGGGTGTCAGTGAACCTGGCCCGACATGCTTTCAGAGCGCTGGCTGGTGTGAGAGGAGGAGGACCCGATGGCGGCTGGTCATCGCCGCAGGCCGGCACCGTCCACGCAGCGCCCTGACGAGATCGATGTCAGCACGATTACGGTGCCAACCGACTGGCTCGCCGATCCTCCGGCGTCCGGCGGGTCCTCCGGGCGGCTGGCACTGACCGATGCCGCGCTGAACCGTCTGGTGCGTGCGTTGGTTGGACAGCCCGATGGCGATCTGCCTGAGGATCTGAGCCCGTTTGGCATGGCCGCGCTGCTTGATGCCGCGTGGGTGAAGGAGCAGCCCTGGCGCGATCTGGTCGAGGGCCGGCTGGAAGACCGCGGAGAATCGCATCGAGCGGTCCAGGAACATCTGTCTGCGCTGCAGGTCCAGTGGAACAACGCACGGGTTCGCCGGCACGGCGACGACATGGGCCGACACACCGACGGCGCGGGCGCCGACCAGATGATCGAGGACCGGAAAGTGGGGACGGAGAAAGACGATACCGCGTTTGCGGCGCATGCCGAACCGGGGGTTGAGGAGCGAACGCGGGCTGCGCGCGTGGAAGCGGCCGGTCAGGACAGCAACCCGGGGCTGCGCGACGAAGCTGGCCCAGCCCTGGCGGCGCCCCCGCGTGCGCTCCCGGCCGAACTGGCCGAGGAGATGCGGACCGCCAGCACCGGCGACCTGCTCAGCTGGGTGGAGCAGGCGCGATTTCAGGCGGAGCGTCCTCTAGAGCTTGAGGCCGCAGTCACGCGGACCGCATTCGACCGTGCCAGGAGTCACCGCGACGAGGAAGAGCTGGTACTGCAGGGCCTACAGCGACAGCTGGCGGAGGCGGGGCCGTGGTGGCGGCCGGGCAGCCGGAGGCGACGCTCCGATCTGAAGGCCCGGATTGCAGAGCGACAACAGGTGCTGACCCGCCTCAGCCAGCATCTCTACGAGACTGAGCGGCAGGTCAGCGAGCTACTTCCTACGAGGCAGGCGGCCCTCGAGACCTGGGCGGCCGAACAGCGCCGCGTACTCGACCGAGCGGTAGCAGCCGTTCAAGAACTGGAGCGGCGCGAAAGCGGGCTGCTGGATGGTCATCCTTTCGATCCCCCCGAGCAGCTGGAATCGGCACGTGCCGCAGGTCTGTCCGTCGACGAAATCGTGCCCCAAACCGGTTCAGGCGGTGACTCACCGACGCCAGCCGGTTCGACCCAGGAACGGACCGACGCCCACGCACTGATCGCCACCGCCGATACGGCCCGGGAGTCGGTAGGCCTCGCGCCGCGTCGCCGCTTGATAAGCGCCGGCGTGAACGACGAGTTGTCAATAGCGATCGTCGGCGGATCCATCACCGGACCGGTGCTTTCCTTGCTCCTTCGCCAGGCCGGGTTCAACAACGTGCATGTCTACGAAGGGACCCCGAGTGCCGTGCCGCAGGCCGGAGGCGTCATTGGACTGGACCACACCTCCCTCGGTGTGCTCGACACAATCGGCGTTCCACAGGAGGAGATCGTCCCGTTTCCGAGCCAGCGGATCACCTCCATCAAGGTCGCTGATCGGCGTGAGCTGGGCCGTGTCCTGACCCTGTACCCGGGTCGGAACACCACCTGGACGCTCACACACGACGCGCTCACCCAGCGGCTCTCGGCAGACACCTTGCATATGGGTGCGCGGCTTGTGGGTCTGGAGCCCGGTGGCGACGGCCGCGCGGTCCTTCAGTTCGAGGGTGGTGACCACGCCACGGCCGACCTGGTTGCGTTCGCGGACGGCCGCAGGTCCACCGGCCGCAAACTCCTGGACCCGGACCGCCCGCTCCTCTACGCGGGGTACGTTGCCCACCGCGGACAGCTCGACGACTGCCCGCCGGAGCTGCGCGACTTCTGGCGCTACGAACCGGATGGAACCCAGTTCACCCTCTTCCCGATCCGGCAGCCGGACGGGCGCATCGGGACTGACTGGACGTTCTATCTGAACGCGAGTGCTGAGCGGTTCCGCGCGCACTTCGGCGCGGACCCCACGGTCCGCACGTTCGTGCTGCCCGAGCAGGTCAGCCTGGACGCTCGCGCGTACGTCGACGCCATGGCGGCGAAGCTGCTCACACCCAACGCCGCCGACCTCGTGCGCCGCACCGCCCGACGGATGGCTGTACCGATCCTGGACATCGCCCCGCCGACGCGGATGGTGTACCCCGTCGGGTCGAGCCGTGCAGTGCTGCTCGGGGACGCGCTCGCGCCGGTGCGCCCACACACCGGCCGTGGCGCCAACAACGGCATCGACCAGGCCGCCGCACTGGTGACGGCGCTCGCCGAAGATCGCAGGGATGGGGTCGACCTGGACGTGGCGCTGACCTCGTGGCAGGCCCGCTGCCTGCCGGTGGTCACCGAGTCGCTTGAGCTCGGACCGGAGCTTGGGCGTGCGCTGGGATTGGGACCATGATCGTCACCGGCGTACGTACCGGCCTGCCAGCCATCGATCGGGGTTGGCAGGGCCCGTGTGGACAACGCGGACTGCATCTCCTCTGAGAAGCCTTGCTGCTCGTGTGGCATGACCGGCGGATCCCGAAGCGCCAGTAGTCCTGCAACGAGCGCGCCGGAGCCGGAGCCTGCGCTCACTGACCTCGGACGCCGGTAAGGCGCGGATGAGGCCGTCAGGGCGGTCCCCTACCCTGGCGGGTGATGGCTTCGATGGCGGCGAGCGAACTCACCCGTCTGGACGAGAACCTGGCGCAGGTTGTCATCGGGTGCGGGAACCAACCCGGTCGCCTCGACGGACAACTGAACGGAGATCGTTGCGTGGGTCTTCGGCACCGGGTCGCTCTCCTTGCTCCGGGCGGATCGGTCCCGCTTTCGTGATGATCCGATCAGTACAATTTGTCGCTAACGATCCGCCAATGCCCTACCGCCCAACCCAGCCGACATGCTCGGATGCCCGCTGCGGTCAATCTGGCTCTGCCGGTTCGGGAATGGGACGCCCCGGAGCCGAGGGAGCCGGGCTCCGGGGCGTGATCGTCCGGGACCTTGGCTGTAGCCCTGGGGGAACGGGCCGCCCCGGACGACTCTGCGGCTACAGTGAGCCACCCTGACTCGCACCTACCGGCGTGCTCGCGTGCTGCTCGGTCATGACGGCGCGGAGCCTTTGCTCCCACATCCCCAACGCCTCGGCCACCACTGGATCGTTGCGGAACAGGAAGGGCGGCTCGGCCGGGGTCTCGTGGCCGCGCTCGAACGCCAGCCGGCACAGCTCGGCCATCCCGCGCAGCGCGATGCGCAGCAGCTCGGGGCTGAGCGGCCGAGGCTGCTGGCGCAGGACGGCGGCGGCCTCCGCAAGATGCCGGTGGACCTCGGCCGAAACCGTGATGGGTGTGCCCTGGCCTGGGTCTGGACTGGTGGCGCTGGTAGTGGTCATGGCGACTTCCCTGCTTGGTGGCGGTCAGGCCGGGTGGATGGGCGGGCTCGCGGCCTGAGTAGCTCTCCGGGACAGCGTCAGGGGTCGCGGCGAGCCCGCCCATCCACCCCGGTCGCCTGCATGCGCGGTGCGGATGTTGGTATGCTCATGGTAGGGCTACCATAAGCACACCTAGCGTGTCAAGCCGACAAGCAGGCAGATCCGATAGCCTCACCACAATTCGGTATGACAGGACCACGGCGGCGTCCCCCACGACCAACACCACCGCCCACAAGGAACCACCGATGCCGAGACCACCCACCAAAGCGCAGCGCGTCGCCGACGCCATCGCCGAGCAAATCGACGCCGGCACCCTCGAGGAAGGCGCCTGGCTACCATCCGAGCGCGACCTCGCCACCACCTACCAGGCCGACCGCTCGACCATCCGACGCGCCCTGCGCATCCTCCAAGCCCGCGGCCTGATCGCGCTGCAACGCGGCATCGGCGCGCAGGTCGGCGAGCCCGTTCGCCGCAACGCCGCCGACGTCACCCGCCGCACCGGGAACTGGCGCGGCTTCCACGTCTCGGCCGAGCAAGCCGGCCGACAGCCCTACACCCACACCACCGTCCGCGAGACCGAGCTTGGCTCGGTGGCTGCGCGGTGGCTCGGCGTACCCACCGGCACCCGCGTCCTGGAACGCGCCCGCGTCCAAGGCGTCAACGACGAGCCGCCCGTGCAGCTCTCCACGACATGGTTCGCACCGGAAGTCGCCGACCGACTGCCGATCCTCACCCAGGTCGATACCGGGCCCGGTGGCATGCTGTCCAGAATGGAGGAGATCGGCTACCAGCTCCGCTTCGAGGACACCGTCACCTGCCGCCTACCCTCACCAAGCGAGCGAGAGCAGCTCCAGCTCCGAGCGGACCAGCCGGTCTTGAACGTTTGGCGACGCTGCTACGACCAGCAGGGCCGTATCCTGGAGGTCACCTACC
>WNGB01017656.1_pt1 | contig 10239 bp, 7 predicted proteins | sample 5400681 | NCBI WGS metagenome assembly WNGB01 (sample SAMN13153367, study PRJNA577476) | soil metagenome | isolation source: 115 cm soil or saprolite under grassland replicate 2 | place: USA:California | collected 2016-06-15
CAAGCTTGGGATTGCCCATGAACGGCATCCAGCAGAACCGGGCCAGCGCGGTCGCGTCTCGGTAGGCCGCCAGCACCGTGTCGATGTCGGGATCGGCCGGGAGAAATCCCGCGGCCTTGGCCGGGTCGTGATACAGCGTGCCGACGAGCTGCTGGGGCGACATAAGGAAGATGTCCGCGATCGGATGGTCCGGCAGCCGCAACCCGATGGGGCTGAGCAGCACCAGCGAGCCGATGGCATGCGGTGCGGCGACGGCGAGTTCGGCGGCGATCCAGCCGCCGAGGGAGGCACCGACCACGTGCGGGCGGTCAAGCCCCAGGTGCTCGATGACGTCGAGGTAGTGATAGACGAGGTCGTCCATGGCCTCCACCTCGGCGAACTCGTCCGACCCGCCGAAGCCCGGATGGTCGGGCGCGAACACCTCGAACCGGCGCGCGAGCAGCTCGTGAAACTCCAGCCAGTGGCCCGCGCCCCCCGCCGCGTGCAGGAACAGCACCGGCGCCCCCGCGCCGCCGTGGAACAGATGGACCCGTTCGCCGCGAAGGTCCAGGTACTCCTCCACCGGCGCGCCGACCTCCCGCGCACCCGCATCGCTCGTCACAAGCCACCTCCGGCTCCTGCTGGCGTCATCTCGAAGCTAGGAGACCTACGGCAGACCGTCGAGCCGGTTCCCGCACCGTCGAGCCGGTTCCCGCATGGTTCCCGCACGGTTCCCGCACGGTTCCCGCACGTCGAGTCGCATTGCGCACCAGGGCGCCGGTCCAGCAGTCGGCCTTGACTTCCGCGTGGCGAAGCGCTGATCCTGCATCACACACGTCGTTTCGGGCAAAGGCCCGGTCGTGGAGGTGGCGATGAGCGCGTCGTCAGTGTCTATCACTACCTCGCTTATGGACGAGCTCATGGACGACGAACCGGCAACAGCAGAAATCCCGCTCCCGCACCCACAGTCGATTCGCACTGACGATCTGGACGAAGGATCTGGACGAAGCGCGGATCCGTACCCAGGAATTTCTCAATTGCTCGCACCGGATGCGGCTACTGGAGCGCGAACGTTCGTTCCGTGCCCGCGTCCAATACCGCTCTCTCGGCGGGGTGGGCCTGATGACATCGGTGTACGGCCCGGCCGTGGAAATCGGCTGCTCGCCGCCGATCCCGCTGGTAACCGTCAATTTCGTCTTCGGCGGATCAATGGTCATCGAGGACGGCGGCACCACGGCATGCGCCGACGAAAACCGCGCCGCCGCGTTCTGCTTCCACGAGGACCTCACCATGCGATGGACCCCGGGACTCAAGCAGATGATGCTGACGATCGAAAAACCGCGAATGGAGCGCTACCTGCAGAACCTGCTGAACGAACCCTTGCGCGCTCCGCTGCGTCTCGAGCCCAGTATCGACCTGACCGGCAGCGGCGGCCACGGCATAATGGCCGCGGTGCGGACGCTCCGCCGGGCGCTCGCGCTGTGCGGCAAGGCGGGGCCGCCTCCGTTGCTCGCGATGGAGGTCGAGCACGGCATCCTCACGTCGCTGTTGCTCGGTCACCGGCACAACTACACCGACGCCATCTTCTCCGCCCGAGCCCTTCCCCCACCCCGGGTGGTCCGCCGCGTTGTCGAACTCATCGACTCGGCGCCCCAGAGCCCGTTCACCGTGGCCGACCTCGCGGAGTGCGCCGGCGTCAGCGAACGATCCCTGCACGCGGCGTTCCGCAGGCAACTCGGCACGTCGCCGATGGCCTACGTTCGCCGGCGCCGCCTCGAGCAGGCCCATGACGAACTGCTCCGCCTCGGCCCCTCCGCCGGAGTCAAGATCACGGACGTGGCGCTGCGCTACGGGTTCGCGCACGCCGGCCGGTTCGCCGCCGCCTACCGCGCGCGCTTCGGCGAGCCGCCCTCCGCCACCCTTCGCCGCTGCTCGTGAGGGGCGGCGTCCGGGGTCATGCGAGCCAGGATTGTCGGATGGCCGGGAGATAATCCAGGCATGGCCTACGACCACGAGTTGGCCGACCGCATCCGCGAACTGATCGCCGGCGAGCAGGGCGCCGCCGAGCAGCGGATGTTCGGCGGCCTGGCATTCTTGATCAACGGGAACATGTCGGTTGCCGCCAGCCGGCAGGGCGGCCTGCTGGTCCGGATGGACCCCGAGGAGGCCGACGCGCTGATCGACGATGACCATGTACGGCCGATGGTGATGCGCGGGCGGGAGATGCGCGGCTGGCTGCGGGTCGACGCCGCGGCCGTGGGCACTTCGAGCCGGCTCGAACGGTGGGTGGCTCGCGGCGTCTCCTACGCGAGGTCGCTGCCCGCCAAGACCAAGCGCCGGTGAATCTTCGAGTCGTGGGGGTGCCCTGCCGGAAACCCGGCCCGGGGCTTGAACGACCGGTCGCCGGCGTGTGAAGTCCGTCAATGGACGTTTCCGCATGAGCCGGTTTAGAGATGCGAAGCCAGAGCTCTTCCCTGGCCTGAAGGCTGCATAAACCGCAGGTCAGTATCGCTGTGTCCGGATTCTGATGGGTGCGAATGTGCCAGTTCTGTGACCGGTGATGCCTTCCGTGAGCCTCGTCATGTAAGGGTGCGAGCAACTGCGAATTCGGGTCGATCAAGACCGTAAGGTAATCCGTTCCGGCATGTGGTGCGTCTTTTGAGAAGGTCGTCTTTTAGAGACCGGCTCGTCCCCCGCTGCTTCACCGACCGCTGGATCTGGCACCTGCCGGTTCCTGATCATTCGAGGGGGAGTTGTGAATTTGCGTAATGTGATGCGACCGTCGCGGCGTGTGCTCACCTTGCCAATCATGGTGGCCATCGTGTGCGCGGGACTTGTTGCGCCGGCGGCCGCCGCCGATTTTGTCCCCCAGATGGAGACCAATCTTTCTGTCGATCCGCAGGTGGTTCTCGCGCCTTCCGCAGATCGCCCCAAACCCATCGTCACCTGGGAAGGGACCGTATGGTTCAGCGGGTATGAATCGGTCCCCCGGGCGTACGGCACGACCGCGACGCTGAACCTGCCCAGCGGAGTGACGGTGGAGTCGGTGTCTTCCCGCCAGTGCCACGTTCGGGGCAGTGTGGTCACCTGTTCGTTCGGCACGCTGCCCAGCGACGAGCAGAGGACGGTGCGTGTGCGGGCCAGGGTCGACCACGCCAAGGTCGGCGACCGCCTGGGCGCCACACTGTTCGCGCGAGCCCGCAATGTCAGCGTCAGCGCGGGCAGGGATCCGCTGGGTCCGCTGGTCGTCGACAACACGGCCGATCTCGAGGTGGACTTCTTTCAATGGCGAGACTCGGTCGCCCCGGGCGCCGAGATGAGTTACGGCATCGAGGCGACCAACAACGGGCCGCTGACGACGGCCCCGGCAGCCGTGATCATCAAACCGGGTCCGCAGCTGACCGAGCCGCAGATCCGGATGCAAGATTCCACCACCTGCACCAGATCCGCCGAGGGCTTCAGGTGCCCGTTCGTGCGCTCCATCAGACTGGACTTGTCCGGAATCGTGAGCGCCGACGCCGCTGGGACGATCCTGTCGACGTCCCTCACCGCCGAGTTCGCCGGCGACGACCCCCCTGTGGACCCCCGGCCCGACAACAACACCCAGACGAAGATCACAAACGTCGAGCACCGCGCCGACCTGGCAACAACCCTGTCGGTCACGCCCGACTCCGTGGCCGCCGCGGACCTGGTGGACAAGCCCGCACTGACCTACCGCGCCACCGTCACCAACCGCGGCCCGGGCATCGCCCGCCAGACCGAGCTGTTGGTACGGGAGAGTTTTGGGGAGGGCATCGAATTCGGCTCCCCACCGGCCGGCTGCACCGATGACTTTGGGGTGAAGTGCGCAGTGGGTGACCTGGCCGTGGGCGCCTCGCGCGAGTACATCATCCAGGCCAAGGCGACCCAGAAGATCGGTGGTGAGCAAGCCGAGGCGCAAGCCCAGGTCACCGCCGCCAACGACGACTTCGAACGGCCCGACGACAACCGGGCGGTGGCAATCCTCAACGTGCCGGGCAACCTCGCGGACCTGGGCGTTGACATCAGCGGCCAGCCGAACCCACTGCCCGCCGGCCAGCCGGTCACCATCGTCACAAACGCCGCCAACCACGGGCCGCTGCCCGCGGCGAACGCATCGGTCCAGATCCAGCTCGACACCCAGCTGTCCGACGCCCAGATCCAGGCTGATGGCGGAACCTGTCGCATCGTGACCAACGGCTGGTTCGAATGCACGCTGAACGAGTTGTCCGGCGAACCCGCCACGATCAAGATCACCGGCAATACCGAGCTGAATCCGGGTGACCGGCTGACCGGACGCGCCACCATCAACGCCGTCGGCAACCTGCCAGAAGACCACAACTCAACTAATGACCTCGCCTGGCTGGACACCCCGGTCGTGACCCCACCAGCGACGGCCAATAGAACAACGGCCAATAGAACATAAGAATCACCCACTCATAACGGCCTCGATGCGACCGGGCCCCCGACCACCGAACATCATCAACGGGGCCTGGTCGCCGCTTCTCTGGGACTGTACGGAAGGGCGCGACGGCGCGGTTCGTGCGATGAGTTCTCGCCCGAGTGTGGGTCCGATCCAGGTAGCGGCCCCCGGGCGGGGCCGGCCGCGGGCGGCAAGGGGGCCCCAATTTCAAAGGGTGAGCAGGATCTGGGCGAGCAGGATCTCCCGCTCCTCAGCGATCTCTGGGACGTGCGGAGGCGCGTGGGGGCGTGTGGGACGTTCGGGCGATCCTCGTTACGTGAGGTCGATGCGGAAGATCACGTCGGAGCCGGCCGAACCCGTACCTCTGCCGTCGGCGTTGGAGGTGGACAGCCACACCGCGTTCTGGCCGGGCACCTTGATCACGGTGCGCAGTCGGCCGTGCTCGTTGACGTAGTAGGCCTGCGGAGTGCCGGCGTTCTCTCCGCTGAGCGGGATCCGCCACAGCCGCTGGCCGCGTAGAGCCGCCATATAGACGGCGTCGCCGGCGATGGCGATGCCGCTGGGGGATGCCTCGCCGGTCGCCCAGGTCCGCTTCGGGTTGGTCATGCCGGCGACGTTGCAGGTGCCCTCGCAGGTGGGCCAGCCATAGTTGTTGCCGGGCTGGACCAGGTTGAGCTCGTCGGCGGTGTTCTCGCCGAGCTCCGCCGACCACAGCCGCCCGGCCGAATCCCAGGCGAGGCCCTGAACGTTGCGGTGGCCGTAGCTGTAGACCAGGTTCCCGAACGGGTTGCCGGGTGCGGGCTGACCCGTACGGGTCATCCGCAAGATCTTGCCGGCCGGCGAGGCGGTGTTCTGCGCGTTGCTCGACACCTGGGCGTCGCCGGTCCCGGCGTACAGGAAGCCGTCGGGGCCGAAGGCCAGCCGGCCGCCTTGGTGGAAGCTGGCACCGCGCGGGATGCCGGAGACGATCACCGTGTAGTTGCCCAGGGTGTCGCCGTTGAGGGTGGCCCGGATGATCCGGTTGTCCGACGCGGCGGTGTGGTAGAGGAACACCTGCTGGTCGCTGGCGAACGTCGGGGATACGGCGATGCCGAGCAGGCCGCCTTCCGCGCTCGCCACTACGTTCGGGACGGTCCCGACCTGAGTCCTGGTGCCTGAACTGCCGACCCGGAAGACGCCGAAGGAGTTGCGCTCGGTGACCAGCGCAGACCCGTCCGGCAGCCAATCGATGCCCCAAGGGGTGGTCCACCCGGTCGACACCGTGCGAATGCTGGTCGGCTCGCCGCCCCCGCCGCCACTTCCGGGCTGGGTACGCGCGGTCAACGGGGTGCTCGGCGGGGACACATTGCCCGCCGCGTCCTTCGCCCGGACGGTCAGGGTGTACGGGGTGTCGGCGATGAGGTTGCCGATCGTCGTCGAGGTTCCCGTGACGCCGGCGGCGAGGACCACGTCGCCGTTGAGCACGTCGTACCCGGTGACGCCCACGTTGTCGGCCGCGGCGTTCCAGGCCATCGAGATACTCGACGACGTCGTTCCGGTCACCCGCGGATTGCCGGGCGCCGTCGGAGCCGTGGTGTCAGGACCTGCGACGGGACCCCCGCAGGGCTGGCCGTTGATCGTGCAGGACCCCATCGTGACGCCGCCGGGGCTGCCGAGGAACCCGAAGGAGACCGAGGCGCCCACCGGTATGGTGCGGGTCCAGGCGTCGCCGGTGAACGTCTTGCACTGCCCGTTCTGGGTGACCGAGGCTCCCCAGGCCTGGGTGATGTTGACGCTCGCCGGCGCAAAACAAAGCTCCAAGGTCCACCCGGCCACCGGGTCCGGCCCGGGGTTGGTGATGGCGCACTCGCCCTGGAAGCCCGAGCCCCAGTCACCGACCACCCGGCAAGCAGCCGTCGGCGGTGCCGCCACGGCGGCGATGGGCACACCGACGGCGGCCAGTGCAACCATGGCCGCGATGATGACGGCGCGCAGGTTCGGACGTCTCATGGCACTTCCTCAGCACGAGCCAGGTGGTGCCCAGAAACATAGATCGCGCCCAGCGGCCCGTACAGCAACCGACGCATGGTCGCAGGCAGGGGCCCTGAAAGACCTGAAACACCCGCTGCGATCACGCCATGGGCGACCGGAGCGCAGCGGGTAGCCGTGACGCGGTTCCTGGCTGGGATCGTCGAATGCAGGAGTACTCAGCAGCTATATAGGCTGCGGCGCCGCCGTTCCCGTAGACAGGGGGTGATGATCGTGCGAGGGGAAGGCCGTTCAGCACGCCGAGTGTAAAGCTCACGCCGTACCGGCTCGTCCGCCGTGACCTCGCCGTCTAACGCGATCTCCGCCTCAACTCCAGCACGTTCGATCCGGCGTTTCGCGATAACGAGGGCGACCCCCGCGCCGGACACCACCATGCCGAGGACGACGCTCATGGTCACGCCCTGCCCGAGCAGAGGGACGGCCAGCAGCGCCGTCACCGGCGGCACGAGATACAGCAAGCTCGTCGCCGCCCCACCCGAGCTTCGCCGCAACAGAACGAACAACAGCATGAGGGCGCCAATCGAGTTGACCGTCGCCATCCACGCGAGAGAACCCAACGCCGATACCGTCAACGGCAGGTTGAGCCCGCCATGTACGGCGGCCAACGGAAAGCTGGTGGCCGCGGCCCCGAAAAGCTGGACTGTGGTCCCCGTCCGCAGGTCGACCGAGTGCCCGAACCGTTTCTGGTACAGCGTTCCGGCGGTGAGACCGACGAGCGCGAGGCCAGTGAGCGCGTAACCGATGACCTGGCCGCCGCTCGATAGCCTCTCACTCACCGAGATGACCACGCCCACCAGGCCGAGCCCAAGCCCGATCCACTGACGCCTAGACAGCCGTTCGGAGAACAACGGGACGGCGATCGCCGCAACGATCAACGGGCACACGCTCATGATCAGCGACGACAGTCCGGCCGGTACCCCGCGTCCGAGGCCGAGAAAGACGCCGCCGAGCTGGACCGTCTGCAGCAGCACCCCGGTGACCAGCAGATGCACATAGACACGAGACTCGGACGGCCACGGGGCGCGAGTCATCAGCGCGATGCCGCCCAAGACGACGAACGCGACGACGAACCGCCAGGCCACCAGGGCCAATGACGCCCCGCTGCGCGCGCCGATGGTGCCGGCGATAAACCCGCTGCTCCAGATCGGGACGAACACGATCGGAAGAACGGCCGCCCCGACACGCCCCGCAGTCCACGGACCTCGCCACAGCCGCGACACCCCCGCCCGGTTCTTTGGCGGGTCAACGCATCGGGCCTCGGCCACTGTTCCTCCTCGTGACAACCGTGCAGTCCCACCGTTTCCTCAACGATCACGGCTCCAGGGGTCATCCCTACGGGCGGCGTCACTCGACGAGCTGGATCTGGCCGTCCGTCGCCTTCGGCGTCGACGCCGCTGCGAGGCATTCCGAGAAGTCCTAAGTCTTGCGAGTCGTCATCGTCGAAGCCGCCGGCGAGGAATCCCATACCGTCATGCTCGTCCGCTGATTGCAGGCCTCGCGCAGGTGCGACGGTGAGCCCGCGACTCGGACCAGGTCGGCCAGCATGATCACCTACACCGCCCGTCGGCCTTACGAGACCTGCCTAGCCTAGGAGGGCGGGTCCAATGGGGCCGCCGGCGATCGAGTCTCGGCAAGCGATGCAGCCCTGGTCGGGGCACCGCGTGATCGTCTGGTCGGCGGCGATGGCGGTAGCCGCGGCAAGTACCGCCTCCTTCGCCGGATAGCTGCTCCACCGGGCGGCACCGACAAAGGTGGTCCTGGCGAGGTCGCGCAGGCAGGGCTCCAGCCGGGGAAAACCCTCCGAGCATGAGCCGGTCTCCACCATGGACACCCCGCCATCGGGCCGCCTGGCCCAGCGGACGTACAGGCGTCGGCCAGAGAGTTGCTCGGCCAGATGGAGTGAGCGATCAGCCCGATCCGGGGCGTAGGGCCCGGCAGCCCGCGAGACGGCGGCGCGGTGCGGGATGGGTGAACATCGCCCGGGCGGTCCGGATGGCATTCTTACGCGTCCGCAGGCGCGCGGCCTCGATCAGCGAGAACGCAGCTCGGCCGCTGCCGGCCCGACCCAGCGGACGCCCAGGCGATCGCAAATCGAGCTCCATGGCCCGGTTGAAAACGGCGATCGCCGCCGCTGCGATCACGGCTGCGATCAGGGCGGCCGGCAGCCAGATCGCACCCCCGGGACGGCTACGGCCCCGTCCGCGGCTGGATCGAGTTACACCATTAACCGGCCGACCTTCATGGTTTGTCGATTAGGTCGGTTGCGCGGATCGCCGCGGCGAGGGCGTCGGGGTCGCCGGTGCGTTCATGGACGTGGAGGCAGGTGTCGGCGAGCTTGATGACGTGTTCATCTTGGTGAAGGACGGCGAGGGCGAACACCTCTTCCGCCGAATCCGGAGCGGTGGGCAGGCTGTGCCTGGGTGTGGGTGCGGCGGGGGTATAGGAGGCGGTCACGGCCGCGCTGGCCGCCCAAGCCGCGTGCAGGCTCGGGGCCCACTGAGTGCGTGGCAGTGCGGGCAGGGTGCGAAGTACGGCCATGGGTGCGGTCGCGGCGTGGACCAGCAATACGGCCGAGCCGTGCGCGTTGGGGAGGTAGTGCAGGGTAGCGGCGGTCGTCAGGTCGGCCAGCAGGTCGCGGGCCTGTTCAGCGTCGGTGGCGGGTTTCAGCGCCGCGAGTGCGGCCTGCCAGCCGGTCATATCGGAGAGCTGGTCAAGCCGATGGTTGATGCCCGCCTCCTGCTCCGGCACCCGGGGAACAGCCGCAAGGGCCTGTGCCGGCTCGGCGGTGCCGGACGGTACGAAGACGGCGGGGGCGGCGGGGACGACGGGAACCTGCTGCCAGCGCGCCGCCCAATAACCGAGGGCTTGGCCGAGTTCGGTCAGGCACGGTCCGGTCTGTTGATCCAGCAGGGCATGGACCGCGTGGCCGGTACGGATCACCCCGTGGGTGGCGCCGGCCGCTATGCCAGGTAGGAGCCGTGGCCACCACGTTTCCAGCACCGCACGCCAGGGTCGTTCCGTCATCTCATGTTCGAAGAACACAAGCCAGTCACCAAGACGGCGCGGGTCCCCCAGCGCCATGCGCCAGTCGTCGGCGGTGAGAGGTGAGGTGCCGCTTGGCAGGTCGTCCAGCCTACGGATATAGCCGTCGAGCCAGCGGTGAACCTCTCGCGCGTGCCCGCGCCTGACCATCGATTCCGCCGCCATCGGACCGTGGTTGCTCAGCCAGCCTGCGAACTCCGGTCCAGTCCGGCGGAGCCGTTCGTACGCCTCGTCCAGCGTGCCGTCGATGCCCATGAGAACCGACGCTAGCCACGCGCCGCTCTCGCACGCATCGGTCCAGGGACCAGGTGCCCTCCTTCATCGGACTTAGGAACATCGCGCATAGGACCATCGGGCTTAGGACCATCGGGCTTAGGACCATCGGGCTTAGGACCATCGGGCTTAGGACCATCTTCAAGTTCACAGCCACATCAGCAGTGATGCGAGGGTGATGGCGGCCCGATGAAGGTTTGGCTCGGCTGAGACAGGATGCGAGTGTGGATACCGAACGTGTGCTCGGCGTGGACGCATGCAAGACGGGATGGATTGGCATCGCACTCGGTGATCGCGCTCCCGATCCGTACTTCGCCACGCGCATCGAAGATCTCGTCGCCGCCGCGGACAAGGACGGCCGGATACACGTCGTGGGCATCGACATGCCGATCGGGCTCCCGGACATCGGCGTCCGGCAGGCCGACCTGCTCGCCCGGCTGGAGACCGGCCCACGCCGATCGTCGGTGTTCATGACG
>WNGB01015128.1_pt1 | contig 10238 bp, 9 predicted proteins | sample 5400681 | NCBI WGS metagenome assembly WNGB01 (sample SAMN13153367, study PRJNA577476) | soil metagenome | isolation source: 115 cm soil or saprolite under grassland replicate 2 | place: USA:California | collected 2016-06-15
CGATGAGCGCGACGAGCGACAACGGGCCCGCGGCGACGACGGCGCGGTAGAACCACCTCGACCGCGGCAGGCGCCGCCGTCGGAGCCAGACGCCGATGTAGAGCGCAGCGAGCGCGGCGAGCGCGGACCCGATGCCGACCATCGTCTGGAATGCGAACCGGACGACGTTGATCGGCGGCTCCTCGTCGTCCGGAATTGCGTCGAGCCCTTCGACCTTCGCGCCCGGATCGTGGAACGCGAGCAGCGAGAGGAGCTTCGGGATCTTGATCCCGTACTTGACCTCCTCGCCGTCGTACCAGCCGAGCACGTGCACGGGCGCGCCCGTCGTCGTCTCGCCGAGCCCCTCGAGCGCCGCCAGCTTCGCCGGCTGCTGCTCCGCGACCTCGCGCGCAGCCCAGTCGCCGACGACGATCTGAGCGGGGGCGGCGAGCGCGGCGACTGTGAGCGGGACGACGAGCGCAATCCGCTCGTAGCGCCCGCGGCGGCCGCGGAGCCAGCCCCAGGCGTAGACGCTCGCGGTCAGGAAGCCGGCGACGATGTAGCCGGCGAGGTACATGTGCACGAGCTCATGCCAGAAGTACCGGTTCTCGAACAGCGCCGCGAACGGGTGGACGTCGACGGCGCGGCCGTTCTGGAGCCTGAAGCCGGTGGGGTGGTTCATCCAGCCGTTGACCGCGATCACCATCAGCGAGCCGGTGAAGCCCGTGATCACGATCGGCACACCGGCGAGCAAGTGTGCGCGCGGCGACAGCCGCCCCCAGCCGTAGACGTAGATGGCGATGAAGATCGCCTCCACGAAGAAGGAGATCCCCTCGACGGCGAAGCCGAGGCCGAACACCGAGCCGAAGGTCGCCATGAAGTTCGGCCACAACAGGCCGAGCTCGAAGCTGAGGATCGTGCCCGTGACGACGCCGACGGCGAAGAGCGCCAGCATGATCTTCGACCAGCGTTTCGCCAGCGTCCGGTACATGGGATCGCCCGTGCGGTAGCCGAGCCATTCGACGAACAGCACCAGGGCCGGGAAGGCGATGCCGAAGCAGACGAGCGGAATGTGCGCCGCGAACGAGAGCGCCTGCATCTGGCGCGCCTGGAACAGGTAGTCCTGGTCGACCTGCGCGAACGCTCCCGATGCGGCAGCGAGCATCACGAGCGACTGTACGTCAGCGCAGCGGTCGCGTTGCCAGCTGGATCTCGACCGCGCCGATCTCGGCGATGTCGCATTACCTGACTCGGCTGACCTCCGCCATGAACCGCTCCGCCCGCTCGGGGTCGACGGGATTCCACGTCCCACCCTCCACCTTCAGGTCGGAGCCGACGATCACGCCGTCCGCGACGGCAAGGAAATCCGCGACGTTGGTCGACTTGACGCCCGTGTTCGCGAACACGGGCGTGCCGGGACAACCGCGCTTCGCCTCGCCAACCGCATCAAGCGACGGCTCGGCGCCCGCCATCGGGCCCGAGACGAGGATCGCGTCGGCGAGGCTCGAGACGCTGACAGAGCGCGCCGTCGTCGCGAGGTCGCGCGTCCCCAGCGTGGACGCGAACTCCGGCGTGATGTTCATGAAGACCGCCACGTTCTGCGCGTGCAGCTCGCGGCGGCGGCGCAGGAGCTTCCCCGCGTCCGGCGCCCACAGTCCCATGTCCGACTCGTAGACGCCGGTCGCGACCTCCCTGATGAAGGACGCACCGGTTGCGACCGCGACCGACAGCGCCGCCTGTGCGTCCCAGAGGTAGTCCACGCCGAAGGGCAGATCCGCCGGCGCGACCTCGGCGACAACCCGAGCCATCATCGCGACGCCCTCGAGGGAAGCGCTCAGCTGATACGGCCGGTCGCCTTCGTTGCAGAACAGGACGGCGTCGAAGCCGGAGCCCACGAGGATCTCGACGTCGCGACGCACGGATTCCACGATCGAGTCGGGCCCGCCCGCCTCGTCGTACAGCGGCGTCCCCGGGAGCGGAGGGAGATGTGCCATGGCGATGACCGGCTTGTCGACCCCGAACACGGGATGAATCTAAACCGCCAAGCCGCTTGAGGCGGAGCTGCCGGAGGCCGATACGTCCTCCATGACGTTCCGGGCCCTGACCGCCGCAGGCCCGCTCCGCGGACGCCCGGCGCTCATTCTGCTCTCCCTCGCCGGACTGGCGCTCACGCTCGGCGCTACCTTCGTCGCGAGCAATCCCCAGACGGTCGGCCCGTCGATGCTGCTGCCCTGGATTGCCCTGTTGGCCTTCGAGGTCGGCGCAGCGGCAGGCTTCGCCGCGTCGGTGGTCGCCCTCGCGTCGTTCCTCGCGCTCGCCTCCGCGGACGGACTGATCGTGACTCCGTCGCTCGTCCTCAGCCGCCTCGCGGCGTTCCTGCTCATCAGCTTCGGCGTGGGCTTCGCCGGGAGGAAGTTGCAGGAGAGCGAGCGTCGGAGCAGACGGCTCGTCGAGGAGCTCCCGCTCGCGATGTACATCGAAGACGACAGCGGGCTGACGTACATCAGCCCGCAGATCGAACCGCTGCTCGGGTATTCCGCAGCCACGTGGCTCACAGAGCGGGACCTCTGGCGCCGCGCCCTGCACTCCCAGGACAGGGAACGCGTCCTGGCCGCGTACTCCTCAGCGGTCGCCGAACGGGCGGCGTTCGAGTGCGACTACCGCCTCGTAGGGCCGGACGAGCGAACCGTCTGGGTCCGCGACTCGTCAACCTGTATCGACGACGGGAACCGCGCCTATCGGCAGGGATTCATCGTCAACGTCACCCAGCAGAAGGAGGGGGAGGCAAAGCTCACACGCAATGCCGCGCTGATGCGCGGCTTGATCGACGGTACGGTCGACGGGATCGCGCTGACCGACCGCGACGGGAACATCGCGATTGCCAATCGCCCGCTGCTCCGGTTTGCCGCGGAGCTCGGGATTCCCGCCGAGGGACGCATCCACGAACGGCTCGTGGCCATCGCCGACTCGATGGTCGATCGAGAGCACTTCGAGTCTCGTATGCGCGAGCTCGCGGCAGACCCGGAGACCGAGAGTTTCGACGAATTCGAAGTGCGCGAATCCGAGCGGGTCTTCCAGGGCTTCACCCGAGCCGTCATCGGCAGTGGCGACGAGTACCTCGGACGGGTCTGGACTCTGCGAGAGGTCACCGAGACACGGCAGATCGATCGGATCAAGGACGCCCTGGTCGCGAACGTCTCGCACGAGTTGAGGACACCCCTGACGTCGATCGTCGGGTACCTCGAGCTGATGGGAACCGGAGACACGCCGCTGGGTGACGAGGATGCCCGGTTCCTGGAAGTCGTGCGGCGAAACGTTGCGCGGCTCCAGCACATGGTGGAGGAGCTGCTGTTCGTGGGACGCGTCGATGCCGAAGGCCTCTCGCTCGACCTCGACGAGGTGGACGTCGGCGAGCTCGCCCGAAACGCGATCCGGTCGGCTCTACCTGTCGCGCACGCGCAGAGCCTCACGCTCGAGCTCGAGGAGCACGGCTCGGCTCATGCGTTTGCAGATCCCAAGCGGATCGCCCAGGTCTTCGACAATCTGATCTCGAACGCGATCAAGTTCACGAGGCCCGGCGGCAGCGTCGGAGTCTCCGTCTGAACCGATGAGGGCGAGATCGTCGCGAGCGTCTCCGACACGGGACGTGGCATTCCACAGTCCGAGCAGTCGCGGCTGTTCGAGCGATTCTTTCGCAGCAGCGCGACCAGCGATGTCCCCGGCACGGGCCTGGGCCTGACGATCGTGCGAGCGATCGTCGAAGGTCACGGCGGCTCGCTCACCTTCGAGAGCACCGAGGGCGAGGGAACGACTTTCACGTTTTTGCTACCGCTGGGGTCGACGCCTCATGCTCGGCCGCGCTCGATGCGGCGGACGATCGGTTCGGCCCACTCACCGTAGGAGCGCATCTGCGCGGCGGCTCGCTCGACGTCGTACGCGGTCCTCTGCATGCGGAGCTCGCCGTCGTCGTACAGAGCCCAGGCTGCGCGCGGATCGCCGTCGAGCGGCGCACCGACGCTGCCGGGATTCACCAGGAAGGTGCCGTTCGGTCCCGAGCGTTCGAATTGCTGGTGGCTGTGACCGAAGAGGATCGTTTGCTCCGCCTCGCCCGCGAGCATGCGCTCCTCCCCCGGCTGCGCCTCCGGCGCGAAGCTCTCGATGTCGGAGAGAGGCGAACCGTGACAGACGAGAATCCCGTCGAGCTCGGCCCGTTCCGGAAGCCCGTAGAGGCGGGCCACCAGATCGGGGCCGAGCGCGTCCTGCGCGACGGAGACCGCAGTGGTGACCAGTTCCTTTGCGTCGTCCGGAACCTTGGGCTCTTCGCGTAACCAGCGCTCGACGTTGCCCCGGATCCGCGCAACCGCCGGCAGATCCTCGAGCAGCTCCGCCGTCTCACGCGGCCAGGGCCCGAACGTCGCGTAATCCCCGCCGAGCAAGTACCGCGTCGCCCCGGCGGCCTCCGCAGCTTCGATCACCTCCTCGAGCGCGGCCAGGTTTCCGTGGATGTCGTACAGCACGGCGATCGGCGCGTCGCTCATTGCACGATCTGAAGCCTCTCGAGCCCGTCGAGGATCAGGTCGAGCCCGAGCTGGAAGGCGCTCTCGTCCCTGACCCCAGGCTCCATGTGCTGCCTGACGTGATCGGCGAAGTGCGGGTACTCGTCGGCGGAGAGCTGTTGGATGAAGCTCGCTGCGGTGTCCTCGAGGTCCTCCAGAGCGAGCGTGCGATAGGTCAGCACCTGGAGCGTGTAGCCGAGGACGAAGCTCTGCAGGATGTGGTACGCGTGGAACGTCAAGTCCTCGGAGAAGCCCGCGTCCCGGAGGCTTCCGAGCACCGCGTCGAAATGTCGCAGGCGCGCGGGGCCGGGCATCTGCCGCATCCAGAGGCTCCCTGCCCACGGATGGCGCAGCAGCGCCTCGTAGGACGAGACCGCGATCGTCCGGATCGCCGCCTTCCAGTCGGCGTCTTTTGCCGGCACGGCTATCTCGCCGGCAACCGCGTCGACCATCCCGTCGAGGAGCTCGTTCTTGTTGGCCACGTGGTTGTAGAGCGACATCGCCTCGACCCCGAGCTCCTGTGCGAGCTTGCGCATGCTGACCCCCGCGATCCCTTCCTTGTCGGCGAGAGCGATCGCAGAGTGCAGCACACGCTCCCTGCTCAGGGGCGTGCGCTTCGTCCGAGCGCGGGTTCGTCGAGCCATCTCTTGACAGACTTACGCCGTATGTATAGCGTCGCCCACGCAAGCTTACACCGTACGTAGGAGGCACATCGATGAAAGCGATCGTCCACGAGCGGTACGGCCGGCCCGGCGTGCTCGAGCTCCGTGAGGTCGACATGCCGGTCGTGGGGGACGACCAGGTGCTCGTCCGCGTGCACGCGTCGTCCGTGAACCCAGCCGAGTGGTACCAGGTGACCGGCCCACTCTTCGCACGACCCTCGTCGGGGCTGCTGAAACCGAAGACCAAGCTCGTCGGGACCGATCTCGCGGGTCGGGTCGAGGCGGTCGGCAAGGCCGTCGAGGACTTTCGACCCGGGGACGAGGTGCTCGGCGTGGCGCCCGGCGCCTGGGCCGAATACGCAGTTGCGCGCGAGGCCCGCCTGGCGCCGAAGCCGGCAAACGTGTCGTTCGAGGAAGCGGCGGCCGTACCGATCGCGGCGATCACCGCGCTGCAGGCGCTCCGTGACCACGGGAACGTGCAGCCGGGCCAGAAGGTCTTGATCAACGGCGCCTCCGGAGGCGTCGGCACGTACGCCGTGCAAATCGCGAAGGTGCTCGGAGCCGACGTGACCGCGGTCTGCAGCACCAGGAACGTCGAGCAGGCCCGCTCGCTCGGGGCGGACCGCGTCGTCGACTACACGCAGGAGGACTTCACGCGGCGCGGCGAGCGCCACGACGTGATGCTCGACATCGCCGGGAGCCGGTCGTTCCGGAAGTGCAAGCGCGTGCTGACGCCCGAGGCGACCGTCGTGCTGGTCGGCGGGAAGATGACGTACCGCGGGCTCGGGCCCCTACCCCACCTCGCCGGGATGTTCCTGGCGTCGCGATTCGGAAGCCGGAAGGGGAAGTTCTTCGTCGCGAAGTTGACGGCGGAAAACCTGAAATTCCTTGCAGACCTGATGGAGGCCGGAAAGGTGAGATCCGTCATCGACAGGCGCTACGAGCTCGCACAAACCGGGGATGCGCTCGCCTACCTCGGCGAAACGCACGCGAGAGCGAAGGTCGTCATCACGGTCGCAGGCGGCTAGTGGCCCGTCGCCGAGAAGTGCATGTAGTCCTTGGTCGAGCCTGACCACGAGCCACCCCAGCCCCAGCCGATCGAGCTGAAGGCCCGAACGACTGCAGGCGTCACCATTCCCGGTCGGAGCCTCGAGCGGTTGAGGTACGGCCTGCTCGCAGGCTCGCGCGTCCGGCCGCACCCGGTGTACGGGTTCTCGATCGGGTTGAGGTCCACTGCGAGCCCGTACGCGTGCATCGACCAGTGGCCCGTGCCGCTGCCGCACGGCGAAGGGACGGCGCGGCGACACTCGAAGCTTCCACTGATGTCACGGTCACGCGGTCGGCGGTTCTTCGGCCCGTAGGCCTCGGCAAACCGCAGATGGCGGATCGGGAAGTGCAGACGATAGAGCTGCCGGAATACGCGTGACAGCGGAGCGGCGGCGCGCCGGTTGACGACGAGCTGCCCGGTCTGCACGTTGCCGCCGAAGTCCCAATACGAGACCTGCAGCAGCCGGAGCCCTGAGATCGGGGCCGGGCAGCCGGCGTGCCAGAACTCTCCCCTCAGCTGCGCACGCTCCGCGGGCGCCAGCGGCCGAAACGTCGAGTGAAACGGCGGCAGGGCGAACAGCAGAGCCGACAGCGCGAGGGCCCGCACACGGCCATTCTCCAGGACGGGAACCCGTCCCTGCTTAGATTCGCGGCCATGACCAGGTTCGTCGTCGACGCCGGTGCCGTCATCCACCTCGCGGGCGAGGGGATCGAGGTTGCAGACGCGCACAAGCTCCTCGCACCGACGCTCCTCCGCTCCCAGACGCTCTCGGCTCTGCACGAGGCCTTCCAGCAGGGCGAGCTCCCGGCCGACGTCGCCCGCGAACGCCTCACCCGCATCGGGCGGATGCCGATCAGGCTCCTCGGCGATGCCGTGCTTCGCCGTAGGGCCTGGGAGCTGGCGGACCAGCTGGGCTGGGCTTCCACCTATGACGCCGAGTACATCGCGCTCACTCAGCTGCAGGCGGACGCGTTCGTGACCCTCGACGCAAAGCTGAGGCGCAGCGTGGAGGGGATAGTGACCACCGCATCGATCGACGCGCTGCGCTAGCGAGTGGAGCAACCCCGCGTGCTCCTCGACGGTCTCGCCATCGGCGAATCGCCTCGCTGGCACGACGGTCGTTTGTGGTTCTCGAACTGGGGCGCGGGTGAGATTGTTGCCGTCGATCTGGACGGCAACAGCGAGGTCGTCGGACGGGGTCCCGAGGGGTTGGGCTGGGCCACCAACTGGCTCCCGGACGGGCGGATGCTCATCACGGGGGCCGAGCTTGTTCGCGTCGAGCCCGACGGCTCCCGCGTGCGACACGCCGACCTGAGCCACATCTCGCCGTTCGGCTGGAGCGAGCTGACCGTCGATGGGCGCGGCAACGTCTACGTCAATACGGTCAACTTCGACTTCGCCGACTTCGACGACATCCTCACGAGCGGGAGAGCACCGGGCAAGATCGCACTCGTCACACCGGACGGCGAGGCGCGCGAGGTCGCCGAGGAGATCGCGTTCCCGAACGGAATGGTCGTGACGCCGGACAACGGCACGCTCGTCGTGTCCGAGTCGTTCGCGGGACGGCTCACCTCGTTCGACATCGACGGCGACGGCGGTCTCTCCAACCGGCGCACATGGGCGGACGGGATCGCCCCGGACGGCATTTGCCTTGATGCCGAGGGCTGCATCTGGGCATCCACCGCACATGACGCAAACGACTGCGCACGCATCCGCGAGGGTGGCGAGGTGCTGGAGAGGATCCAGCTCGACCGCTTCTGCTTCGCGACCATGCTGGGCGGTCCCGACCGCGGGACGCTGTTCATGCTGGTGGCCGACTGGCGCGGCCCCGAGAACGTCGACGAGCTCGTCGCCGCGCGGACGGGACAGGTCCTAGTCGCCGACGCACCGGCGGCCGGCGTCGGTTGGCCGTGAGCGAAAGTCTGCACATGCCCTCGCTCGGCGGGGCGACCGGGTGGCTCAACTCCCAGCCGCTCGACGCCGCCGCGCTGCGAGGGCACGTCGTCCTCGTCGACTTCTGGACGCTGACCTGCATCAACTGGCTGCGCACGGAGCCGTACATTCGTGCGTGGTCGCAGGCCTACCGGGACGACGGGCTGGTCGTGCTCGGAATCCACACGCCGGAGTTCTCGTTCGAGCACGACATCGACGGCGTGCGGCACGCGACGAAGGAGCGGGCGATCGACTATCCGGTCGCGCTAGACAACGACTACGGGATCTGGAGCGCCTTCGACAACAACTACTGGCCGGCGCTCTACTTCGTCGACCCGAACGGGATCATCCGCGACCAGCACTTCGGCGAAGGACGCTACGAGGAGTCGGAGCGCGTCATCCAGCGGCTGCTCGGCGTCGAGCGCGAGCTCGTCTCCGTCGAAGGGGTCGGCGTGGAGGCGGAGGCCGATTGGGACAACCTGCGGGCGCCCGAGACGTATCTCGGCTACGGCCGCAGCGAGCAGTTTGCGTCAGCGCGCGGCGCTCTCGACGAACGCCGCACGTACGAGCGGCCCGAGCGGCTGCGCTCCAACCAGTGGGCGCTCGCCGGCGAGTGGACGATCGGGCGCGAGAAGGTCGTGCTCGACCAGGCCGGAGGGAGCATCGCCTTGCGCTTCCACGCCCGCGACGCGCATCTCGTGCTCTCGCCCGGAGCGCGAGAGCCGATTCCCTTCCGCGTAGTCCTAGACGGCGAGGCTCCGGGTTCGTCCCACGGCGTCGACGTCGACGACGAGGGGAACGGCTTGCTAAGGGACGGCCGCCTCTACCAGCTCGTGCGCGAGCACGATGCGGTCCAGGAGCGGACGCTGGAGATCACGTTCCTCGAGGCCGGCGCCGAGGGGTACGCCTTCACCTTCGGGTAGGCACAGATGCAGCCCGCACAGAGCATGTTTCACGCGCGCGCGCGAATAGCAGATTCTTTCGACGCCTGCTTAGGTCGAGCGGTCGTTAGCCGTCGGTGAGCTGAGGCAGCTGTGCGAACGCGACGTCAGACCCGCGAGGCGCTCGCCTTCCGGGGCAGGAGCGGCGCCAGGCAGGCCGCGACCTGCTGACGATGCTCGTCGGTACCGAACGCGTGCAGTGGATCTCGAGGCAACGCATGCTCCACCAGACGCCCGTCGCGCCGGAGGTACACGACCGGGATGATCGTCCCGTCGGCGTCATACTCGACCGCGACCGCACACTCGTCGCCGCCCTCACGATCGACGAAGTCCGCGAGCGGCACGATGCCTTCGTCGCGAAGCCCGTCTGCCTCGTCGACGCCGACCACTCGCGCGAGGTAGCCCTTCTGCGTCCAGAGCTCGGGCGCGTGCGCGAGCTCCCCGAGCAGATACGGAACGACGTCGTCCACTCCGAGCGGCCGCCGCTCGAGCGGAATCCCAAAATGCTTCTCGGCGATGTGCTGCGCGAGGACGCGAGCGTTGTAGCGGAACCCGTTGACGGATCCGGAGCTGCTCGTCGCACCGTGCTTCCGCAGGCCGGGGGAAGCCTGGGTCACGTTTCCGGCGAAATAGATCCCGGGGGCCGAGATGCTCTCCCAGTACGGCGTCTGCGCCGGCATGCGGCCGTCGTTGACCATCGCGACGCCCACGCTCGGCAGGTCGCGTACCGGCGCCCGGAAGCCTGTGGCCGCGATGACCTCGTCGCTTTCGAGCTCGAGCTCCCCCTCCCAGGTCGTCCCGCTCGCATGGATGCGGTATCCGTCCGCGCGGCGTTCCACGCGCTCGATCGCCGCGTCGACGACATAGCTCCCAGTACCGCCGCGGATGTGCTCGGTATACGGCGACAGGTACCGGATGCTGAGCGGCGAGAAGGCGAGCATCGCGGTGTCCACAGGGCGCGGCGAACAGAGCACGATCCGTCGCGCCCAGGGTAGGAGACCCTGTGCGAGCTCGAACCCAGAGTTCCGCTTGCCGACGATGAAGACGCTCTTGCCCTGATAGCGCTCGGGTGCGTTCGCCGCCACGTAGTGCGGCGCCGCCTGGAGCCCCGGAATCGGAG
>WNGB01015132.1_pt1 | contig 10238 bp, 9 predicted proteins | sample 5400681 | NCBI WGS metagenome assembly WNGB01 (sample SAMN13153367, study PRJNA577476) | soil metagenome | isolation source: 115 cm soil or saprolite under grassland replicate 2 | place: USA:California | collected 2016-06-15
CGTGTCATCCTGAGCCCTTCGACACCGTCCGTGCCGTGAGCCCCGTCCCCTGGACTGTCCGTCCAGGACAGGCTGGCCCGGACGGGACAAGGCACGCCGGTGCGAGACGGCAAGCCTAGGATAAACTCCGCGATGGATTTCCATTATGTTTGCGAGACTTTTGCCTGGCCTGGCCGCTCCCTGACACTGGCCCGTCAGCCTGTCCTGGACGGACAGTCCAGGGGGACACGTGCAGGACAGGCGGTCGCACCCCGAAAGAGCATCGGGGCAGGCAGAGCGCTTCCTCACATGTGCCTGTGGCAGAGTGACATATAAGTTAGTGATTACTTTAGTCGCAATGATGTTACAGTGGGATATTCCCATGCTTTTTCGCCGGATTTGCATCGCGCTTGTTACTCAGCATTTCTAGCGCGTTAATCAGTCGCGGGCGGGTCTCCTTTGGCTCAATGACATCGTCAATGTAACCGCGTTCAGCCGCGATGTATGGATTTGCAAATTTTTCTCTATAATCTGCCACAAGTTCGGTCTTTTTCTTAACTGAGTCCTTTGCTTTTTCCAATTCTTTGCGAAAGATGATATTGACTGCGCCCTCAGGTCCCATCACAGCAATTTCGGCAGTAGGCCAAGCAAGGTTTACATCACCGCGAATATGCTTACTAGACATGACGTCATATGCACCACCATATGCCTTGCGGGTGATCACGGTTAATTTTGGGACAGTCGATTCGCAGTAAGCAAACAGTAGTTTCGCACCCGACCGGATGATGCCATGATGTTCTTGATTAGTTCCCGGCATAAATCCTGGCACATCTACAAATGTAATGATAGGAATATTGAACGAATCACAAAACCGGACAAAGCGCGCCGCTTTTTCAGATGCATCAATATCCAAGACGCCTGCAAGCACTGCTGGCTGGTTCGCGATGATGCCAATCGAATGACCGCCCAAACGCGCGAATCCAACGACGATGTTCAAAGCAAAGTTTTCATGAATTTCGTAGAACTGTCCATTGTCCATGACCAGGCCGATCACATCTTTGATATCATAAGGCTTATTTGGATCGTCTGGGATAATTGTATTTAGCCCTTCTTCCATTCGAAGCGGGTCATCGCTTAGCATAAAAGGCGGGTCTTCCATATTATTTTGTGGCAGGTACCCCAACAACTTACGAATGAGATAAAGTGTATCGGCTTCGCTCTCCGCGGCGACATGGCATACACCCGATTTTTCGGAATGCACGCTTGCTCCACCCAGCTCTTCCTGAGTCACTTCTTCGTGTGTTACTGCTTTGACTACATCAGGCCCAGTGACGAACATATAGGAAGAGTTTCGCGTCATGAAAATAAAATCTGTTAGCGCCGGGGAATAGACTGCACCGCCTGCACAAGGCCCCATGATTGCAGAGATTTGGGGAATTACGCCAGAAGCCATCGTGTTACGAAGGAAGATATCCGCATAGCCGCCCAGAGAAACCACGCCTTCCTGGATGCGCGCACCTCCCGAATCATTGATGCCGATCACAGGAGCACCGTTCTTCATTGCCATATCCATGATCTTGCAAATTTTCTCGGCGTGTACTTCGCCCAGGCTGCCGCCAAACACAGTGAAATCTTGTGAAAACACATAGACCAGGCGTCCGTCAATTGTGCCCCAACCAGTCACAACCGAGTCACTCATAAATTTTTGTTTATCCAAGCCGAAGTCATGAGTGCGATGCACAACAAATGCATCTACTTCGCGAAATGATCCTTTATCGAGAAGGAGATCAAGGCGTTCACGGGCAGTCAGCCGACCTTTTTTATGTTGAGTCTCAATGCGTTCCGCCCCGCCGCCCGTGCGCGATTCCGACTTCAATTCATTTAAGCGTTGGATTTTTGTTTTTCCATTCATACGTCTCTCTCGTGCCGCGACTTCCTTAAATTGTAGAATAATTGGCCATATTTCAAACGGCAGGAATTCAAAGCAATTCTACGATATCATCTCGTCGCGGTACTCGTCAATGATTTGGTTGTAAAGAAGATAAGGACTAGCACGACCACATTCAATATAACAGCAAACGGCCAGTTTGGACGAGGTTCCTGCCAGACCACTCTCTCGATCCAATACCAGGCCGAATAACCTCCTGCGGCTCCAATGAGCATTTTCCCAGCCCAGGCTTTTTCCCATAACATACCCCATAAGAGGATAATTCCTGTTATGAACCAGAATGCGCCGCTAAGAGCCGTTACTATTGGGGCTGGTTTTGCTGAGTACTCGACTAACACATCTCGCCAGCCAATGGCTGTCCATAAACAGAGTGCATTCCAGGCTGTTAGAAATAACACCAGCCATACTGACAGAGTTACACGGAAGGGCCACCTGTTCATTGGGAGAGCGCAGTAACAATGATACGTGGTCCAATCCAAAGTGCATAGGCAGATTCACTATTGCTGTTCGGACGAAGTGCTAGCACGAATTCCAATCTCTGGCCTGCCAATTGACTCAATTCAACAATGACCTCCTTCACGGGCTCACCGCTTCGATAATTCCAACCCACAAAATTATTGTGATAGCCACCATTGCCATCATAGTATTCGAGTGCGAATTGAACATCACAGGGTGCATCTGTTAGACACGTTACATAGGTAGAGAATTGATCTCCAGCTTTCACATCATAAGCAGGGTAATGTCCAAATATACCTTCCAGGGTGTTTTGTGCTGGATAAGTAAGGATGGCTGAGCTGGTCTCTTTTACGTTGATCAAAGCCGGGTCGTATAAACCCACATAACCATCTGGAGAGTTTTTGAAATTTTCACCAGGACACGGTAAATCTTTGCTGTTGCTGGTCCAGCGTGCACTGCATAGTTCAGCGACAAAATCTATGCCTATAACCGGATCTGTTGTAAATGAAGGGGTAATGGATGGGTTTTCAACTGTTGGTACAACTGTCAGTGTGGAAACCGGTGTAAAAACGAAAGCAGGTTGGGTGATAGTGCTTTGAGGCGTTGTTGTGGAGGACGAACAAGACATCAGTGGAATGAATGCCAAGAGGGCGAAACATCTAAAGTTCATCATAACTCCTAATATTTTGGTACCGGTAATAAATATAATAATGCCTTTCCGCCGTAATCACCGAATCGTTCGAGGTACGGAGCGAACTGACCATTGTATGGAGCAAGGTTTAGTAAACCCGGATTTGCGAAAATGATATCAGTACCTTTTTGGTTCAGATAGACCGCAGCTTCTCCTTTTTTCAGAGCCTGGAAATAATCGAAGCTGTTAATCAATCCATCCATATTAACGATAGTGCGGTCATGGATGAAATAACCGACATTACCACCACCTGTCATGCCAATGACCGAGCCAGGTGGCGTATTTTCTTCAAGAAAAGGCAAAACTTCCATATAGGGCCGGTCGGGTGCAAAATAGTGATAGGGCATTTTGGCAACGACTTGGCTGCCTAAGAAGACCACAAGATATAAACTTACAAGGCCGGATAGGATGCCAATCGTGGCGCGACCTGTTTGAACTTTTAAAAGCGGGCGTGTGATTAAACCGATCAAAACACTTCCCAATAACATGACAAGAATCATCTGGCTAATCCAATACCATTCCTTTGCACCTGCATAGCCAGTAGTTGTGTAAGAGAGAATGTGTATTCCGCTTCCCGCTATTAATGGAACAAGGCTTAATTTGGTGAAAATATTTCGGACGCGTTGTGGGTTAAAAATCAGGATGAGCAAGGCAATCATAGTTACAACGATCATCGCAAGATAATACCGTTCATCCATTTTATTCGCACCAGGGAGGAGCGGTCTGAGATATTTCGCCATCCAGAAGAAAAGATTAGATGCAGGTTGCCAAGCATCATAAACCCATTGATAGCCAATACCGAGAAAGGCCCGCCAGTTCTGTGGTGGCCCATCGTATAAGGTTTCAAGCATCGAACCCCACCAGCGTTTGATCTGTCCGCTTACTGGGGTGGATGTGCCATATACTAATTTACTCCAGAGCATGTAACCGGCAAGGGTACCGCCGAGAATGCCATAATAAATGGCTCCATCTGCCAGCCATATTTTCCAGTTGATTTTAAATGCCGCAAGGGGAGAAAGCGGACGAAGATCTGCATTCCGATTTCCAAACCATAATCCAGCTAATCGCAAAAGAAGGATGAATACGAGGCTGATTGCAAAGTCATAAACCAGTGCAATACGTGGAAAACTTTGTGCTATACCAATCTTTGTAAGAAGCAAAAGCGACACATAAAGGATAATGCTACTTGCGAAAATTGCAATCACACTCTTAGTCACGATACGATAAAAGGATTTCGAGCGTGGATGTTGGTACAAGCCGAGGAAGTAAAGAATAGGTATTTTAACAATAAGCGCTAGTAAGGCCGCCAGCACTGCCGTATTTACATACAAATAGTAATCTGGGAAACCGGTACGCAATGCAAACGAACTTACCATGGATGAAAAGATTGCGACTATGTCAAACGGAAGTAGGAAGCGAATTGGGTAACCGCGAAAGACAATCCACAGGCCGACAATCAATGCAAGGAAGACGAGATCAAGGCGACTAAACACCATGATTGTGGCTATCACGGCTAATCCAGCAATGTGTTTTGGCCGGACAAAACTGGTGCGCCATTCAGAATCAAATTTGGATAAATAATAAAGGAGCAATACAACCATAAATGCCGCGAGCGGAGTCTCTAGCCCATATTCGTATACTATGTAATGTATATAAGCATTGAATGCCCAGAACGATGCGGCAAGCATGGCAATCGGCTGACCAAGCGCGCGCCCGACCAAGCGATACACCAGGACAGCCGTCCCTGCGTTCAGGACTGCCATAATCAAAACCAAAACGCGCAGGGGAAGGATCAAGTCAAATCGAGCCAGTGTAAAAATAGGAATACAAATCAACATCCACAAAGGATGAAAACCATTAGTCGGGTTGATTCCATCGAATGTGACGCCATGTCCTTCCGTGATGTTTTGTGCGACCTTAAAGTAATAATACGCATCATCACGAGTGAACCAGGCATTCGGCATGTTGTACGCGTCAGAGAGCGCTGCATAGGCATGAATGACGAGAATGACCGTGATCAGCGCGGTCTCAAACACAGGTAGTCGTTTTATCCAATTCATTTATGAAATTTCGAGTGTGATTTTTCCAAAATGTTTGCCCTGCCATAAGCGTTCCTGCGCAGCAGCAGCTTCTTTGAGGGGGAAGGTAGTATCAATAATGGGTTTGAGTTTTCCAGCTACCACTAGATCCATTACTTCCGCGAAGTCTGCGAGTGTGCTCATCGTCGAGCCAATAATGGAAAGATGTTTTGCAAAAACAAAACGATTATCAATTTCAAAGCGCGGGCCGCCACTGTTCCCAACCGTCAGCAGACGCCCCCCTTTTCGTAGGGTTCGCAAGCTGAGTGGAAATGTCGTGCCGACATTATCCACAATCACGTCTACGCCGCGCTTATTAGTAGCGAGAAAGACAGCGTTCGACCAGTCTTCCTCTTTTGACCGGTCTATCAAAACGTCCGCGCCGAGAGCTTCGGCCTGCTTAAGTTTCTCCATATTTGACCCAATTATTACAACGCGCGCCCCGAGATATTTCCCAACTTGTATACTTGCTGAATTAACGCCTCCACCAGCGCCGACAATTGCCACCGTTTCGCCGGCTTTCACTCCGCCGCGCTTGACCATCGAATGCCATGCCGTTTGATACACAAGTGCGGCTGCAGCGGATGCATGAAAGTCAAAATCACCCGGCAATTTATAGAGTTGGCGAACCGGAAGACAAACATATTCTGCATATGTCCCGCGAACTGTCTCACCGAGCAGATGCCATCTTATGCACAAATTGTCTTGCCCATTCAAGCAGAATTCACACTCCCCACAGCCGAGATTTGCATTGATTGCGACTTTGTCACCTATCTTCACTCCTAACTCCTCTCCCGCGGGTAGTCCCACAGGGATGCTGCGCGAAGGGGAATTAATTGCCACAACTTCTCCTGCACCATCTGCTCCGTTAATGTGAGGAAGTTCAAGTTTGAGTCCTGGCCAGCCGTTGCGTACCATTACGTCCATACGGTTTAAAGCCGCCACGTGCAAGCGGATCAAGGCTTCTCCAGGTTTAGGTTCTGGAGTTGGAAAATCGGTATATTGGAGGACTTCTGGTCCGCCGTGTTGTTGGAAAAAGACAGCTTTCATATTAATCTCCGTAGGTCACGCTTCAAGCGTGACCTACTTTTTTTGTGCTATGGCTGTCAATGAGCCATTATTTGTATAAATGCTGAAACGGTTGATGACGTCAATAACCGAACTCAGAAATTTTCCGGGATTGTTCGGTAGACGGAATAAACGCCTAAATAAGAATCCAAGAGTGGCATATTGTCCTGCTGTACGGACTTCGAGCACATCATATTGTTCTTTCAGTAAGCGCCTGATCGTATGGGGCGACCAGTAAAATACATGCTCAGGAATTTTGAAAGAGACCCAGTTCTTGCCAGATATTTTTGCAAGCGTACTTGTTGGGTCTGGCGTAGTAATGACAAAGATGCCCCCAGGTTTGAGTAAGTGATGAACCATGCTTATGAATTTCTTTGGATCATAAATATGCTCGAATGTATCGAACGCGACAATCAGATCAAAGCATTCCGGCTCATAGTTTGTAGTCTCGATGGTACCAAGCTGGATGCGATCTCCCCACGTCGTCCTTGCCTGTTCAACGATGTAATCTGAAGGGTCGAGGCCGTAGACATCGAATCCCATTTTCTTGGCAGCCGTAAGAAAATAGCCAGGGCCACAACCGATATCCAATACTCGGCCAGATGATTTGTAAGGTGCAATTTGTTTCAATCTTAAGCTAAAAGTCTTTTCCCAGTTGTGACCGATGTCAAGGTATTCGTCATATCCCTGGCCTGAGATATTTGAGTTGTAGTAGGCTTCATCCTTGTAAAGTTTCAAAATAGCATCTTCTGTCAGGCGCGGAGAAAGATAGTTCAACCCGCAGGAGGAACAAACAACGACTTTATAGGGATTAAAGTCATAGCGAACGTCAGCTAAGGCGCTGGGTCCACAAATGGGGCAGGTGGCAGTTTCAAGGCTTGCACTGAGGGCTGTCGAAGTGTCAGACTGAGAAGCGTATGTCATTTACGGAGGATGCCTGCCAAATCGCCGCGGTCTTTTCGCGCGAAGGCGTTTAGTAGACTCTTGTTCAATTGAATCAGTGAGATCAAAACTAATAAAGTCCCACCAATAGCGAGAAGCTTATCTCTAAAAGCAATCGGTAAAAATTGTAAAAAAATAATGTGGGCAACTTCATTGAACGGTGGTCGCAGGATGATAGGCGTAAGTATTTTCGCAAATCCCACACCAGCGAGAAATACTCCGAGCACGAATGATATGATCCATAATTGTGTGCTGAGACTCGGCTCGAGCCAGCGCCAGAAACTTGCACGAAAGTAAATGGCAAGTGTATCTGCAAATGTGCCAAATACGTGATCGAGACGCATCCGGCCAAGGCCGCCTTTCCGCGCGTAGGATACCTCAACCGGGTATTCAACGATATCATACCCAAAGCGAGATGCAGCCACGAGCAATTCGATATCAAATGCGAAGCGGCTGACTCGCAAGCGCGGTGCGGTGGCTTCCAATACTTCGCGCTTGAAGAGTTTGATCCCTGTTTGCGTGTCCGTAACATTCAATCCAAATAAAAAATTAACTGTGGCGCGATACACCCTACTCATAAATTGTCGCGGGAGGGGGAAGCGGTTGGTAATGGGATTTTTTACACCCGCCACCACATCTGCTCCTGTTTTCTGCATAGTGACGAGAAATTTAACAATGTATTGTGGTGAGATTTCCAGATCTGAATCGAAAAAAGCAATGAGGTCGCCGCAAGCTTCCTCGAAACCGCGAAATAAAGAGGCGCCTTTGCCGCGATTACTTTCCATTTGAATGGTTTTGACAGGTAAGCCCTGTTTCGCGGCACGTTTGCACTCAAGGAAGGTGTTATCCGTACTCCCATCATCCACTACCAGAATCTCGTAACTTTTGCTCTTAAGCGCATTACATACCTTTAGGAGATTTGCATAAATATGCAAACCTTCATTATAAGCAGGCATGATAATAGAAAGTTCAAAGTTTTTCGTAACAGGACGCTTAGGCATAAGGTGAGATTATTTCATCCCCAGTTCATTGCGCGAGATGACCAATCTTTGAATCTCGCTCGTGCCCTCATAAATTTCGGTGATCTTGGCATCGCGGAAATACCGTTCAACGGGTAGCTCTTTACTATACCCCATGCCGCCATGAATTTGAACTGCTTGATGTGTCACATACATGGAGGTCTCAGAAGCGAAGAGTTTTGCCATCGAAGCTTCAAGCGAATAACGTCCACTGCCTTTTTTTGATTTTTCTTTTGCGAGTGCGGCATTATAGATCAATAAACGTGAAGCCTCAATGCGCATTTTCATATCTGCTATCTTGAAACCGGTTCCCTGGAATGCACCGATAGGTTTTCCGAAAGCTTCACGTTGCATTGCATACTGTCTGGATGCTTCATAAGCAGCTTCTGCGATTCCCAGTGCCTGTGAAGCAATTCCAATTCTTCCTGCATCGAGGACAGTCATTGCTATTTTGAATCCAGCGCCCTCTGCGCCGAGTCGATTTTCGACAGGCACACGGCAATTCTCAAAGATTAATTCGCTGGTGGCAGAGGCGCGGATTCCAAGCTTCGGTTCCTTTTTCCCACGGATAAATCCCGGGGTTTTTGAATCGACCAAGAAGGCAGAGATGCCTTTCTGCTTTTTACTGGCATCAGTCATCATGAAAACAACTACATAATCTGCGACCGGTCCACTCGTGACCCAGGACTTGCGTCCGTTTAATATGTATTCATTCCCCTCGCACACCGCGCGACTCTTCATCGTTCCCGCGTCTGAACCGGACATGGGTTCTGTTAAGGAGTATGCACCGATAGCTTTGCCTGATGCGACCGGGGTGATAAATTTTACTTTTTGCTCTTCTGTGCCAAACTTCAAAAGGCCGTGGCAGTATAGCGAGTTGTTGACCGACATCACAACGCCATGTGCCGCATCCACTTTACAGATTTCTTCGAGTGCCAAAACATACGCGAGCGTATCCATCTCGGCGCCACCATACTTCTCTGGGACCTCGATTCCCATAAATCCCAATTCGCCCATTTTTTTTATGGTCTGCATGGGAAATTCACCACTTTCATCAAATTCTGCAGCGATGGGAGCAATTTCTTTCTCTGCGAAATCGCGTGCCGCATCACGGATCATTTTATGCTCGTTGCTCAAAGGGAAAATGGCAAGGTCGGTCATATTCTTCCTCCGAAAAGTTTCTACAATGATTATACCGCCTGCCAGTGTAGTATAGACTTTGTGAATAGAATCATTTATCGGTGTAGGAAGAATCAAAATGATTGTATTATTCGGAAAATCGTGATTGACTTCTTACGCTAGTCCTATATAATAACGCGAGATACACGCATATACCACGTCATTGGTTTAATACACGTATTAGGAAAGGAGGTGGCTGGAAGCTAGTTTTTTCTCACTTATCAGTGCGGTCTCATAAAATATACACAAAGGAGAGAGAGAGATGAAAGCGAAGTTCGTTCTATTATTATTTACTGTTTTGACGGTAGCCAGCCTTGTGCTTACCGCCTGCGGTGGTGCAGCGACGACACAAGCTCCGTCCGTTACTGAACCTCCAGCAGCGACGGAAGCACTTGCCACAGAAGCACCTGCTGCAACAGAAGCTCCCGCCGCGACGGAAGCGCCCGCAACCGCTGGGGAAGGAGAAGTCGACATCGTTGACTGGCCTGGTTACATCGAACGCGGCGCCAATGATCCTGCCTATGACTGGGTGACAGGCTTTGAAAAAGAGACTGGCTGCAAAGTAAATGTTAAAGATGCCGCCACTTCTGATGAAATGGTTCAATTGATGAACTCGGGCGGCTTTGACCTGGTCACTGCTTCCGGGGATGCCAGCCTGCGACTCGTCTATGGCGATTCGGTTCAGGAAATCGATATTTCCAAAATCCCATCTTATTCCAAAGTTGATCCACGCTTACAGAACGCCCCTTGGCATACGGTTGATAAGAACGGTGATGGAACGCCAGAGCATTATGGTGTTTCTTATCAGTGGGGATCAAATTTGTTGATGTATAACACTGATGTATTTCCCACAGCTCCTAATTCCTGGGATGTTGTAT
>WNGB01015137.1_pt1 | contig 10237 bp, 7 predicted proteins | sample 5400681 | NCBI WGS metagenome assembly WNGB01 (sample SAMN13153367, study PRJNA577476) | soil metagenome | isolation source: 115 cm soil or saprolite under grassland replicate 2 | place: USA:California | collected 2016-06-15
ATTTTTAAAATTGACCGTCCGTCCCTGGGCATCGGTTACTCGCCCATCATCGAGGATCTGCAACAGCACGTTAAAGACATCGTTGTGCGCCTTTTCTATCTCATCAAATAGGATCACCGAGTAGGGCTTGCCGCGCACCGCTTCGGTTAGCTGGCCGCCTTCCTCATAGCCCACGTACCCTGGCGGTGCACCAATGAGCCGGAGACGGTATGGCGCTCCATGTACTCACTCATATCGATGCGGACCATGTTCTCATCCGTATCGAACAAGGCCTCCGCCAGCGTCTTGGCGAGTTCCGTCTTGCCCACACCAGTGGGCCCCAGGAAGATGAACGAACCAATAGGCCGGCGCGGATCCTTAATCCCGGCACGGGCACGAATCACCGCATCGGCTACCAAATTCACCGCCTCGTCCTGGCCCACGACGCGCTGATGCAGAATCTCGTCGAGACGCAGGAGCTTATCGCGTTCCCCCTCCACCAGGCGCGTCACAGGAATACCCGTCCAGCGTGAGACGATCTCGGCGATTTCGTCCTCCGTGACCTCCTCTCGGAGGAGTCGCTTGCCACCTTGCTTGTCGGCTAACTGCGCTTCGTCAGCTTTCAGACGACGCTCCAGCTCTGGCAGCCGGCCGTGGCGGAGCTCAGCGGCGCGATTCAGGTCATAGGCGCGTTCGGCCTGCTCGATCTGGCGCTTGACCTGCTCAATCTCTTCCCGCAGCTCACGGATCTTGCCAATAGCCTGCTTTTCTGCCTCCCACTGCGCCCGCATCGCGCCGCTCTGATCCTTGAGATCAGCCAGTTCCTGGCGCAGATGTTCGAGCCGGTCCTGACTGGCCTTGTCCTTCTCTTTGGTGAGGGCGGCCTCTTCGATCTCCAATTGCATCATGCGTCGCGTGACTTCGTCCAGCTCGGCCGGCATGGAGTCGATTTCCGTACGAATCATGGCACAGGCCTCGTCCACCAGGTCAATCGCCTTGTCCGGTAGAAAGCGGTCGGAGACATAACGATTGGATAGCACTGCCGCCGACACCAGAGCATTATCCTGGATGCGCACGCCATGGTGGACTTCGTAACGCTCTTTCAGGCCACGCAGGATGGAAATCGTGTCTTCCACAGATGGCGCATCCACCATCACCGGCTGGAAGCGTCGCTCCAGGGCAGCGTCCTTCTCGATGTATTTGCGGTATTCGTCTAGCGTCGTGGCCCCAACGCAGTGCAGCTCACCGCGCGCCAGCATGGGCTTGAGCATGTTCCCAGCATCCGGTGAGCCCTCGGCCCGACCAGCCCCCACGATATTGTGCAGCTCGTCAATGAACAGGATAATTTTCCCCTCGCTCTGCTTGATTTCATTGAGCACAGCCTTGAGGCGTTCTTCAAATTCACCGCGGTACTTCGCTCCGGCGAGCAAAGCGCCCATATCAAGGGCAAACAGGGAGCGGTCCTTCAGCCACTCGGGGACGTCGCCGCGCACAATGCGCTGGGCGAGCCCCTCGACAATGGCGGTCTTCCCCACGCCCGGCTCGCCGATGAGCACAGGGTTGTTTTTCGTTTTGCGCGACAGGATGCGCACGACACGACGGATTTCGGCATCGCGGCCAATCACCGGGTCGAGTTTGCCTTGCCGAGCCTGGGCGACGAGGTCCATCCCATACTTTTCCAAGGCCTCATAGGCGGTCTCCGGATCAGCGCTGGTGACCCGCTGATGGCCACGTACCGCGGTCAGCGCCGCCAGGAAGCTGTCGCGTGTCACCTGGAACTGCTGCAACAGCCGTCCCGCCACGGTGGACGTGCCCTCGTTGATCAAGGCCAACGTGATATGCTCAACCGAGACATACTCGTCCTTCAGGCGTTTGGCCTCATCTTCAGCCTGCACAAACAGCTTTTGCAGACGCTGGGTGACGTAGATCTTGCCTGCTTCGACTCCTGGCCCTGACACCCGCGGTCGACGCTCCAAGGACTGTTCCAGAGCGCCCTGCAGCGAGGCCACAGGCACCTCCATACGTGCGAGCAGGCGTGGGAGGAGCCCATCCTGCTGCTCTAACAGTGCCAGCAACAGATGCTCTCCGTCGATTTCCACGTGACCATAGCGCAGCGCTTTGGTCTGCGCCTCCTGGACAGCCTGTTGTGATTTTTGTGTGAGTCGATTCAGGTCCATAGCATCCCCTTACCTTATTTTTTTCTCTCATGGCGCGTCGGACGTGGTGCAAAGTGTGACACCTTGGCCAGTTGTTCGAAAAGTGTTCTCTCCTCGGTCGAGAGAGCCTCTGGCACTCTGATGTTGATCTCGGCGTATAGATCCCCAGCCCCACTCTTGGCATTGGGGAATCCCTTGCCTTTGAGCCGGATTTTGCGGCCAGAGGACGACCCAGGAGGTATGTGAAAGTTCACAGCGCCATCCAACGTCGGGACGGTTACCTTGGCTCCAAGAGCCGCTTCCCATGGCGTGACTGGCACCGTGGTATACAGATCGTGCCCCTCCAAGTGGAAGGTGGGATGGGGCAGGAGATCGACCATGAGGTATAGATCACCCGCTGGCGCACCCCCTACGCCTTTCTCTCCCTGGCCAGCCAGCCGAATACGTTGTCCAGGCCGGATTCCCTTAGGGATGTGTACCACGTACGTCTTTGTCTGATGTGTTGTTGGGCTGCTCAGCGAGAGCTCACGCTCACCACCGTGTGCCGCCTCTTCCAGAGTCAACGCCAGGTGTGCTTCTTGATCAGACCCAGGCATAGACCATCCTGCCGCATACCCCCTGGCATCACGCTGCCCCTGGGCTGTGCCACGCCTCGTCGCATTGCCAAAGAGTTGTTCAAAAAAGCTACTGAACCCACTAGTCCCCGAGAAACTAAAATCTTCCGCTCCGCCGCGGTCGAACCAGACGTCCTCATAGCCCGGTGGAGGGGTGCCACCACCTTGCTCTGCCGCCTTCCATGCAGCCCCGTAACGGTCATACTTGGCCCGTTTGTCAGGGTCCTTGAGGACTTCGTAGGCTTCACCGATGTCTTTAAATTTGTCCTCGGCACCTGAGGCTTTATTGATATCGGGATGATACTTGCGGGCCAGCTTACGATAGGCGCGCTGAATCTCTTCCTGAGACGCATGCTTCGCGACTCCTAGAGTGGCATAATAATCTTTGAATTCCATCTGGCCCTCCTCAGACGCCCCTATGATGTATGCTTTGGTATCACCGATGTCTCGGCGCTACTTGGTACCTATACATGAGTATATATCGTGTCATGCTTCTGTCTCTCCTTGTGGACTGCTCCGTGGGCAGGGTCCTGCAGGACCCTGCCCACGGTCGTCACGAACCTAGCCGACGTGCACCTCAATCTGGCGCGGCTTTGCTTCCTCGGCTTTGGGCAAATTTAAGGTTAACACACCGCCCTTCAGATCGGCGGTGATCCGCTGTTGATCAACCTTCTCATGCAGTTCAAACTGCCTGAAAAAGTTGACCAGTTCGTATTCCCGATAGGTGACGTCACTCGGCACTGCATGGTGGGCCTGTCCCCGAATAGTCAAGACGTTATTGTCAACGCGTACATCCAGCGCCTCTTTGGCAACGCCTGGCAAATCTGCCAATACCACCAGCCCATCCCGCGTCTCGTAGATATCAACCGGCGGCGCCACATATCGTTCGTGATTGCGCGTATTTTCCGTCGTCTTAGGCTGCTGGACATCCGGGGTTGCAATAGTTTTCTCTGCCATGGATAGTTCCCTCCATTCCTCAAAATGTCTATGTGAGTTCTTAGCCTACCTGCACAGTAATCTGTTTGGGTTTGGCCTTTTCTGCCTTAGGGAGCGTCACAGTCAGCAGGCCATTTTTATAATCAGCCTGGACTTTATTGTCGTCTACTTCAACGGGCAGCTCAATATGCCGTACGAACTTGCCCGTAGCCCGTTCACTGCGATGGAACGCTTCCGGTTTCACCTCCCCCGCCACGCGCCGTTTCTCCCCTGCGATGCTCAAGGTGTTACCCACGACACTCAGATTCATGGTATCGGGATCGACACCAGGTGCCAGGGCTTCCACATACACCGCATCTTTATCTTCATAAAGGTTGATTAAGGGGTAACGCCGGGCTGCTTGGCCAGGCAGAAACGCCGTGCGGAAAAAAGGCTCACTACGGGAGCCCGTCTCGTTGAATACTCTGTCGATCTCCCGACGCAGCGCATCCAAGTTTTGCCAGGGGTTCCAGTCTGCCATGGTATGGCCTCCTTCGTTTGTCCGTTCTAAGTTCTTGTTACTGTTGAATACTTCTGCATGCTCTGCTCGCAATGTAAAGCAATTGCCGTGCCACTTTTGCATCGTATTGAATTTTCTAGATAGGAAAGAATGAGGGCCAAAATACCGGGAGATATGGGGAGCAATGCGACACGTTGCGACGTTGCAGATCTCCGGACAAGATGTCGCATCTGGATACATTGTCGCGAGGTAGGGGTATGGGCATATTGACGCCTCCATTTTTCACCTATATCATGCTCATTCTGAGAGTCGAAGGCCCCACAGCGCACGTCGTAAAAAGTCCTTGCTTGACCCATGCCCTGAAGTGCGTTGCGGGGAATCTCCATGGCTGTCAACGTTTCCGGAGGACCGTCTGATGAAGTACGACCACATCGTGTTAGGAGCCGGATCAGCCGGCGCCATCGTGGCGACCCGCCTCAGTGAAGACCCGCAGCGGTCGGTGTTACTGATCGAAGCCGGACCTGATTATCCCACCTTGGAGCAGTTGCCGGATGAGGTCAAGCATGGCTATGCTACTGCCACCGACATCATGGTCAGCGATCACAACTGGCAATTCGTTGGCAAGGCAACGGCGAAAGCACCAGAGATGATGGTGCCACGGGGCAAGGTGACGGGCGGTTCGAGCGCCATCAATGGTCAGGTCTTCCTGCGCGGCGTGCCGGAAGATTATGACGCGTGGGCCGCGAGGGGCAACGATCAGTGGCACTTTGAGCATTGCTTCGAGTACTTCCGTAAGATCGAGACGGACACGGATTTTGGCGACAACGACTTTCATAGCTCCAATGGTCCAATCATTGTCCGACGCTTTCAGCGAGACGAGTGGCTACCGGATCAGCGGGCTTTCTACAACGCCTGCCGGGCGGCAGGATTTCCAGAGAGTCCGGACCATAACCACCCGGATGCCACCGGGGTCGGTCCGGTACCCTGCAACAATCCTAACGGCATTCGCTGGAGCACCGCGTTGGGCTACCTGAGTCAAGTCAGACATCGGTTAAATCTGACCATCAGGCCCAACTGCATGGTGCACCGCCTCATCTTCGACGGTAAGAAGGCCGTCGCTGTAGAGGTGGAGAGCGGTGGACACAAGTTTACCGTTGAGGGCGAGGAAATTATCCTGAGTTCTGGGGCCATCGCTTCCCCGCATCTTCTGTTGCTGTCGGGAGTTGGCCCGCAAGACCAGCTGGACAGTTTTGGTATTCCAGTAGTCCACCACCTCCCTGGTGTGGGACAGAACTTACGGGATCACCCGATCATCTACACCACCTGGCGTACTAAAAAGGAGCACCCTCTCGATCCATTTGCCCCCAGAATTCAACTGGCGCTGCGCTGGACCGCCGAAGGTTCGCATCTGCGTAATGATCTGATGATCTTCATGCAGTCCTTCGCCACTGAGCGCGTCAACCGAGGCGGGGACCGTATGGAGCCATTAGGCATCCGCATGTTGGGTGTCCTCGATCTCGCGATGAGCGCTGGTGAGCTGCAGCTCCAGTCTACTGACCCTAATGTGCAGCCGTTCCTCGACTACCGGTACCTTGAGGACGAGTTCGACCGTCGGCGCATGCGCGAGATGGTGCGGCGTGCGGTGCAGCTCGTCGAGCACGAGGATTTTAAAGCGATCATTGCACAGCGCATGGAGCCAACCGACGCTGAACTGGCGAGTGATGAAGCCCTGAACGAGTATCTGTTGCGAGAGGTGACCACCGGCCAGCATATCTCGGGCACCTGCAAGATGGGGCCATCGTCAGACCCTATGGCGGTGGTAGATCAGTATGGCCACGTGCACGGCCTCCAGAACCTACGCGTTGTGGATGCCTCCATCATGCCCGACTGTATTCGGGCCAACACCAACGTCACCACGATGATGATTGGCGAGCGCATCGCCGACTTCATTCGCCAGGGGAGATAAGCATCATCGTCTCGCAAGGAGCGCTGAGGTATGGTACGTGGCGGAACTGGCTGCTCTGCGTCTGCTTTTCCCTAGGAATTATGACTGGGAGTGGGTGTACTCCCACTCTTACTCCTACTTCCACTCCCACCTTCATGCAGGTCCCAGGGATTGCCCCCGGGGCCTGGCAGGCGGGCGGGTTCTTTGTCGCCGGCATAGGCAAAGCCGATATCACACCCCCACCAGGGCTACCTCTCTTTGGCTATGCAAGAGCCCGCACGGGTAATGCTGCTGGAGTGCGCACCCGGCTGTATGCCCGTGCCCTCTACCTCGAAGATGCCCGCGGTGAGCACGTTGTGCTAGTGCAGTGTGATCTCGGAGCGATCTCAGCGCTCCTGCATCTGCAGGTCGCCCACGCTATTGTCCAGGAGACGGGTGTCTCCGTGGATCGCTTACTCATTGGGGCAACGCATACCCATGCGGGACCGGGTGGATATTTTGGCGCGGCGTACTACAACAACTGGGGCTCAAACCGCCCAGGCTATGATCCACATATCGTGACATTTTTGACCCAACGCATCGCCAATGCCATCCTCGCAGCATATCGCACGCGTGCCGCGGCCAAGCTCGCCGTTGGCTACACGCAGATCTACGGCCTGACCCACAATCGTAGCCTGGAGGCTTATAACAACAACCAATCCCATATTGTCCCTGCGGAGGTCCTGTGGACTATGCTCCCGGAATACCAGGCGGTCGACCCGACCTTCACTATGCTCCGTGTGGATCGGATTGTGGGTACCGGTACACAACCCCTCGGGGCGTTCACGAACTTCGCTATCCATGGCACAGCGGTGGCGCCTAGCAATGATCTCTATAGCGGGGACGTGCACGCCGCGGCTGAGCGCGCCTTAGAGTGGGCGATACAGCGGCACTATGGAGTGCAGAGCGAGGTCGTGCACGCGCTCACCAATGGCGTAGAAGGCGATGTCGCACCGACCTTTACCACACAGGATTTTACTGAGGATGAACAATTAGGCCTCGCTCTAGCAACCAAGGCCTTCGACCTCTTTCAGCAGCTTGATACCCGCTTAACGGACGCGGTACAGCTCAGCCCCAACTATGAGGAGGTCTCGCTGCAAGCACCGCACACAGTGGACGACCTGGTGCTATGCCAGGACGCCATGGTTGGCGTGCCTGTAGTGGGCAGATCGGAGGAAGGTCCGTCATCCCTGTATGGGCCGCCTCTGGGGGTGTACGAAGGCGGGCGCCAAGAGGTCCCGCAAGGCTGTCACACCTGGAAGCGCCAAGCCCTCAATTTTCTGCAGGGTCTCGTACCGGCCATAGACTTTCCGACGACATTGATCCTGCAGACGATACGTATCAATGAGTTGCTGCTGGTCACGGTTCCAGGGGAGATGACCACGGAAATGGGGCAACGTGTCAAGCAGGCTGCTTTGCAGGCTGCCCAGCGCACCCAGCAGGGCATTACACATGTCGCCATTGTAGGCCTGTCGAATCAATACGTCTCGCACTTCACCACCCCCGAAGAATACGCCCTACAACATTACGAGGGGGCCTCGACCTTATACGGTCCAGCCAGTGGCCCCTTCATGGCCGCGCGGTTAGTGCGTCTCGTGGAGCAGATGGCCACGACCACCGCGCTCCCTGTGCTCCCACCGCAGTGGATCTTCAGACCGGGCCTGCCAGTCCACGTTTTCCCCGAGGTCCCAATTATGCGCGGCAGGCGTGAGGCGCAGCAAGTCGTACTGGATCACGCCAGCACGCCTCCCAGGGCGCGTTTCGTCTGGCAGGATCTGGCTCCCGGAGCGATCCAGCTTGATGCCCCGCTGATCTACCTGGAAACCCAGAGTCATGATGGCCGTTGGGTACCTCTCGTCGTAGACTCTATTCCCGTGGATGATCGAGGACTCTACATCGAGATACGCTATCTCCAGGAGGTGCCACATGCAGGGGCGGGCCTCTGGCAGGCGACGTGGTATCCCCGGGCGTCCATCCCAGGCACCTTCCGTTTCGGTATTATCCCCCGTCAGAATCTCCCAGCATTGTACTCGGAGGCGTTTACGCTCTCCCCGTGATGGTATCGACATAGGGGCTAGGGTCTCACACGGCGCAGGGAGCATGCACCTCATTAGTGCGCTGTTCACTGTAGATTATGTGGTGTACAACCGCATGACAACTGTGATATAGTTACCCACCTAAATTAATCTATTTTCTATAATAGCTATCGCAACCAGGATTTTCTGCCTCTGCCAAGAGTGTGTAGTGTGGTCCTCCACTACGCTCTGTGCGTTGGCAGTCATAGGCTCTCCACACGACATAGGAGGTCATCCTATGGTTGTCCCTCCCTCTCTGAATCGGCGTCATTTCCTTAAAATCTCAGCGGGTGGCTTCGCTGTAGGCGGCGTCATGGCGCTCGTAGATGTCCGTCCTACCCAGGCGCGTGTGCAAAGCTTCAAGACCGCCGGTGTACAGGAGATTCCCAGCGTCTGTCCGTACTGTGCGGTGGGCTGTGGTCTGCTCGTGGGCGTGAAAGACGGCAAGATTATGAATATCGAGGGCAACCCGGATAGTCCGATCAATCGCGGCACGCTCTGTCCCAAGGGGGCCGCGAGTTTCCAACTAGCGGTCAATCCGCTACGCAGCACCAAGGCGCTGTATCGCCGGCCAGGAGGCGCCAACTGGGAAGAGATCCCCCTGGACAAGGCGATGGACATGATCGCCGAGCGGGTCAAGAAGACCCGCGACGAGACTTTTCACGAGTTTGTGCCCATCAAAGATGCTGACGGCAAAGAAGTCCAGAAGCGCGCCAATCATACGATGGCCATCTTCTCCCTCGGCGGTGCCACCATGGATAATGAGTGGAATTATGTGCACGCCAAGCTGATGCGCGGCCTGGGAGTGGTCGCCATCGAAAATCAGGCGCGTATATGACACTCTGCTACGGTGCCCGGTTTGGGCATCTCGATGGGTCGGGGCGGGGCGACCACCTTCGCCATGGACATGCAGCACGCTGATGCGATCATGATCATGGGGTCGAATATGGCTGAGTGTCATCCCATTGCCTTCCGCTGGGTGATGCAGGCCAAGGCCAGCGGCGCCAAGCTTATCCACATCGACCCACGCTTCACGCGCACCAGTGCCATGGCCAATATCTACTCGCCGGTCCGCGCCGGTAGCGATATCGTCTACCTCGGGGCCCTGGTGCATTACATCCTCAACAGCCCACGCTGGAACCAGGAGCAGTTCTTCCGCGACTACGTGGTCAACTATACCAATGCGGCGACACTCATTCACCCGGATTACCAGGGGCCTGAAGACCTCGACGGTTTGTTTAGTGGCTTTGATCCGAACACCAAGCGCTATAACACGAGGACCTGGAGCTATCAGACCGAGGATGCCCAACCACCGGTGACGAGAGAGCGTGCACAAACGTTTGCGGATATGGTGGCAGCACGTATTCCTGGGCAGCCGAAGCAGGACCGCACGCTACAAGACCCGCACACCGTGTTGCAACTCCTCAAAAAGCATTACGCCCGCTACACGCCGGAGCTGGTCGAGCAGATCTGTGGTACACCGCGTGAGACTTTTACCAAGGTGGCGGAGGCACTGTTAGAGAATAGTGGCCCTGATAAAACCAGCGCCATCTGCTACGCCGTGGGCTGGACGCAGCACACCAGTGGGGTGCAGCTCATCCGTACTGCCACGCTGGTGCAACTGCTCCTGGGAAATATTGGCCGTCCGGGCGGTGGTATCCTGGCCTTGCGCGGCCATGCCACCATTCAGGGCAGCACGGACATCGCCACGCTGTACAACCTCCATCCCGGTTACCTGAATACCCCCAGTGTGCAGCGTCAGCACGACACGCTCAAGGACTACATCACCACGGAGGTGACGCCGACAGCGTTCTGGAGCAATTTTCCAAAATATATTGTCAGTCAATTAAAGGCCTGGTATGGCGATGCGGCTACGCCTGAGAATCAATTCGGCTATGACTGGCTACCGAAGATTACTGGTGACCACAGCCATATGCCGATGTTTGTGGAGATGTCCAAAGGCACGCTCAAAGGCATGTTCGCCCTCGGGCAGA
>WNGB01039426.1_pt1 | contig 10237 bp, 12 predicted proteins | sample 5400681 | NCBI WGS metagenome assembly WNGB01 (sample SAMN13153367, study PRJNA577476) | soil metagenome | isolation source: 115 cm soil or saprolite under grassland replicate 2 | place: USA:California | collected 2016-06-15
CTGATCCCATCATGGGAGGGCCCAAGTGCCGATCCCGAAGAGAAGCGAGGACCCTGCGAGGGAACATCCCACACCAGATCGACGGAGCAGTCTGAAAGCGCTTGACACCAACCCGCCCCGATAGAGAAGGACTCGAACTGGCGAATCCGGCCGCGGGCTACCTGATTGGATTTACGTGACAACTTGGCCTGAGGTAGGCGCAAGCCGGGCGGCGGAGACCCCTCGCGGTCCAGCTGCATGATACGGATCTGCAGCTCGGGCCTAGATTTCGGCAGACGATCGGACCGACGCCATTTTGCACTCGACTTCCGTCGTAAACGGAGCATGAATGGTCGTTACGGACGCTGAGCCTGACCGGCTCGCTCCTCTCGCCCCGCCAGCGCCATTGGGCCTCCGCGGGGTTTGGGTGGTGCGGCGCGCTGTTGCGTCGATACCATGGAGAGGAGTTTTGACATGTCCAAGAGCAAGCGTGCGCGGTCGATCAAGGCGCGCTCCGCCTCCAAAACCCGGTCCAAGGCCGCCACTCGCAAGAGCGCTGCTCCTCATCACGAGGCGCGAGCGAATTCCAAGCAGGCGCGGGTGCTGGCGCTGCTACGCCGGCCGAACGGGGCCACGATCGCCACCATCATGGAATCCACCGGCTGGCAGTCGCACTCGGTGCGGGGGTTCTTTGCCGGCGTGGTGCGCAAGAAGCTCGGGCTCAAGCTTGCCTCCGAGAAGACCGACCGCGGCCGTGTCTACCGGATCGCTGGCGGTGGCAAGCCCGGAGCCATCGAGCCTGACACCACCGCGGCCCAGCCGAGCGCCTGATCATGCGGCGGGGCGGGCGAGAGCCGGCCGCGATCGCGGCCGAGATCGATCGCATCCGTTCGCTGCGGCTCGATGCGCTGCGGCGGCAGTGGCGGCTGGTGTTCGGACGGGTGCCCCCTGCCGGTCTGAGCAAGGACCTGCTGGGTCGCATGATTGCCGCGCGCCTGCAGGAGCGAGCTTTTGGCGGTCTTGACCGTGACAGCCTGAGGTTCTTGCAGAGCCTCGCGCGACACGAGCGCCCACCACGTCGCCAGCTCAAACCCGGGACCGTGCTCGTTCGCGAGTATCAAGGCCGGCGCCACACCGTCACAACCGTCCGCGACGGCTTCGACTGGCAGGGAACCACATATCCCAGCCTGTCAGCGGTCGCACGCGCCATCACCGGCACGGCCTGGAGCGGGCCACGCTTCTTTGCCCTGCAAGCAGCCGGCGACGGCAGCAAGCCCAAGCGTAAATCAGCCGCCGCTCCGGATGATGGCCGGCATCAGCGCAGGCCGGCCCATGGCCGCAATGGTCCGCAAGCCATGAACGGGTCGTCGCCAGCCCTGCACCTCGCAACAGCATCCCGTGCATAAACCCAAAACCCTGGAGTTAAAGACCATGCGTCCCTACTGGAAAGGCTATCTCAAGTTGGCCCTGGTCTCGTGCCCGATCGCACTGCACGCCGCCTGCTCGACCGCAGAGCGCATCGCCTTCCGGCAGATCAACAAGGCGACCGGTAATCGGCTGCGTCAGCAGCTCATCGACGAGGAAACCCGCGAGCCGGTCGAGCCCGAGCACAAGGGCCGCGGCTACGAGGTCGCCAAGGGGCAGTACCTGATCATCGAGGACGAGGAACTCGAAGCGATCGAGATCGAGAGCACCCACGTGATCGAGATCGACCGTTTCGTGCCGCGCCAACAAATCGACCAGCGCTTCTTCGACACTCCTTATTATGTCGCCCCCAACGAGCCGGTCGCCCAGGAGGCGTTTGCGGTGATCCGCGAGGCCATGCGCCACAAAACCATGGTGGCGCTCGGGCGCCTGGTCCTCGCCAAGCGCGAGCGGGTGATCGCGCTCGAGCCCTATGGCAAGGGGCTCCTCGGCACCACGCTGCGCTATCCCTATGAGGTGCGCGAGGCCAAGGACTATTTCGCCGACCTGCCGGAGCCGGCGCTCACTCCCGAGATGCTCACGCTCGCTGAGCAGATCCTGGAGAGCAAGGTCGCCGAGTTCGACCCGAAAGCCTTCCGCGACCGTTACGAGGAGGCACTGCTCGCGCACCTGAAGGCGAAACAGGCCGGCTCCGTTCAGGAGCCCAAGCCGACGTTTCCCACCCCGCGGCGGGTGATCAACCTCATGGAGGCGCTGCGGCGGAGCATTGCGCAAGATCAGACATCGGCCGGCAAGGGCAGCTCCGCGACCCCGGCGACCCGCAAACGGGCGTGAAGTGAGATGAGCAGGAACATGACCTCGCCGCGACTACCGAACCATGGTGATGCGGTCTATCTGGTGCTGGACGGCTTCGGGAAGTTCGGTCAGGCCGACCGCGAAACCGATCCCCGGCAAGCCGATCGGCAGACCGTTCTGGCCAATCTGTCGTCCGGCCAGTATGAGCGTCCCCTCCGCATTACAGCCTGCAAGACCGCCGAAGGCTGGGCGCGCGACGTCACCGCGCAGATCGTTCAGGAGATGGCCCTCGCAGACGAGGACTTGTCCCCCGCGGTGGAGCGGGCCGGATGAACGGATCCCTCGGCAAGTTATCGCGCTGCGCCATCTACACCCGCAAATCGACGGAGCATAACCTCGACCTCGCCTTCACCTCGCTGGACGCCCAGCGCGAGGCCTGTGAGGCCTACATCACGAGCCAAGCGGGCGAAGGCTGGCGGCTCGTCGGCGACCGCTATGACGATGGAGCCTTCTCAGGAGCCTCGCTGGAACGGCCGGCCTTGCAGCGGTTGTTGGCCGATGTTCGGGGCCGCCGGATCGACATCGTCGTGGTCTACAAGGTCGACCGGCTGACCCGCTCGCTGGCGGATTTTGCCAAGCTGATCGAGTTGTTCGAGGCGCACAGCGTCTCGTTCGTATCTGTCACCCAGTCGTTCAACACCCGCTCCAGCATGGGGCGGCTTACGCTCAATGTGCTCCTGTCCTTTGCCCAGTTCGAACGCGAGCTGATCGGGGAGCGGGTGCGCGACAAGATCGCGGCCTCCAAGCGCAAGGGGCTGTGGGTCGGGGGCCCGGTCCCGCTCGGCTATGCGGCGGTGGACAAGAAGATCGTGGTGGTGCCGGCGGAGGCCGAGGCGGTGCGCACGATCTTTGAGCGGTATCTGACGCTGGGCTCGATCCGCGCACTGGCGGGGGAGCTTGATCGGCACGGCATTTGCAGCAAGCCGCGGCGGCTCTCGAATGGCCGCACCGTTGGCGGGGGCCGCTTTGGCGTGGGCGCGCTCGCCTATCTGCTCAAGAACCGGTTCTACATCGGCGAGGTGGTCTACCGGGGCGAGGTCCATCGTGGCGAGCACGCGCCGATCCTGGATCGGCCGCTGTTCGAAGCTGTGCAGGCCGAGCTTGCGGTCCGAGCTGTGGCGCGGCGCTGCCGGCTGCGGGGCTCACCCGCCATCCTGAGCGGGCGCCTGTTTGACATTTGCGGCAACCGCATGAGCCCAAGCCATACCAACAGGGGCGGCGCGCGGTACCGCTATTATGTCTCCCAGGCTTTGCTGCAGGGAAAGCCCCAGCCGGCCGGATTGGTTGGCCGCGTTCCCGCCGCCGAGGTTGAGGCGTTCGTCGTTGCGGCGCTGCGCAACCACCTCAACGCCAACGGTGCCGGGGAGCAGCTGCCCGACAATGATCTCGAGCTCCTCGAGCGCCATCTCGAGCGCGTGACACTGACTCCGAAGCGTCTCGAGCTTCGGCTGCGGCAGAACGTTGAGCTTGCCCAAGCCGACAACCCCGCTAGTAGCGACCCATCAGCGCCTCACATGGCTGGCGTCACCACGATCGCCGTCCCCTGGACCAGCCCTGTGCCGGTCGCTGTCAAAGGCATCATTCATGTGCCCGCGCACAGCACGCCGATGACGCCGTCGCGTCGCGACATCCTGCTGATCGCGATTGCCAAGGCCCGCAGCTGGGTCGACGAGTTGGCCAATGGGCGGGCTGGCAGCTTCGCGGTGCTTGCCAGGCGTGAAGGAAAGGTCGAGCGGCACATCCGTCTCTTGCTGCCACTCGCGTTCCTCTCACCACGAATCGTCTCAGGCCTCCTCGACGGGACGGCCCCGGCGGGCCTCACCATCACAGCGCTTGCTCGCGGGCTGCCCTGGTCCTGGGCCGAGCAGGAGCGACGCCTTGGGCTGCATTGCGATTGACGTCTCTCCGGCAGCAGCGCGGGCTTGAACTCCAGTTCTCCTCTAACGGGGAGGGTACATGTGCTGACGGACGCCTGACCCTGACTGGTTTGCTCCTCTCCCCCGCCAGCGCCGCCAGGCCTCCGCGGGGTTTCGGTGGTGGCGGTGTGCTGTTGCGCCGTCCCCAACGATGGAGAGGAGGGCACATGCGGCTGGATCACCTGCCTGCGTCCGTGGCCTTTTGCGACGTCGAGACCACCGGACTTGGTCATCACGATCGCATCGTAAGCTTTGGCGGCATCGGAATGATCAGCCGCAAGTTGGCCAAAGGCCCGTCGGACCTGGAATATCTCTACCTGGTGTTCGATCCTGGTACGGGAAACCGCCGTGGCGCCGAACAGATTCATGGCTTCTCGGATTCGGCTCTGCGCCTGCAGGATCCGTTCGCAGTGCATGCCGCCGACGTCTGGCGCTTCCTGACATCCTATGAGCTTCTCGTTGCCCACAACGCCGCGTTCGACCTCAGGTTCATCAATCGCGAGATGAGATTGTCAGGCCTGCCCGCGCTCACCAGGCCTGTCTACTGCACCATGAAAGGATACCGCGCGCTCGAGCTCGGCGGCAGCGCCTCTCTGAGCGCGGTCTGCCGCCGTATCAAGCTCGCTCGGGTTGGCGATCTGCACGAGGCGATCGAGGACGCATGGCTCGCGATGCAGATCTATCTTTGGCTGCACGGCTGCCCGCTTCAGCGTCGATTGCGCCGCTCGCTTCCTCGCATGCCATCCAACTTGCGTCACCCCACGACCGGCCCATACCGTGACCAACAAGGGCTGCGCAGATCCGGCGTTCCGTAACCGAGCCTGGTAGGCTACTCCCTTGCCGCAGCACACCCTACTCTTCGTTACCATGGACGGCCGGAGAGCCGCGCCAAGATGAGGGCGCTCACGAAGTTGTTGTAGCGGTCAAGGCTTTCATTGGTCCAGAATGACGCGATCTTGTGGCCCAAGGCCTGGCTTATGCTGTCCACTTGATCGTCGTGCCGGCCGTTTGGAAACGCGAAAAGCTCATCTTCGAGATCTCGAAGCCATGGAGCCTCCTTCGGGAAGAACACCCGACCGTTGTCGAACTTTGCGGATTGTATGGCCATTCGGATTTTCTTGTCGTACTCGGGCTTGACCCCAACGACCGAGAAATGCGCCGTCTTGAGTTCCTGGATCAGCGCTGTCCCGAAGCCGGCATCTTCAATCAGGATTTGGGAGGCCTTATGCAGCTTCGCCTGCTGCGACACCTTCGTCTCTTGTCGTAAATGCGCCACGTGCTGCATACCGAATAATCGTTTTCCTCGCCTTGCTTGTTCGCCACGTCCCATGATTGAATTACTTGTCCAGACTGCGGCAGCTGATCATAGCGGCGGAGCCAGGCGCGCTTGATCGTGGCGCCGCCGGGGGGCACAGGCCGCTGCTGATACTGGGCCGAATAGATTTCCGGACCGAGCTGCGCGCGCAGCGACTCCAGAACCTCCCTTGGTTCGCGCTCCGGGTGGAGCACGTCGCCGGCGCGCCGGAAATGAACTTGTCCATTCCCGATTGGAATCTCTTCGTCCTGTTGCGCGATCGCCGGCAGGCTCAGCACGGTCCACGCATCGGAACCGCGCAGCTGGACACCGACCAGGTCATCCTCATGCAGCCGCTGCATCACGAGCACGATGGCGCCGTTTTGTTTGTCATCGAGCCGTGACAGCAGGGTGTTGAAGTACCAATTTGCGACATGCTCGCGCGACTTTTGGGACACTGCCGCCAGCGCCGCGATGGGATCATCAATGATGATGATATCTCCCCCACGTCCTGTCAGGGCGCCGTCGACCGAGATGGCGAGCCGAAATCCGTTTAAGGTCGTGACGACCTCCGTCTGGGTATCCTTCATCGCCGAAATGCGCATCCCAGGAAAGATGCCGTGGTATTCTGCGGAATTAACAATCTTGCGGAAGTCATTGCCGTGCTTTATCGCGAGATCGGCGCTGTAGCTCGCCACGATCAAGCGCTTAGTGGGATCGTGCCCCAGGACAAAGGCCGGGAATGCGACCGAACACATGATCGACTTGAGGGAACGCGGCGGCACGGTGATGATCAGGCGTTTTATCTTTCCGAGCCGTACCTGTTCAAGATAATAGGCGATTGCGCAGATATGCCAGTTCATATGAAAAATGGCGCTGGGATTGAGCACATGAAACATCTTGCGAACGAAACTCACTAGGTCCCTCCGGCAGGCGGCATAGACATGGGCCATTGAGGGGGACAGCATGCGCTGCTGGGAGGGGAACAAGGTCCGGGAATTTCGAGCTAACTTCTTCATCGATCGGTTCTCCTGATAGGATTTCTAGCGGGCCGAGGTTGATTTCTCGGGCGGTTTAACCGGGGACGGCTGGGCGCATCGATCTCGCCCGCACGGTCGAGCTGGACGGCGCGCCGGCGCACGTAATCGTCCAGCAAAGCTTCCTCATTGGCGGAGAGCGCCGTCGCAACGCTTTGTTCAAGTGCGTCACCTTGGCCAGCCAACAAGTCGACCCCAAGTTTTGGAGCTAGAGCGAGGAGGTCGCGCCGCGCGTGGCGATCGCCTTTGGCAAATTGATTGACCAGCTGCTCGATGCCGGCGGCGGCCTTGGTGATAATCTTCTCCTGATCTCCCTGCCTCAGCGTCACCTTTGCGCTGAGCGCACGTTCAAACAGGGCCTTGAGGTCGGGTGCAATTGACCTTGGTTTTCGACGCGCGCCTTTGGGATTGCCGCTTTGACCCGGCTTGAATTGATACTCCTTCGGCGGGCGACCCGGGCCGACACGGTATTCCTGATCGGTCGGATCAGTCTTCAAGCTCGGCCGCGTGTTGGGTTTCCGACGGCGATAGCGCTTCACGGTTTTGCTCCGTCAGAAGCGAATCTCCCCGCCCGCGAGCCCTCGACCGCAATCTCATCGAAGGTTAGCCCGCTCTCGGCGTGGCGCGCGTCCCGGCGAGAAAAAGCCTGCCAGCGGCGGATGGCGACGTCGACAAAACGAGGCTCGATTTCCAGCGCACGGGCATGGCGTCCGACCCGCTCGGCAGCCATGATCGTGGTGCCAGAACCGGAGAACGTGTCGAGCACAACATCGCCCCGCCGCGTGCAGTCCTTGATCGCGTCGGCCACCAGGGCGACCGGCTTGGCGGAGGGATGCGAGCGAAGCTCCTCCATGCGGCCGGCACGGAAGGAGTTCACGCCGGCGTAGTGCCACACGTTCGAGCGCGAACGCCCATGCCGCCCGAGCTCGACGTTGTTGAGATGGGGCGCCTGCCCGACGCGAAAGACGCCGATAAATTCGTGTTGGCTGCGGTAGAACGATCCCTGGCCAGCATTCGACTTCACCCACACGGCGATGTTGATGGTGTCTCCATAGACAGGCTTGGCGGCTGCCATCAGCTCGGCAATGTGCCGCCAGTCCGTGCAGACATAATGAAGCGCACCGTCGCGCGACGCTGATGCTGCGACATTTAGAGTAATGCTGAGGAAGCGCACGTAATCCGCGGACGACATCTCGCCGCTCGCCATGGCGAACTCGGAGTGCTTCGTCCTGCCCCGACCCACCACGCCGCCGATGCGCACATTGTACGGCGGGTCCAGGAACGCCATGTCGGCGTGGCAGTGCGCCATCAGGCGAGCGACGTCCGCCGCCGAGCGAGCGTCGCCGCAGAGCAGCTTGTGAGGGCCGAGCACCCACAGGTCGCCAGGCCTGCTGACCGCAGAGTCCTTCAGCCACTTGGGGTCGATATCGTCCTCAGGGTCGGCGGCATCATCTTCAAAATCGGTCACAAGCTGATCGATCTCGACCGCCTCGAAGCCGAGGATCGAGACATCAAGGCCCTCCGCTTCCAACAACCCGGCCAACTCCGGTATTTCGATCGCAAGGCGCTCACGGTCCCAGCCGGAGTTCTCCGCAATCTTGTTATCGGCGATCGCAAGGGCGCGCCGTCGCGCCGGCGAAAGTCCCGCCAGCACGATGACCGGCACTTTCGCCAGGCCGAGTAGCTGGGCTGCCTTGTAGCGGCCCTCGCCGGCGATGAGCGTGCCGTCTTCAGTCACCAGCAATGGGTTGGTGAAGCCGAACGCGACGATGCTGTTCGCGAGCTGGCGGATCTGCTTGGCGGAATGGGTCCTGGAATTACGCCGATTGAGCTTGATTTGATTGATCGAGAGCGCCTGTGTGGGCCGGCCTGCTTGCAGGCCCACCCAGCGCGCCATCTGGGGGTGAGTGATCGAAGAAAAAGTACCTGGGGGGATTTAGCGAAAAATCTTTAGCGGGGCGGGCGGCCGGGCTGATCCCAGCGGGCGCCGCTGACCTTAATGGCCTCGCGCCAGCAGTACTCGAAGCTGTCAACCGTTACGCGAAAACGGTCTCGGCAAATTTTCTCGAATTCGGCTTTCCTTCGGGGACGGCAATCCGGCGTGGCCCGCATTTCCTCCAACAGATATCGATAACAATCGCGCTCCCCAGCGTCCTTGGGGAATGGCCTTGGCACATTGCGGATCTCGGTGAAGTCCGGCGTGCCAAGTTCGGGCGGGCCCGTTTCCAAGCTTAAGGCAAAAAGTTTGTGCGCCAGCATGCACACCAATAAACACCGGAACACGGCGAGACGCAACGCCTAGCAGTCTCCAGGCCGGAAAGGGATGACAGCGTCCGCCGGCAAGCTCCAGCCGTGAAAAATTGACCCGGCCAGATGGCCGACCGGGGGAGGCTGGCGACACACGCGGAGACCAGCACCGAGATCTATGCGGCCTTTGCAACTTTTGTATCCTTGGTTGCGCCAAGGTCACACTGACTTAGAATTGCTCCGACGTGAGCGCTTCCCTGAGAGCGTTCACCAAAAGGGGCACTATGACTCGGATGGGGGATGGCCTGCGAACGTCCCTCACTGGGCCGGCCACGAGATTCTGGCTCTGCTCGTCCATGGCTGGAGCGTATGTCCAGGTGCTGCGAACGCGTCAAGATGGCCAAATGGCACGAATGTTTGATGGCGTCTCTGTGTGTTGACCAGGGTCCGCATGGATCTCGATCGAATCCGCATGCAGCTTCCAGTGAGATTTGTAGAGCGCTTCGAACGCTCTCGACGCAGACTCTGCGGCTTGCGCAGCGCTTTCCGCGTCACTGACACCAATTCGCTGTTGCAGGCACTTGAACGGGTGTCCGTCCGAGCTGAGCAGATTCTTGAAGAAGCTAACATGGTACGTGGACATCACACGCCCTCCTCAACAACACAATCAAAGCGAATATTGGCGGCGAGATATTGATTTGGATCAAAAAGGCGTTGGGCGGGATCGAATGAGGATTAGCACCAGCAAGTTGGCCTGGCGTCGGGGGCGGTTTCCTGTAAGTTGAGCGCGGAAAGCGAAGAAGAACCCATCGGATTTTACTTCGGGCTGGGATTTTGGCCAGCGGCGCTAAGTGACGGCTGGCGAGTTCTTCAGCAGCCCTGCCGTTTGAAACTCGGTCAGATCGCTCACTCCCGCCAGCGGCGCCGGCGCCAAAGACGCCAGCGCGCCAAACTTGCACGTCAGCGGGCGTTTTGTCGTATGCTGGCGCGCCGCGCCTCGTATGCATCATCGAGATGGAGTTGCTCGCGCTCTCCTGATGCGAAAGCATCACCCCAATCACTGACGTCGACAAAACGCGGCTCGATTTCCAGCGCAGCAACCTCAAATTCGCCGATGGGACGATAGATGCCCACGAACTTCGGTGCCCCGTCAGTAGGCACGAACTCCATGGTCTCGGCGAATCTGGGCCCAGCGTTAAGCCCCTGCTTCCCAGGCCCGCCAAACCCTGCCGCCATTCGCAATTCCACGCTGCTCTTCCCTGCAATTCCCAAAACCTTCCCTGCAATACTCAAAACCTCTCCCTGCTCCTTGTGCCAGCGAGAACTCATACGAACCTCTTGAAATCATTAGGAAATTTTGACAAGGAACGGATTGGCTCTCCCTGTAATTTCTGAAAATCTCCCTGCAAATCGCAAATTGCAGGGAGATCCGCCCGCGAGACCGTTTCGCTTCTGACTGCATCCTCAGCCAGGCAGTGCGGTCT
>WNGB01015140.1_pt1 | contig 10236 bp, 12 predicted proteins | sample 5400681 | NCBI WGS metagenome assembly WNGB01 (sample SAMN13153367, study PRJNA577476) | soil metagenome | isolation source: 115 cm soil or saprolite under grassland replicate 2 | place: USA:California | collected 2016-06-15
GTGCAGACCTTCGAAGCCGAACTCAGCCCACTACAGCAGCAGATCCTCGACCTGCTCGGCGTCCCGGACGCCGCCTACACCACGAGTTGAACGAGCCACGTGGGGGGCCATATCGCCTCTCAGACGTGCGGAACGTCAGTCCCAGGATTTCGATGCCACCGTTTTTCGCGGCTGACGCTTGGACTCGGGCGAAGTCGACCGGACCTGAGGATGTGTCGGCGCTGATCGGCTGGCTGGCGTCCCAGTAGAACGCCTGGCAGCAGCCCGGGGTGTGCAGGCACAGCAGCCGTGCCGTTTCCGAGAGCACCAGGAACGCGTGCGGCGCTGCGCGTGGGGCGACCGCAAGTCCGCCGGCGGCGATCCGGTGTTGCTGTCCGTCGATGTGCATGAGGATTTCGCCGTTGAGCACGTACATCGTCTCGTCGGAGTCGGGGTGGGTGTGCAGCGGCGTCACCTTCCCCTGTTCCATGCGGATCTCGAAGAGCATGAAGGCGCCGTCGGTCTCCTGGGCGGTCGCCTTCCAGGTGTGCACGCCTCCGCCGTAGAACCAGCGCCGGTCGCCGGCCTCCTGGTCTCGGATGATCGGAACCCGGGTGCTTGTGGTGGTCACGGGGCTCACCTCTTTCTCGATCGAGGTTCGTGGGACTTCGGTACCACGATAGCATTCGGGTACCATCTGCGGGGTGGCAGCTCCCTATCAACTCACCGGCCGCACGCGGCAGAAGCAGCGCACCCGTGACGCGCTGGTCACCGCCGCCCGTCAACTGGTGGCATCCGGCGTCACCCCGACCGTCGAACAAGCGGCGGCCGCGGCCGACATCTCGCGTACGACCGCCTACCGGTACTTCCCCAATCACCGGGCGCTGCTCCTCGCCGCCCACCCGGAGACCGGCGCCCAGTCCCTACTCCCAGCAGATCCACCCGAGGACCCCGCGGCGCGCCTGGCAGCGGTCGTCGAAGCGTTCACCCGACTCATCCTCGACACCGAGGCGCAGCAACGGACCATGCTGCGGCTCTCCCTGGAAGCCGAACCCGCCGACCGCGCGGCACTGCCGCTGCGCCAGGGCAGAGCCATCGCGTGGATCCACGAAGCCCTCGCGCCCCTGCACGACCAACTATCCGAGCAGGCGATACACCAGCTGGTCCTGGCCATTCGCAGTGCCATCGGCATCGAAGCCCTGGCCTGGCTGACCGACGTCGCGGCACTCACCCGCGACGACGCCGTCGCCCTCATGTCCTGGTCGGCCCAGGCCCTGCTTCATGCCGCCCTCACCTGGACGCCGCCAGGAACCGCCGGCGCTGACGGACGCCCACAGAACACCGCGTCGCAAGCTGACACGCGGCCAGTCGGTGCGTCTTGACCGAAGTTTGATCGCGCGCTGGTTGGTGATCGAATGGACTCGGTGGTGCGTGGCGACGACGCGATCACGACCCGCGGAGCACCGCGGACAGTGGTAAGTGATCGGATGCGGTGGGGCTGAACCTCGGTCGATCGTGACGCCGACACCATGTAGCGGGCGACGTCAGCCAAGGTCGGCGAAGAACGCGTTCACATCGGGCGGACATGCGTCCATGAAGCACCATCGCTCGGTGATGAGCCCGTCGCTGATGTGGGCGACCTCGATGGCGGGGTAGGCAATCTCCGACCCGTCGGGTTTGCGTAGTGCCACGTTGATCAGGGCGAGGACATGCTCATCGTTGGCCAGCACGTCGTGCACGGCGACGTACCCATCGATCCGCTTGACCGCACGGCTCATCTGTTGGAGAACCGCCTCCCGCCCCATGACCTCGGCGTTGCCGGCTTCGTGCCACCGCAGTCCCGGAGCGAGGGCGCCCCTCACGGTGTCGATATCGCCCGACTGGAACGCCGCGGTTACGCGCCGGTACAGCTCGACGTTGGGGTGCTCCATCGGCGTCTCCGCTCGCCCGGACCGCACCCAGCCTGGCCTTGACCAACAGGGCTGTCAACGGTTGCCATAGAGCATCCGCTTCTGCCGCGATCCGCGCATGGGCGCAGCGCGCCCTGGATGTTCCATGGATCGGCCTTGGCCCGCCCAAGGCCTCTGGCGCCGCGGATCGTGCTACCCAGTCCGTCTTAGTCCACCCCAGGCCGGTTTCGTCCAACGGCTCCAGAGCACCCACCGAGCACCCAACCGTCCACTATTGGACATGAAAATGGCTTCCGATCTGGAGGGAACTACCCAGGTCAGGGCCTTGATCACGGGTGCGCCGCCAGGGACTCGAACCCCGAACCCGCGGATCAAGAGTCTGCTGGAGGGGCGACCGATGGCCGGTCGACATCGAGGTGCCGTTCCGCCACGACATGGCTGCGTGGATGGACAAGTGCGCCGTACGGCGGGCCCCGATGCGAACGCCTGGCACCGCTCGTCAGCCGGATTCCAGGCGATGGTCTGCCGGTAGGGGCCCGATCAGCAGGCCGGCGACCGCTACCGCTGGGCACGAAGGCCCGCGGTGCGGCACGCTGCGAGGCACGCCTTCAGCTCCAGATCGGTGTAGGCGAGGAATAGGACGGTACCCACCTGGCTCGTCGACACCGCCCGCAGGTGGTTGCGCGCCGCGTGGATCAGCAGCGTCGCCGTGCGCGCCAGGTCGCCGCCGGCGCTGCCCGTACCAAGCAGCGGAAACAGGATCGTCAGGCGCTCGCCGTTGGGGACCTCCAGCTGCTCGGCGGCGCGCAGCGCGTTGGTCACACACCGGCCGATCTCGCTCATCGGGTGGAAGCCGGAGCCGGGCTCCCCGTGGACGGCGGCGGCGTGGATGACGTACCGCACCGCATTGCGGCGCCACAGCTCACCGGCGCGGGTGACGACGACGGAGCCTGGCTCGACCGGGCGGTGGTCGGCGACCTTGGCCGTCAGCTCGTTGTTGACCAGGTCCTCGGCGATCCGCCCGCGCGCGTCGTGTCGGGCGCCCTCGTACCGCACGATCACCGAGATCGAGAACTCGTGCACCCGGGCCATCTCCATCTCGGTGTTCTCCGAGTTGACCCATACGTCCGCGCCGTGGACCTGGCGGATGTCGCCGGTGATGATGCCGATGCGGCGTACCGTGCCGTCGGCGGCGGTGCACACCGGGTATTCGGTGAGTTCCTGCATGGTCAGTACCCGGCCGGCCGCCCTGCCGCGCTGCCCGGCGAGGGAGTCGGCCGCGCGCTGCTCCCGGGTACGCCGGTCCCACAGTTGTATGAGCTTCTGGTGCTCGCGCTTCCACTCGCCGAGATCCGTGGTGATCTCCGGGTCGACGCTGTTGGCCTTCGCATACGCCGCACACCGCAGCACGAAGGCCTCGACGAACTCCCAACTCGGCGGCTTGGAAACCTTCCCGGCGAGGGTGGCGAAGGTGTGCGCCCGGCGCAGTGGAAACGCCTTGTCGGCGTAGAGGGACTGGACCGTCGGTCCGCCCGCCGCCTTGCGCAGGTCGCGCAGCATCGCGCAGAACTGACGCAACGCATCCGCAGGACCGCAGGACCGCAGGACCGCAGGACCGCAGGACCGCAGGACCGCAGGACCGCAGGACCGCAGGACCGCAGGACCATTCCTGAAGGGGCGGGGCCGGGTCAACCCCCTTGGCGGAGTGAGTTTGTCCTGGTCTACCGCTTCCGGGCCAAGGGGGGTGGGCAGGCGTCTATGAGGCGTTGGGACGACGCCTTGGATGTTGGTGTGCCGTTGTTGGGTCGCAGGGCCCGCGTTCACCAGGGCGTCCGCGTGGGCGGTGGGCGAGCCGGGGATCCGGTTGCCGGTCATTCCTTCGCCACCGGCGTGGGGGTGGCATGGTGCGTTGCGGCCGCAGCCAGGCGGGGTCAATCAGAACGCTCGACCGCGCCATCCGCGGGTGGGGGTCAGACAGCGAACGACCGCGCGCGCTGGCTGCGCCGGGATGGTGCTCACCCGGCCTGCCTGGGGGCCAGGGCGCGGATGTGTCCGTCGCGTAGCCCGTAGTAGACCAGGGTGAGCAGCTTGCGGGCGGTGGCGACCTTGCCGATGTTGTTGCCGCGCCGGTCGCTGATGCGTGCGCGGGCGTGGCCGAGCAGGCCGTCGCGGGTGCGTTGGACGGCCTCGACGGCGGCCCACCGCACCAGAGTGTTGCCCTGTTTGGTGATGCGACCGCGGTGGACCTTGGTGTCGGACTCGCGGTGCAGCGGGGTCAACCCGGCCCAGGAACACAGCTGAGGCGGGCCGGGGAAGCGGGTCACGTCGCCGATCTCGGCGACGAACACCGCCGCCAGCACCGGCCCCACGCCGCCGATGGCCTGCACCGCCCGGTAGCCCGGGTGAGCGGCCAAATCGGCCGCGGTGCGCCGTCCCACCACCTCGATCTCGAAGTCCAACGCGTCGATCAACCGGCGCAGCGACGCCACCCGGGCCAGGTAGGGCGGATCCAAGGCCAGCTGGTCGAGCAATTGCACGCCGGCGACGCCAAACAGGTCCGACATGGTCACGGTGACGCCGTTCTTGGCCAGCACCGCGTGTACCTGGGCCTTCAACCCCGAGCGTAGGGCGACCAGCTTGGCCCGGTGCCGCACCGCCTCCCGCAGACACGCGGTTGCGGATCTGGTTGTCGCGGGCCAGGTCCTGGCGTTGGGTGGTGAGGGCGTCGCGGCGTTGCTGGAGGTCTCGGCGGCGGGTGTCGGTGTCGGCAGCACGGCGTTGCATTTCGGGCAGATCGATCAGTGCGGTCTGGTAGAGGTCGACCAGGCGGCGCCGCTCGACTTCGATGCCGTGCAGGCGTCGGTCGAGGCGGGCCAGTTCGGCGGCGAGGATTTCGTCGTCGGGGGTGGGGGTGTGCGCGGCGACGGCCTGCTCGCCGATGGCCAGGACATCGGGGCGTAGCAGCGCGGCGCGGATCTGGTCGAAGACGAAGGTGTCGAGGGCGTCGGCGCGGATGTTGCGTTCCGGGCACCGCTTGTCCGGTCCGCCGGCCTTGATCGGGTCGTGGTTACGCAGTGGTAGTAGCGGTGCCAGGTGCCGTTGCGGGCCGCGCATCTTGTGGCAGTTGACCCCGACGCCGCAGGTGCCGCACTTGACCAGGCCGCGCAGCATCCATTGGCCCGGTTCGGCGCGGCGTGGGCTCCATTTGCTGTTGTCGCGGGTGATGCGGGTGACCGCCTCGAACGTGTTGTCATCCACAATGGACGGTATGGCGATGGGGATCCATTCGTCACGGGGCCGGGGTATCTGCTTGGAGCGTCGGCCGGGCCGGTGGTCGGGGATGGCCTCGGTGCGGTTGAAGTAGACCCGGCCGATGTATGCCTCGTTGTGTAGCAGACGGCTGATGGTGGAGGTACCCCAGATCGGGCGTTGCCCGGTGGGTGGTGGCACGCCGTCGGCGCACAGCCGCCGGACGATCTCGCGGATGGAGTGCCCGCCGGTGGTGTAGTCGGCGAAGATGCGCCGCACGACGGCGGCTTCGGGTTCGAAGACCACGAGTCTGGCCGGGCCGGCCGCGTCGCGGGGCAGCCGCTGGTAGCCGTACGGGGTCTTCCAGGCGATGACCTCACCGGCCCGGGAGCGGAACAGCTTGCCGCGCCGGTACCGTTCGGCGATCTTCGCTCGTTCGTATTCGGCGATGACGCCTTGGACCTGGGTGAGCAGCCGCGCCTGCGGGTCGTCATCGATCGGTGGCGCGTCGGTGAACCGCACCGCCACGCCGTGGCGGGCCAGTTCGTCGAGCACGATGACCTGGTAGGCGTAAACCCGGGCGAGCCGGTCCGGCGACAGGCACCACACCACGTCGATCAGCTCGGCCTCGGCGGCGTCGCGCAGGGCGTCCAGGCCGGGCCGGTCCAGCCGGGCGCCGGAGTGCCCATCGTCGCAGAACTCGCCGACCAGCTCGTCTGCTACCTCGCTGACACGTTGGCGTAGCGCCTGCAGCTGGGAACCAATGGTGCCGCGCTGCTGCTGTGACTCGGTGGATACCCGGGCGTAGATGGCTGCCCTCATCGGTGCGCCTCCTTCGGCATGCGGGTGGGCAGGGTGGTGGCCGCGTCCAGCAGGACCGCGAACCCGGCGGCCAACGCGTCCAGACGCGGATCGTCATAGGGAGTCCAGGGTGGGCGGGCCGCGCCGACCAACTCGGCGCGGAAGACCGGCTCGGCGGCTGGCCAGGCGATCAGCCCGGCCAGCCCGCGGCGGGCAAACCGGGCCGCGGTCAGGCAATCGGGCAGGGCTCCGGTGGCCAACACCTGCCGGCGCAGGGTCTCGTAGTCGGCCTGCGCCGCCTCACCCACCGGCCAGAACCGGCCGGGCGAGGCGGACACGGCCGCGGTCACTGCCGGCGGACCCGTTCCACCGTGCGTCGGTGCACACGGACCCCGAACCGGTCGGCGACCTGTTCGGCCAGCACCGCCCCGGACACCGACGCCGGGGCGGCATGCAGGAACTCGGCGATCGCCGCGGTGAGCTTGACCGGGCCCCGACGGCCCCGCTTGTCGTCGAGCAGCCCGCGCATGCCGTCGTGGTCGAAGGCCGCCGCCACCAGATAGAAGCCGGCCCGGGAGTAGCCGTGGCTGGCCGCGGCGTCGGTCACGTTGATCCCATCCACCAGGTGCGCGCGCAGCATCTCGTACTTGACCTGCACCTTGTCGGCAGCCAGGAAGAACCCGCCGCCGGCAAACAGCGGCGCCGCCACCGCCTCGGCGTGCGGGTGCACCAACCCGGCCTCGGCCAGCGCTCGGAGCCTGCTCGCCTCGGTCATCGGGCTCACCTCCCACCGGTGACGCTAGGCGCCCATCCCAGGTGTGTCGAGTATTTCGCGCCGCGCGTGTCGTCGGCGCCGTGACCTCGTAGGGCGGCGCGGCGGCGATTACCTTACAGACGCTTGGTAGCAGATACGCCTGCGGCACTCTCCGCTGGACGGTGCGGCGGTAAACGCTAGACACTCTGACCCACCGAAGGAGTCAAAACGTCGAGAGCGGCGACGATGGTCAGGATGCAGATACAGCCCCACAACCGGCCCCAGCCCAGCCAGCGTGACGGTCAGCTGAAGCTTTGCGTTCCGCACATGCCCAACGGATGCGCCAGATGCACCCGGGCGCCGGCCTCCTGCAGCACGTCGACCGCCCAGTACCAACCGTAGGTGGCCTCCAACACCACCTCCGGCGCCTCACCCGCCTTGGCAATCTCCAACCCGAGCGTGACAGGGTCGTTGTCGATCCGCACCGCGTCCAGCCGCTGCCCGTCCTCGGTCATCCGCACGATCACCGAACGGCGCCGGTGCAGATCGATACCCACAACCTGCCGGCCTCATACCCTTCCACCAGGGGCCTCCTTCGTCGTGGTGGACGTGACAACCCCAGACAACAACCGACCTGGGTGGACTGTCACGAGGGCGGAGGCCCCGCCCCTAATAGGCGGTGAAGGACGGGCCCGGGCCAAGGCCTGAGGGAAAACCGCATCGCCCAGATCTGTGGAGAGACTGGCCGGCCGGGCCCGTGCTTCAGATGAGTTCCGTGGTCGCTGTCCGATCGTTCGTCGTGGGCCGGGAGGTCCGGGCCGACGCCTGCCCCGCCCTGTTGCTGCGAGCACTTGATGAAGAGCGGCGGCGTCCCGGGCCTGCCTGTCCACGACGAACAGGGCCGACCATTTGTGATGATCGTGATCGTTGTCGGCTGCACGGATCACCTCCTAACGCCTCGGGAAGCCGTCGAGCTCCGCGAGAGAGCGAGGGCCGTGCGGATTACTGGGATCGCGAACGTCTTGTGGGAGGTCGGGCCGGTTGAGCCCTGCTATTAGGTCGCACGCGCACCCTTGGTCGACTTCGCCCTGCATCAGGCCTGTCGTTGGAGAAGAGGAACAGTTGGAGCTGGAAGCCTTACGCCCGAGCGTTTTCTGTGGCATCGACTGGGCCGAGGACCACCACGACGTGGCCCTGGTCGACGCCGGCGGGGCTGTCCTGGCCCGGTTACGTATCGGCGACGACGCGGCCGGCTACACCCGTTTGCTGGCGTTGTTGGCCGACCATGGTGACACCACCGGTCTGCCGGTTCCGGTGGCGATCGAGACGCCTCGCGGTCTGCTGGTGGCATGTCTACGCGCTGGCGGCCGCAAGGTGTTCGCGGTCAACCCGATGGCGGTGGCCCGCTACCGCGAGCGGTATTCGGTGGCACGTAAGAAATCCGACGCGTTGGACGCCGCGGTGTTGGCGCACGTCCTACGCACCGACATGGACGCGCACCGGCCGCTGCCCGCCGACACCGAACTAGCGCAGGCGATCGCGGTGCTGGCCCGCGCCCAGCAGGATGCCGTCTGGGACCGTACCCAGGCCCACAACAAGCTGCGCAGCGTGCTGCGCGAGTTCTACCCGGCGATCCTGGCCGCGTTCGTGGACAAACGCGACGGCATCATGCGCCCCGAAGCCCGCGCCATCATGACCGCCGCACCCACCCCGGCCGCTGCGGCCAAGCTGACCAAGACGCAACTGGTCGCGTTACTCAAGCGCGCCGGCCGCAAACGCGGAATCGAGGTCGAAGCGGCGCGGCTGCGGGTTGTCCTGCGCGCCGGCTATCTACACCAGCCCCAGCTCGTCGAAGACGCCTACGGTCGCCAGACCCTGGCGCTGCTGCGCCTGCTCGACGCGGCCTGCGCCAACGCCGACGAGCTGGAAATGGCCGCCGCGACCAGTTTCGCCCTACACCCGGACGCCGCGATCATCACCAGCCTGCCCGGGCTGGCCGCGTTGACCGGCGCCCGGATCCTGGCCGAGATCGGCGATGACCGGTCCCGCTTCGCCGACGCTCGATCGTTGAAGGCCTACGCCGGCGCGGCCCCGGTAACCCGCGCCTCGGGCAAGAGCCGCCACGTGATGACCCGCAAAGTCAAGAACCAGCGCCTGGCCGCGGTCGGATACCTCTGGGCCTTCTCCGCGCTCAGCAACTCACCCGGCGCCCGCGCCCACTACGACCGCCGCCGCAAGACCAACGAACGGCACACGGCCGCGCAACGCAACCTGTTCAACCGCCTGATCGGCATCCTGTATCACTGCCTGCGAACCGGGCAGGCCTACGACGAGCAGAAGGCCTTCCAGACCAGCCCAACGGCCGCCCTCGCGGCCGCTGCTTGACAAATAGCTGCGTGGGAGGTCTTCATCGCATCAGGTCGACACGCCGCACCGATCTCGATCAATGCTGACCATTCACCTCTGTAGTCCCGTTTCGGGGAGTACCGGTCTCGGGCGCGGCGTAGCGTCTCCTCAACGAGCGCCCGCCTTGGGTCGACCGGTGGCTCGGGTATCCGTGGTGCCTGAGCGAACGAGCGCCGTACCGACTCCCCGTATCCGTCGGCTTGGCGGTGAACCTGGCCGCACTGCGCAAGAGATACCTAGTCCAGCTGGAGATTCTGCGGATCGTCGCCGCCGGGATCCGCTGTCGGATCGACGCCACGGCCTGGGCGGCGCTGGGCCTAGACCCCGCGCACGCGGGGATGGTCCCCGACCAGAGGAAACCCCATGCCCACCCGACCCTGCTCCCCGCGCACGCGGGGATGGTCCCGTAAGGAGTCGGGGAGGGCGTACCGGGAGCACCGCGACCTGCTCCCCGCGCACGCGGGGATGGTCCGATCAGATCTACTGTGGACAGTCGCGCAGCGATCTGCTCCCCGCGCACGCGGGGATGGTCCCCACCAGCCGACTTTTGGCCGGTAAGACGCGATGCTGCTCCCCGCGCACGCGGGGATAGTCCACCGACCTGGATCAGCGCACCGCACGCGGCAGCCTGGCTGCGTCGATGCGGGCGGCCCATTCCTGGGGGAAGGGTTCGGCCATGGCGTTATGCCACATCGCTGCGTCATCCAGCCATTCATGCGCGATCACGAGGTCATCTCCTTTGGTCGCGTCGAAGCCGTCCGTTGGCTCCGGAACACACAAGGAGCACCGATCATCCACAATGGACATGAAATGACTCTGAGCTGGAGAAGTGCCAGGTCAGAGCCGTGATCATGGGTGCGCCACCAAGGACTCCAACCCCGACCCCGCGGATTAAGGAGCGAAGAACACCAACAAGACTATCGAATATGCTCTATATGAGTGGAATCCACTGTGCGCGTGCAAGAATCGGCCCAACAATCACAAGGGACAACACGACCGAGGATGTCTCGATCATCGTAGAACTTGAGAGTGGCGGTCCCCCGCCCAGAGCCTGCCGAGTGGTAGGTGTCGGGCAACCGCCAAGTCGCACCGACGACGAAGAAGGGGACCGCCGTGAGCAACATCTACCAGAACGGG
>WNGB01036248.1_pt1 | contig 10236 bp, 10 predicted proteins | sample 5400681 | NCBI WGS metagenome assembly WNGB01 (sample SAMN13153367, study PRJNA577476) | soil metagenome | isolation source: 115 cm soil or saprolite under grassland replicate 2 | place: USA:California | collected 2016-06-15
CGGCTCGTGCACGTGCACCACGTCGAACCGCCCGTCGTGCAGCCAGGCCCGCACCCGGGCCGCCGTCCGCGGCCCGAACGTCACCCGCGCCACCGACCCGTTGTACGGCACCCCCACCGCGCGCCCCGCCGACACCACGTACGACGGAGCCGCCGTCTCGTCATCCACCGGCACCAGCACCGACACGTCGTGCCCGCGCCCGATCAGCTCTTCCGCCAGATCCCGCACATGGTTCTGCACCCCGCCCGGCGTCCCCAGCGAGTACGGACAAACCAAGCCGACCCTCACCTCCGCAACTCTTCCACTCATCGGGCCCTTGTGACCCGGCGTGTCGCCGCTCATCGGGCCCTTCGGATCATCCGGCCGAGCCCTGAACACGACGTCGTGCGCGTGAACACCTCGTCGGGTCGTTGACCATGACGCTGCCTGTTCACTGCCGCATCAAGGGGTACGGACGTCCCGGCACGCTGTGCCGTGTAGCGCGGTCAAGATCAGCGGAGTGACGCCCTCTCCGCGTTGCGCCGCCCGTTGCCGCGCCGGGCGATTCCACTCACTGGTCAGAAGGGCCCGATGAACGGCGACACGCCGGGTCAGAAGAGCCCAATGAAGGGGGTGGTGTCAGTCGAGGAAGATGCGTTGGAGCATGTGCCAGTCCTCGGGGTGGGCGGCGATGCCTTCGGCGAAGGCGTCGGCGCAGCGCTGGGTCATCGTGCGGGCCGACGACGGTTCGACGACCGGGTGGAAGGTGATGACCAGGTCGGGGCCGTCGTAGTGGAGGGTCGCCGGGACGAGCGGGGCGCCGGTGCGCAGACTGAGCAGCGCCGGACCGGCGGGCATCTTGGCGGTGCGGCCGAAGAAGTGCACCTCGACACCGCGCTCGGACAGGTCCCGGTCCGCGACCAGGCAGACGAAGCCGCCATCGCGCAGCCGACGAGCGAGCACGTCGAAGACGTCCTCGTCGCCGCCGGTCAGCGGCAGCACGGTCATCCCGAGACGCTTGCGGTAGGCAACGAACCGGTCGAACACCGAGTCCGGCTCGAGCCGCTCCGCCACCGTCGTCACCGGCATCCCGGTCCGCCCGGCCCAGGCGCCGGCGTGATCGTAGTTCGCCAGGTGCGGCAGCGCGCACACCACGCCACGGCCGGCGGCGAAGCAGTCGCGCAGGATCGACTCGTTCACGGTCCGGACCCGGCCGGTGATCCGGGCGTCGTCCCAGTCCGGCAGCCGGAACGCCTCCTGCCAGTACCGCAGGTACGACCGCATCCCGGCCCGCACCAGCGCGTCCAGCTCGCCGGCCGCGAGATCCGGCCGGACCACGGCGAGGTTGCCGCGCAGACGTCGTACCCCGTGACCGTCGCGGCGTACCGTCAAACCGGCGATCGCGCCGAAGACCCGGGTCACCACCGGTTCGGGCAACGTGCGGACCACGCTCCAGCCGGCCGCGAACAGCAGGTCGCCGGGGTGTCGGCCGAGCACGGCTCAGGACTCGGACGCCGGCGGCCGCGCGTCCGGCCGCGCCGCGCCTTGCTGGGAAGCGTCCGGCTGGGAAGCGTCCGGCTGGGACGCGTCCGGCTGGGGCGCGCCGGCAGGCGGCACCGGCTGGCCGTCCGCGCGGACCTGGCGACGGACCGACAGGGAGCGCTGCGCCACGGTGATCGTGCTCGCGGCCGCGAGCAGCCACAACACCGCTTCCAGCAGCCACGGCAGGTCCAGCACGTCGGACCAGAACGCCGTCATGAGGACCGCGACAAGCCGGTCCGCGCGCTCGGCCAGGCCGCCGCTCGCGGTCAGGCCGAGGCTCTCCGCCTTCGCCCGCGCGTACGACGTCGTGGCACCCATCACCAGCGCCCACAGCGTCACCCCGGCCATCAGGGTCGAGTCGCCAGGGCCGGCGTAGTACAGCACCAGGCCGCCGAAGACGGCGCCGTCACCGAGCCGGTCCAGCGTCGAGTCGAGGTACGACCCCCACTTCGACGAGGTGCCGGCCGTCCGGGCCATGTACCCGTCGATCATGTCGGAGAAGACGAACGCCGTGATGACCACGACGCCGATCCACAGCTCGCCGCGCGGGAAGAACACCAGCGCGCCGGCGCTGACGCCGATGGTGCCGACCAGCGTGACGACGTCGGGGCTGACGCCGAGCCGGAGCAGCAGGTTGGCGACGGGTGCGATGAACTTGGTCCAGAACTGCCGGAATCTGTTAAGCATGGCGACGCGATCGTAGTCGACCGGGTCACCATCGGGTGACGATTCCCGGCACCGCGCGTCCCCGTGCCGGACCATGGAAGGCATGGGAGTGGTCCGGGGGCTTACGGCCGCGTACTGTCTCGTGCTCGTCGCGAGCTGCTCGGCCGGTGGCGAGGCTGCCCGTCCCTCCGCCTCCCCCGCGCCCGCGCCCGTGCCGGCGGCCACCGCCGTCGCGCCGTCGGGACCCCCGGACCGCGACGGCCTGGCCGGTATGGGCCCGCCGAGCGTGTGCGGCGCCGTCGACCTGGCGGCGCTGGCCCCCCGGCTCGGCGGCACCCTCACCGCGCGCCCGTACTCGTGGAACGACGGCGGGGTGCCCAGTCTGGACGTCTGCGCGATCGTGCAGACCCGGACCGGCACCGCCCGCACCACCTCGACCCGCACCCTCGAGGTCGGCGTCTCGGTGCTGCCCGCGCAGCCGACGTCGGTGCCACGGCTGGCCGGCACCCTCGGCTCGCCGCCGCAGCCCGCCCCGGACATCGGGTACGACGCCCAGCTGGGCCGGCAGGGCATCGCGTTCGTCGCCGGCGGGCGCGCGGTGCGCATCACCGCGGATGACGACCTCACCCGCGCCGAAGCCGCCGCGCTCACCGGGGCGGTGGCGCCGCTGGTCGCGAAGGTGGCCCGCACCCGGTGGCTCACCGACGCCACCTGCCAGCCGTCCGGGGCAGTCGCCGAGCAGTTCCTGGGCGGACCGGCCTCGCTGCGCCGCGACTACCGGGTGCGCGGCACGCTGACCTGCATCTGGGGCACCGAGACCCGCACCGTGGCGATCGTGGAGTCCGCGATCCGCACCGCGAACCCGATCCCGGAGGCGCGCCGCGACCCGCGCCCGGCACCGGCACCGATCGGCCAGAAGGGTTACTACCTGCCGGCCGAGGGCCTGCTGGTGTTCAAGCAGGGTCCCAGCGTGGTCCGCGTCTCGGCCCTGTCCGACCCGCCGGCCCCGGTCCCGCTCGACCGCCTGATCGACCTCGTCCAGCCGATCATGCCGCTGTTCATCAGGTAGCCGGGCGCAGGCCGGTGACCAGTGTGCGGACGACGGCGGGCAGTCCCGCGGCCAGGGTCTCGCGGGGCGTGCCGGCGACCAGCTCGGTGAAGCCCATCATGAGGGCCGGGCCCATGATCAGCGTGATCACGGCCTCGACGTCGACCTCGCCCAGGCGGCCCAGCCGCTGCTCGGCGGTCAGGTAGTCGGCGATCGGCTGGTGCAGCCGCTGCGGCCCGAACGGCTGGGTGTGGATCTCGTCGATGAACCGCTGCAGCAGCGCGGGCTCGGTCATCAGCCCGGCCGCGATCGGCAGCGTCTGCGCGACCAGGTCGAGCACCGCCCGCGCGTAGCCGACCAGGTTCTCCTCGACGGTGGCGCTGCCGGGCACCGGCAGGTCGGCGTCGAAGCCGCTCACCAGCCCGGCGTACCGGCGCACCAGCGCGGCGACCAGCAGGTCGTTCTTGTTCGCGAAGTAGTTGTAGAGCACCCCGTCCGACACTCCGGCGGCGCGGGCGATGTCGCGGGTGGTGATCGACGAGACCTGGCGTTCGGCGAGCAGCTTCTCCGCCGAGTCGACCAGGAGCTCGCGCAGCGCCGTGGCCGGGTCGTCACCGACCCGGCCACGCACCGCTCGAGCACGTCTAGGAGACATCGCGCCCAACCGTAGTCGACACCGCGACCGCCGCGAACAAGGCGGCGTACCCGGCCAGTGTCAGCCCGCCGGCCCACGGCGCCAGCAGCTCCACACCCGCCGCCGGCACGTCCTCGAGCGCGAGGCCGCTGGAGAACGGCAGGAACCGCCCGAGGTCGCCGAGGAGCTGGCTGACGATGCCCTCGACCAGTGCGAGCCAGGCCAGCGCGACCGCGACGGCACCGACCAGGTTCCGCACCAGCGCGCCGAGGCCGACCCCGATCGCGCCGAAGCACGCGTTCCACACCACGCAGCCGGCCAGCGTCCGCCACACGGCCGGGTCGGACAGGTCGAGCGAGCCACCCTTGGCCGCCAGCCAGACCGCTGTCGCGCCGGTGGACACGACCGCGCTCACGAGGCCCAGCAGGGCTCCGGCCGTGGCGTAGACGACGAGCTTGGCCGCCACCACCCGCTCCCGCCGCGGCGTGCCGAGGAAGGTGTCGGTCACCGTCCGGTGCCGGTACTCCCCGGCCATGCCGACGATGCCGAGCACGAGCGAGAAGATCGACACCAGCCCGGCGTGCGCCACGGCACGCAACGGAGTGTCCGCGGCGTCCACGTCGGCACCGCTGACGAACAGGCCGCTCACCCCTGCGACCACGACGAGCTGTGCGGCGGCCAGCAGCAGCAACGGGCTGCGGACGGTCCGCAGCTTGAGGAACTCGGTTCCGATCATCGTCCTCTCCCCCTCACCGTGCGCCGGTCAGGCTCAGGAAGGCCTGCTCGAGTGATCCGCCGCCGAGGTCGCCGAGCGCTCCGGCGAAGCGCAGCTGTCCCTCGCTGACGATCACCACCTGGTCGACGGTCTGCGCGACCTCGCTGAGCACGTGGCTGGAGATCAGCACCGCGCGGCCCTCGATCGACAGGGCCCGGAGCAGGTCGCGGAGCCAGGCGATGCCCGCCGGGTCCAGCCCGTTGGCCGGCTCGTCCAGCACCAGCACCTCGGGGTCGCCGAGCAGTGCCCCGGCCAGGCCGAGCCGCTGCTTCATGCCCAGCGAGTACCCGCCCACGCGGCGGCCGGCCGCTCCGGAGAGCTCGACCAGCTCCAGCATCTCGTCCACCCGTCGCTGCGGCACCCCGGCCTGCCGCGCCAGCACGCGCAGGTGGTCGCGTCCGCGGCGCCCCGGATGGAACCCGGTCGCCTCCAGCATCGCGCCGACCACCCGGCGCGGCCGCGGCAGCTCGGCGTACCGCTTCCCGCCGATCAGCGCCTCGCCCGCCGTCGGGCGCACCAGCCCGAGCACCGTCCGCAGCGTCGTCGTCTTGCCGGCCCCGTTCGGCCCGAGGAACCCGGTCACCTGCCCGGCGGGCACCTCGAAGGTCAGGTCCTGCACGGCGCGCACCGCGCCGAAGTGTTTCGTCAGCCCGCGGACCGACACGTCTGTCATCGCTCCTCCATCACGTGAGCAAGTGTTCATGAACTAATGTTCATGAGCGTACGCTCATATTCAGACCGACACCAGCCCCCTGATGCAGACGGAGGAACGCTTCAGCTGTGCGCAGGCGGGGCGTAGACGCGGACGTAGTCCACCTCGAACTCCTTCGGGTAGCCGGCGGAGTCCGGAGCCGACCCATCGGCGCGGGGGAACTCGAAGACGCCGAGCATCAGCTGCAGCGGGTAGTCCGGCGCCTGACCGGTCGTCAGCACCGACCGGCCGTCGACGAAGAAGTCGACCGACCCCGGCCGCCAGTGTGCGCCGTAGGTGTGGAATCCGGTCACGTCCGCCTCGACCCGCACCTTGCTGAACTCGTCGGTGAGGGCGGGGTCGCCGAACGGGTGCACGCCCATGCCGACCGACGCCACCCCGGCCGACGCGCCCGCAGCTCGACGTACCCGTGGTGCATCAGGTACAGCCGGCGCGCCGGCTGCTGCTCACGGACCACCAGGTCGTCGCGGAACCGGCTCTGCCCGATCGCGCTGCCGAGCGGGCCGGAGTACGACGCCGTCTGCAGCGTGGACGTCCTGTTCCCGCTGTCGAACTCGGGGCACCACGGCGGCTGGTCGGCGTCGATCCGCAGCACCAGGCCGGCGCCGGAGAACCCGTACCGCGCGGCACTGCGCTCGCGCGAGCTCCAGTGCGGCAGGTACGACGTCAGCCACCGGCCGCGGTCCAGCTCGGGCCCGGTGAAGTTCTCGTCGAGCTCGAGCGTGTAGCCCACCGGCGGGAGCCCGGTCATGTCAGTCGGACGGCCAGGACTTGGCGAGCAGGGCCCGGGTGTCGGCGAGCAGTTGGGGCAGCACCTTCGTCTGCCCGATCACCGGCATGAAGTTGGTGTCGCCGTTCCAGCGCGGTACGACGTGCTGGTGCAGGTGCGCGGCGATCCCGGCCCCGGCCACGTCGCCCTGGTTCAGGCCGATGTTGAAGCCGTGCGCGCCGGACACGAACCGCACCGCGCGCATCGCCTGCTGGGTCAGCAGCGCCACCTCGGCGGACTCCTCGGGAGTCAGGTCGGTGTAGTCCGCGACGTGCCGGTACGGCACCACCATCAGGTGCCCGGGGTTGTACGGGTACAGGTTCAGCACGGCGTACGACGTCTCGCCACGGCGCACGAGCAGGCCGTCCTCGTCCGACATCGTCGGGATCCGGCAGAACGGGCAGCCGGTCCCGGACGCCGACCCGGTCGGCTTGTTCTCGCCGAGGAGGTAGGCCATCCGGTGCGGGGTCCACAGCCGCAGGAACGCGTCCCGCTCCCCCGCCCCGGTCTGCCCGACGAGCTCCTCGGGGTCGTACGGCGAGCCACCGGCGCCGGTCATACCTGCACGCGCTGCTCGACGGCGGCGACGATCTCCGCGACCGCGTCCGCGACCGGTACGCCGTTGTTCTGCGACCCGTCCCGGTACCGGAACGACACGTTGCCACCGGCGACGTCCTCGTCACCGGCGATCAGCATGTACGGCACCTTGGCCTTCTGCGCGTTGCGGATCTTCTTCTGCATCCGGTCGTCGGAGGCGTCGACCTCGACCCGGATCCCCTTCGCGCGCAGCTGGGACGCCACGTCGTACAGGTAGTCCACGTGGCCGTCGGTGACGGGGATGCCGATCACCTGCACCGGCGCCAGCCAGGCCGGGAAGGCGCCCGCGTAGTGCTCGGTGAGCACGCCGACGAACCGCTCGATCGAGCCGAACAGGGCCCGGTGGATCATCACCGGCCGCTGCCGGGTTCCGTCCGGCGCCGTGTACTCCAGCTCGAACCGCTCCGGGAGGTTGAAGTCCAGCTGGATCGTCGACATCTGCCAGGTGCGGCCGATCGCGTCCTTGGTCTGCACGGAGATCTTCGGCCCGTAGAACGCGGCGCCGCCCGGGTCCGGCACCAGCTCCAGACCGGAGTCCTCGGCCACCTCCGCCAGCGTCCGGGTGGCCTCGTCCCAGGCGTCCTCCGACCCGACGAACTTCTCCGGGTCCCTGGTCGACAGCTCCAGGTAGAAGTCCTCCAGCCCGTAGTCCTTCAGCAGGTTCAGCACGAAGGTGAGCAGCGACTTCAGCTCGTCCTTCATCTGCTCCCGGGTGCAGTAGATGTGCGCGTCGTCCTGGGTCATGCCGCGAACGCGGGTCAGCCCGTGCACGACACCCGACTTCTCATACCGGTAGACGGACCCGAACTCGAACAGCCGCAGCGGCAGCTCCCGGTACGACCGGCCGCGGGACCGGAAGATCAGGTTGTGCATCGGGCAGTTCATCGGCTTCAGGTAGTAGTCCTGGCCAGGCTTGCGAACGTTGCCCTCGGCATCGTGCTCGGCGTCCAGGTGCATCGGCGGGTACATCCCGTCGGCGTACCAGTCCAGGTGCCCGGAGACCTGGAAAAGGTGGCCCTTGGTGATGTGCGGGGTGAAGACGAACTCGTAGCCCTCCTCCTCGTGCCGCCGCCGCGAGTAGTCCTCCATCACCTTGCGCAGCACGCCGCCCTTGGGATGGAACACCGCCAGGCCAGAGCCGATCTCGTCGGGGAAGCTGAACAGGTCCAGCTCGCTGCCGAGCTTGCGGTGGTCACGCTTTGCGGCCTCCTCGAGGTGCTGCAGGTGCTCCTTGAGCTTGTCCTTCGACTCCCAGGCGGTGCCATAGATCCGCTGCAGCTGCGGGTTCTTCTCGCTCCCCCGCCAGTACGCCGCCGCGACCCGCATCAGCTTGAAGTTGCCCAGATACCCGGTGGCGGGCACATGCGGCCCACGGCACAGGTCCTTCCACGCCAGCGAGTCGTCGCGCCGCAGGTTGTCGTAGATGGTCAGCTCGCCGCCGCCGACCTCGACCGAGGCACCCTCGCCGGCATCCGCCGAGGCGCCCTTCAGCCCGATCAGCTCCAGCTTGTACGGCTCGCCGGAAAGCTCGGCGCGGGCGTCCTCGTCGGACACCACCCGGCGGCTGAACCGCTGCCGCTCCTTGATGATCTGCTGCATCTTCTTCTCGAGCGCGGCCAGGTCCTCGGGCGTGAACGGCTTCTCGACGTCGAAGTCGTAGTAGAACCCGTTCTCCACCGGCGGCCCGATGCCGAGCTTGGCGTCCGGGTGCAGCTCCTGCACGGCCTGCGCGAGCACGTGCGCGGTCGAGTGCCGGATGATCGCGCGGCCGTCCTCGGAGTCGTTGCGCACCGGCTCGATCTCGTCGCCGTCGCCGACCACGCGGCTGAGGTCACGGAGCTCGCCGTTGACGCGGGCCGCGATCGCGGACCGGTCGGCGCCGAAGATCTCGGCGAAGACCTCGCCGACCGTCGTCGTCTCGGTCACGCTCCGCTCGGCTTCATCTTCCACGCCGACCAGATGGACCTTGACCTCGGACACGGTTCGCTCCTTGCGCAGGCTTGTCGCGGCCGCCGGGACCCGGCGACCGGTTACGTCGTACGTGATCGTACCGAGCCGGTTACGGGCGCTCGTTCAGCCTGGCCCGGATCTGGTCGGCGACCCGGGACGCCAGCTCCAGCGCCGCCCGGCGGGTGGCCGGCTGCAGGGCCGCGTGGTCGAGCGGGCCCTCCTCGGCGATGTGCTGGTCGGTCGGGATGTCGATCACCGCGGCCGCGCGGCTCTCGAAGTACGGCCGCAGCCGCTTCTCGACGTCCCTGTTGACCTCGCCCGGCCCGTGGCTGACCGCGACGACCGCGCGCCGGGTCAGGTGGTCGGCCCAGTCCCCCTGCCGCTCCAGCTCCTCGAGCATCTGTACGGCGGCCGCGCACGACAGGCTCTTCCACTTGATCGGGATCACCAGCGCGTCGGCCGTGCGCATCGCCTCGCGCCAGTTGCTGGATCCCTCGTTGTTGCCGGTGTCGATCACCAGCATCCGGTAGAACCGGCTGAGCAGGTCGTGGATCTGGTGGAAGTCCTCCGCGTCGATCTGCGCGTACGTGGTGCGCGACGAGGTCAGCGCGTCGTACTGCCCGGCGATCTGGTGCCGCAGGTACGCCGCCACGTCGCCGAGCCGGGCGTCGGGCTTACGCAGCATCGGCATCGCCCGCAGCATGTCCGGCACGGTGGCGCGGGTGTTCGTGTCGTGGGTGCGCAGGTGCATGTTGCCGCGCAACTCGTTGTTGTCCCACGCGACCACGCCGCCGCCGCGTGCCTGCCCGAAGGCGCCGGCCAGCAGCAGCGTCACCGGTGTCTTGCCGGAACCGCCCTTCGGGTTGGCGACGACCACGGTCACCGGCCGCCGGAACGAGGTGGCCGCGATGTCGCGCGCCTGCCGCTCGGTCCGCTCGGCCGCGCCGGGGCGCATCCGCAGCTTGCCGCGCACCCCCTTCTCGGCCGGCGCCTCGCGGTGCGCGGGCAGCGCGGAGATCAGCTCGTCGGCGTTGTACGACTGACCCGGCACCGGTTCGCCGGGCACCTGGCCGGGCAGCGGCACGCCGGGCCGCGGCGCGAACGGGGCGTTCGGCGCCGGGGGTTGCGGCGTGCGGTACGGCTGCATCTGGACCGCGCGGTTGTGCGCGGCCCACTCCTGCTCGCGGTCGGCGAGCCCGTCGCCGTCGGCCGCGGCCGCGCGAGCGTGCGCTGCCTCCCACTCGCCGCGGTCGCCGCCGGAGAAGTCGCCGTACTCGGCGTCTCGATCAGCCCACTGTGAATCGGCCACGACCTCGAACTCCCGGATCGTCGGCGGTGGCGGCCCGCCGCCCCCGCCGGAGCGGATGAATCCCTGCCGCCCGCCCGGGCTGCCCGCCGTGGCCCCACACCACGCCGCGCGGCCGCGCATGGGCGGTGCGGCCCACCATGGTGGCAGATCAGAGTTTCAGTCTGAAGCGAAGGGGTGTGCAGGCCGCCCGCCGAGACGGCAGGATTCGCGCCATGACCGCCCCCACGAGCGCCGCCACGGTCCCCAGGATCGCCG
>WNGB01015141.1_pt1 | contig 10235 bp, 9 predicted proteins | sample 5400681 | NCBI WGS metagenome assembly WNGB01 (sample SAMN13153367, study PRJNA577476) | soil metagenome | isolation source: 115 cm soil or saprolite under grassland replicate 2 | place: USA:California | collected 2016-06-15
AAGGAACACCGGCCGACACAAAGCGTCGGCCCAAAGGAACACCGGCCGACACAAAGTGTCGGGCTCATCGGCGCGGGCCGCATGGGCATGCCGCTCGTGGGCCACCTCGCGGCGAAGGGATTCAGTGTCGCCGTCCACGACATCGACGGCACGCGCCAGGCGGGCGTCGAGGGCCGCGGCGCGCGCTGGGCGCCGGCGGTCAAGGTGCTCGCCGAGGAATGCGAGGTCGTGCTCGTCTGCGTCGGCTACGACCGGCAGCTGCGCGAGCTCCTCGGCGCCTCGGGCGAGCTCGGCGAGCTGCCGTCGGGCGCGATCGTCGCGATCCTCAGCACGGTCCACCCACGCACGGTCGTCGAGCTGGCCAGGACCGCGGTGGAGCGCGGCGTGCACGTCGTCGATTCCACCGTGTGCCGCGGCGGGAAGGCGGCCGACGAGGGCACGCTGCTCTCGTTCGTCGGTGGGGACGCCGAGGTGGTCGCGCGCCTCTGGCCCGTGCTCGCGGCGTACTCCAGCGACATCGTCCACACCGGCCCGGTGGGCACGGCGCAGGTCGCGAAGGCGGCCAACAACATGGTGATGTGGGCCTGCCTCATCGCCAACCACGAGGCATTGGCGCTCGCGAAGCGCTACGGCATGGACGTGGAGAGCCTGCGCGAGGCGCTCGTGCTCTCGAGCGCCGACAACTACGTGCTGCGCAACTGGGGCGTGAATACGATGGCCTGGGCCGAGGACGACATGGAGATCGTCCAGCAGATGGCGGCCGAGCACTCGATCGGGCTCCCCCAGGCCGGGCTGAACCGCGAGATCTGCCGCACCCTCAAACCGAAACGCTTCCGTCTCGACGAGTACGGAGTCTGAGGAGGAACAGAACCATGGCGACCCCATCCAGGAAACCCGGCGAGCCCGCGTCCGCGGCGCCCGAACGGCCGGTGGAGAACGAATCGCACTACCACAGCAAGAAGGATCGCATCTTCGTCCGCGGCATCGCGGGCCAGTACAGCCTGAAGGAGGAGCTCAAGCGCCTGCGCGACATGCCGCGCGTGCGCAAGGCGAAGGACATCACCTTCCGCGACGGGCCGCAGACGTTCTCTCGCCACTACGTCGAGCCGAAGGACGGCATCACGCAGACCTTCCACCTGCACCTGGAGGAATACTCGCCCGGCGCACGCTCCCAGAAGCATGGGCACGTGAACGAGGCCGCCTTCTACATCCTCGACGGCGAGGGCTACGAAGTGCACGACGGTATCCGCTACGACTGGAAGGCGGGCGACATCGCGATCGTGCACAACAACTGCGTGCATCAGCACTTCAATGCCAGCACCACGGAGCCGGCGCGCGCCCTCGTCATCAAGACGAAGCCGATGTACATGTTCATGAACATGCTCTTCCAGCAGCAGGTCGAGCCGCGCCCGAGCGAGCCGTTTCCGGGCGCCGAAGGCTTCAAGGCTCGCGAAGCGGAAGACGATCTCAATCACTGAACGAACGGATTCCGGCCTGTCGCTCCAGTCGCGGCGGCCGGGATGACAAGGAGAGAAGAAATGGCGTGGAGTGAATCGAAAGCCTGGAACAAGGGCACCACGAACCAGCAGCTCTATCAGGCGCTGCTGGACCACGCGGAGCAGGCACCGGCGCGCAACGCCAAGCGCAAGAAGATCGTGCATCCCGAGGAGATGCCCTGGGAGCTCTCGCGCCAGGGCCTGCTCAAGCACCTCCTCAACGAGAGCATGAACACCCGCATGGAGACGGTCGACGCCTACATGCTCATCATCCCCCCCGGCAGCAGGTCGGGGCGCCACCGCCAGCTCGCGGAGGAATGCATCTACGTCCTCGAGGGCCGCGGCTACGACCTGCACGTCGACTACGACGTCGAGATCACCGACACGTACCACTGGTCGCCGCAGAAGGACGTGAAGCGCTTCGAGTGGGAGGCGGGCGACGTGATCTACATTCCGCCGAACACCGCGAGCCAGCACTTCAACGCCGACCCCGAACGGCCGGTGCGCCTCATCTCGGCCGTGAACCGCATCTACAAGGCATGCGGCCTGAACGACCTCGAGCAGCTCGAGGACGCGCCCGAGTACCGTGCCGGCGTGAAGGTGACGCCGCAACTGGTCGAGGACTTCCTCCGCGGCCGCGTCCTGATCGAGACCTGACGATGGCGAAAGACGCGATCGTTCCGGAGGACATGGCGAAGAAATTCGCCGCCGAGAAAGAGACGCCCTACACGCGCTGGGTCGAATCCGAGGGGCTGGAGATCCAGAGCGCGATGTACGTGCCGGACCTCCACACCGCCCGGCTGCGGCCCTGGCCGCGGCGCGGCGGCAGGGGTGTATTCCTCAACCACGACGCGTCGCGCACCTCCAACGACGCGTACATCTGCGAGATCCCGCCGGGCAAGGAACTCGCGCCGCAGCGCCAGCTCTTCGAGGAGATGGTGTACATCCTCGACGGCCGCGGCTCGACCACGGTCTGGAACGACGCGGGCGCCAGGATTTCCTTCGAGTGGAAGAAGGGCGCCATCTTCGCCATCCCGCTCAACGCCAGCCACCAGCATTTCAACGGCTCGGGAAAGGAACCCGCGCGTTTCATCTCGGTCACCAACGCGCCCACGATCATCAACGCATTCGGCGACATCGGCTTCGTGTTCGATACGAAGTACGACTTCGCCGAGCGCTTCAACGGCGAGCCCGACTATTTCGCCGGCAAGGGCGAGCAGAAGGGCCTTCTCCTCGACACGAACTTCGTGGCCGATGCGATCAACCTTCCCCTCATCGCGGCCAAGGAGCGCGGCGCGGGCGGCGGCCACATCCGCTTCAGCATGGCGAAGGGCTCGATGAACAGCCATATCTCCCAGTTCCCCATTGGCACCTACAAGAAGGCACACGCGCACGGCCCGGGGGCGTATGTCATCGTCATGAGCGGGGAGGGCTTCAGCCTCATGTGGCCCGAGGGCGACGAGCCGCGGCGGTACGACTGGAAGGAAGGCACCCTCATCGTGCCGCCGAACATGTGGTTCCACCAGCACTTCAACACCGGCACGACGCCGGCGCGCTACCTCGCGTTCAAGAGCGAGGGGGTTGCCATCCGCAATGCCCAGGGCGTTCCCAAGGCCTGGATCAGCCGGCGCGTGGGCGGGGACCAGATCGACTACGCCGACGAGTCGCCCAAGGTCCGCGAATGGTTCGCCGAGGCGCTCGCGCCACATGGCCTCAAGTCGCGCATGGACGAGGCCTATCAGGCCGAGCTGGCGGAGCTTCCACCGAAAGTCCCGCAGGCGGCTTGAAAAGCAGCCCTGGCGTGGCGGCACGCCGGCGCATTCCCCCTTCCGTTCGCTTCCGCGGACGTTGCGTTTTCGCCACGCAAGTGGGACGTTCCGCAAAAAGGAGCACACCACAACAAATCGGAGAGGGGCAATGCGAAAAAATGCGGTGGTCTTCGCGTTGAGCGTTGCAATCGAGGTTCCTGGCGCGCTTGCCCAGAAGCCGGACGAGCCGGACCAGACCGTGGAGGTGTACGGCAAGCTCTATCCCGAGGTGGTGCGCCAGCACGGCGTGGGTGCGACCGGCCCGGGAAGGACCACCGCGGACTTCGCGGGAGCTCCCGACGGCGAGAAGTCGATTGTCTCGCGCAACGAGATGGAGTCGAGCAACTCGCGCTTCGGCGTGCGCGGCGGGATAAAGCTCGGCGGCGACCTCAAAGGGATCTTCCAGCTCGAGACCGAATTCCACGTCGACCAGAACGATTCGGGCTTCGCGACCCGCGACTCCTTCGTCGGCCTGTCCCACAAGCGCTGGGGCACGATCAAGATCGGTCGCATGGATACGCCGTTCAAGGGCTACGCCGACGACGTGTCGTTCCTCGGCGTGTCCAGCGGCAATTTCGTGTCGACCAGCGAGCTCAACCGCAACCTGCCGTTCGGCGGCAGCAACGCCGGGCGCTTCCACGAGCGCCGCACCAACGCCGTGGACTACGAGACCCCCGAGATCGTCGGCTTCCAGGGCGAGATCCAGTATTCGAACGGCGTTGCCGGCGGCGAAGGCGACGAGGAAGACACGGCGACCCGCCATCCCCATGCCTGGTCGGCGGGCATCAAGTGGGAGCGCGGCCCCTTCGCGGTCGGCGTCGGCCACGAGATCCACCGGGATCTCTTCGGCCTTTCGAACAACGTCCCGTCCGACAGCATGGCGAGCGCCGACGACCCGCTGGTGCGCTCGAACGACCGCGCGACGGAAGTCATGATCAAGTACGAGTGGAACATCGACAAGTTTGGCATCCACCAGTTCGAGATCGATGGCAACCGCAAGGAATGGACAGAGGACCCGACGATCACAGGCAAGGCGCGTTCGTACAAGAACTATTCGTACCTCGGGATCTGGGACGCACGCTGGTTGCCAGAGTGGCGCACGCAGATCCACTACGTGCAGGCGACCCGGGGCAATTGCGCGATCGTGGCCATGTCCTGCTCGACGAGAGGTCTGGGCGGTTTCCAGATCACGGCCGGCGCCGCCTACTACTTCTCGAAGCGCACGTACCTCTTCTTCATGGCGCAATGGTTGAGGAACGACTTCTCGGCGAACTTCGCGAGCGGGACGCAGGACGCGAGCATCGGCGAGAACGTGAGGCAGTACGCGCTGGGCATCAACTACGAGTTCTCCGCGAGTTTTTGAATGACGCCGATACGTCATCCCCGCGCGGGGCTGACGCGTTTGTCGTAGGCCGATTCGGCGGGCGCTTCGGCGCCGTCCCTTTTGATGGGCCCGCGCCGCGGGCCGGCCAAGGAGAGAGCCCATGAAAAAGCGCGAGCCGGGACATTGCCGGGGCCGTCGCAGCGTCCATCGCGCCGCGATGGTGGTCCTGCTGCTCGCCCCCCTCCTCGCGCGCGCCCAGCCGGGCGGCGCCGATTCCCCGCACATGGAGATCTATGGCTACCAGGGGGCAGACCGCGAGCCACGGATCGCCGCCGAGGGCAAGAAGGAGGGACTGGTCGTCATCTACACGTCCCTCAACCTCAAGGACTCTCTCCCCATCACCGAGGCGTTCGAGAAGCGCACCGGCATCAAGGTGCAGCTCTGGCGGGCGAGCAGCGAGAAGGTGCTCCAGCGGGCCGTGACGGAGGCGCGCGCGGGTCGGTTTTCCCCGGACATCCTGGAGACCAACGGCCCGGAGATGGAGGCGATGTACCGGGAAAAGCTGCTGGCTCCGTTCTACAGCCCGCATTTCGTGGACCTGCCCGCCGGCGCCTTTCCGCCCCACCGCCAGTACGTCGCGGACCGCTTCAACTTCTTCACCATCGGTTACAACACCAATCTCGTGAAGCCGGAGGAGGTGCCGAACTCCTACGAGGAACTGGCCCAGCCGCGCTGGGCGGGCCGCGTCGGCATCGAGGCGAGCGACGTGGACTGGTTCGGCGCCATGGTGAAGTCGATGGGCGAGGACAAGGGCCTCGCCTTCTTCCGCAAGCTGGCCGGGAACAAGCCGCAGATCCGAACGGGCCACACGCTGATGGCGGAATTGCTGGCATCCGGGGAAATTCCGCTCGTCGCGACGATCTATAACCACAACGTCGAGCGACTGGCGGTCAAGGGCGCGCCGGTGAAGTGGAAGCCGCTCGATCCGACCTTCGGGCGTCCCAACGCCATCGGCGTCTGCAAGCACGCTCCGCATCCCTACGCGGCGCTGGCCTTCGCGGACTTCATGCTCTCGAAGGAGGGCCAGACCCTCATCAAGGAACGAAACCGGGTGCCTTCGAGTCTCTCGGTGGATACCCGCCTCAACAAGTTTCCCTTCCAGATGATCGATCCCGTCATCACCCTGGACGAGAACGGGCGCTGGGAGAAGATCTGGTCCGAGCTCTTCCTCAAGGGCCAGAAAATCAAGAAGGAGGCCGACTGATGACTCCCCGCATCGCCACGCTGATGGCCGCGGCGGTGATGGCCGCATTCCCGCTCGCCGCCGCCGCGCAGATCAAGGCCGGCGCGACCGCTGCCGACGTCGCGACGTACGCCGGTGCCGACCGCATGCCGAAGCTCGTGGAGGGCGCCAAGAAGGAGGGCGAGCTCAACATCTACACGTCGGCGCAAACCGACGACATGGGCCCGGTCGTGTCGGCCTTCGAGAGGAAGTACGGCGTCAAGGTGAACGTCTGGCGCTCGAGCAGCGAGAGGGTCCTGCAGCGCGCGATCCAGGAGGCCCGCGGCAACCGCAACACCATGGACGTCGCCGAGACCAACGGTCCGGAGCTCGAGGCGATGCACCGCGAGAAGATCCTCACGCCCGTGAAGAGCCCGTACCTCGCCGACCTCATTTCCGAGGCCATCCGGCCGCACGGCGAGTGGGTGGGGACGCGCCTCAATGTGTTCGTGCAGGCCTACAACACCAAGCTCGTGAAGAAGGAAGAGCTTCCCAAGACCTGGGAGGATCTCGCCAACCCGAAGTGGAAGGGAAAGCTCGGCATCGAGCAGGAGGACTCGGACTGGCTCGCCGGACAGTTCGCCCAGATGGGAGACGCCAGGGCGACGAAGGTCTTCAAGGACATCGTCTCGACCAACGGCGTTTCCGTGCGCAAGGGCCACACGCTGCTCACCCAGCTCGTGGTCTCGGGCGAGATTCCGCTCGCGCTGACCGTCTACAACTACAAGGCGGAGCAGCTCAAGCAGAAGGGCGCGCCGATCGACTGGTTTCACATCCTCCCGGCGATCGCGCGGCCCAACGGCGTGGCGGTCGCCGCCAGGGCGCCGCACCCGCACGCGGCCGTGCTCTTCTACGATTTCGAGATCAGCGACGAGGGACAGAAGATCCTCGCCGGGCGTGACTTCGTGCCGACGAACAAGAAGATCGACACCCCGCTCAACAAGATCCCGATGAAGTTCGTCGACGCGCGCGTGGCGCTGGACGACTACCAGAAGTGGGAGAAGCTCTACGACGAGCTCTTCCGGAAGGCGAAGTGAAGGAATGGCGAAGGAATCGCACTACAGCAGCAAGAAAGACCGCGTCTTCGTGCGCGCCATCGCGGGACAGTATTCCCTGAAAGAGGAGCTCGAGCGCCTGCGTTCCGCACCGCGGGTCATCAAGGGCAAGGACCTGACGTTCAACGACGGGCCGCAGTCGTTCAGCAAGCACTTCATCGAGCCCGAGGACGGGCTCGCCCAGACGCTCCATATCCACCTCGAGGAATACGGGCCGGGCGGGCGCACGCAGAAGCACGGGCACGTGAACGAGGCCGCCTTCTACATCCTCGACGGCAAGGGGTACGAGGTCCACGACGGCATCCGCTACGACTGGTCGGCCGGCGACGTCGCGATCGTGCACATGAACTGCGTGCACCAGCACTTCAATGCCGATCCGGTGAAGCCCGCGCGCGCGCTCGTCATGAAGCCAAAGCCGCTCATGATGTTCATGAACCTGCTCTTCCAGAAGACCGTGATCCCGCGGCCGACGGAGGCGACCGCGGAGGGCGGTGGATTCGTGCCGCGCCATTTCGAGGACGACGACAACCACCCGGACGGCCGGGAGGACCCCGTGGATTGACGCTGCTCATCGATAACGAGATCGTCCGCCGCGTCCTCACGCCCGAGGCGACGCGGCGCGCCCTCGAGTCTGCCTACCGAGAGCTCGCGCTCGGCGAGGGCGTCTGCCGCCCCCGCATCGACATCCGCATCCCGACGAGCGATCCCGAGCGCGTGTACCAGTGGGGCACGATGGAGGGCGGCTCCACCGGGGGCTATTTTGCGATCCGCATCAAGTCTGACGTCGTCTTCGAGCGGGAGCAGGATGGTCTGCGCACGCAGGACAAATATTGCAGCCGGCCCGGGCGCTATTGCGGCCTCGTGCTGCTCACCCGGGTCGAGGATGGGGAGCCGCTCGCCATCATCCATGACGGCTGGCTGCAGCACCTGCGCGTGGCGGCCGACAGCGCCATCGGCGTCGCCGTCATGGCGCGCGAGGATTCGAGCACGCTGGGCATGCTCGGATCCGGCGGAATGGCGCATGCCCACGTGGAGTCGCTCGTCGGCGTGCGCCCGATTCGCAGGCTCAAAGTCTACAGCCCCACGCGGGAGAACCGCGAGGGCTTCGCCGCGGACATGGCCGAGCGGTTCGGACTGGAAGTCGAAGTCTTCGATGCGCCGCGCGAGGTCTATCGCGGCGCGGACATCCTCGCCGCGTGCACGGACTCGACGCGCCCGGTGGTGCGTGGCGACTGGCTCGAGCCGGGCATGCACGTGGTCTCCATCGGCGGACGCCCGGACGATGCAGCGCTCGCGCGCTTCGACCGGAAGCTGCGCATCGGCACGGCGCCGGCGCCGCTCGGCCGGCCCGAGCTGGGCACCGCCGACGAATACCTCGGTTACGTGGCACGCCCGCACGATCCTCGCTGGGCGGACCTCCGCGGTGGACGGCGTGCCGCGGCGATCACGGGCGGCGACGACGAAGTGCGCTTCGCCGACGTGGTCGAGGGACGCGCACCGGGACGTACCTCGGACACGCAGGTGACATACTCCGAGAGGGGCAACATCCAGGGCGCGCAGTTCTACGCGGTCGCGGCCCTCGTGTTCGAGGCCGCACGCCGCGAAGGCCTGGGACGCGAGCTGCCGACCGAATGGTTCCTGCAGGACATTCGGGATTGAAGGAGGAGACATGAAGAAGCCGGTTGCCTGGCTCGCAGGACTGGGACTGGTGGCAGCGGCGACCGCCCATGCGGGGGACGCGCCGCTCGCGCAGTACGAAGGCGCCGACCGCATGGAGAAGATCGCGACCGCCGCGAAGAAGGAGGGCACCCTCACGCTCTACACGACGATCGCGGAAAGCGACCTTCCGGCGATCATCCGACCCTTCGAGCAGAAATATGGCGTCAAGGTGAGCGTCTGGCGCGCCGGCACCGACAAGATCCTCCAGCGCGCCATCAGCGAGGCGAATGCCAGGAGGTACGACGTGGACGTCGTCCACTTCGGGTCGCCCGAGATGGAGGCGTTGTCGCGCGAGAAGCTGCTCCAGCCCGTGACGTCACCGGTGCACGCGGACCTCATCGCGGGTGCGGTTCCCCGGCACCGCGAATGGGCGGCGACGATCCTCTCGGTCTGGGTGCAGGCGTACAACACCCGGGCGATCCGGAAGGAAGACCTGCCGAAGACTTACCGGGACCTCCTCGACCCGAAGTGGAAGGGCAAGCTCGGCATCGAATCGAAGAACGATGACTGGTTCGCCACCGTCGTGCATCTCATGGGCGGCGAGGAGAAGGGTCTCGCCTTCTTCCGCGAGCTCGTCGCGAAGAACGGCCTCTCGCCGCGGCACGGGCACACGCTGCTGAACAACATGGTGGTCTCGGGCGAGGTGCCGATGGCGCTTACGGTCTACAACTACATGCCCGAGCAGGCCAAGAAGAAGGGAGCGCCGATCGACTGGTTCGCGCTCGAGCCCGCCGTCGCCCGCTCCAATGCGGTGGGCGTGATGCGCCACGCGCCGCACCAGAACGCGGCGCTGCTCTTCTACGAATACCTCCTCGGGCCCGACGGGCAGAAGGCCATGGCGAGCATCGACTACGTGCCTACGAATGCCAAGGTCCCCTCGCCGCTCAAGGGCGTGAAGATCGTACAGACCGATCCCATCCGCTCGCTGGACGAAGCGCCCAAGTGGAGCAAGCTCTTCGACGAGATCGTGCTGAAGAAGGCCGGAAGGTGAGGTCCATGGTCGACGCATGAACGCGCCGTCGCCCAGCCGACGTCACCGGAGCGTGTCCGGATCACTCCCAGGCGCGGTTGTCGACGGTGTTCTCGTAGGTCGCTCCGGGCACCGTCATGTTCCACTTCACTGTCCAGTTGTACGTGTCGTCGAAGCGCTCGCGCGTGTACGGCGTCGGCGGGGCATGTAGCAGCCGCCAGGCCTGGAAGTCCTTCGCCTCGAGGAGCCCGCCGGTCTCCGCGACCAGGTACTTGATGAAGGGCGTCGGATCCTTCTCGAGCACCTCCACGGCGCGCGCCTGCGCGCGGAACATCCTCTGCAGCGTGGCGCCGTCGAGATCGTCGCCCGCTGCCTCGCTGCGCGTCGAATGCGACTCGATCACGATGCGCAGTCCCCGCTTCTGCGCGACGCTGATCCACGGCTCCATGAGGCTCACGGCCGCGACCTTGCCTTCGGCGAGCGCCTTCAGGCGCTGCGGCATGGTGCCGACGTTCGTGACCTTCACGTGCCGCTGCTCGACGAACCCTTCCATCATCTTGAGCGTCGTGAAATGCGAGCCG
>WNGB01015142.1_pt1 | contig 10235 bp, 9 predicted proteins | sample 5400681 | NCBI WGS metagenome assembly WNGB01 (sample SAMN13153367, study PRJNA577476) | soil metagenome | isolation source: 115 cm soil or saprolite under grassland replicate 2 | place: USA:California | collected 2016-06-15
CATCTGCCCGCCTACCCTGGACAGCGGTCCTGGAGTACTTGTGACCGGCCTGCCGGCCACCGTCGATGAGGTGCTGGCCGCCAGTGATGTAGGCCGCGTCGTCGCTCGCGAGGAAGGCGATGAAGGCGGCCACGTCCTCCGGCTCCGCTATACGACCCAGCGGCGGCGGTTCGGATGCGCCGGCCGCACCCGTGGCGGCAACCGCGTCACCCTGGCTCATGGGCGTGTCGACCTTTCCCGGGTGAACGGAATTGACGCGGATGTTGTACTGGCCGAGCTCGATGGCCGCGCACCGGGCGATCATCGCGTTGGCGGCCTTGCTGGTGCAGTACGCCGCCAGTCCCTCCACCCCCACCGACCCGGCGACCGACGACACGACGACCACCGAGCCTCCGCCGCTGGCCCGCATCGGGTCCAGCACGGCCTGTATGCCGTGGAGCGCGCCGATGGCGTTGGTCTCGAACGCGCGGCGGAAGTCGTCGGGCGTCGTCTTCTCGAAAGGACCGGAGAGCATGATGCCGGCGTTGGAAACGAGGATGTCCGGGCTGCCGAAGGTGGCGCGCGTCAGCTCCACGGCGTCGCGCCAGTCGTCCTGACTGGTGACATCGAGATGGACGTAGACGGCGCGAGGCGCGAGGCTCTCGGCAACGGAACGGCCGAGGTCGTCAAGCACGTCCCCGATAACGACGTGGGCACCATCGGCGGCAAGTCGGCGGGCGGTCGCTTCTCCGATACCGCGCCCGCCGCCGCTCACGATCGCGACTCTGCCTCTCAGTGGCAGATATTGATTCACATCACTCATGAATCTTGTCCTGTCAGTTCTGCGGCTGCCGCCGCGCGTAGACCGGGTATGTGAGCCTGCGAACTCCGACGCGTGCTTACGGTCGTTAGCTCCAAATCGCCGAGAGGCGGTCAGGCATGAGTCACAGGACGACGCGCTGAAGCAGCGCACACCGCGCGACCTTGGCAATATTTGGGAAGTCCCGGCGAGAGGTCACCGAGGGTTATGGTTCGCGGTCACCGCAATCGAGGATCATGCTCACGGCCTCCTTCATGGTGCCTTGTTGACTTCTTCACACCGTGGCAACGATGTAGAAACACTAGCTACCTCACACAATGGTGTCAACACTGTAGTTGACAATTTGGTAGGTGGGGGTGAGCGCAGGCGAGCGCCGGTCGGAGGTGGTCGGTGAGTTCGGTGAGAGCGGTGGGCGGCCGGGTGCGTGGCCCGGGAGCCTGGCAGGCGTGGACGGTGAGCCTGAGCGACGGCGGGCGCCAACGCTCTGCTCTTGCCGGGGAGCGGCACCTCGCTGGCGACCAGGGTGCTATCAGCCCTGGCCGCCGTCGCCCGGATCAAGACCCATCCGAGTTACAGGCGGCCCCGCCGGGATGATCGGCGGGCGAGGTCGTGGCGACCTCGGTGAGCGCACGCTCGGCGGCCCGGTACTTTGGCCTGAAATATCGCCGGGACGCGCCGGGCTCTCGGCACGCTCCTGGCGTCGCCGGCGGACGCCCGCCGCCAGCTCGAGCGGTCTGCGGCCTGAGTGAACGCCGATCCGGTGCCTCACCCCCGGCGGCACCTCGATCAGCCCGCGGACATCTCGACGGCACGTGGCGCAGTCGGCTCTTCATTCATCTATGTCAACGCAGATGTTGAAAATTACGCCAGCGATTCATACGATATCCTCATGACCACGACGTCTGACTCGATGGCTGGCAGCCCTGTGACATCAGAGATTGAACCTCAGGCCTTCCGGCGGGTGCTCGGTCACTTTCTGACCGGCGTGGCAGTAGTGGCGACGATGAACGAGAACGAGCCGGTCGGCCTGACGGTCGGATCCTTCTTCTCGATCTCCCTCGATCCTCCGCTGGTTGGCTTCTGCGCGGCGCATTCGTCGGTCACCTGGCCGATCATCAAGCGCTCCGGGCGGTTTTGCGTCAACGTGCTGGCCGCCGACCAGGAAGGCGTGAGCCGCAAGTTCGCCCGGACAGGAGCGAACAAGTTCGACGGGGTCAGGTGGGCCGTGTCGGATAGCGGCTGCCCCCGGCTCGACGATGTAATCGCGTGGATCGACTGTGATATCGAGGTGGTCTATGGAGCGGGCGATCACGAAATCTGCGTCGGGCGCGTTCAGGCGCTGGGAGACGGGCGCCTATCAGCCCCCTTGCCCTTCTTTCGCGGCCAGCACCAGATCTGCTGAGGGCAGGGCCGGCGCCCGCCGGCCTGCCAGCGCACCTGCCCGGCGTGCGGATGAATGACCGCCGGCCGGGCCGGTGCCAGGTACACCTGCCCGGCCGGTGTCGGGTTCCGCGCGGGCGTCACGCATAAGGCACGCCGCCGGCTTGCCGAGGATCAGCCGCTGGCAACGAATCTACCCGCGCTCACTACGTATCTCCGCGAATGCGACACGGGCCGGATCCTGGTCGTCGCCGCGGCCCCGGGTGAATTGCGCCGCAGCGGGCGATGACCAGTACGCGGGCTCTCCGAGGCTCCGGGTCCAGTCGACGACCGAAATACGACTGGATATCTTCCAGGTACCGTCGGCGCGGCTGAGACGATCAACATAGCGACCGCCCATGAGCACGGCTTCGGACTGGCCAGAAGCCACGAACTCGGGGTCGCCGACGAATTCGATATAGCAACAGTAATAGCTTTCGCATACCGCGTGGTCGCCAGCGATCTCCACCAGCTGATTGGCCACGTAGTGCTGCTTGGCCCCGCGATACTTACTCTTCGCGGCCAGCCAGCCCGCAAATTCCGACGGTCCGCCCTGGAAAGCGCCGTGATCATCGACGGCCTCCGGCAGGTAGCACTCAGCCACCAGCTCCCAGTTCAGCCGGTCCGTGCCGTGACAGTACCGCAGAACACAGTTCTTGATCTCGCGTTCGTCCAGCAGCATCTCGAGCCGGGTATCGACCGCGTTCGCATCCATGTCCGTTTTCATCTCCACTAGACCTCTCTGCTGCCAGGGGTACGACTGCCGCCGCCGGGCTGAGCGCGCGGGCTGCCTAGCCGACGCCCGACGAGGCCGGGACGGTGTAGCCCTTCTCGTCGCGGATCCGGTCGACGTTGTCTCTCACGTCCTCGATCTGGAGGTCTTCCGCGTCGAAGCCCGGCGTCTCGGCGACGAAGATACGGCCGACGTGGCCCCCCGCCGCCCGCCAGACCTCGCCGGTAACCGCGCAGTCGTCGTGCACGAGATAGGCGGCGACCGGAGCCACCCGCTCCGGGGTGCACTGCTCGCGAATCCACTGGAGCCGCCCCGTGGAGTCGGCGAAGCGCCCGGTCGTGGCATGCCTGGCCGCCGCCGTATAGGCGATCGGTGCGATGGCATTGACGTTGATATTGGCGGCCTTGCCACGATTTGAGAGGTGCCGCGTAAGTCCGTACGCCGCCGCCTTGGCCACTCCGTACAGCCAGTTCTCGCCGAACCCGGTCGCGCTCTCATCCCCCTCGCGCAGTCCCCCCGCTCCAGAGCCGTACATCCCGACCCCCGAGGTCGTGATCAGCACGCGCCCGAACTCCCGCTGCACCATGCCGGGCCAGAGCTCGCGCATGACCCACACGGCTCCCTTCAGATGAAGGTTCAGGTGCTGGTCGAGGCTGCCGGTAGCGGTTCCGGCATTGTGAATGAAGATATCGACCTGCCCGAACCTGCGCAGCGCCTCCTGGGCCAGCTCACGAGAGCTGTCCTCCCCGCTCAGATCGGCATAGATCAGCTCGGCCTTGCCGCCGTTCCGCCCGATCGTCTCGAGGACCGCAGGCTGCGATGCTCCCCCGTCGTGATCGACGCACTCCGGCCCGAGATCGTTGACCACGACCATCGCTCCCCGGGAGGCGAGCAGCTCCGCGTAGGCGCGTCCCAGCCCACGGCCCGCCCCCGTGATGAGGGCAACCCTGCCGTCGAATCGCATCTCGTTCATATCTGGTCCCACTCCGTTATCTCCATGCGCAGGGCTCAGTCGCTCCCGGCCCGCGGCTAACAAGTCCAATCGGGACCCGCGACACTGAGGCGGCCGCCAATGGCGAAAGGACCTCGAAGCACCCATCGGGATGCTGTGCTGCTGGCCGGCTCAGCGCTCAAGCGCCCAGACCGAGCGTGATCCGGCTCGACGGTTCCGGGAACCGAACCGTGAGCAACTCACTTCCTGCGGTGCCGTCAACCTTGACGCTCTCGCCCGAGTCGCCCCACACGCCCGTGTGGGGACCGAACTCCTGGCCATTGTGCGCGAAGCTCCCCGCTGTGGTGAAAAGGAATGTCGGGCGAAGATCACTCGAGGTGGCAGCCAGCTCGAACGATCCGTTCTCGCACCATTGAACTGATTCGACAGCTACGCCGTTCTCAGTGAAGACGCCAAGCTCGCGGCGGCGCGTGGCGCCTTCCTGGTCCGACCAGCCGAAGGCAGAAGGGGTAATCAGCACCGGCTGCTTATACCGAGGCTTCTGGGGCTTGTAGGGCTCTGCGAATACCTGCTCCCAGATCGCATTCAGCGGGTCCTTGTTGTAAGGACGCCCCTGCTCATTCACCGAGCGGTAGATACCGTCACGAAACTCCCCGCGCTGGGACAATTCCGCTACGGCCCAGTCGCTCTGGTCCTTGGTGATGAACCGGTCACCCCACTGGGCAACCAGAATGAGTGCGCCTTCGCACCGCTGCGGTCCGTAGTAGGCGTTGGCCGGGAAGTAGCCGACGTCTCCCTCCTCGAGCACGTCGAAACCGAGGTCCATCCGGCCGGAGGCCGCGAAGCGCAGCTGCTCGAAGTCGTGCCGGTGCCGGACCGACGTGTACCCGCGATCACCCTCGCCGAAGCGCTCGAAGCGGATGTCATAGCTCATCTGCGTGCCGCCCTCGGCGGCGCGGATGACCTTGCGGAAGACGTCGCCGCCCCGGGGGTTCGGAACCACCAGGTCCCATGTCTGGCGCGTGGTGTCAACGACCTGCACTCGCCGCCTCCTCTAAGCTGTGACCGCGTAGACGATCGGACTGCACTACGCCGGGATGAGCGGTCGGTCCAGGTCACCGCGATAGGTCGGCTGTACCTCGGGCGGGGTCAGGACGTCGGCCTCATCCAGTCCGATCTTCTCGGCGATCTTGTCCAGCGCCGGGAGGTCGAACCCGAAGACACTGGCGGCTGTCGCGCCGAGCATCTTGCGCGCCTCGGCCGGCGGCACCTGCTCGGCGCCGAACGTAGCCTTGACGTAGTTGCGTGTGCCGTACCGCCAGGCACCCTCGCTGTGCGGGAAGTCGATGCCGATCATCATTTTGTCGACACCGATGCGATGCCGGGCCCCGATCTCCGCCCGGGAGAAGAGGGACGACCCGAGGTAGCACTGCCGGTTCCAGTACTCGCTCGGCCGCATCGGTATAACCTCACGCACGTCTCGCCTGAGGTCGCTGCGGTCGTAGGAATGATCCATCCGCTGCAACGCGCCCAGGACCCAGTCGGAGTGCGTCTCAGTGAAGATGAACTTCAGGTTGGGGAACCGCTCAAGGACTCCCCCGAAGATCAACGTCGGCAGAAGGTTCCGCACGCCAGTGAAAATGTCCGCGCCGACCATCGCCCGGGCTGAGGTCAGAGTTGGGGCTTCCGTGTACTGCGGGAGCGTGCTGGCGATCGCGACATGGATATTGACGACGAGATCGTTCTCCTGAAGCGCGGCCCACACGGGCTCGTAGCGCGGCTGGTACAGCCGGTCAGCGCCCGGCAGGGCCGGCAGGGCGATGCCATGAAACCCCATGCCCTTGACGGCCTTGATCTCCTGGAGCGCCGCATCGATGTCGTGGAGACTGATCGCCGCCATGCCGGCCCAGCGCGCGGGCGCGAGGGCCCGGAAATCAGCGAGCCACCTGTTGTAGGCCCGGTATCCCGCGCTGAGCTGGTCGTCTGTCGGCGCCGCGACCTTCAGCGTCGCGGCATGAGTCGGCGAGCTCATCAGGAACGGAGTCGCGAACTCCTGGAACAGGACCTCGGCGGCGATCCCTTCACGGTCCAGCTCGGCAGCGCGCTGTTCCGGGCTCCAGCTCGCGTCGAGCCGCCCCTGATCCGCGACCTTTTCCTTCCACTCGGCGGCCACCTCGGGGTCGAGCCGGTTGGTGATATTCGTCGAATCGGTGGTCACCACACCGTACTTGCCGTAGTCGACGAGAAAAGCGTCAAAGTCTTCCAGGTACTGCGATTCCAGGTACGGCCGGTAGTCGCTCATGCGCGCCGCTACATGACCGTCGCTTGAAATCAGAGTTATCCGACTCATCGTTGAGCACCATCCATTCGTGAGGAGCCCGCTGCGGGTGGAAACAGGGATGCCGGGTGTGACGAGGTACCGTTGCGGCAGACGGTAAACTCAGGCCCGGATTTAGCAACATTCACGTTGACACTACGAACTGAGATGGCCGGCCTGACGAAGGGCTTCCGCCTCTTGCCGCGCGCGGTCGGTCAGCCACCAGGTATCGGCGCCGACCGCCAGCAGGCTGAACCCCCGGTCCGCGAGGGCCAGGGCGCGCTCCGCGGTGGTGCACGGCATCCCGACCGCCACGCCGTGTTCCCGGGCAACCTTGCGCACGCGCTCGATACCGTCCGCGTGCGGGCCAGGTATGGGGTCGTTGCCAGGCGGCAGGCCCATCGTGATGGCCAGGTCCCCGGGGCCGATGTAGATGCAGTCGACGCCGGGAACCGAGGCGATGGCCTCGATGTTCTCGACACCGACTGCCGTTTCCACCATGACGATGCAGCTCACGCCCTCGCTCACCGCCACGGGATCACGACCGAATGACTGCGCCGCCCGAACGGGCCCGAAACTCCGCCGGCCATGGGGGTAGATGCGGCAGGCCTCCACCGCCTCGCGAGCGTCGTCAGCGGTCTCGACCACGGGAAAGATGACACCGTGAGCGCCGGCATCGAGTACCCGCCCCGCGGCTGCGGCATCCCGCGAGGGCATGCGAACGATGATCCCGCAGCCGGTCCTGGCCAGGGCCATCATGCTCGACAGCAATCTGTCGTAGCTCCACAGGCCGTGCTGTCCGTCGAGCCCGATGAAGTCGTACCCCTGGAGCGCCATGACCTCGGCGACGAACGGCGACCCGGTCGTGCACCAGCCGCCGAACAGCGGTTGCCCCGCCGCTAGGCGATCTTTGAGTGGATTACCGCCCATTGAGCCCTCCTGGGGGGTTTGGTGCGGGCCATAGCTACACACTGCGGGCTGGCCGAGTCGAGACGGTCCGATCGTAGATCCGGCCACTCCAAAGTGTCAACACTCGTATTGAAAAGTGCGGCAGCAGCGGAGCTGCGAAGCGAGCTGGCCGGCCGGTGCAGGAAGCCCGCCCCGGCCTCCCACGGCCGCGTGAGCCAGGTTTACCGCCTTCGTACGGTGGGCGATCTCAGCGTCAAGACGATCCGCGCGAGGACCAGCGGCCGACGCCCAGCGCTAGACCGCAGTCAACATAAGTGTTGAATGCCGCTCAGGCCGAGCGCCGGCCCGGCGACCTGGCCGACCAGGCGCCGTTGCGCCAGGGTGCACACTGGCTCATCGACGACCCTCCCCGGCGACCGAGTCGACCTCAGAACGGCACCATGCTGCGGAAGGCAAGGTGCTGCTGACCGCCAGCCCGGCCATCGACACGCTGGTACCCGTCCGCCGCCTCATCGGCGGGCCGGACCCAGCGCGCGCATCCATCAACGCTTCTGTTGACAGAGCATCTGCCACTGGCTAGCGTGACTCCCCATACTCGTGAAGCAGGCAGGTCTCGACCCTGCAGCGTGCGCCGGGGCCCGGTGGATCGCCGAGGCATCGCAAGTTCGATTTCACGTGGACAAACGTCCAGGGAGGTCAGGTAATGACTGCGCAGCAGGATCCCACCAGTCAGCCGGCGTTCTTCGGCGATAACGCCCTGAAGCTCGGCGTCTTCTGTCTCAACGTCAGCGGCGGCATGATGCTGTCCGGCGCGTCGAAGCCCCAGCTCGACTGGGACGAGAACGTATCCGTCGCGAAGGTGGCTGACGAAACTGGATGGGAGTTCCTCCTGCCGATCGGGCGGTGGCGCGGACAGGGCGGCAAATACAATGCGAACGCCGAGCAGTACGAGTGCTTCAGCTGGGCCGCAGCGATCTCTGCATTGACATCGAGGATCCAGGTCTTCGCGACCTGTCACGTTCCGATCTTCCATCCGATGCTGGCGGCGAAAATGAGCGCGACTATCGACAACATTAGCCGCGGACGATTCGGTCTCAATATTGTGTCAGGCTGGAATGCCGCCGAATTCGGGATGTTCGGGATCGAGCAACTGGCGCACGACGACCGCTACGCGGCCACGGCCGAGTGGCTCGATATCATGGAGTCACTCTGGGCCAACCATGGCGAACTCGACCATCATGGCAAGTATTACCAGATCAGCAGGGGATATCTCGAGCCAAAGCCGGTCCAGCAGCCCCGGCCCCTAGTCATCTCGGCCGGCATGTCGCGCGCCGGACTCGACTTCGCCATCACCCGGGCCGACTATTGCTTCGTCGGCAGCGACAACTGGGACCTGCTCGAGGATACCGTGCGACGCTCCCGTGCCCGAGCCGCGGAGCTGAACAGGGAACTCAATGCGCTGACCTTCTGCTCCCTAGTCGTCAAGGACACTGAGGCGGAGGCAAAGCGTTACTTCGAGTGGTACGTGGACAAGTGCGGTGACTTTGACGCCGCCCAGCGGCTCGTTAACAGCATCATCGCCGGAGGGGCACAGAGCCTTCCGCCCGAGATCGTGGCGCGACAGGCACGCGCGTTTATCGCAGGCTGGGGTGCGCTGCCGCTCGTGGGAACGGCCGAGCAGGTTGCTGACCAGCTCGCGCGGATCAGCAAACTCGGGATCGCGGGTGTGTCGATCGGCTGGCTCGACTACGCCGAGGGAATTGGCCGATTCAACGCGGAAGTGATGCCGCTCCTCTGCCAGGCCGGCCTGCGGGTCTCTCGCGAGCCAGCCGTGCTGACTCAGTCGCCTGGCTGAGGCACGGTGCGGCGCGATAACGCCGAGCGGATCCTCGGCCTGTCCTGACTGCGGGCCGGCTCGTCATGTGGTCAAGTCCGGCTGGCTGCCGTCAGCTCGTCACCGCGCTGGCCGCCGAGCCTGCGTAGAGCTGGGCCGCCCGCCAGCTGTACCAGGCCAGCACGGTCCGGTACGGGCGGTACGGCTCACCCAGCAGGTCGAGCTGCTTGGGTGTGGGCGTGGGAATCCCCCAGGCCAGGGCGTAGCCCCTGCGGACGGCAAGGTCACCGGTGGGCCACACGTCCAGGCGGCGGAGCTGGAAGATGAGGAAGATCTCCGCGGACCACTTGCCGATCCCCTGGACCGTGGTCAGCCGGGCGATGATCTCCTCGTTGCTCTCCCGCGCCAGGCCGCGGGGGTTCAGCATCACGGTGCCGTCCAGGACCTTGGCCGACAGGTCCTGCAGCGACACCGCCTTCCGGGCCGAGAGGGGCGCGCGGATGGCATAGTCGGGATATGACCGTCGCCGGTGACGCCCACGCCAGGCACGACACAGCCCCGGCGCCCTGGGCCGGATCGCTGGAGCGGGTGGACCTCGGCGAGGTCCCCTACACCGAGGCCATCGAGGCGATGGGCGGCTGGGTCGCCGAGCGGCGGGCCGGGGAGGCCGGCGACCGCCTGTTCCTGCTCAGCCATCCCCCGGTGATCACTTACGGGCACCGGACCGACCCCGCCGACCTGCGGCTCGGCCAGCACGACATCCCGGTGCTGCCCGTGGACCGCGGCGGCTACGCCACCTACCACGGGCCCGGCCAGCTGGTCGGCTACCTGGTGCTGGACCTCCGGGAGCGGGGGCCGGCCGACGTGGTGCGCTGGCTCGAGGCCGGCCTGGTCCGCGCGCTCGGCGGGCTGGGCTTCGCCGCGCAGCGCCGGGACACCCCGCCCGGCGCGTCCAGCCTCGTCGGCGTGTGGACCCCCGACGAGCGGAAGATCGCGTCGATCGGGATGCGGATCCGGCACGGCATCACCAGCCACGGGTTCGCGCTCAACGTCGACCCGGACCTGCGGGCCTTCGGCCAGTTCACGGTCTGCGGCCTGCCCGGCGTCCGGATGACCTCGCTGCGCGAGCTGGCCGCCGAGCGGGGCGTCGCCGCACCGGCCGACCCGGCCGTCCGCGACGCCGTATACCGGGCTCTTAGCACGGGACCCTGAACGCCGGGCGGGCCGCGCCGCTCAGCCCGGCCGCGCCGCTCAGCCCGGCCGCGCCGCTCA